>Ga0114966_10000034_pt1 | contig 114050 bp, 86 predicted proteins | sample M_130207_XF_Meta_FD_87029 | JGI IMG/M metagenome (GOLD analysis project Ga0114966, IMG submission 87029) | Freshwater microbial communities from Lake Montjoie, Canada to study carbon cycling - M_130207_XF_MetaG | ecosystem: Environmental > Aquatic > Freshwater > Lake | place: Lake Montjoie...
AAGCCCTGTTGAGCCAATGGTACTGCATGCGTAGGTGTGTGGGAGAGTAGGTAGTTGCCGGTTTATTCTTTATCATTAGCCTATATGCCCGAAACATATAGGCTTTTGTCGTTTTTATACTAAAAAAATCCTATGATTAATGTTGCTTGTGCTATACTAAATAAAGAAAATGGAGATATTCTGCTTTGTAAAAGAACCTCGCTTTCATCATTTCCTAATAAATGGGAATTTCCTGGTGGTAAATCAGAAGAAAATGAATTACCAATACAAACTCTTTATCGCGAGATTTATGAAGAGCTTTCTATTATTCCATATAATGCTACTTTATTCCATTCTGCTACTTATTCTTATCCCAATTCAATAAGTGTTCACCTTTCTTTTTATACAATTACTTCATGGCAAGGTACATTGCAAAATAATGTATGGTCAGAAATTCAATGGGTTCCAATTAAATCTTTACATTTATATGATATTCTTGCAGGTAATAAAGAAGTAATTTTACTTCTACAACATTTAAATCAGTAATTACTCATATCGTAATGCCTCTATGGGGTCTAAACATGCTGCTTTCCAAGCTGGATAACTTCCAAATATTAATCCCATTAAAGTACATGTCCCTACGCTAAATAATACCCAAAACAAAGGAATTTGTGTCTCTGCATTTATTAATGTACTTAATCCATTAGCTGCAATTACTCCAAAAGCAATACCAATAATTCCCCCTAACTGGCACAATGTAATTGCTTCTATGATAAATTGAAATAGTATCCAATTCTTTTTTGCTCCAATTGCTTTTCTTATTCCTATCTCTCTTGTTCTTTCTTTAACAGACACAAGCATAATATTCATTATACCAACGCCTGCAGCTAGTAATGAAATAATACCAGATGCAATCCCAAACATACTTAGATATCCAGTAAAGGAAGCAAATTGATTGCTTATCGTTTCATTTGTTTCGATTTCAAAGGAATTATCTTCCCAAGGTTTCACGTTTCTTAATGAACGCATTGTACCAATTGATTCATCAACTGTCTGCAAGAAGGATTGTTTGGAATAAGCCTGCCCTGTAATTTCTACAGATGAACCCCATTCATCTGTGTGGTATCTCATGAATGTAGATATAGGTATCATTATTTGATTATCTAAACTTTTACCAAACATCGATCCTTGTGACTTTAATATTCCAACAATCAAGAACTGTTGATTTTTTAATGTTAGATATTCTCCAATTGCTTTACGACCATTAAATAATTTAAGTACAATATCATTTCCTATGATAGCAGTAGATGTTGCAGATAATACTTCTTGAGCAGAAAACGATCTTCCTTCAATAATCTGCATATTTTTTATAGTAAAAAAATTCTCATCACAACCAATAAGTGAAATATCTGGATCGGTAGATAAATTGCCAACTTTCGCTGTATATCCATTCGTTTCATCAGAAATACTTATTAAGTCAGTACTTTCTATATTATTCTTAAATTCTTTTGCCTGTGCATATGTAATATCTTTTCTATTTCTATATTTTCTCCATGAATTTCCCATATTAATTGTAGGTGTTCTTCTAATCATAAAAGAGTTTTCACCCATTGCAACTAATTGAGTATTAACCGCAGAATCTAACGTTGCAACTGCCGATCCAGCGCCAATAATAGAAAAAATTCCAATTGATATACTTAATAAGGTTAATATCGTTCTTAATGTATTAGAACGAACTGATTCAAATGCTTGTAATATACTTTCAAGAATATTCATTAATTATGACTCATATCGTAATGCTTCTACAGGATCCATCTTAGAAGCGCGAATTGCAGGAATCATGCCAGCAAGAATGCCAACGAATATTGATACCAAGGCAGCAATTAACAATAACTGTGGGGGAACATAGGGTGTTAAAAAATCTGCTTGAGGAATAAACTGCACAATTACAAAAATTAAAGCTGAACAAAAAACAAATGCTATCAAAGCACCTATAAAACATAAAGAAGCAGCTTCTACAAGAAATTGGAATAAAATAGAAGAACTTTTAGCTCCTAGACTTTTTCTAATTCCTATTTCTTTCGTTCTTTCTGTTACAGACACAAACATGATATTCATAATGCCAATGATGCCAACTGTAAAAGACAGTAATGTTAATCCAATACCTATTCCCCATGTTGACAATCTGAGTGTTTGTACTTCATCTCGAAATGTTTGAGTTTCATTTATAGAAAAATCGTCTTCTTCTCCCGGTGCAACATTCCTTATGCCTCGCATTAATCCAGTGGTTTCAGATCTAACCTCATCCATTAATTCTGCTTTACCAGCTTTTACTGCTATCGAAACACTTCTGTCAATTGAACCATAAATACCAAAGAAAGTAGAAATTGGAATTATAACTTGATTATCCACAAAATCCATCATCATATTTCCACGTTTTATAATAACTCCAACAACTTCGAATGATCTGCCTCCAATTTTAATATTTCTACCAATGGCATCACCATCAGGAAATAAGGTACTAGCAACATTCCAACCAAGGACCGCGGAATTTGTACTATATTGATCTTCAAACTGAGAAAAAAACCTACCATATGAAATTGTACCAGCTGGTAAATTTGCATAGGAAAAGGGCACTCCAATTATTGAAATACCTGTTATGTTTTTATTCTTTACTTGGATAGTACCACCCCATTTTCTTGCTTCAGGTAGGCTTAATTCGGCTGTATTAATCTTTTTGCAGAATTCTAAAGCTTGCTGATATGTGATGTCTTTTCTGGCCATAGTTTTTCGCCAATTTTGTCCACCAGACCAACTCCATTTATCAACATACATCACATCAGTACCAAGCAAATTAACTGTAGATTCTAGGGCTGCATCTAGGCCATTTAAGAACCAACCCATTAAAATCACAAAAGTAATTCCAATCACTACGCCAAGTGTTGTAAGAAAAGAACGCAATTTATTTGCTTGCAATCCTTCAATAGCAATCCTTGCGGCTTCACCTAATTCACTAATTTTCATTCCGTACCCTGAGAATACTGTGAAACGGTATTTTTTTCATCGGATTCTACTTTACCATCTCTAATTCTGATGATTCTTTGTGCATATCTTGCAACATCTTCTTCGTGAGTAACAAGTATAACGGTATTTCCTTTTAACCATAAATCTCTAAATAGCTTCATGATTTCAATACCTGTTTTAGTATCTAAATTTCCTGTTGGCTCATCTGCTAAAATGATAGATGGATTTGTAACTAAAGCTCTAGCAACAGCTACTCTTTGTCTTTGCCCACCAGATAATTCATTTGGTTTATGAGTTAATCTTTCTCCTAATCCAACATCTTGTAATACTTTGATTGCTCTAGATTTTCTTTCTGCAGATGAAACTCCACTATAGATCAAAGGTAATTCAATATTTTTAACTGCTGTTGCTCTTGGTAAAAGATTAAATGTTTGAAATACAAATCCAATCTCACGATTTCTGATCTCTGCTAAATCATTATCGCTCATTTCATTAACATCTAAACCTTTAAAAGTATAGATACCAGTGCTTGGAGTATCCAAACATCCAAGAACATTCATCAATGTTGATTTTCCAGATCCGGATGGTCCCATTAAAGCAACATATTCATTTGGATATATATCCAATGAAATGTCTCTTAAAGCAAATACTTGCTCGCCACCCATTTCATATACTTTAGAAATATTTTGGATATGTATTAAAGGATTATCATTCATAGTATTTAGGTCAATAAAAAATGTTTATTTCTTCATAGAAGAAACCGAAGAAACAGTGTCAATTTTAATAATTGAGCCATCTTGTAAAAGTTTATTAATTGCCTGAAAACTACCGCTTATAATTTCTTGTCCAACTTTTACTCCCTTTTTGATTTCTATAAAGCCATGATCACTAAGTCCGGTTTCAACTTTTACCATTTTGGCTTTATCTCCATTTTTTAGAAAAATTACAGAAGGAGGTCTTTTTGAATTTGATTTTTTCTTTTCTTCTTGTTGTTGAATGCTGCCTGAAGACATTTCAGATTCTGATGCTTGCACAGATCGTACAGTAACTGACTGTAATGGTACAGATAATACATTGGGGTGAGTTTCGGTGCTTATCTCAACAGAACAGCTCATGCCTGGGCGCAAGCGCATATCTTTATCAATAATTCTTATTCGCACTTCAAAATTTGTTACTTCTTCTTGTGTACCAGCAGCAGAAGTTTTTGCTGAATGTCCTATTTCATACACATATCCTATTAATTCTTCATCTGGCATTGCATCTACTCTAATACGGGCTGTATCACCAATTTTTACAAATACGATATCGTTTTCATCTACATCTACCCATGCATTCATAATATTCAAATCAGCGATGCGCATCATTTCTGTTCCCTGCATTTGTGCAGTTCCAACTACTTTTTCTCCAGCTTCCACTGAAAGCGAAGTAACTGTACCACTCATAGGAGAATAAAGAGTAGTTCTAGATGCTTGGGACCTCATTTGCTTTAAAGCTGAAAAAGCCCTAGTATAATCGGAACCTGAAGATCTAAATCGTGATAGAGCTTGTTCCAAAGTAGATTTTGCTCTGTCGAATTCTTCTCTCGATGCATATTGTTTAGCGTATAAATCACTGATACGTTTAAAATCAGCTTGGGCTCTATCCATTTCTGCTTTAGTAGCGTCTATCGCAATTTTAGAAGCATCAGCTGAAGCAGTAAATTGTTCTAATTGTGATTGGACAATATCTGGCTGAATGCGAACTAATAATTGTCCTTTATTTACAGAGTCACCATCTCTAAAACCAAGAAACATTATTTCTCCACTTGCCTCTGAAGAAATCTTAACTTCAGTTTCTGGCCTAATTTTACCAATTGCACTTACTTTCTGTGTAATTGTTCTCAGTTCAACTTTTTCTGTCTTTATCGCAATGCTTTCATCTTTATTTTTAAATAAAAAATAAGACAATACAACTGCAAAAATTGCTACTGAAATAAGTGTGATGTAAAGTGCTTTTCTTGATTTCTTAGCCATAATAATGTATCAATGTAATAAGTAAAAATGTCGGATTTACATAGAGCCCAGTGCAAACTTTACTTGCACTTGTGCATCAAAATAATTGTATACAGCATTTACACGATTAATTTTTGCTGTTATCAACTGTGTATTTGCAGTCAAATAATCCACAATAGTAGCTGTTCCAACTTCAAAGCGTTCTTTGGCGCTTTCAAAATTCTGATTTGCTGCAACTATGCTTCTATTTGTAATTTCTAATTGTTTCTCGGCCGAATATATATTCAATAAACCAGATTGTAATTGAATCCTGATTGTTTGCTGTGTTCTTTCTTTTTCTAATTCATTCTGTTTGGATTGGAGTTCGGCATTTTGTATCTGCTGATTTGTTCTAAAGGCATCAAAAAGAGGGATATCAACATTTAATGCGACAAAAGATCTTCCAAATAAATCAAAATCTTTGATTTCGGAATTAGCCCAACTCCAACCGCCTGTTGCAGAGATACTTGGATAATATCCACTTTTGGAGGCAATAATTGAAAATTTGGAAGCTTCTATTCTACTTTTAGCTGCAGCAAAATCTGGTCTATTTGCTAATGCTTGGGAATAAGCTTCATCAACAGATGAGAATTTTGAGCGAAAATTTGATATTTCTGATTCAGTTATTTCTGTAGGAAAACTATTTTCGGCAAATTCTGCTTTTTCACCAGGTGAATGTGCCATTGTAGAAAGCAAATTTGCTTTAGCAATACTTACTTGATTTTCTGATTGAACTAGCTCTAATTCTCTATTGCCATTATCTGCTTCTTGAGCATAAATGATTGCAATTGGGGCAATACCAGCTTCAAATCTTGCTTTTGCTCTTTCTAATTCTTTTTTACCTAGTAATAGATTTTCTGATCTTACAGCAACAAGTTTTGCATTTCTAAGAATTGTTAAATATTGTTGTATCACGGCTAATTTTACTTGATTTCTTGTTTGCTCTACTGTTTGTAAACTAGCATTGATATTTGTGGTTGCAAGATCTATATTAGCTTCTCTAGAAAAACCATTGAACAAAGTGATATTTGCAAGAGTAGACGCAGAATATTGATCTGCAGGAGCCCTAAATCCACCAATATTAAATTGCCCACCCCCTAATTGATTAAGCCTTCTAGAATATCCCATAGATGCATTTACTTGTGGTAAATATCCGCCAAAGGCTGCTTTCTGATTTGCTTGGGCCGCAGGGATTTGAGCCATGGCTAACATCATATCTAGATTCGCAGAATCTGCAATTTTAATACATTCATCTAAAGTATAAATTTTTATACTTCCAGTTGAAGATGTTTGTGAATATGAACACATATTCTGAAAAAAGAACAAAGGGAAAGATACTAATACAAGGTGGACAAGTGATTTCATAGAAGTAATAAAATAAAAGAATCGATGAAGAAGCGCTAAAATGCATGGATATAAGTACTCATTAATAAATATATATTACCAATGAGATGAAAATTATCTTGAACGACGATTTTTCTTGAGTTTAGACCCTTTAATAAAGATATCCGAAAACCTAGAACTGACCATCTTTTTTAAAGTAAATTGGGAAGCTATAAAATGTTTGATCTGCATTTGAGAATTTTTGCCATTGGACATTGATTTAACATTCATTTTTAACTCTGCTGTTCCAAAATAATGAATTGGAATATAAAGAGTAGAGCTTATATCCATAATTCCAAATGCTGCTATTATAGCATTAGACTGTATCGTAGATTTTACTGGTGCAGGTGTTGAAGAAAAAAAACCACCCTGTGCTGTAACAGTATTTTCTAAACGATTACAGAGCTGTCCTAAAGTGTCGATATTGGGCCTCGCCCGCATAGAACTTATATGCTTTATAATCGGCACTGGAATAGCATTTTCGGGCACATCGCATGTATCGTCTAATAACCAACCACTATGAACAAGGTGCTTACCATTACCTAAAGGTATAAATAAAAATGGCGCAAATGGGCCACCAGGCGATACAGCAGAAACTAATGAATCTTCACCCCCAAAATCATAGCGTTTCCCAGTAGAATCCATGGAAAACCAAATTTTTATATTTTTCCAAGGGGAAAAACTTCTAATTGAAGGTTTGCTAATTCCATCGGATTCTTTAGAAGAAAAATCGATCATTCTTTGGCTTATATACATTATTCCATTAGGTGTTACAGAATCACATGCTATAAGCAGAACTTCTCTTCGATTTTTAACTATGATCGGACTTCTCATCCCTGTTATAATACTATCTCTAGAAATAACTTCATACAGTAAAGTGTCGCCTTTTACTAATGAATACCTATAAGAAACTGAATCTGATATAACTGGCTTTGGAAATTCTTGTTGAGAGAAAGCCGATATTGAATGTATTACTATCACAACAAGAACTATGAATACATGCTTTAAAATAACTATCATACTATTTTATTTTTTTTGATTGCTTTTCTTTTGGATTAGAATGTAATTGTTGATTATTTCCTGAAAATCCTGTTCTCATATATTTTGTATCCATATTCATGGTAACAGGAAAAATAGCATTTTCTTGTCCTGTGGCTGCCATTCTTAATTCATATTCCATCGATAATTGTGCATCGATAGGAATGCCTGTCAGCAATTCTACATTGTAGATACCTTTTGCAGTTCCTTCTCCATCAATTGTAAGGAATACACCACTTTGTTCAGCAGTTCCTTTAAACCCCAGAGAATGAGAGGAACATTGTATTGTTGCGATCCTTGTTCCGTTTTTAACTGAAATATCACTTATTACATAATGAAGATTTGTATTCATAATAATGCTTGAATTACCTTCAAGAGCGCTTGTATGAATGGTATCAATCTTGGTAATCTTCCATGCAGAATCTTTTTTGATAGGCTTTGAAGGAAATTCGATAAGGAAATATCGAGCACCTTGTGCTAAAGATTGCAATAATTGTTCAGAGCGAGCTGGAATATGTGCCCCAGAAGGATGAGTATGAATCCGTTCTAATACAATACCTTGCTGATTAATCAATTCTTGAGTTTCGGGTAATAAAGAACTATTAGTGGTAAAAGAAGTATCTGGTATGCCTGCAATGCTTAATCCATCAAAAGAAACATTTCCCTTATCATATTTATATATTAATAAAAGTTGTTTCTTTACATTTTTATCAATGCTTAACTGCATAGAAGTATGTGCGGAAGTCCTTGCTTTAAAATCAAACATATCACCTAGTGTTTGCGATACAGAGCTTTCTACGCTAAAATTATATGTATTTCCAGGATTTGGACAATATATCAATGGTATAAGATTTTCAGATAACAAGGATTCTTTTTTTTCAAGTACTTTTGGGTTAGATTGAGGTGCTTGAGTTTTAAGTAATTTCTTTGATATTTGAGCTGTAGTATATGTATCATTATTAACAACTAATGATAATATGACAACTGAAATGAGAAAATATATATTCATGGGATGCAAAAAAATAATTTTATATTATTGAATGTATGAGACGTATCATACTTGATTACATTTCTTAATAAAAGAAAGTAGATAAATTTTATACAAATTTACCTCTGTAATTGCAGATATCGAATTAAATTTGCTGATTCTCTTGAAAGAATATACTCTGAAATCAGAAATACAATAGGAATAATGTAATGTTGCAAAGGCTAAACTTTATTGATATACTAAGGGGATTGGCTTGTATTTGGATGATAGAAACACATGTAGTAAATGCATTCCTACCCGATGGATATAAAGATAATCTCATATTTAACCTAATAGATATAAGCAATGGATTTGTTGCTGTTTGTTTTATTTTTTGTGCAGGAGCTGGCTTTAGGCTTGCTTTAGAATCAAAATTTAAAGAGTACATAACAATGAGTGCTCCATTACTTAGTTATGTGAAACGTTTATTATTTATCCTTGCTATTGCATATTGGATTCAAACGCCAGAATTTTCTTTGCAAAAAACACTTCAATCAAGTTCAGAAGAATTTTCAAAATTCTTTATGTGTAATGTATTGCAGCTAATTGTTGCTTCTTCATTACTTTCTCTAGCGCTTCTGATAAGTACCAGATCATTTTTCAGATTTAGAATAGCATCATATTTAGTACTTATTATTTTCTTTTGGTGTACCCCTTTTATATGGTCAATACCTCAAGATCAATTAGGATGGATTCCACTATTTTTGAGAATGTATATTGTTACTCAACCAACCTCTTTATTCCCATTGTTTCCATGGGCTGGATATTATTTTGCGGGAATAATAGTAACGGATTTGTTTTTGATTTCACAAGACAAAGATTCAATAATAAAAAAAATGATCATAGCTTCTTTGGGAATAACAGCATTTGCTTTTATCAGTAAAGAGTATCTATGGCAATATTATCCTAGTACACTAAATTGGTGGTATGTTTCACCCGTTCATGCTTTATTTAGAACTGCTGGAGTAATGATATTATTTTCTTTATTCTATATGTTTAAAGATTATTGTACGGGTAAGAAATCAGCTTTTATGCAATTACTTGGTAAAGAATCATTGGTAGTATATGTAGGGCAAGGGATGCTAATTTATGGATCTGTTGCTAGTAAAGGACTTCAGTATTTTCTCCCAATTATCGTAAGTCCATTAGAGGTATTATTGCTTACATCTGGAATTACTGCTTCTATGGGTGCATATGCAAATATGTGGAATCACTTTAAAAGGCATTCTCCAGAACAAGCTCAATGGGTTCTCTATGCATTCTGTACTTTATTTGTTATAGCTTTTATTATTATCCCAGTTTAAATGTTTCAAAATAAACAAACCGTGAGAAGAGTAAGATACAGAAAGATTGCAGTATAATGAAAGAAGATGAAATGAGAAAAACATGTCTATTGATACATGGAATGCTAAACTTTTGATATGTAAAGAAAATAAAGATAAAAATTTATCATTAGACTATATACATGCATACATGCTTAATGAATAATATGCAACATATTGATATATATAGACCTTAGGTGTATTATTAAGCACATTATATTAGATATTGAACAGTAATTATTCTAGGTATTTTAACTATTAATATTGAGTAGTTAATAACAAAGATGAAAAACAGTTATTCAAACTAAGAAAAAACACTATTTTTGCGCATTCAATTATCACAGTAATCTAATTTTTTGGAATAGTACCATGACAAGTCAAGAATTTCTTGAAAAACTCGATGCTATTATAAATGATCGTCATTTGCTACAGCATCCTTTCTATCAAATGTGGAATACCGGTGATTTATCACTGCAGATGCTACGTGAATATGCTTTTGAATATTATCAACAAGTACATCATTTCCCAACATATGTAAGTGCAACACATTCAAAGTGTGATGATATTGAGATTCGTCAAATGCTTTTAGAAAATCTAATTGAAGAAGAGCATGGGCCGAATAATCATCCAGAATTATGGCGTAGATTTGGTGATGCACTAGGTATTAGCCGCGAAGAAATGATGTCCCGTAAATATTTGCCGCATACAAAAAAATCTGTAGAAATATTAAAAGACTTAGCATCTAGGAATAATCCAGCAGAAGGTTTAGCAGCATTATATGCTTATGAATCACAAATTCCTGAAGTATGCACTACAAAAATTGAAGGTTTAAAGAATAAATATAATCTTGATAATGAAGATGCATTAGTATTCTTTGAAGTTCACGAGCATGCTGATGAAATCCACAGAGAAGTTACAAGAGAAGCATTAGTTCGTTTATGTACAACTGATGAAAATAAGCACATTGCCTTAGATGCCGCAAGAGAGGCTGCAGATGCATTAAATCTATTATTAGATGGTGTATATGAAACCTATTGTGTAGAGCGCATAGCAGCTTAATGATAGAATAGAGAAAGATATCCGCTTTGGGAAAACTCGCAAAGCGGATTTTTTTGTGATTTGGTTATTTGTGGATAACGTTTACTGCTAAGAGCTATAATTGAGCTGAATGGAGTAGCATGGGCGTTGGTGAAGTGTCTTAGCTTTCGTATTTTAAGCATCTATTTACATTAAGTATTTTATGTGTCGTTTTGTTGCATATATCGGTACGCCAGTTTTGGCAAACGATCTTTTATATAAGCCTAAATACTCCTTGATTGCAGCTCAGAGCATGAATGCAGGCGAAATGAGTGTTCAGGTTAATGGAGATGGTTTTGGTATTGGATGGTATGCACCTGATTTAGACAATGAGCCTTGTGTATTTAGAAGTATTAAACCTGCCTGGAGTGATCAAAATTTACGTCATCTAGCAAGAAAAATTTATTCTCCTGTTATTTTTGCCCATATTCGAGCAGCTTCCCAAGGGATGTCTGTAGAAGAGTATAATTCACATCCATTTTCATATGGAAAATTAACATTCATGCATAATGGTGTTATTGGTGGATTTAAAGATATTCGTAGAAAACTTCTGAGAAGATTAAGAGATACTGCTTATGATGCAATTTTAGGTTCTACGGATTCTGAGCATTTATTTGGATTATTTCTCAATCATATAGCAGATCCTCTAGGTAACGTTTCATGTGACGAGATGGTTGAAGCAATTCAGAAAGCTCTTTTTGATTTAAGTGAATTACTTATTGAATGTAATGTAAAACATCATTCTTATATCAATGTTTGCATAACAAATGGTGTCAGTTTAATTGCAGTTCGATACACAACAAATCAGAGTGTTCAGCCTGCATCATTATATTATATGTATGGCAAAGAATATCATTGCAGAGCAGAGCATTGTACGATGGAACCAGATAATGGAAAGCCATCTGCAATTGTTATTGCATCCGAGCCATTCACATATAAAAGATCTGAATGGATGAAAGTAGAGAGAAATTCATTGTTTATCGTTGATGAGACAATGAAGCTGAGTTTTAAAAATGTAGACCTTCCAATAGAGCATGCATTATTTGAAAATCAGATATTATAATGTATTACAATATTATGCTGAATTAACTTTTTACAGTAAGCGAATACGCATATGGTTGAATTGATTTACTTAGTACCACTTTTGCCTTTTATTGGTTTTTTAATTATTGGCTTTTTTGGAAAAAAACTCAACAATGAAAAACTTGTTGGTGCAATTGCTAGTATTGCTGTTGGCGGTGCTTTTTTGGTTGCACTCGGCGCTTTTTTACAATTAACTGGTGAATCTTCCGAAGCAAGAACCGAGCATATTGTCCGATTATTTACTTGGATTCAAGCAGGTTCTTTTCATATTGATATAGCATATCAAGTAGACCAACTATCAATACTGTATACCTTGATTATCACTGGCATTGGCACTTTGATACACATTTATTCAATTGGATACATGCATGGAGATAAAAGCTTTCCACGTTTTTTTTCTTATCTGAATTTATTTGTATTCATGATGTTAAACCTTGTACTAGCCAATAACTTTGTTCTTACATTTCTTGGCTGGGAAGGTGTAGGATTATGTTCATATCTTCTTATTGGATTTTGGTATGACAGAAAATTCGAAGGTTCTCATATAGTTTGGACAGGTGATGCAGCAAAAAAGGCATTTATTGTTAATCGAATTGGTGATTTTGGAGTATTGATTGCAATGTGCCTGATCTATATGCGATTTGGTTCTCTGGAATATACAACAGTGAATATGGCTGCAGCCTCTGGAGGAATTGATGCAGGATTAATTACTGCAATTACTTTGCTTTTATTTCTAGGTTGTACAGGTAAATCTGCGCAAATTCCACTGGGTATATGGTTGCCTGATGCGATGGCAGGTCCAACACCAGTATCTGCTTTGATCCATGCTGCAACTATGGTAACAGCCGGTATATTCCTTATAGCTCGTAACTCAACATTATTTGCTTTATCTGATACAACAATGGCAATTATTACAGGTGTTGGTATTACAACAGCCTTAATAGCCGCTACAATTGGTATAGTTCAAAATGATATCAAAAAAGTATTAGCATATTCTACAGTAAGCCAACTAGGCTTTATGTTTATGGCTTTAGGAGTTGGAGCCTATACAGCTGCAGTGTTTCATGTGATGACTCATGCCTTTTTTAAAGCATTATTATTCCTAGGATCTGGATCTGTTATACACGGAATGCATGCTGAACAAGACATACAAAAAATGGGTGGATTAAAGAAGTATATGCCTCAGACCTATATCACATTCTTATTAGGAACCATTGCAATTTCAGGGATTTTCCCATTTTCAGGTTTCTTCTCTAAAGATGAAATTTTATGGAATGCATATGCAAATGGAAGTCCAATATTATGGGGTGCTGGTGTTTTAGCTGCATTTTGTACAGCATTTTATATGTTCAGACTATTATATCTAACATTTTACGGAGAGGAAAGATTTGACCATCATCATGTTCATCCTCATGAATCTCCGGTGACAATGACATTGCCCTTATGGATTTTAGCTATTCTGTCTGTTTTTGGTGGCTTATTAGGAATACCTAAAGCATTATCAGGTGGTGCCGATATCAATATTCTTGAACATTGGTTAGAGCCAATCTTTGCAAATGCCAATAGCATTTTAGCTAGCCATCATAGTGATGCTCATCATCATTCATTGGCCTTAGAATGGGGTTTAATGGCAGCATCATTAGCTATCGCTATAATTGGAATACTATATGCAGCATCTTTGTATAAAAAATCTTCAAGTAAACCAGCTGAAATGGCAGCAAAGAATAAAGGAATCTATAATATTCTTTGGAATAAATATTTTGTTGATGAGATTTATCACAATGTATTCGTAGCTCCGATGTATAAGATATCTTTAGATTTTCTTTGGAAGATAGTAGATGTGCAAATAATAGATGGTATCGTAAATGGCAGTGCTAGAGCAATTGCAGTAAGCGCAGAAAATCTCAGAAAGATACAATCTGGTATTGCTCAAAACTATGCTTTAATGATGTTATTTGGCATTGTTGCTATTATTGCTTGGATGGTATTTGCATAAGTCATACAAACATAAGGCATATAAATATGAATAATACACATCCGAATAATCAAGATATCGTGCAATCGATGAAAGAATCATCATTATCAGTATTGGTATATTCACTTACGATAGTAGTGGTATTATTAGTATCATTTATGCTGTATTTTCCACAGGCATTAGCAATTGGATCATTAGATGTTTCTAGTCTACCCAAGCTTAATGCATTCCTGAATGGATCTTGTAGTGTATTATTAATGCTTGGTGTTTTTTTTATTAAGAATAAAAAAAGACAAGCACATAAGACAGTAATGCTTAGTGCATTTACATTATCAGTGTTATTTTTATTGTCTTATGTATTATATCATTCACAAGCACCCGCTACGCATTATGGTGGTGAAGGTATAATCAAGATTATATACTTTTTCATATTGATAACACATATAATATTGGCTGCTTGTATTGTTCCTTTAGCTTTATTTACATTGCTCCGGGCATGGAGAAGCGAGTTTGTAAGGCATAAGGCAATTGCAAAGTGGACATTTCCCATATGGTTATATGTAACGATAACAGGCGTAATCGTATATTTTATGATTTCGCCATATTATCAAGTTAAGCCTTAAGCATAGTAATATGCATATATAATTTAGAGTAAAAGCCGCAAGGCATTTTGATATCATTTGTCAGTTCCTAAGCGTGACACAATGCCACATACCGAATCAGCTGGAATGTTATTATTAACATTACTATTACCATTATTTGGATTTATAGCTGTGCTATTTATAGATAAAGCACAAGAAAAGGCTATACGTTTTACTACAATGATGATATCCTTGCTAACCTTTGGGTTTTCACTTCCCTTATGGTTTTCTTTCAATAATTCTATTGATGGATTTCAGTTCTACACAAATATTCCTTGGATATCTTCTACGGATTCAGGGTTTAGAATTGGCATTGATGGGATGTCTTTATTATTAGTATTGCTAACAACATTCATTATGCCAATAGCATTGCTTTCATCCTTTGAACCAATTAAGAAAAGAGTAAAAGAATATTATGCAATGATGCTTCTTCTAGAATTGGGGATGCTGGGTGTTTTTATATCATTAGATACGATGGTATTTTATGTTTTTTGGGAATTAATCTTAATACCCATGTATTTCCTAATCGGAATATGGGGTGGTAAAGATAGAATCTATGCAGCTGTTAAGTTCTTCCTCTATACTTTAGTTGGCTCATTGTTAATGCTATTAGCTATTGTATGGTTGGGATTATATGCAAAAGGTTTACCGGGTGGGCATTTTACAACAGACTTCTTAGTATTAAGAGAAATTGCCCCTTCGATCCCAATGGATATCCAAATATGGCTATTCTTGGCATTTGCACTTTCATTTTGTATAAAAGTGCCATTAATGCCATTCCATACATGGTTGCCTGATGCCCATGTGCAAGCACCAACAGCTGGATCTGTTATACTTGCCGGTGTACTTCTTAAGATGGGTACATATGGATTAATACGATTTAATGTAGAATTGTTCCCAATGGCCATGCATCAATTTGCCGTCCCAATTGCTTGGTTATCAGTTGCGGGAATTATTTATGGTGCATTAGTAGCTATGGTTCAAACTGATATTAAGAAACTTGTTGCATATTCTTCGGTGAGTCATCTAGGTTTTGTGGTTTTGGGTATTGCATCTATGACACCAGAGGGACTTCAAGGAGCAATAATACAAATGGTTAATCATGGATTATCCACAGGTATGTTGTTTTTATGTGTTGGTGCATTATATGAAAGACGCCATACCAGAGAAATAGCTGAATTTGGTGGAATAACCAAAGTAATGCCAAAATTTGCTGTCTTTTTTGTCATTGCAATACTTGCCTCAGTTGGATTACCAGGCCTTAATGGTTTTATTGGTGAATTTCTAACATTATTTGGAGCATTCCAATCTCCATTTTTGAATAATCCATGGTTTAGCATTTTAAGTTCTACAGGAGTAATTTTTTCTGCTGTGTATTTATTGTGGATGTTCCAAAGAGTAATGTTTGGAACAAATGATAATCCATCCAATCATTCATTGAAAGATTTGCATAGAAGTGAATATTGGCAATTAGTACCAATGGTCATATTTATTGTTTGGATTGGTATATATCCATCTACCTTTATGTCCAAATCTGAACTGTATGTTCAAACATTAATTGGTAAAGTTGAAAAAAAGGTATTTGGAACAACAAAATATCCTTTAATAAAAGCAGCAACATCTGTAGAACCCGGAACTTCGCATGAAGTTCATGGCGGACATTAATAATGAATTTCAGTGAAGGATACATCTAATGGCTAATCTATTAAGAAAAATCTTCGAAAAACCTTATGACTGGAAAAAAAACGGTCATGATATCACAAATCAATGGAAATCTCTTAAAGTTGGTGATACTGTTGAATTTGCTATGACGGTTACCGAAGATATAGTATATACAATAGAACATATCTATGCCGATTCAGCAGAAGCTTCTATTAGAGTACAATCTAAAGATGGAAGTGCCGCCCAGGCATATCGCGTTGGTTTGGTAATGTTACGACCATGTTCAAAATAAGACCAGAAAACAAAAGAGAATTTAATCAAGGAATATATTGATGGTACAAGATTTACTTTTTACAGCACCCTTTACCTTTTTATCTGTCATGGCAATTATTGCTATGGTATTGGATGCTTTAATTGTTAACAGTTCCAGAATTACATTTATTTTTAGTGCTATTACACTTCTTATTAGTGGTATCCTTGGTATATCAACTTTTGGACTACATGGCATTGGATTTAATGGAATGGTTACAGGCGGTGGATTTGCTGCATATTTTGATATTCTTTTTTCTATTGGCGGATTATTAACAATACTTACTTCAAGACAATATTTGCAAAGAGAAAATATAGAGCATGATGAATTTTATTCATTAGTCTTATTTGCAGTTGCTGGAATGATGCTAATTGCACATTCAAATCATTTATTAATCCTATTTATAGGCATTGAAGTGATGTCGGTTTCATTCTATATCCTTTCAGGATATATGCGCAATAATGCAAAATCTGTAGAATCTTCATTGAAATACTTTCTTTTAGGAGCATTTGCAACAGGGTTTTTGGTGTATGGAATAGCATTAATTTATGGCTCTACTGGAAGTATGGATTATAATCAAATAGCATTAAATATCAATAATAATGCACTTAATTTTCCAGCTTTATTGCCTGTTGGTGTAGCTTTAATAGTTATTGGCCTTAGTTTCAAGGCGGCGGCATTCCCATTCCATCAATGGGCTCCTGATGTATATCAAGGTGCGCCAACTATTGTTACAGCTTTTATGAGTACAGCAGGTAAAGCAGCTGCTTTTGCTGCATTTATTCCTATTGTTACTGTTTTAATGCCATCAGCCCCAGTGAAATTACAAATGATCTTTGCTGTGATGTCTGCAGCAACAATGTTGATTGGTAATATCAGTGCATTAGCTCAAACTAATATCAAAAGAATGCTTGCATTTTCATCTGTTGCACATGCTGGCTATATTATGATGGGCCTTGTGTCTGGATCACAATATGGTTATAGTGGCATAGTATTCTACTTAACTGCGTATATGTTTATGCAAATAGGTTCTTTTATTATAGTTGCGATACTAGAAAGAAATGGCGAAAAATATTTAGAATTATCTGATTATGCTGGACTAAGCAAAAGGCATCCAGTATTAGCGGCATTTATGACAATATTTATGTTTTCATTAGCTGGAATACCTCCATTTGCTGGATTCTTTGGCAAATATTTCTTGTTTACTGCTGCAATTGATGCTGGATTTTTATGGCTTACATTAGTTGGTGTTTTATCTTCAATAATCTCAGTCTATTTTTATATTGGACTCATCGTCAAAATGTATTTTACAGAACCTGAAGGCCAAAGAGAAGATAATGAAGTTGGAATGTCTGGTCTATCACTTATCATAACAATTGCTGGAGTTATTGTACTTGGTATTTTACCTTCTGGCATTTTATCGATTGCCTCCAATTTGTTTAATAGTACACATTAATTTATTATCTATATTTTCTCGACCATAATAATATGATGCATATAGCAGAAAGAATCACCAGATTAGGTACCGAAACCGCATTCGAAGTTCTTGTTAAAGCAAGGGCACTTGAAGCAACAGGTAAAAGCATAGTCCACTTAGAAATTGGAGAGCCAGATTTTGATACACCTCAAAATATTATAGATGCAGCCAAGAATGCTCTTGATAATGGTTTCACTCATTATGGTCCTTCTGCTGGTTTACCCGAAGCCAGGCAAGCAATTGCTGATTATATTAAAAGGACAAGAGGGACAGAGTATTCTGCTTCTGAGATAGTTGTTACTCCGGGAGCCAAGCCAATATTATTCTATGGAATAATGGCAGTAGTAGATAAAGGGGATGAAGTTATCTATCCTAATCCAGGATTCCCAATTTATGAATCTGTTATAAATTTTTTAGAAGCAGTACCAATTCCACTTCCATTAAAAGAAGAAAAAGAATTTAGATTCGATTTAGCAGATTTAGAAGCTAGAATAACACCCAAAACAAGAATGGTTATTATTAATACCCCGCAAAACCCTACAGGTGGTATTTTAACTCATGATGATTTAAAGAGAATTGCAGAATTAGCTGTGCAACATGATTTTATCGTTTTATCCGATGAAATTTATTCTCAAATAACTTACGATGGTTTCGTTCATGAAAGTATAACACAATTCCCTGGAATGAAAGAAAGAACTATACTTCTTGATGGCTTCTCTAAAACATTTGCTATGACAGGTTGGAGAATGGGCTATGGAGCATTCCCAGAGCATGTGGCCCAAGTAGTTGCAAAACTTCAAACAAATTGTACAAGTTGTACCGCATCCTTTAATCAAATTGCTGGTATTGAAGCATTATCAGAAAGAACGGATCCTATAGCAGCAGATTTTGTATCTGAATTTAAGAGAAGAAGAGATACTATTGTTAATGCTTTAAATGCAATGCCGGGAATGAGATGTCATTCACCGAAAGGAGCATTTTATGTATTTCCAAATATAGAAGCTACTGGAATGACCTCCCAAGAATTTGCTGATTTTTCATTATATGAAGCAGGCGTTGCTTGTTTAAGCGGGACAGCATTTGGTTCTTATGGAGAAGGTTTTGCACGATTCTCTTATGCGAATTCAGTAGAAAATATTGAGGAAGCAATGAGAAGATTATCCGCTGCCTTAGAATCTAGAAGTAAAAAATAGTATTAGTGTAAACATATAAAAGGCGTCATGAAAAGACGCCTTTTTCTGTATATAAATATGAATAAACATTCTAAAGAAATATCTTTGATAGATTGTAGAAGTGCTGAAAGAGCAGATAAAATTAAAAAAGTTGTTAATAAAAGACAGCCTACTTTGACGATTGTTCTTGAAAATGTACATGACCCCCATAATGTATCAGCCGTCATACGTTCCTGCGATGCTGTTGGTATTTTAGATATACATTTTGTCTATCACAGTGGACAATCTTTCCCTGTATTAGCAGAAAAAAGTTCAGCTTCAGCAAGAAAATGGGTATTCACACATAGGCATGATTCCATAGAAGATTGTTTCAAGTTATTGAGACAGCAAGGGAAATCAATTTTTACTACAGCTATGAGCGTGGATTCTATATCATTATTTGAAATGAATCTTACGCAACCTATAGCTTTAGTATTTGGTAATGAACATAACGGTGTCTCTGAAACAGCATTGCAATTAGCAGATGGTAACTTTTTAATTCCTCAAGTAGGAATGATTCAAAGTTTGAATATTTCAGTAGCATGCTCTGTAACAATCTACGAAGCATTTCGCCAAAGAATGATTGCTGGAATGTATAATGAAAATCAGCTAAAAGATACTGAATTACAACAGTATGTTAATATGTTTAGTGATAATTCAAGAACTTATAAATAAAAGGTAAATTATGGAATATGAAGAGCTTACTTTATCTAATCCTTGGAAGAGAATAGGAGCATATCTTATAGATAGTTCTCTGGTGAGTATTGTGGTTTTTATTGTTTTGTTCTTGATAGGTAAAGGTGATGATTTAATGCAGATTAGCCAAACAATTGATATTGCGAATATAGAACAATATCTTAATAGCTTTTCATCACTATTTTCAACAATGTTTATAATTCAAACACTATTAGGGATTTTATATTTCGGCTTTTATCAAGCGATGTCCAATGGACAGACTTTAGGAAAAAAACTATTACATATTAAAATAGTTATGACAAATGGAGAGGAGTTTACTGCTCTTGTTGCGATCTTTAGATTTATTATAAATAGTATTCTACTTAATGTATGCGGGCCGCTTGGTATAATTCCTTTTTTTACTGCAAACAAACAAGGTTTACATGATTTTATCGTTAAAACTGTTGTTGTTGATGAATCTGAACAGTAATCAGAATATATGCTATCTTCTTTTTCGAAACAGATAATACTTTTAGCGATAATTACAATTGCAGGTATTGTTATAATTACATATTATCCACCAACTTCACATCAATATATACCTTGTATATTTAATGTTGTAACTGGTTTGTATTGTGCAGGATGTGGTACAACCAGAGCAATCTATTCTTTATTGCAAGGGAATATTTTGGAAGCATCTAGAAATAATCTTCTATTATTTATATGGGGTCCCTATTGTATATATATGCTTTTCAAAAAAATATTGTCTGAATATTTTAACATGTCATATACAGTTTGGCAACCAGGCAAAAAGACAGCTCATGTTTTAATAGCCATCCTCATTATATATACAGTCTTAAGAAACCTACCTTTCGAACAGATACAATCTTTATTATCACCAATTTAAAACTCTGGCCATGAGCAATTGTCAATCAATATAGAACATAAATGTTGTAATACTATCGCATCTTGTTCGGTAAATCTTGCAAGCTTTGAACTATCGATATCGAGTACTCCCAATAATCTTCCTTTATATTCTAAAGGAATAACAATTTCGGATCTAGAATCAACATCACATGCAATATGCCCAGGGAATTCATTGACATCATCTACAATTATAGTTTTTCTAGAATAAGCAGCAGTTCCACAAACACCTTTTTGCATCGGTATTCTAATACAAGCAGGTTTACCTTGAAATGGGCCCAGAACTAATTCATCACCATCTAGAATATAAAATCCACACCAATTAATATCTTCTAAGGCATAAAATAATAATGAAGAAAAATTGGAACAATTTGCAATCCAATTGGTTTCTCCATCTAACAAAGACCTCATCTCTTTTTGTAAAGAATCGTTAGAAATGATAGTTGATTGTATATACATAATTGAATTTTAATAGGTTTAAAAATGACTTATGAGAAAAATGAAGATAAATTAAGACAAAATTAATTGGTAGTCTGACATAAATTTAGCTTTTTTGTAACTGTGCATGTAAAAGAATTAAACTGAAAGCATAAAGAGTATTGATGTGATTTCCATCAAAATAGAAATCTCAGTAATTTTTTTCAGCATTAACTGAATGCTCGGCTGACTCTGGGGGGAGGCAGTTTGGGATTATTCATTATCAAAAGGAGGCCCCTGTGCAACAAACGACAATAGTGCATAGACAAATCCTCTCTATAGTAAAGCCATTATTTATATTGGCAATGATTTCGGCAATCGTATGTTCTTTTTTAATTGATACCATGAATGCAGCTTCTAAAAAAGCAATCATTTCGCGCATTGATTCAGTTAATTATATTGGATTTACTGCAAAAGTTCCAAGGCAAATTGGTCCTGGTTCTTGGTATGGTAAGCAATTCCACAATCGTAAAACAGCAAGTGGGCAACTATTCGATATGTATGGCTTTACTGCAGCTCATCGTACTTTACCTTTAGGATCGATTGCAAAAGTAACCAGTGAAAAAACAGGCAAGTCCGTTTTGGTTTGCATAAATGACAGAGGGCCTTATGTATATCATAGAATAATTGATTTATCGTTTCATGCTGCTGGGCAAATTGGAAATAGATTAGACAAGTTAGCTGTAGAGTATTTTACGCCTTCTCAGATATCGATGCTTGGGCCTTTAACTTTTAATACAGCAAAATACTTTGGTTTTACATCGAATCATCAACCAATGATTATTCCATTGTATGCATGCACAAACTTAGAAGTATTTAAAGACTTTTCAGATGCAATTAAGCGTCAACAAGAAAGACAAAATGTAGAGTCCAAATCAGGTGCAGAATCAGTAATTATGATTGTTCCTGATAATTCAAGTAAAAAATCTAGAATGCCTAAGTATACTTTCTTAGTAAGTTCTATAACTTCCGAATTAGCATTTGGTGTTTTACCTGCTCATGAATAAATAAGTGTGCATATAACAAATTATCCCTTGTATGAGATCTCTTATACAGGGGATTTTATTTTTTATGCGCAAATTCTTTGCAGGCCAATGTCTATTTCGTATTTTCGAATATCAAATCTTAAGAAGGTAAAAATATTATGAAATCTATGCCTAAATATCTGATTATCGCTGGAATTCTTGTATCAATGATATTCCAGAGCTTCCAATGTGCTTCACCAGAATTTACGGGAGCAAAATTGGCATATAATCAAAAAGATTATAAAAAAGCTGCTGATGGATATGAAAAAGAAATTGCTAAAAATTCATCAAATGTTGAAGCGTGGTATTATTTAGCAGATTGCAATATCAAGCTAGCTAATTTTACTAAAGCTGCTGAATATGCGCTAGAAGCTCAAAAAAGGGCAACAAAACCTGAACAAAAAGCTAAGTCCTCTGAACAAATCTTCTATATCTGGGCAGAATCATATAATAAAGGTTCTATGCTTTATAATAGTTTTTTGGCATCAGATAAAAGTTCAGATATCAAACCAATGTTAGAATTCTTAAATCTGGCTGCATCATTGAAGCCAGAAAATACCGAACCTTTGTTCTTAATGGGTAATGCTTATGAGATAAAGGGCGATACAGTGAATGCAATTAATACTTATGAACGATGCTTAAATTATATGTTGATGTATTTTGACATCATGAAAGAACAAAATATTGTTATCGGGATGCCAAGAGAAGAAGCCTTGTCCAAGCTAGGAAAGCCAATAAGCACAAAAGCAATGATGGATAATGAAGGTGATTCATTAATAGTAGATAAGTTGGCAATAAATTCAAAAGATGTGTACTTGTGTTCCTTTAAGAAATCGGGTGGCAGAGCAATAATTGATGGTTTAAGATCCAATTTACCAGATTCATGGTCAACTCAAGAAAAGGAAAGATATTTTTCAATCAACCTAAAACCATTGGTCAATCTTGCATATCTTTATTATGGAAATAAAAATTACAATAAGTGTTTGCAGATAATAGAAGCGGCATTATCAGTAAACCCTAGTGATGATGATCTTTCTAGTTTAAAAATCCAAGTTTATGAAGATCAAGGAAAAACTGATCAAGTATTGAAATCTTTAGAAGTATCAATTAATAAAAGCCCTAATAATAAAATTTATCTAGAACAATATGCAAGATTATTAGCAAGACAAAAGAACTATGATCAAGCTATTACTTATTATGAAAAGGCATTAGGAATAGATCCTAAATTTGATATAGCTATATTTAATATTGGTGCTTGTTATGTAAATAAAGCTGCTGAAGTTATTGATCAAGAACAGAAAAAAGTGGATGCTAATTCAAAGTATAAAACCGATGAGTCTAAATGCTATCCATTCTTAAATAAAGCCGCAGATTATTTCACACAGTACAGATTAAATCCTGTGAATAAAGATAATTTAGGTGTCATTCAGCAATTGTCTGATATCTATATTATCACAAGACAAAATGATAAATTTAAGGCTACAGTAACAGAATTAGAAGCATTAGAAGTAGCAAATCTTACAAATCCGATGTACTATGAATATATGGGTAAAGTATATGCTAAACTTGGACAAAAAGATAAAGCAGATAAAGCATTTGGTATGTCTGATATGTTAAGAAAAAAATAATTATATCATTAATTTGGCAATTTGGAGCTTATTATCCATGGCAGAAAAAGAAGAACAGGCGCAGCATATAAGTATAGAATTAGGTGAGAAAGAAGCTGAAGGAATCTATTCAAATTTGGCGATAATTCGTCATTCCCCAGCAGAATTTGTTATAGATTTTACTCGAATATTGCCCGATGTACCCAAGGCAAGAGTTCATGCAAGAATTATTATGACTCCACAGCATGCTAAAATGTTATTACATGCATTAACCGACAATTTGCTTCGATTCGAAGAAGATAATGGCGAAATATCTGTGGATGGTCAATCTCCATTTGACACAAAACATGTTCACTAATATATATGTGAAATATATAGATCATATAAACCACGCTCTATTAAGGCGTGGTTTTTTATTTAAGGCAGTATAATGAAACATCCTGGTAAAGTAATTATCAATCTTCATACACATTTACCATATGTATTGCATCATGGCGATTGGCCTCATGGATCTGATTGGCTATGTGAAGCTGTGGCGGAATGCTATCTACCACTTCTTACGATGTGTCATGAACTACTTGCCGATGGAATTACACCAAACCTATCTTTTGATATATCACCTATTCTTTGCGAACAACTTGAACATCCGGATTTCGCCCCAATATTTATAGAATATTGTAATACTAAGATGGCACTGGCATTAAAAGATGCAGAAAAATTTATTGCTATGAAAGCTGACCCACATCAAGTCTATTTAGCTCATTATTGGCATGAATGGTACTTAAGAAGGCAACATGAATTTGAACATTCATATAATTATTCTATCATCGCAAGCTTTAAAAAGCTTCAAGATGTGAATGCCATAGAAATTCTTACTTGTGCTGCAACTCATGGATATCTGCCATTGCTAGCTGAAGATAAAAGTGTTGCACTTCAAATAAGGGCTGCCAAACATAATTATGTTAAACATTTTGGTATTTCTCCCAAAGGAACATGGATTCCTGAATGTGCATATCGGCCTTCTTATGAATGGAAAACATTATTGGAACATGATACATATTCTGTTCCTACAAAAAGAAAAGGAATAGAAGAAATCCTTGGTCAAGAAGATTTGAATTACTTTTTCGTAGATCAACAATTATTTACGAATGCTCAGATTGCTGATAAATTTCCAATGCATTCTTTACCAGAAGAATATCATTCATTAAGAACATTTAGAGTACAATCTAAAGAAGCCCAAACTGATAATATGCCTATAGCTTTTGCTAGACATCAAAATATTGCCTTAAAAGTTTGGAGTGGGGAAGATGGTTATCCAGGAGATGGAAATTATTTAGATTTTCATAAAAAACATGAACAATCTGCGATGAGATATTGGAGAGTAACCGATAATAAAACGGATATGCAATATAAAATGCTTTATAAACCTGATTGGGTTCATGAAAAAGTATCATTGCATGCTTATCATTTTATAAAATCAATAGAATCCTTGATTAATAAATATCAGCATGCCACTGATAAACAAGCAATATTATGTTTGCCTTTTGATACAGAATTATTTGGACATTGGTGGTTTGAAGGTCCTCGATTCTTAAATGCCCTAATAAGGGGTATATATCATTCTCCTTATATTTCTTTAGAAAAGTGTTCTACTGTCATTAATGAAAATCATCAATCGGACATAGCAACATTGCCAGAAGGTTCATGGGGAGAGCATGGTAATCATGATGTATGGATAAATCCACAGACGATGTGGACATGGGAAAAAATATATGATGCTGAGTGTACTTTTTCTCAGTTAATGGATACATATCACAAAGACAATAGAAGTAAAATTCAAGAACGATTATTATTACAAGCAATGCGTGAATTAATGCTTCTGCAATCATCGGATTGGCAATTTTTAATAACAAATGCCTCTGCTAAGGATTATGCAGAAATGAGATGTTCAAATCATTATTCTGATTTTAACATATTAGCTAATCTTATTGTTACATATGAAAAATCTAAACGTTTGCTTGCAGCAGATGCAAAAATAATTCAGCAAATCGAAGTGAGAAATGCGATATTCCCAGAACTTAGATTGGATATGTGGTCTGATTAATTATTGTGCGAAAATCTTCTTATACCTGCAGTGTATGTGGCTAATACTTGAATAGATTCTAATTCATCATTATTACATGTTTCTATATTCTTATCAATAATCGTGAAATCTGCATCAAACTTATGATGTAATTTTCCTCTCCTATAATCCATTCCACTTGATTCATGCGCCCATTGCGTATAAGATAAGATGGCTTGTTTTCGATGAATAATTTGTTCACTATGCCAAGCATGATCAGAGAGAAACGGAATTCTATTGCAAAAAGCAGAAATACCACTAAATGGATTTCCAGATTCTATTGGAAAATCCGATCCACCAGCAGGATGTAAACCTGTATCTATAAGAGTTTTCCAAGGATATGCATAGGAAGTTCTTTCTCCTAATCTACTTTCTGCCATTGATGCATCACTTATACAATGAATTGGTTGAATAGCTGTTTTAATTGAATGAAGGGAAATTCTGTGTATATCATTAGGATGAACAATTTGTGCATGTTCGATTCTAAGAATATCATCTTGGGAAGCAAAGCCTTTCTGTCTTAAGCGTTCATACACATTAATTACCATTCTATTGGCAGCATCACCAATTGCATGTGTACTTATATTCCATCCAAATTCAAGCCCTTTTACTGCTTTTTCGAATAATTGCTCTTCTTGAAGTAAAAAAAGACCTTTCGTATCTGCATCGGAGTATTGTTCTAATAATGCTGCGCCTCTGGATCCTAGGGCACCATCAGCAAAGAATTTAAGCCCTACTAGACGCATAAATTCTCCTCCGGCAGGCAAATATCCAAAAGTGCTCCATTCATCGTTTTGGGCTTTAATATATGATTGTATTCTAATTGGTAATGAACCAGATTCTGCCATTTCTAGATAATAAGGTAATAATGTTGGATGAACATCCATATCATGAACTTCTGTCAAACCAAGAGAGCTACAATGATGTATAGCAGCTACAATATCTTTTTTAATTTGCTTGGGAGTTGATTCTGGAATACAATCTGCAACTAAGTTCATTGCATTATCAATTAAGATTCCAGTAGGGGATGAATCTTCCATAAGAATTGAGCCACCCAGTGGATGTGGAGTATCTATGGTTATCCCTGCTATTTCTAATGCTTTTGAATTCACCCATGCGGCATGGCCATCGGCTCTACGTAAATATACTGGTTGATCTGGAAAAGCTATATCAAGAATTTCTTTATGTGGAAAATGATTATGATCCCACAATTCTTGATTCCATCCATTACCAATTATCCAGCCTTGTGAATTATGTGCATATTGAAGGGCTTGTTGAACACATTGTTGGGCAGATATGGCAGAATATAAAGATAATCCTGTTAAAGTATTACCTAATCCATAAAGATGACAATGAGAATCTACTAATCCTGATAAGATCCATGCATGAGGGTAAAAATGAGTGCCTTGTTCAGAGATAATTTCAACACCATGAGGGTTAGGATATATCGCAGCAATTCGTCCTCTTTCTACCAAAATAGTTGCTTGAATAGCATGCATAAGGTTGTACACATAAGAAAAACCGATAATAATGTAAGTAGCAAATGCTGAGAATACATTGATTATCGGTTTATAAATAGATCAGATATTAATTTCTTCTACGATTAGGATCGATAGTATCAAGGTATGATACTTTGCTAATAAGTTGCTCTTCTGTTTCAACATTATTTGCATCAGGTAAACAACAATCTACAGGGCACACTGCAGCGCATTGTGGTTCATCATGAAATGTTTTGCATTCTGTGCATTTATCTGGAACGATATAATAATAATCAGCTTGCCAAAAATCACCTTTGAAATTTCCTGGCGATTGAGATTCTTCATACTTAGTATCACCTAGGCTCCATACTGTACCACCTTCATAAATAGCGGTATTTGGACACTCTGGTTCACATGCACCACAATTAATGCAATCATCTGCATTTATATAGATAGCCATAACAATAGTTTCCTTTAATTTTCAGAAAGTAAAAAAGCATTAAAATGGAACATCATCATAATCAGATGTAGGAGGAATAGGTTCATTGTAACTGGTACTACCCATTGATTCACCACCTAATTTTTCAATTTTCCATGCATTGATATTTGTAATGTATACTTGACGTCCATCTTTGGTATTTACAAGTTTACCACGCAAATCAAATGCCACTTTAATTGTATCGCCTTTTCTCATTGTATCTAATAGTTCACACTTATCTTGAACGGCTTGTAATTTTATATATTCATTATACATGCCGCTACTTGTTTCTACTACAAATTCTCTTTTTTTGAATTTGTCTGTAACTTGTTGAGAATCAAATACCTCAAACAAAGTACCCTGTAATTCATAAGCCATAATTAACCTTTGTATATTTATCGTTTATCAATAATGATCAAAAATTTCGATGTCCAAAAACGTATAGGATCTGTTATAGACATCGAATTATTTCCTGAATTTTTTTCTAATAATTTGGGATTATGAGAAGAAATAATCTGAAACTTGTCTGGAATAGGTAAGCTTCTAGTAGAACGAATATCTACACGAATAAAATCCTGTTCATTTAAATTTTTTGATGGAACATATGTTCCACCAATTCCAAGAAAACCAGTTCCTTCTTCTTCAATAATACCTTTTGTTTCTAAATCATTGGTTTTTTCAATGATATAATAGAAGGTATTCTTTTCATTCTCAATTCTATTTTTTTCTAAAGCTTCATTTTCTGCTGTTGATTTATAAGAATCTCTATCATCTTGTAATTGTTGAGTTTCTTGTTTTAATGCAGAAATTTCACTTTCCTTAGATGCAATTTGGTCTTGCATATCTGTAATCAATTTCTCTAAAGTACCTACTTGATTTGATAATTCTGAATTTTGATTATGAAGGGAATTAAGACGTTTGGTACTTTTTTTTAGATTGCTTTTTGATTCTTCTAATGATAATGACAGTTGTTTGATTTTAGCAAGGATATCCGCTTTCTGATCACCAGATTCAGTGATTTTAACTTGTTCAAGGGCCGTGAAAAGTTCTGTAATATATTGGGTAGTATGCAGAAGCTCTGTCATGAGACGGTCTTTTTCTGCTACTAATTCTTTCATCTGAGCAAAATCTTCTAATAATTGTTCTTTTGATTTTGCTTTATCTTCTTCCAATGGCTCTGGTTTATCTTTATCAGAACATGAAGTAATGAAAATACTGCAAAAAAAACATAGTATTACAAGTATACCTGAAACTTTTACTATATGTATTCTCTTCATTTTTACTTTTCCAATGGTATAAACATTAAAAAACGGAGTATAAGCATTGTATATATTTGTACAAATCTAATGATTTAATATCTATGAATATCCATATGAAATACTCAGCTTTTTTGTATTATCAGTTCGAGGCTACCTAAAACTTCATCTAATTTATGAATATCCTTTGCTCCAGCAGTTGCCATATGTGGTTTGCCACCACCACCACCACCTAGTTTCTTTGCAATATCCCCAATAATTCTTCCAGCAGGATATTCTTTTGTTAAGTCATCTGTAACAATGCATACTAAATTAATTTTATCCTCTATGATTGAAGACAAAACGCCGATCCCAGATTTGCCTAATAAAGTTCTCATATTGTCACCTAGCATTTTCAATTCATCCATTGATAGCCTATCTGCTTTTACAGGTATTAGTTTGATAGACGTATGAGGTAAAAAGTGTGCTTGTTGAATAAGTTCTGATAGTTTAGATGATACTTCTTGGACTTTTACGATTGATAATTCTTTCTCCAATGCTTTTAGAGACTCTTGTAATGAATCAATCGAGTGTTTTTCTGTTTCAATCGCAAGATGGAGATCAGCTATATACTGTACTATTCCAAATGATGTTATTGCTTCGATTCTTCGAATTCCAGATGCAATTGCGGACTCATTCAAAATGTGGAAATATCCTATATCAGATGAATTCTGTACATGAGTACCCCCGCAAAACTCAGAAGAAAAGTGATCATCTATTGTTACTACTCTAACTGTATCACCATATTTATCACCAAAAAACATCTTTACATGAGGAATTTCTTTTGCTTGATCAATGGGTAATTCTCTAGTCACTACTTCGATTCGCTCGCGGATTTTATCATTAACAAGTGCTTGAACTTCTTTTATTTCAGCATGAGATACTTTCTGAATATGCGAAAAATCAAAACGTAGATATTCTGGGGAAACCAAAGAGCCAGATTGTTGAACATGATTACCTAAAACTCTTCTTAATGCTTCATGCAATAAATGAGTTGCAGAGTGATTCTTTTGAATATCCCACCTTCTATTGAAATCAACAGATAGAGTTGCTATAGGTTGATGTGGAGTGAGTATTTCTCTATCTGCAATATGAATAATTGCATTGCCTTGCTTTTGGACATTTCTAATTGAATATATTTCTTGGTCAATTGTTATCGTGCCAAAATCTGATTGTTGTCCACCCATTTCTGCATAAAAAGGAGTAGTTTCTGTTATGATATGATTATCAGCATAATGAATAATATTACTGTTTGATTGCAAAGAAGTCCAACCATCAAAGATCGTTTTAGAATCTGTAATATTACCTTCTACTTGTTGCAGAATTTGTTTTCTGGCATTTCTAGACCTTGCTTTTTGTTGGTCCATTAATTCTTTAAATCCTGCTAAATCTAAAGAAAGACCTCTTTCTTTAGCAATTAATTCGGTTAAATCTGCAGGAAAACCAAATGAATCATAGAGTAAAAAGATATCTGATCCATGAATTAATGTTTCTGAAGCATTTTTCAAGGAAATTTCAATTTCTTCAAATCTGTCTAAACCTCTGTCTAATGTTTGAAGAAAACTTTCTTCTTCTGCTTTAATTACTCTTTTAATATGCTCTACATTCTGAGGAACTTCTGGGAATATATCGCCCATTGTTTCTGATATAATAGACGTTAACTTATAGAGAATAGGTTCTCTAAATCCTAAATTTCTGGCATATCTACAAGCTCTTCTTAATATGCGCCTTAAAACATAGCTACGCCCTTCATTACCAGGCATTGCTCCATCAGCAATAGAGAATACTAAGGTTCTTATATGATCAGAGATTACTCTCATAGCAATACCAACTTTACTATCTAAAGACTTAGAATATTGTTCACCAGACAACTGTTCTATTTTTCTGATGATAGGCATAAAAACATCTGTATCATAATTGGAATCAACATGTTGCATAACCGCACATATGCGCTCAAAGCCCATTCCTGTATCAACATGTTTTAACAATAAATCTTCTAATGAACCATCTGGTTTTCGATTATATTGTATAAAAACAAGATTCCATACTTCGATTACTTCTGGCACGCCCATATTAACTAATGGCCCACCAGATTTGTCAGCAGTTCTGTCAAAATGAATTTCTGTGCATGGACCACATGGTCCTGTTTCTCCCATTTCCCAAAAATTATCTTTTTCATCACATCGATGAATGTGTTCAATTGGTAGATATTCTTTCCATAATTCAAATGACTCATCATCTGTTCTGAACACAGTGGCATGTATTCTGTCTTTAGGTAATTTCCAAATACTAGTTAATAACTCCCATGCAAAGGCAATTGCTTCTTTTTTATAATAATCTCCAAAACTCCAATTACCAAGCATTTCAAATAAAGTATGATGATAAGTATCATAACCAACTTCTTCTAAATCATTGTGCTTGCCAGAAACTCTAATGCATTTTTGAGTATCAGCACATCTAGTATAATCTCTGGTGCCTGTTCCTAGGAAAACATCTTTAAACTGGTTCATACCAGCATTTGTGAATAGAAGGGTTGGGTCGCCATGGGGGACAACAGGTGCACTTTGGACAATTTTATGTCCTTTAGAAGCAAAGAAATCTAAAAATGATTGACGTATTTGTCTGGAATTCATATGAAGTATTGATATTAAGAGTGAATACTGTAAAAATACTGAATTTGCTGGAAAGGTATAGAGCTTGATTGACTTAAATATTTTGTAGTGAAATTGGGGTTTTTATCATCGTTCTTATTAAAGTAGATTGCAATGCTGGGGCATAAAAATACTCTGAAATGCCATTATTACTTTCAATCTCTATTCCTTGTATAGTAGCTGTACATTGTGAATAATAACGCATATAGAATGGTCCGGATTCAATACATTTTTGATGTGAAATTATTGCTGTACATTTTTGATGATGATATGTAGCTTCTACCGAGATTATGCTTCCTGGATGGAGACCAAACATATTGTATTTTTGTTTTGAGATAGTAATGCGTGTATCATGAATCATTTCTAAAGTTTGTAATGTTCTATCTTCTATACACATACATGTAAATGCAGGAGTGTCTTGATAGCTTGGATAATGATAATACACTAGTGTAAATTGATCATTTAGATGTATTCTTCCCCAATACCAATCTTTATATGAATCATATAGCGGAATATGACCATGATTGCAATCATGATAACCCATCGAAGAAATAGATTCAGTATATATATCTTCGTCATATTCTGATAAAGTTATTATGCCAGATACTGTGCAGGTTGGCGCAATTAGTCGCCATTCATGGTCTGCATTCTGTTTAGAAATATGAGTATGATTATATATGGATGGAGAAAAAAGTAGAGATCCAGATATTGCTTTTGCCAGATCTTGTCCATGTGTATCGATTGTTATTGTATAGAGGCCATCTTTGTGGCGAATAAATCCAGAATTATTTACATAAACAGAAATTTCACCTTGATCATTGCTAGTATATTCTAATTGATTGGTATGATGAATGCATCCAGCAATTTTTTTATCATTTTTATAGACAGAAATAGAAAATCCGCAATAATTATCTGGCAATCCATGAGGTAATGATTCGATATAATAGGGTGACATCGGCATTCCCCTAAAAAAAATGACGGTACAAGCAAAATCTTGTTGTTTGACATCAAAATACCACCATTCATAGCCTCCAGAAGAATCTACATGTGATGTATAATCTCCATCTGTTCCAAAGCGTATATTCATCATAAAAGCATATTCATTAATTAAAAAGGATTACCATTATGATCTGTATATAGGGGAAGTATAATTGTAATCATTGTACCTTTTCCAATTGTACTTTCTGCTGTGATTATCCCTTGATGAGCTTCAATAATCCATTTTACGATTGATAATCCAAGGCCATTTCCTTGAATATCTTTAGACCTAGCCTGATCAGCCCTGAAGAATCTGTCAAAAATATGAGGTAAATGCTCTTCAGAAATGCCAACACCGGTATCGCTTAACCGTAAAACAACATCATTACCCTGTTTAACCAATCGAATCAGAATATCACCACCAATATTGGTGTATTTTACTGAATTATCCACAATATTTAATAATGCTTGATGAAGCCTTATATCGTCACCTTCCACAAATAAACCAGGCTCTATCATTTTTCCAACTGTAATACTTTTTTCTTCGGCTAATATTTCGGCATCTTCGCTAATCTCTTCTAACATCAAGCTTAAATTTACACGTTTTTGTTCTATATGAACTTGTCCGGTTTCAGCCCTAGAAATATCTAATAAAGTTCTTACTACAGTAGAAAGTCTTTCTACTTCTTCTAAACAGCTTATTATTAATACCTGATATTCTCTAGTAGATTTTTCACTTTTAAGAGCAACTTCTAATTCTCCGGTAAGGATTGCTAAGGGTGTTCTAAGTTCATGAGAAACATCTGCAGTAAACTGTTTTATTTGATAGAATGACCCTTCTAATCTTGTAATCATTTCATTGAGTGTATGGGTTAGCCTTGCAACTTCATCGTTAGTTTTAGGCTCGGGAAGTCTATTACTTAGATTGCTAGCTGTGATTTCTCTTGCTGAAGTAGCTAAATCATCAATAGGTTTTAGAGATACTCTTGCTAGGATAAAACCGCCAATTGTTGAAATAAGAAGTACAACTGGAAATCCTATTAAAAGGGAAATAAACAATTCATACAAAGTAGTATCTATTTCTTCTAATGAATATCCAACCGAAATATATGCTTGTTTCGTTCTGATTCTTAATAATCTAAGATTATGGCTTTTACCTGTAAGAATATGAGTAGATGAGATAATAGGCTCGAAACCATTGGTATTTTGTAAGGGTACAGTTGCCAAAGAATTTGTATCAAGATTTTCGGAACGCCAAACTATTTGTCCTTTAAGATCTGATATTTGGATATAGAAATTCTTAGGATTAAATAGGATATGTTCATACACAGCAGACCAAACGGGGTCTTCGCCTACTCCATTACTATCATTTCTAAATGCTATTGAAGTATCCGAAAGAACTATTTTATCTCTGAAAAATGCAAAGGAATCAGCTGCAATTTCTTTTTGTTGTTGATAATATTTTTTTCTTCTTGGAGCAGGTTTTAAAGGCTGCATTGTTTCTCTTTGTTTCTTTTGAATAATATAATCCAAAGAATGAGATACTCTTTCTAATGATGTATCTAAATTTTGATATAAATCGCTAGAAACAGTTATATATGCTGCTATTCCAAAGGTTAATAAAGTACCTGAAACGATAGCACTATACCAGAACACAAGGCGAAAACGCAAAGAAATATTTTTCATAAATAGGTTTTCTTATAAGAAAGCCAGATCGATATAATAAAAAAAAGGGTACAGTTTTTATGCTGTACCCAATATACTGTATTCATTACATTATTTAAGGCTAATAACTTCTGTCCATTCTATATTACCAGACTTCAATCTTACATAATATATGCCGGTTGGAAGGCTAGACAGATTAAGTTGATGCTTATATATTCCATTGTCATTTGTAGCAAAAGGTATAGATATCATATTCTGTCCTAATACTGATGTAATTGAAAGTATACCTTGTACAGAAGTATAATGCTGTAATGATAAGGTTATAATATCAGAAGCTGGATTTGGATATATAACAAATGACTTTTTTGCTGTCCAATCTTGTAAAGACGTTGCTACTCTAAAGCCAAAAGATTGATTTTTGCATGAATTTATGTCTCCAATTTCAACAACATAGTTTCCAGTGCCATTTCTTTGGGTATATGTTAATGTTCTTGATGTAGCTCCTTGTATCAGAACACTGTCTTTGTACCATTGATATGTAATGGCATCAGTAATACATGTTAAAGTAGAATCATTTATTTTATCTATAATTGGCTGATAGGGGCGTTTATTGACTTTTACTGTAATTGAATCATATATAGTGCACTGCAATGCATCTTTTATTTCAATTTTGAATAAAGTAGTTGCATTAGGGCGCGCAATTGGAACTTGTTCGATTAAACTGCTTAAGCCACCACTGCTTGGTGTCCACTTATATTTATAAGGTGGTGTGCCACCTTTAATGATAAGCGGTAATTGAATTGAATCACCTTCACAAATTATAAATGAATCTGGTAATTCAGTGCTTAATGCTGGATTGACAATTACATTAATCGTATCTTTTACTACGCAAAAACTTCCATCAATTACTGTGCATATATACGTAGTTGTTTTTGCTGGATTTGCTAATGGCCTTGCAATAGAAACCGAACTTAATCCTGTAACTGGTTCCCATGAATATTGATATGGTGGAAGGCCTCCAGAGACAATATTCCCAATTTCTTTTCCTGAAGACTCACATAAAACTATATCGGGTGCATAACCAAATTTAGTATTACAAGCCGCACCGGTTCTAAAATCTATTTCGCCAGGAGTATTATAATTATTACAGAACCAACGGCTAAAGTGTTGTGTATTACCTTCGGCTAATTTATATTCAAATCTCATTCTCCATTTATAGGAAGAATTTACGGTAAGTGCGCTAATATTCTGAACGATATCTTTTAGGCCTTGGATATCTGTCCAAGTTGATGAAGTAACTGTATTTTTATTATTAAATGCTTGATTTAATGGTTTAACTTCTATAATTGGACGTACAAATGTTCTTCCAGTGAATGGAAAATATGATGCACCAATATCTACAGAGCTTGAATTCTCGACTCGTAATGAAATAGTAATAGGAGAGTTAGTTCCTTTTTTATACTGCAATGTGCTACCTTTAGACCCAGTATTTCCATTGCCATAAAATATAGCAACCATGCCATTTTTGGGGTTAAAGCCGGAATCGTATGATCTTGTAGAAACAGCTAAATCAGGGTAACCATCGCCATTTATATCTGCAATTGGAGCAATGCATGCGCCAGCGGTTTCTTGTATACCAGATGATTTATATGTCCAAACCGGTAAAGCAGATAGACCATTCGAAGATCCAAGATACAGGCGTGATCTATGAGCATTAGCTTGTGATGAATATAAGCCCGAGCCTACAACGATATCCCCATATCCATCATTATTGATATCACCAATAGACCCAGCAGACTTTCCAAATTCTAATGCTGTGATGTCTCCCTCGGCTGTCCATATTGATTGCTTCGATGCACCTTTTGCAGACCCTAAAAATAGCTGGATTATTCCTTCATTTGTTTGGCCTTTATCATATAAAGTAGATGCAATCAATACATCTGAAAATCCATCATTATTGATATCTCCAGCGGATGCTACATTAGCGCCAAATAATGCTTTATATTGATTCCCAGAGACAATCCATCCTGCTGAATCTGCTATTCCATTAGGAATGCCATAATGAATATAAACGCGCCCTTGATCATCTTGAGCTGTATTAACATCATAAGATGGAGCTCCAATTATAATGTCATTTATGCCATCTCCATTGATATCACCTGCCGAAGCAACTGATGCACCAAATTCTGATCCTGTCTGTGGACCAATTTTAGACCAATAATTATTAGTATTCAAACCGTATTCGCTTCCAAACATTACATTCGCTTTACCTGCATTTTCTATAGTAGAAGAAAATCCTGGTTCACCTAAAACAATATCTGAATATCCATCTAGATTGATATCACCTGCATAGCATAAAGAAAATCCAAATTTCCCACCAGCTTGTGAACCTGAGAACACAGTTTTTGCTTTTAGTTCTAAACCTGTTTTAGAGCCATAATACACATAAATTCTTCCAATATCTTGCTGTGATGAATTTGCATCATCAAAAAATGGCGCACTAACAATTAAGTCAGCATATCCATCTCCATTAAGATCTCCATTAGCTGCTATTGCATATCCAAAACCCGCTCCATTTTGATTTGGCCCAATCAATTCATTCTTTGCCACAATATCTATTCCAGATGCACTACCATAATGAATGGTTACTCTTCCTTGATCTGCAGATATGCCATCATAAAATGGCGATCCAACTGCAAAATCACCAAATCCATCACCATTAAAATCTGCTCTGCCGGAAACTGTCCATCCATATTCTTCATTATCTTGTGATGCTTCTATTACTTGATTAGGGCTTATTGCAAAAAAGATTTGTTTGCCATAAGAAACGGTGATAGCACCTTCTTGTAATTGACCATTTTTATAGTATGGTGCACCGGCACATATATCTGATATTCCGTCTCCATTAATGTCGCCACATATACCAATTGAAGTCCCAAGTTTGGCTCCAGCCTGATCACTTTCAGAAAATAATTTGCCAGTGCTTAGTCCTGTTTGAGAACCATAATATGTGAACACAGCACCTTCTTGATTTTGCCCTGATGAAAATCCTGGGCATCCAGCAATCATATCTGATATACCATCTGCATTAAAATCTCCATTACCTGATAGAGATGTACCCAGTTTACTTCCATTAGTATTACTATCGGTATACCAAGATGGTATAAGGCTTAAGCCCTGTGTATTGCCATAAAATACATTGATAACACCTTCATTATTTTGTCCATTTGAAAAACTGGGTGCTCCAATTGCAATATCGGTGAAACCATCCATGTTTACATCACCAATATTTGCTATTGCATAACCTAATTCACTATTATCATTAGAGATTGAATATCGCCAATTAACAGTATCAGATGGTTTAGTTTTTCTTCCAAAATAGCAGAAAACTCCACCTTCTGGGGCTATATCAGAATCACTATTATACGATGGAGCGCCGATAAATATATCATTGTATGTATCAGCATTTATATCTGCAGAGGCAATAGTAGCACCAAATCTGCATCCAGAATTAGGGCCATAAGAAGTCCATAAAATAGAATCTGGGCCAATTGGATTGCCTGAAAAAAGCATCACCATACCAACATTACCATTACTATTTGATGCACCAGGAGCACCAACCAGAATATCAGAAAAACCATCATTATTGATATCTCCGGCACTTGCTACGCTTGCGCCAAGATTTGCTGCACTTTGATTTGATTCATATTGCCAAAAAGGAGAAGATGAGCTAATACCTTGGGCACTACCCAAGAAAATCATCAGTTTTCCTTCGGCATTTTGTCCATTAGAATAACCTGGGGCTCCAACAAGAATATCAGAATACCCATCGCCATTAATATCACCTGCACTAGCTACAGATGCACCCATTCTGGCATTCATAGAATTGCTTTCATATATCCATGAAGGGGTAGAGCTAAAACCTGATGCACTACCAAGATAGACTTGTATTCGCCCTTCGGATTGCTCACCGTTTTCATAATCAGGAGACCCCGCAATCATATCATCATAACCGTCGCCGTTGATATCGCCTGCAGGAGCTAATGAAGCACCTAATTGCGCTAATGGAATATCAGTTTCTAAAACCTTATCTGATGAACTTAAAGAAGAGCTTATTCCATAATAAATGGAAACTTGACCTTCTTCTCTGAGATCATCATCATAGTATGGAGCTCCAATGCCAAAATCAGACTTTGTATCAAAATTAATATCGCCTAGTCCAGAAACTGAAGTACCAAATTGAGCATCTGCTTGATTGCCTTCTGATGTCCACCCAGCATTTTGGCTGATTGACACTGTATTTCCGAAATAGAGATATGCTTTTCCTTCATCTAATTGTCCATTATCATAGAGTGGCGCGCCAATAATGAAATCTGCATTGCCATCATTATTTACATCACCAGCACAGGCAACACTTTGGCCATATCGTGCATTAGCTTGATTACTTTCATTTGTCCAAGCCGGATTAGTACTTAAACCATTAGATGTTCCATAAAAACAATATGCTCTACCTTCACTTTGTTCTCCATTTGAATAAAATGGAGCACCAATAAGAACATCATTAAAACCGTCGCCATTCAGATCACTACATAAGGCAACAGAAGTTCCACATTCTGCATTAGCTTGATTAGATTCAAATTGCCATGCAGCATTTGTGGAAAGTCCATTTGTAGATGAAAAATACACTCTAACGCAACCCTCATTTATGTGCCCATTATCATAAAAGGGGATTCCAATAAGTAAATCTGATTTTGAATCTCCATTAATGTCCATACCACCTGAGATAGAAATACCCATTCTTGCATCAATCTGATTACTTTCTACCATCCAAGGTGATGTATTTGCAAGTGATCCATTTCCACCAAAATAAACAAAAACAGCACCTTCATCTAATGATCCATTATCATAATAAGGGGCAGAGATTGCGATGTCTAAAGTATCATCATTATTGGCTTTTCCTGCAGAACTTATGGCATATCCAAACCGCGCATTTGCTTGATTTGATTCTTTCATTATAACTGGAGTACTAATGATTCCAGAAGAACTTCCTAAATATAAGAATGCTGCACCTTCATCTAATTGGCCATTATCATAACGAGGTGCACCAACCATCATATCATCATAACCATCTTTATTGATATCTCCAATTCCTGCAACAGAAAATCCAAACTCGGAATTAGCTTGTCCTGAAGATAGAACAATTTGAGGTTGTTTTTCTGGTCCATTTACTGATCCTAAAAAAACAAAAACTGCTCCTTCATCTGTTTTTGCAATATCATATTTTGGCATACCTGCTGCAAAGTCACCGATATCATCACCATTTATATCGCCTAAAGGAGTTAAAACATAACCAAAGAAAGCTTCAAATTGATTACCATCCATACTCCAATCTGGTGTAGCTGATAATGGATCTATCGTTATAGGATATACTGCTTGTTTATCATCAATATGCAAAGCAATAGTGTTATTGTGCAAAGAAAATGATGCATCTAGTAATGTATTGTTGGCATCCCATACTTTTAAATCTTTATAGGTGATAACGATTTCAGAACTATGTTTATCTATGAAGGCAATACCATCATTATTCATTAATAAAGGCTTTAATTCATCACTTTGTGTTTTAAGCTCAACAGTTAATGTTGAATCTCCCATTGGTTGAGAATGCACAATGAAGTTTTGTCTTAAACCTTGTTTTGAATTTATATATTCGATAGTAAAATGTTCATTGCTGATATTCATCAAAGAGTCATTGATATTTACATGTGGATTATCAGAGATCTTTAGGCTAATAGCACCTTTATGAATGCTTTGTAATTCTATGGTGTTTTTCCAAGTATTCTTGTCTAAACTTTGCAATGAAAATGAATAATCACAAAATTCAATTGCTACATGTTGAGTAGGATTCTTAGAAGTATAGGTATAAGAACTGGATTCAATTCCAAATTCAGAATGATTATTCTGGGTACATACAATGGATTTTTCGGATACAGTAGCCTTCTTATTACAAAGATCTATATCTAAAAAAGTAAAAGCTGGAACAGCGATAATGAGAGATAAAAACAATCCCTTATAAACAGTGCCTTTAAAGCCCATTTGTAGAGTCTCCGCATGAAAATGATAAATACTAAGAATAATGCTACTCTTCAATGCAAAATTACCTTATTTCAAGATAATACCTGTCTCTATACTCCAAAATAATAAATCCATCTCTTCCATTGGAATATGAATCTGTGAACAATAAAGCAACCATAATTGTTCGATGTGAACATAATGCTTCGAACTTTTAATAATTGTTCCTTGCTCAATCACATTACATTCTGCTAGATGCTTAAGGATATGTCTATCTAATATTGTTGGACCAAATATTCCGATATTTCTCATAAAATGAGCAGATTCTTTTAATCCAAAACCTTTAATACGTGAACATAACATATCTCGTAAGTCAAATGGCATGTCTTTATAAGTATCAATTATTGACTCTATTTCAGAAAAGTGATTTCTAAGTGACTGTAAATTCTTGCTTTTCTGATTATGAAATCGAATATAATGCTCAGGATTTCCTAAAATTGATACTGTATTACATCCAGTAAGAAAAAAATCTTCTTTTTTTAGAATTGAACACACAATATCAGCATGAATTGCTTTGGATTGAGGTGTTAAAATGCAATAACATGCTTCATAAAACCATTCGCTTTTTTCAATCTTTTTAAAATCAGATAATCTCTTTTGTATTGCAGATAATCGCTCTGAATATAACTGCTTATAATATGCAGGAAATTCCATGTTGTTCATATCGATAAAACACTATTAATATTGTGTGTAAGCTATCATTTCTGTTTTGATTCGTAATTTGCATGAAACATATTTCATAAGCTAAAGAAACATTACTATTTGGATTATTTTTATTATGTCAACAGCAATTTTTATTGATTCTATGGGTATTGTTTTTAGGGCTTATCATGCCATGTCTAAAAGTGGCTTTAAAGCTCCAAATGGGGAGCCCACAGGTGCTGTATTCGGTTTTATTAATATTATTACTGCTTTATTAGAAAAAGAAAATCCTACATATATAGCTGCTGTTTTTGATACATCTGCGCCTACTTTTAGGCATGAAAAATATGAATTATACAAGGCCAATCGACAAGAATTCCCAGAAGAATTAATTCCTCAAATGCCAAGAATCAAAGAATTTTTACAAGCGATTGGCATTCCAATTTTAGAATTGCCTGGATTCGAAGCTGATGATATTATTGGAACACTTGCTCATCATGCATCACAAAAAGGTTATGAAGTACGATGTTTAACATCTGACAAAGACTATTTTCAATTGGTAAATGATCATGTCAAAATAATGCGTCCAGGAAAAGATAGCAGTGAATATGACATTTATGGCAAGCAAGAAGTAAAAGACAAAATGGGTGTCTATCCTCATCAAATAATCGATTTCCTTGCTTTGATTGGGGATGCTTCGGATAATATTCCAGGTGTAAAAGGTATTGGAGAAAAAACTGCGCAACCGCTTATTGAAGCATATGGATCTGTAGAAGGAATCTATGAAAATTTACATGCTATCACCCGAGATACTGTCCGTAATAAATTGGCTGATGGTCGTGATTTGGCATTTTTATCTAAAGAACTGGTAACAATTCATACAGAAGTTCCTTTACCTACTCATTTAGAAGACTGCAAACCTATCATGGCCGATGCTGTAAAAGTTGATCAATTATTATCATTGCTCAATTTTAATACACTGAGAAGAAAATGGGCAATGAAAACCTCCGGTACTGTAAATGCTCATTCAATTGATAGAATGCAAGAACTAGCTCCAGCACTTTTTGATACCGTTAAGAATAGGAAGCATGATTATGTATTGGTAAAAGACACATTTTCTTTACAATTAATGATTCATGAAATAAAGAATTCACCTGCTATTTGTTTCGATTTAGAAACTACATCTTTAGATACAATGAATTGTTCTATTGTTGGTTTTGCTTTAAGTTCAAAAGTATCAAGAGCATTTTTTGTGCTTACTAAAGATGAAGACATGAAGAGTGAAAACAATACTTTTTCTGAATCTTTATTTGATGAACCCAAAGATTCTTATAATTATCAGCATATTCATGATCAAACTTCTTTAACAGCAATAGAAGTTGCCGAAGCATTAAAACCAATATTAGAAGATCCTTCAAAAAAGAAGATTGCGCAAAACGGCAAATTTGACGCTTTAATTTTAAAAAGATATGGTGTGAAAGTACATCCTTTGTCTTTCGACCCAATGTTAGCAAGTTATGTCTTGAATCCAGACAATCTTCATGGAATGAATGCTTTATCTAAACAATGGTTGGGTTATGAATCAATACCAATAACTGCATTGATTGGAGATAAAAAGAATGGATCTATGAGGGATGTAGAACCATTGAAATTAACCGAATATGCTGCAGAAGACGCTGATATTACTCTTGAATTAGCCCATAAACTAGAACAAAAATTAGATGAACAAGGCCTTTTAGATTTTGCTATTAATGTAGAATTCCCTTTAAGTGAAGTATTAGTAGATATGGAATTCAATGGAATTGCAATTGATACAAAAGGATTAGCAGATATTTCTTTACATATCAAAACAGAAGTACAAATCTTAAAAGAGAAGATTTATCATGAAGCTGGTATTTCTGATTTTAATATTGATTCTCCTAAACAAGTAGGAGAAATTTTATTTGATAAATTACAGCTGCCCAAACCTAAAAAGATAAAAAATGGGTATAGCACTGATGTAAATGTGTTAACTGAATTATCTGAATCATATCCAATAGCTGGCTATATTCTAGAACATCGTCAATTGCAAAAATTACAAAATACATATGTAGAATCTCTACCACGAATGGTTAATTCCAGAACAGGAAGAATTCATACAACGTTTAATCAAACAATTGCAGGAACTGGAAGATTATCATCAGTAGAGCCTAATCTTCAAAATATACCAATTAGATCTGCCTTAGGACGCTCTATTAGAAAAGCATTTGTACCTGCAAAAGGTAATTCTATGTTGTCTGCAGATTATTCTCAAGTGGAGTTAAGGGTTATGGCTCATGTATCAGGAGATGAAACCCTTATTCACGCTTTTCAACAGGGATTAGATATTCATTCAGCCACCGCTGCAGCACTATTTAATATAGCATTGCATGATGTTCAAAGTGATAAAAGAAGAATTGCTAAAACTGTCAATTTTGGCATTATGTATGGGCAGGGAAGTTTTGGTTTAGCAAGACAACTGGGTATTTCTAGGCATGAATCTAAACAGATTATTGAGCAATATTTTGAACGCTATCCAAAAATAAAAGCATATATGGATCAAACAATTCTGCATGCAAAAACTAAAGGATATGTTGAAACTTTAATGGGAAGAAGACGATATTTCCCTTTAATAGAAAGCAATAATCATAATATTCGCCAAGGTGCAGAAAGAGCAGCTATTAATATGCCTATTCAAGGTGCTGCTGCAGATATGATGAAATTAGCAATGATTGCAATTCATAAAGAAATGAAAAAACAACATTTTTCTTCTTTAATGATGCTGCAAATTCATGATGAATTACTTTTTGATGTTGTACCAGGCGAAGAAGAAGATTTAAAAAATCTGGTAAAACATATTATGGAACATGCTATGTCTTTAGGAAATGTACCAATATTAGTAGAAACAGGTTTTGGATCAAATTGGGAAGAGGCTCATTAAAGTCTTATTCCATACCAAACTACTGTTGGCAAAATTCTGATACAAGGCATAGGAAGTTTTATCATTTGAAGAGTTGTTTTAACCATTTTAGCAAAATCTGAATTTCCTGGCAATGCCTCTACATTTAAGTCTAAAGAAAGCCATAATTCATGATTACCTGCCCCAGCTCTATCTATATTTTTCACGCTATGTCCAATCGCTAAAGCTAGATATGGTGTCCAAGAAGTTTGTAAATCTTTTGACAATAAAGGATGTACATGTATACTTAGCCAATGATATGTACTTGTATAATCATTTAGTAGAGAATTATATGTATCAGCAGAATAATCCTTTGAGCGATTGAAACTAAATTTTAATCTGAACATGTCTAAAGAAGGATAATATGTTTGCAAAACAGGTAAACCTGCACCGATTATATTGCCAATCATATCTCCGCGACTAAAACCTAAATATGGTTCTCCTGTAGAAAATCCATCCTGAATTTCTACAATGGTTTGATGCAATAAAGCAATGCCACTACCCAATAATTGAGCTTCTTTTGGCTGCATTCCTGCGCATATATACGATTCTTTGATGATTCTTGAATATCCATAAGCAAATGACATATGGCCTGCCTTATCAGCATACAATGCATCATCTCTTTCCATTGATAGGCTCATTATTGAAAAAGAGGATGGCCTGCTCCAATAATCTTTCTGTTGCTTTGCAAAAGATGCTGAGAGAATTCCCGCATGTGCTAAGGAAACTCCCCAAAAAGCATAATTACTTGATATGCTAGAATCATTATCGAATACTACTTTTGCTTGAAGCCCAGTAGAAGAGTTATGAATAATCAGACACAAAATTACTATCAATAAAAAATTCATACTGTATGCTTATGAAGTCTATATAATGTGTACTTATTGAATGCGTATAAAATATCATTAATTTGGGAAAAATGACTACAAACAATATATGACATAGCCAATGATACATGTACAAAATTTAACAAAGGTATTCAAAAGTCATAAAAAGGAACCTGGAATTAAGGGGTCTATTACTTCATTATTTAAAAGAACATATACTGAATATATAGCTGCTGATTCAATCTCTTTCGACATTCAAGAAGGAGAATTAGTTGGTATGTTGGGATCTAATGGAGCGGGCAAAACAACTACTCTAAAAATGCTTTCAGGATTATTGCATCCAACCCGTGGACATGCAGAAGTGATGGGTTATGTTCCGTGGAAAAGGGATAATGAATTTAGAAGAAATTTCTCTTTGGTTATGGGACAAAGAAGTCAACTTTGGTGGGATTTACCAGCAGCAGATTCTTATTTGCTTAATAAAGAAATGTATTCTATTGCTAGTTTTGATTATGCTAGTCGATTGAAGTATTTATCCGAAACATTAGGAATAGCCGATAAATTAACAGTTCAAGTAAGAAAATTATCCTTAGGCGAAAGGATGAAATGCGAACTTATCGGAGCGCTGCTACATTATCCAAAAGTTGTGTATCTGGATGAACCAACTATTGGATTAGATATAGTAGCACAGCATGCATTAAGAGAATTTATTTCAGATTTTAATAAAAATAATGCCACGACTATTATTCTAACTAGCCATTATATGGATGATATAAAGGCACTTTGTAAAAGGGTATTACTTATTGATCAGGGTAAGCTAATATATGATGGTGAGTTAAGTGGCCTTACTGATTCTTTTTCTGCATCTAAGATACTACGCATTACTTTTGAAGAAAATGTTGAGTATCAACAGCTAATGATTTTAGGAACAATTATCGAACATAAAGATGATTATGCTATAATACAAGTTGCAAAAGAAGATCTATCTGCATGCGCTACACATATTTTTACAAATTTTCAGGTTAGAGATATCACAATTGAAGATATTCCTGTTGACGAAATTATTAGGATGATTTTTTCAGGCAAAACAGAAATCTAATTATATGTGAGTATTATCTGCTCTTGAAAAAATAGGTTGGCTATGGCCTTCTCTTTGGCTATTTTACGCAACAATATCTTCTCTGACTTATTTATCTTTTTTTGAAATCATAGTATCTATTGGACTATATTTATGCTTCTTAAAACAAGGCTATTTATGAAATATTTTGGATCTATATTATTATGTGTTTTTACTATCAATCTAGCTTTGGGACAGGGTGCAAGTAAAAGGCTTGTAGTAATCGAGGAATTTACTAGTGCAACATGCGGTCCATGTGTAGATGCTGATAAAGTACTTAAAACCGTAGTTAATATTGATAGTGGTATTATAGCACTTAAATATCATTTGAATGTGCCATCACCTGGTGACCCATTTTACAAAGCTAATCCGGCCCATAATGATAAGAGAGGGTCTTTATATTCAGTGCCTGCATTACCAGCAGCCAGAGTGAATGGTTATCGAAATGTAGACCCACGAGATGGGGCTGCAATGATTGCTGCTTCCAAAAATGATCAATCAATTCCTTATCCAATCTCTATGAAAGTTACCAATACTTCTGTTTCTGGTAATGAAATGAAAGCAATTATCGAGATTGAATCTGATATTGAGATTAATAATTTTATTCTTCATGCTGCAGTGTATGCAGAGGATGTAAAGCTGCCAGATTTACCCAAAACATTAGCAAATTCTAACGGACAATCTGAATTTTCTTCTGCATTGTTATTGCTTTTGCCAAATGAAAATGGAACTGTTTGGAATAGCATAGCAAAAGAAAAGAAAAGTGTAGAATTTATGTATACAAAAGGCACAAGTGAAGTGTGGCAAGGCAATTCACACATTATTGCTTTTCTTCAAAATGCGAGTACTTTAGAAATCGTTCAAGCTGCAATAAGCTTGCCTAAACAGCCTGGGACAATGGTTTCTACTGGTATTACATATCCTCCAACAATAGCTCCTACTTTTTCTGTTATAGATCCAGATCAAAGTGTAGAAGTTAAAGCTGTTATTTCTAATTTATCGGCTTCAACTATTAATTATACTAATCTTCAAATAGTTAAAAGTGCAAGAACGCCAGCAGATTGGATATTATCTGTTAATGGGGCAAGCCCTAGTTTTACTTTATTGGCCGGCCAGACAAAAGAATTTACTGTAAAATTACAAAGAACTGCAACTACAGGTATTGGCGAAGCTGTTCTGACTTTTGGCGAAGCTGGTAATAGCAAAACCTATGTTTCTACTCCTATTACTATTGTTTCCAAAGAATCTGAAGCTTTCTTAATTCAAGACAATAATAGCGGTTCTTCGGCACCATTCGAACAGGCAATTTCTAAGGTAGGTGTCAAAAAGTTTATTCCTCTATCAACAAAAGAGTTCATACAAAACATTACTCGTTTTACATCTTTAAAAAGGGTGTTATGGCATTGTGCTGATAGCGGCAAGATTGATAGGTCTGAGTCAGATTTTATCCTTGGATTGATGAATCGTGGTATTTCTTTTTTAATTAGTGGACATCTTCTTACAAATAATATGTTTTTTGATGGTGTTGCTTTATTAGATACAATCGGAGTTTCTTATGCTGGATTTCAGCTTAAGAATAATGATTTTACCATTACTGGTATGAATGCTGATACTATAAGCGATGGATTTAAAGAGGATTGCATTAAAAGGAATTATGCCTTATTCCCCATGAAGTTTAATACGAAAACAGCTTTTGGGACTTTACCTTTATTACGATATGGAAATGGGCCAGCAGATACATTGGTTGGTGTAAGAACCCAAAAAATGAGAAATAGAATTGTGTATTTTGGATTTAATCCCTTAGTTATACAAAATGAAATAAGCAGAAATGCACTTGTCAATAAATCACTTACCTGGATTGAAAATTTTACATATACTCCCCAAGCGAGTGTAAAAGCTAGCGCAACTTCTTTAGCTTTTGGTACTTTAACAACAGTGGATACAAAAACTAGTTCTTTAAGTGTAAAGAATATTGGGGATGCACCATGTACTATAGAATCAGCAGAGATTAGCGGAAATGATAAGTCTGATTTTTCTGTAATATCAAAGAAAATACCTTTAAATGCTGGTGATTCTACAATTATATCTGTTGATTTTGCTCCTAAAATCGCTGGAGACAAATCTGCTACACTTACTATTACATTTAGTAAAGGGTTGAATCCAATAGTAGTTTCTTTGTCCGGTAATTTTATACCTAGTTCTATTCATGAAATGTATGAACAACTAGGAATTAAACTTAGTGTGATTGGAAATTCAATTGAAATTGCGAATCAAAATCAACATATATATAAAGTTGTACTATCTGATATTCATGGCAATACAATACACACATTAGATTGTCCTCAAGGCAATTTATTGATTAACAATATAGTGAATGGATTTTATGTGGTTTCTATTATGAACTCAGATACTATCTATTCTATACCATTAATTATTACTTATTAAATAGTTCTGGATTATACCAATGAAAAAACTGTTCCTGTTTTTCTTTATTTCCGTAATGATAATATCATCTATAATGCATAGCCCTAAAATATATGCTAAAAGAGGGGATACAACTTCAGTAAAATTATTTGATAAGTATTTATGGACTTATTATGGTAGCCAGAGTAGATGGGGAGTGTTCCCAAGTGCAGATAAGAAATTTGAACGGATCATGATGCATTTTATTCTTACATGTCCCACTGGTGGATGCGGTGAATGGGACTATACAATGAAAGTAATGGCTAGAAATCATACAGGGAAATTAGACTCAAATCTTGTAGATGCTCCGTCATTCACAATTGGTGGTTCTGCCAGAGATACCTTAAAAGTAAGTAGTATGCAAACATTTAAGACAAAGTTTAATGCTACAGCTAAAAAAACTGATACAATCTTAAATTCTCCAATCACGATATCATTCTATAAAAATAATGCTAGCCCATTTACTGTTTCTGATACTCAACAAGTGTATGAAGCTGAATATTGGAATTATTATTATTCTTCTACAGGCGTAAAATCAGATTCACTATTTGTACAGTCTGATTTACTGTTTACAATAGGAAATAGAAAAGCATATAAGCCTTTCGAAATAGTGTTAGAGACAGAGATAGCCAGATTTATTACTCCTTATGGTAAATGGTTTCCAAAAGATTGGTCATATTCATGGGATTATGACATTACAGATTATGCACATATGCTAACCGATTCTACTGAAATACGAGTAATATATGATGGATATTCTCAAGGATCATTATTTACGCTTACTTTTGATATGTTAGAAGGAATACCAGCAAGAGAAACCTATAAAAGCCAAGTGCTTTGGTCTGGAAACCCTACATATGGTGATCCTAATAATCCAATTAGCAATTTTTTAACTCCTAAAACTATGCCTTCATTAAACAAAGAAGATATGGTTACATTGCGCTTAATGACAACTGGTCATGGATTTGGTGGGACAGAAAATGCAGCCGAATTTTCTGAAAAAACACATATGATTGCAATCAATGGACAAGACTTGTATGAACAGCATTTATGGCGTCCAGATTGTGGGCAAAATCCTGTTTATCCACAAGCAGGTACTTGGTATTTTCAAAGGGGTGGCTGGTGCCCAGGCGATGTAGTTCAATATTGGGATTATAATCTAACAGAGCATTTTTCAAAAAGTGATTCTGTACAGATTGGCTATAATATGGTAGAATACACAAATGATGATCTTGGAAAAAGAGCTAGCTATATTTTAGAAGGACAAATCCTCTATTCAAAAGCTAATTATATAAATAATGCTTCTTTGGAAGAGATTAAAACTCCTAATAATGCATATAAGTATCGGAGAATGAATCCAATTTGTAGAGGACAACAGCCTTTAATAGTTGTTAAAAATAATGGAAAAGCAGATTTAACTTCACTAGTTATACGTTATAAAGTAGATAATGAAGCTGAAAATGTGTTTAATTGGAAAGGCACTATACCTTATATGAATACTGCAGAGATTTTATTGCCAGCTTTAGAGTTTCCTAAAGTGGGCGATCATAAGTTTACTGTTGGTGTCTATGAACCAAACGGTAAAGCAGATGAATCTACTATTGGTGATATGATGACGGTGAATTTTACAAATGGAAAAACTGTCAATAATTCCAAAATTATTCTTACAATCACATTGGATTATGTGCAAGGATATAATAATTCTATTCGTTATCAAATAGTAGATAATGAAGGCTATGTAATCAAAGAAAAAGATGGATTTGTAGACAAATCAACAATCAGAGATACTACCACATTAGAGGATGGATGTTATAGATTTATCATCTATGAAGAAGGTATTGGAGATGGTTTATTTCCTATTTATTCAGGTTCAACCAGAGGGTCTTTTAGTTTAAAAGATAATAAGAATACTATGATATACAATACTGCATCTTCTCTTTTTGGTCAACCAGCTGGTGTATATGCTAGTTTTGGTGATAGAGAAATTATAACATTTCAAGTAAATACAGCTGCTGCTTCTACTGAAGAAGAAATTGTATCTACTATTGTTCCTGAACTTAGAGTATCGCCAAATCCATTGGTAAATGGCAATGGCTTCTTAACTGTTAAAGGCCTTCAACATTCTAGTTCTGTTAATGTAAAAATACTATCTCCACTTGGAAGAGAGCTTTATTCACAGATTATCACAGCTAGTGAAGCGGAGCATTTTCCATTAGATTTGCATGGCTTTGCATCAGGAAGTTATCAAGTGCAAATATCTCAAGGATCCTTTGTATTAACAGAATCTTTGGTCCATTTAGCACAATAAATAAATAATCATTATTCATCACAATTGGTATTTCAATGAAAATTTCAATATTAAATACTGGGCTTTCATCTCAAAAAGCAGATGTGGTTGCGGTATTTAGCTATGAAGATGAAAAACTTCTAGCTTCCGTAAAAAAAGACCTTACTAGTCAATTCCCTTCGGCTTCTGCAACTCTTCAAAGTGAAGATTTTAATGGTAAAGCTAAATCTGCTATAACATTATATACTGGTATAAAATCAATGCCAAGAATCATGCTTATCGGTTTAGGTAAAAAAGATTCATTAACAATTGAATCACTTAGAAAAGCTGGTGCAGTAGCTGCAAAAAGAGCAGCAGCTTGTAAAGCTGAAACATTATCAATTCATGCAATGGATTGTGATGGAATTTCAGCTGCTGATAGTTCGCTTGCATTGGTTGAAGGTGCAATGTTAACTAATTATCATTTTGATAAATATATCACAACTGATAAAGAAAAGAAGAAACTATCAACATTCACTTTATTTACTGAGTCTAAACAAACAGCTGCAGCTGCAAAAGGTATCGTCAATTATGCATCAGCTATGTATGAGGGTGTTACATTGGCTAGAAATCTTGCAAATGCACCTAATAATGAAATTTATCCTGAAACCTTAGCTAAAGCTGCTGTGTCTGTAGGTAAATCTGCTAATATTAAAGTTACAATTCTCGATAAAAAGAAAATTCAAAGCTTAAAAATGGGTGGCTTGTTAGCTGTTAATCAAGGTAGTGTAAGGCCTCCAGTATTTATTGTCATGGAATATAAAGGTGGTAAATCAACAGATAAGCCATTTGTAATTGTTGGCAAAGGCATCACATTTGATACAGGTGGAATTTCTATAAAACCAGCTGGTGGAATGGGCGATATGAAAATGGATATGCATGGTGCTGCAAGTGCAATTGGTGCTATAGTAGCAATTGCAAAAGCGAAACTTCCCATTAATGTAACTACACTGGTGCCTTCTACAGAGAATATGCCAAGTGGTTCAGCTTATGTGCCTGGAGATATCATTACATTTATGAATGGTAAAACAGCGGAAATTGATAATACTGATGCCGAAGGAAGACTTATTCTTGCAGATGCATTGACATATGCATCTAAATTCAATCCGGAAGCAGTAATTGATTTAGCAACTTTAACTGGTGCTTGTGTTGTTGCTCTTGGTGGAGTTACAACTGGTTTAATGGGTACCGATGAATTGTTAAAGTCTAGAATTAAGAAAGCAGCTGAACGTACGAATGAATATGTATGCGAATTACCGCTATATGAAGAATATGAAGAGTTAATTAAGAGTGATGTTGCAGATGTAAAGAATTCTGGTGGACGTGGCGCTGGAACGATTACAGCAGCCTTATTCTTAAAACACTTTATCGGCGATTATCCTTGGGCCCATTTAGATATAGCAGGAACTGGTATGTCTACTAAAGATACTGATTATATGCCTAAAGGCGGAACAGGTGTCGGAGTTAGACTACTTTTAGATATTGCAAAAAATTGGTAATGGGTTTGTATCCCGAATTACATTGTAGTAATAAAAAAACCATCCAAGAAATTGGATGGTTTTTTTATTAAAAATATATATTATTAGCGATTATAGAGAGAATCTTAAATCAGCACCAATTTGAAGAGCACTAACTGTCCAATTATCACCGGTATTCACTTTAGTTAATCCTAAATTATAATATACAGCAGGTACAAACAATAAAGAACCAGCTAGGATTTCATATTGAGCACCAAATTTTAAACCCAAACGGAATGGGCTTTTGTCAATAATATCGCCTGAATATAGACGTATTGAAGTTTTTGTATCATCAGCATATTCTGGCTTATAACCATTCTTACCTGTAATAGAATTATCAGATAATTGTAATGAACCAGGAAGTGTTGGTGCAACAAATTGAACTGGATTTGATGGATCAAAAGCTAATTCAAAACGTTGTTCTTGTGTGCCACCCATTGGAATACCAAATTGTGGGCCAGCTGTTAATCCAAGCATTGTACCAGGTAAGTTAAAACGATACATCACTTCCATATTTAACAGTGAATATTTAACTACTGTAACATGGTTAACTGAGGATTCTACAACTTGACTAGATGAAGAAGAACCTAATAATTTTGATGGATATTTATCACCATCTACAGAAAAACTTGCAGGCTGATAATCATATACTACTCTTGCAATGATTGAAGAATTTGCATTCTTAGGATCGCCTAATAAGTATTCACCGGACAAACCAAAATAATAACCATTATCTGTTCCGGTTTCGAAAGTAGGACATTGCACATCGCCAACGATAGAAGCAAAGCCACCTGTATGCATAGACTTATTGTAACCAAAAACAGGCCCAACAAGGATAGGAGATTTTTTACCACTTGGCTTACGAGGGTCAGCTGCTTGTGAAAAAACATCCGTTGAAAAGAAAAAAGTGAGAGCCACTAGGGCAATAAACAGTCGCTGAAGATGCATGAGGTTCACCTTTTCACCAAATAATAAATATAAATCACTTCATTTCGAAAGTTATAAGGCTATTTCGATTTAATAAAAAACGTTAAATCTTGCTTAATATATAAACAATGAACTTTTTTTTATCTTTATAATGTTCAAATATTTTGTCATTAAAAGATAAAGCCCATATAAATCAAAACAACTTTAGTTCAATTTAATAGAAGTTTTACCATTAGACAAGAATAAAATGCATATAGGGGAAAACTTTTCTTTCCACATATCAAATATGATTGTAATGAAATCAATCAAAATTAATTAAAGATTGTGTGAAAGATCTTCCAAGTGCTTGGAATATAAGAATATAGCTTCCGGGCAACAATGATGACTTATCAATTTGTACTTGATGTAATCCTTTGCTTCCTTTTGCAGAATAATGCATTTTTTCATTACCTAGTATGTCTAATAATTGAATGGAATATTCACATTCTTTTGATAAAAGGAAAGAAACAGTAGAATTATAATCTAATGGATGTGGTCCAACACCTAATAATCCAAAACCTGAATTTGCTGCTCCTATTATTCTCATATCATATGCACATACTTTTTCCATCATTATTGGATAAGAAGTAGTATCAACAGTAAAACAGTCATTACTAGGATTGATTAAACGAATTGTTATCGTTCCTACACTGTCAGTTAAATATGTATCAAAGTCTAATTCGGTATGCCAAGTGCCGCTTCCATCTAAAATTAACTCTGTACCTGATTCTATTAAAACTGTGGATTGACTTACAGGAATAATGTCAGCAGGTAATTTTATTTCTCCTGAAATACCATTGAAGTATAAAATTGAAGATTTATTGATACATGTTACAGCTTTCGCTGGATATTCAAGGAGTAATTTGGGCTTAAATTGTACAGATGAAGTTACGGGGGCATCATAAGATCCAGCGATGCTTAGTTTCATCTGCTCGCCAGGAAAATATGATATAGGCTGAATTGACTTATTAGTAAATGAAATCTTATTTTCTATAGATAGTAAAGAAACATTTGTTTTCAGCTGGATTGAATCATTGACAATAGCTGTAAACTGAATGATATCACTTCCAATTTTAGTAAAAGTAACATTGAAAAAATAGGTTAAAAAACCATTGTTGGCTGGAATAGTTAATGGGAATTGCTGATTAACTCTTTTAATTACAGAAATACTATCTTTTAATGATTGAAAATCTATACTTTTTACATAAACATCACGATTACCTTTATTCATGATGGTTATGCCAATAACTCTTTCTGTGCACACTCTTGTTCTTACTGAACCAGTATTGGATATATCTACTTTTATGGTGTCTATTGATACAGCATTACCCCAAATCTCTACTATACTCATAGTTTTCTTATAAGCTGGCAGGGCATCATGATAGATTGCTAGTTTGACGCTATGTTTACCAATTCTTTTTGGATTAAATGCTATCGGAATAGAATATGCTGTCCCATAATTAATTATCTGATTTTTTAAATATGTTGGGTCGATACTAAAAGAAGAAATATCTCCGCTTACTGTTATGATTGAATCGACAGAAAGTGATTCATTACCATATGTTTTAAACAAAACACAATTTGAATCTTTAGTTTGACCTTCTACTATTGTGCCTAGATATGTATCATTTACACGTATAAAAGGTTGTGTACCTATTCCATGTAATTCAATCGTTTGTTTCCCTGTAACAAATCCATTAGTAAACTGTATAGCTCCAAAGCCCGAATAGGCAATAGTATCTAATGGAGTAAATGTTAAAGAAATTAATAGAGAGTCATAAGGATTTACATTAATAGATGGTACATTATTAGGTAATTCAACGTGAAAAATATTTTGATCAAATCCGGAGCTGTCTATAGATATAATTGCTGTATCTGAACCTGTATTATATATAGACATACTGGTATTATGTATTGTTTGTGTCCTTTTCTTTTTCCAATCGTAGATTATCCCTGTTATACGTGGTGTAATTCCTTTACCGAGTACAAATGCTTGATTATCTATATTCTGAGTGTTGATTACGGTAACACTTTCCTGATAGTTAACTGTATCTGAAGGATAAAAATGACATGGTAAAATCAGTGAATCATTAGGAGTAAGAGAAAAAGGAAATATAGTAGATGTATCTATTACAAATGTACCGTTATATTTTTGTGTATAATTCAATTGTAACAGTTGTACAGATTTTTTGCCTGTATTTATAATTGTAATATTACCTTTTCTACTACTATCTTTAACACTTACTTTCCCAAAATCATGTCCTTCAATCAAGAGAGATTGTTTATATATCGATCCCTTAATTGGAATAGTAATCATGGTTTTACATTGTGTCTCTAGATAGAGAAAAGCTGATACATCAGATGTATCAGGATTTGCTTTGAAACATATAGTGATAGTCCTGGTATTACCTGGAGCAATACATTCATCAAAAAGAGGTAATCCTTTTTCTGCAAATGATAATCTGTTGTCTCCCATCATTGAAGCTTGAAGAAAACATACAGTATCTAATCCAAAATTTTTAATTGTATAATCAATACAAATAGAATCGCCACTTGCTATTTCTTTGAACTGAATGGTATCAGACATAATAAGAGATAAGGCAGAATATGTATGAACATATATCATTTTATTTCCAGCATTATCTATAGCTTCTAATGTAATTTTTGCATTTCTTTTGGCATCAATTGGGTTCGCTGTAAAACTACCTGACATAGAATTGTCAAAAATTCGAGAAATATTCCAATTATAATTATAAGTGCTATCTTCAATGATATTGATATCATATAATCCAGAATAATCGTTAAGTAATACTTCTTCTATTTCACCTTGTAATTTACCACATTCTTCTTTTATGTTAATTCGTGGAGATAATGTGTCAATCCCTTTTGACAATGCAAATCCCAAAGGATATCCATAGGCATCATCAGAACCCAGACCATAAAGAGAACAAGCAAAATTACCTTCACTAGAAGATAGTTTGTGAGTTCCTGGTGAAACAGGTAAAGCTACATAAAATAGGGTAGTACCAGAAATTCTTTGTTGTTTTAATTCAGTAGTTATAGAGCTAATATAATTGTTGTCTAACATGATATAATCAACGGCATCTTCGCTACAAATTACATTGATAAAATGCCTATTAAATTGATTCGGATTTGTAGGAGGATTATACATCACATGGAAAAGTGCCTCTTTGACAAATGATTCTAACGAAGGCAAGATAATCATGCATGGGTCATATGTTTGGGAATTTGGGTCTGACGAATAGCTTGTACTCATATATTGAGCCACGCTGATTGGTTTATCAGCTTGGATTAATAAAGGTTCTCTGATAAAATTGAGTGTAGTAAAATCTCCAGGATTATTTAGCGTATACGAATTAGTACCACCAGAGCCTTTCGCTTGCACAGTGGTATTAGATTGTAGGCACATAATTCTGAAAAAGTCTCCATTACTACCATTTTTAAATGGTATCGTAGGGTATTGTTTACCCCATATTGATGTAGGTTGGAGCATTTCTATTAAATGATTTTTGCTGTCAAAATCATTTAATCCTATAGGTATTGCTGTTCTTACATGTCCGCCAAAAACTCCTATTGGCTTATCTGAACGAATAATTGTACCGCTTAAATCTCCTTGTCCCCTAGGAAGCGTATCAGATTTAACTAAGTAGCAATCTCCTTTATTAAGAAGTATATACGTAGAGATATCTTTTCCAATACCATTCCAAGTAGCAGATTTTGGAGCAAATTCTATTGTAGTTTGATCTTCTGATGCTATAATCATGAATTCACTTGTTCTGGGAACTTTAGCATCAATAGGATGAGGGGTCATATAGATATCATTCGGCCAAGAATGCACTATATATTCAAGGCCCCATTTATGAACAGGTATTGCTGAATATCCATCTGTTGTTAAAGATTGACTACTTAATCCACTTACTGTGATTGGCTCATCAGAAATTATCTCAACTGCCTGCCTTAATGCAATTTCAGATCTAATCATTTCTATTGATGGAAAATACAATGGAAATTGTATAACTGAATCTGCAGGAATTTTGATTGTTGTTCTGGCAGTGCCATAAGGAGAAGCTATAGATACGGTAGCATTTTTATGTGAAGAAATAAATAAGTTAAGTGCTACGCCACCAGGAGCTAAATAGATTTCATTTTGCATAAAACCCAATAAGAAATACCTTCCTCCCAAACCAGATTGTTTAGATTGTATTTCATTATATCTATCATTACTATGTGCACTAAACACATTGCTAAGCATTACTGCAATCAAACAGATAAAGATATGTATAGTGGTCTTCAATGGGATTTATTGTATAAGTACATTTGACAGTAAGTAATTTTGCAATGATCCTTGTTAAATACGATAATTTTTATGAATAAACCAATCAAAATATACCTTAAAATTGGTTGATTACAACAAAAACATCAAGACCTCGTTCATGCAATTCAAAAGAGCTTAATCTATTATAACCGCTTCGAAATATTTATTATGGACTTCAAAGACTATTATTCAATCCTAGGATTACAAAAAACTGCTAGTCAGGATGAAATTAAAAAAGCATATAGAAAGCTTGCTCAGCAGTATCATCCAGATAAAAATCCAGGAGATGCATCTGCAGAAGCAAAGTTTAAAGAAATTAACGAAGCTAATCAAGTATTGAGTGATCCTCAAAATCGGGCAAAGTATGATAAACTGGGCTCTAGTTGGAATAGCTACAGACAAAATCCCGGTACAAATCCTCAAGATTTTAATTGGCAGGCTTGGCAACAACAATCAAGACAAGGTAATGGCTCTCAACAGGATTTTTCATCGATGTTTGGTGGCTCTCAAGGCGGATTTTCTGATTTCTTTGAGTCCATTTTTAATGCTAATTCTACTAAGAAAAAAACAACTGGCACTGCACCAAAAGCACGTAAAAATATTACAACTGCAGAAGTATCAATTACTTTAGAACAAGCTTATAAAGGATGCTCGTTGAATGTAAATACTCAAGGAATAAACAGAGAAGTTAAATTAAAGCCTGGTATTAAGCATGGACAAAAACTTAGTATTCCATCAAAACAAGGTTCTGATCTGCATGTAACAGTTTTTATAAAACAAGATGAACGATTTACTATCAATGATACTAATCTAGAGGCAAATATTTCTGTAGATTTATACACAGCAATTCTTGGTGGGGAAGTGAATGTTCAAACATTAAAAGGAACAGTGTCAGTAAAAATACCGCCTGAATCTCTGCAAGGAAGTAAATTGCGCCTAAAAAATCTGGGAATGCCCGTTCATGGTTCAGAAAATTCTTTTGGTGATTTGATTCTATCATTACAAATCATTCTTCCACAACATTTATCTGAACAAGAAAAAGATTTATTTCGCTCATTAGCCGAATACAAAAAATAATATGAATATTCTTATTACAAATGATGATGGTATTGACTCTCCTGGTATCGCTGCACTTGCACATGCATTAAAAAGAATTGGTAATGTGATTGTCATTGCTCCGGATAGACAGCAAAGTGCTGTAGGGCATGCCTTAACTGTAAGTGCACCTTTAAGGGCTGTACCATTCCACAGAGATGGAGATATGTTTGGTTATGCAGTTAATGGAACCCCTGCTGATTGCGTTAAATTAGGTGTCTCAACTTTACTTGATTATACTCCAGATATCGTTGTTTCTGGAATTAATCATGGCTCAAATACATCTGTTAATGTAATGTATTCAGGCACAGTTTCAGCAGCAACCGAAGCAATGATGATAGGCATTCCATCTATGGCTGTATCCTTAACTTCATTTGATCTAGCTTCAGATATGAGCGTAGCTGCAGATTATGCTGCTTTAATAGCAGAAAAGCTTTTACATATGAATGTACCAAAAGACACTGTCTTAAATGTAAATATTCCAACTTTATCTGCAGATGAAATAAAAGGGATAAAAATTACTAGATTAAGTAATTCTTATTGGAATGATAGTTATGATACGAGAAAAGACCCAATGGGAAGAGACTACTATTGGATTGTAGGCACTTTTATTGCCCCTGAAGCCGATGATATCGAAACTGATGATGGTGCAGTAAGGAATGGATATGTATCAATCACCCCGATACATTATGATTTAACAAATAGAAAATATCTGCAAGAAATGAAACATCTGTTTGGATAAAAGGCAAGCATAACCTACCTTTTATCCAATTTCAGATTATGAATTTATTCAGGTTTAAACTCTGAATCATTGATTTCAGTATTTATTTGATATGAAAAATCTTCCATTGTTATAACAACAGGTCCTTGTTCAATAACTACTTTTGTTGGCATTTTAACCCCACCAAAATCTTGATATCCAGAATAATACTGATTAACCTCTACTTTACCTTGTGGGCCAGCATCTTTAGTTCCAGAGATACTCTTTATCAAAAAAGTATTTGCATCAAAATACATGGTTTCCTTTTCGCCAGATGGATCGGTTGATTCTGCAATAATAGAATTACCTTCTTGTCCTTTAAGCTCAATCTTATAGCCTAATTCAAGTAATCTAGCAGTTTTCATAATATGTGCATCTAGAATACGGCCTTGCTTCTTATCATCTGTAATTTCTTTGGATTGTCCATTCATTACAATCCATGCAGAAGTTCCATCTGTAATCATCGTTTGCTTAAACATTTGCATATCAACTGTAGAAATTTCTTTGCCTGGAGCCTTTTGTTTTCTTGTCATTGTTCCAGACATTTGTTGTCCACCCATATCAAATCCAGCTTTAGCACTAGCTATAACAGAAGTAATTGTGCTGATCTTATCTATTCCACCAAGTGCTTTCTTATGATTTTCCATTAATTGTTCAGCAGTCAATGAAACTTTTTTGGATTCCTCTTTTTTAAGCTCTAAATCTGAAGTATATTCATACACTGTTCCAAATTGACGAAGCTTTTCGAGTACATCAGGGCTTCCTACAACTATCACAGATGTTTTACTGATATGCTTTGCAACAGCATTCATCACTTGATTTGCATTGATTGCAGAGAATCTTTCGGGGAATTCTTTTACTTTGCTAATTGGTTGATTATTATAATCTGAAATCAACAATAGATTTGCTAAATAATCTGAATTTTCAAAATTCATTTTATGTTGTCCGACAACATATCTTTTTATTAATTCAATTTCTTCTAGTTTACTTGGTTCTGTTGATAATTTGCGCATTTCATTTTGCATTACAGTAATTGCAGAATCAGTTACCGGATTGCGAACATCAGCACCACATGTAAATCGATTTGCTTCTTTTGCAGAACTTATCATTGCATATGGTGTATAAGTATAAGAATATGTTTCTCTCAGTGTTTTAAAAAGCCTGCCTGCAAATCCAGCACCCATAATATTTGATGCTAAACGTAATGGTTCATAATCTGGATGGCTTTGTGCTACAGCTGCAGAAGTTAAAGCGGTTGCAGATTGTACTGATCCTGGCCTTGCAATAAAATACACTCCTTGAGGCATCGGTTTAGCTTTTGGAATTTCAATTGCATTTACATCACCGGATTTCCAATCTGATAATACTTTTTCTAGCATTGACTTGATTTCAGCAGGTTTTACATCACCAACTACTGCCATTGTTGCATTATTTGGACGGAAATACAGAGAATAGAATTCTTTTATTGCTTCAAGATTGATGGCTTTATATGTTGCTTCTGTTTTATATCGAGCACTTGGATGATCTTGTCCATAACTTACTTTTCTTGCCAAGGCTTGAAGTAGTGTAGCTGGACGAGCTTTTTCTAATTTAACTTCTGATAATTTTTGTGTCTTTACTTTTTCAAATTCATCTTGAGGAAAAAGTGGGTTTTTGATAATATCTGAATAAATGCCTAATACAGTTGGCAAATGTTTTATGATACATTCGGCATTGATATAGGTTAAATCTCCCATACTAGAGGCAGTTATGCTAGCACCAATTCCGTCAAGATCTTGAGCAATAGTTAATGCATCTCTTTTTCCAGCTCCTTTAGTAAACATATCTGAAGTTAGTGATGCAGTTCCAGCAATTTTCTCGGAGATTTCGCCACCTTTTATCTGAAGGCGCATTGTAACTGTTGGTTGTTCATGATCTTCGATAACATATACTTTTAAACCATTTGATAAATAGATTTCAGAATATGTAGGGAACACGAAGGCTTTTGCTGGTAATGGATCGGGTCTAGACCCAAGTTGTATTCCTTGAGCATATATATTTATGCTTGCAAAGAATAATGTACATATAATTGAAAGGGTTTTCATAGTTACTATTGAATTGTTCTAAAATGTAGTGATTACTTAGTTTGCTTTGGCATATATGTTAAAATTGCTCTTTGATTCTGATTAAGATACTTTTGAGCTACACGCTTTAGATCATCTTTGGTAATTGACATAAAATCTTTGATCTCGGTGTTTATCATACTTGCTTTACCAAAATACGTATGATACTTGGCTAATGATCTAGCTTTCTCTAGGGCATTTTTCTTACCTTCGATAAATCGTACCTCGGCAATATTTTTTGCTTTGATAAATTCAGCATCGGTAACACCGTCTTTAATCACTTTTTCCACTTCTTCATCTACAGCTTTCTTGACATCATCAACTGATTTACCAGGAGCAACGATACCAACTAAATAGATCATTCCTGCATTCTGAAGGCTTTGAAATCCACCACTTGCCTGAACTGCTATTTGATCTTTATCTACTAGCCTTTGATATAATCGTGAACTTTCGCCAGCATTTACAATATCCATCAACATCGATAAAGCATAAGCATCTTTTTCACCAATTTTAGCGCCTCTATAGCCAATAAAAATACCAGGTAATTGAGCTTTATTATCTTCAACTGTTTCTGTATACAATTTTACCGGTGAATCTTTTAAAGCTACATTAGAACGTACTGGTTGATTTCCCTTAGGAAGTTTACCAAAATATTCTTGAACAAATCCTTTTACTTGTTTAGCTTCAATATCACCCGAAATAACCAAGGTTGCATTATTTGGCTGATAAAAATTATTATAGAATTGTTTGAATTCATCGATAGTAGCAATATCAATATGTTGAGCCGAGCCAATTGGTGTCCAACTATACATTCCGCTTGAAAACAAGTTTTTAAACATGAGTTCAAACCAATTTCCATAAGGGCTATTATCATATCTGCCTTTTCTTTCTTCTTTTACAACTCCTCTTTGTGTCTCAACTCCTATCGTGTCAACATGAAGAGTTCTCATTCTAGATGCTTCAATCCATAGTGGTAATCGAATCTCATTAGATGGAACTTCAAAATGATAGACTGTTTCATCGAATGAGGTATAAGCATTAAGCTCTCCACCTGCGCTTTGAATATATTTATCCAAAGAAGCTCTTTGATAAGAATCTGTTGCTTCAAACATTAAATGTTCAAAAAAGTGAGCAAATCCAGTTCTGGCTGGATCTTCGTCGCGGGCTCCAACTCTGTAATGTACCACTACAGCTACATTAGGCGCAGATTGATCTTTATGTAAGATTACATGCAAACCATTTGGTAAATCATATTCTTCAAACTTGATTGGATTTATCTGAGCTTTAGCATTAAATCCGCTTAAAAGCATTATTGAAATACATAATGCTGATTGTAGAAAAGCAATTGCTTTTATCATACTTTTTATAAAATTGTGAAAAAAATACATTCAATTAGACATCTTGCCATAGCCTTTGTATTTATCATACTTTGCGCTATAGATTACTATATTCATAGAACTATCTCTTAGGGTGCCACCAGATGGAGATAAATAAAAGTCTTCAATGTGTTCAGTTTTATGTTTTGATGGAATACCAGGAGCTTCGATATAAAAACGTACTTTGTGATAGCCAAGTTCTAATAAAGAATCAGCAACTTGTTGCATCAAATGATCATGAGAAAAAATAAATATATCGTCATCCATAATGTATCTTCTTTGTATGAAAATCAAGTTGATAGGTATCATTATATGCTATGTTCTTACAAGTAGATTGATATACTTAATAAAAAAGCAAGTCACATATTTTATGTGAACTTGCTTTAACATATTTCAAAAACAATATTTATTTGTATTGACGTAAAAATTCTAATCTATCTTGAAGTTGAGCAATTGGTATTAGTAACTTATCTTTTCCTAAAATAGCTTCTTCTTGACTTGTAAAAACTAATTCATAATCTTTACTCATGATAATTGCTTCTTCCGGACACACTTCCTCGCAAAAGCCACAATAGATACATCGTAACATATTGATTTCAAATTTAACTGGATAACGCTCTTTAACGTTATCTGTTTCTCCAGCTTGAACTTCAATAGCAAGGGCTGGGCAAACCCTAGAACATAAACCACATGCTACACAACGTTCTCCATCTTCTTCTAATACCAAAACCGGGCGTCCACGATAAGAGCCTGTTGGTATCCAACGCTCTTCAGGGTATTGTCTGGTAAAGGTTGGTTCAAACATCTGTTTGAATGTTAAAGAAAGACCTCTTGCTATTTCAGGAAGATAAATTTTTTCCCAGAATGACATTCTTTCTAATTCGGTGTTCTTTTTTATGTTCATGTATTATTCTCTAAAAATCTGCTTTGTATACTCTGTTAATTACAATATGCCAAAATATTGAAGAATCGTCATTACGATTCCTGTTAAAAGAATATTCGCTAATGCAAGTGGAAGCATTACTTTCCATCCTAAATCCATTAATTGATCATAGCGGAAACGAGGTAATGACCAACGTACCCAAATAAAGAAAAAGAGTAATGGAATTAATTTACCAAAAAATACTCCAAACTGAATAAGTGCTAATAATGGATTTCCTTGTGATATTCCAGCCTTAGCTAAATTTTCATATAAAAATGGAATATCCCAACCTCCTAGATAAATAACAGTTACCATACATGATGCTGTAAGCATATTGATATATTCTGCTAAATAGAATAATCCAAATTTCATTCCACTATATTCTGTATGATATCCACCAACTAATTCTGGTTCGGCTTCAGGTAAATCAAATGGGGCTCTATTAGTTTCTGCAAATGCAGCAACTAAAAAGATAATAAAACCTATAGGTTGGAAAAATAAATTCCATTTTCCACCACTTTGAGACTTAACAATTTCTAATAAATCTAAAGACCCAGAAATCATTAATGCACCAATTAAAGCAAGGCCCATTGATAATTCATATGAAATCATTTGGGCAGCAGATCTTAATCCACCTAATAGAGAATATTTATTATTAGAAGACCATCCAGCTAATGTTATTCCATATACTCCAACAGATGACATAGCCAATAAATAGAGTAGTCCAATACTAATGCCAGGAGCAACTGCCATAAGATTAACTCCATCTACATAATATTCTCCAAATGGTATAACTGCATAAGTAGCCATAGAAATACCAATTGAAATTACTGGTGCAATCATATGGTATTTTTTGTCTACTAATGCCGGAACAATATCCTCTTTCGTATACAGTTTAAACACATCAGCAAATGATTGAAATAATCCTAGTGGTCCAACTCTATTCGGGCCAACTCTGCTTTGCATCCAAGCTGAAATTTTACGTTCAAAATACACCAAATAAGCAGCAATTATTAATAGAACATTAACTACTAAAAATAATTTTACTCCCAATATAAGGGCGCCGGCAGGAATCGCATCCATCTATTACCTGTATTCAATTAGCTGTTAAATAATTATATCTGTGGTTTTAAAAGATGTGACTCATATACCACTTTTTTGGATTCAGGTTTTTTTGCATTACCTAATAACAATCCTTGATATTCTTCTAATAATACATAGGACATACCATGAAACAATGTATATGTTGATACAACTGATTCAAATACATCTTCTGCGGAAGTATAATTCCAATGTTGTCCATATTGTAATGCTATTGCTGATAATATGTTCCAAACTGGACGTGAATTCCTTTTTTCACCTTGAGACCAACGGTCATTATATGCACCTAATTTGTCCCATCGGCTCATCTTTAAGCCCATGAATCGTTCATTCTCTTTTGTAGCAATTGCAGGTTCTATTAACTGAACTCGATGTGCTTCATTAGTAAATGTACCATAAACCTCTGCATATGTGGAAGATGGTAAAACGATGGATGCAATCTTATTTGTTTCATTATCATTAGATGCTAGAAAAATTATCTGCTCAACATTATCTAAAACACTCGAAAATGCTGGATGAGAAGCAATATTTTCTCCAATTGTAATGATCACTTTAATAGAATGTTTAGCTATTTTCTGGGCAATGATTTCAGCCTGTGATTCATGTTGATTGGTAAATAATCCAAGTGCAATAGCTCCATTATGATTTGGAGTTCTATCTGTCATCTTTAACATTTCATCAGAAAACGCTGGGTCACGATGTTCTAAGAAATCTATATGTGTCGTCTTTACTATTTCTTTAGCAAATCGAATGGTTGCATATATATCTTCATTTGTTCCATAAGCCGAACCAATGATCATAATCTGAGAAGAATTATACGCTTGTAGTACTTCATGTACTGCTATAAGTGCAGATTCCCAATCAGTATGTTTCCCCTTGATATGTGGCTCTGAAATTCTATTGTCATTCACAAAAGAATATTGTTCAAGTCTACCAGCATCACACATCCAATATTCATTTACATGCATATTTGTGCGTGGCTCTATTCTTAAAATCTCATTATTACGGACACCAAGTTTAATATTGCATCCACGTGAGCAACCTGGGCAGATAGAATTTGTGAAACTCATTTCCCAAACTCTGGCATTAAATCGGAAATCCATACTTGTAAGAGCGCCAACAGGGCATATATCAATTACATTCATGGAATATGGACTGTCAAACTCCATCCCAGGAAATGTTTGAATTGTTACATGGTCTCCACGTTGTACAAAAGTTAATGCTGGTTGCTTTGCAATTTCATCTGCAAAACGTATACATCTTGAACAAGATATACAACGCTCGGCATCAAATAATACACGCGGCCCAAGCTTCACTCTTTTATCTTTGTGGTTTTTTTGTTCTATAAATCTGCTTTTGCCATTAGAATGATTGAAAGCATATTCCTGCAATTTACATTGGCCAGCTTCATCACAAATCGGACAATCCAAAGGATGATTTATAAGCAAAAATTCCATAATAGCATGCTGTGCATGTTCAGTTCTTTGTCCTTGGGTGTCTATAATCATACCATCGGCTATAGGAGTTGCACAACCTATAGACAATTTAGGACCCCACATAACAATAACATTGCCAGATTCATCAAATTCAGGAGCACCATCTGCTCCTTTTTTTGGGAATCCAACATTTACTAAACACATACGGCAATTACCAGATACGCTTAAGCCTGGATGCCAACAAAAATGTGGAAGTGTCTTTTCAATTTGCATTGCAGCTTCAATAATAGTAGAACCTGCTGCAGCTTCAACTCTTTGTCCGTCAATTATTATCTGAGGCATAGAAATATGCTCCGGTGAACATTTTCATCTTGAAAAGGATTCGATTTCAATAACTTATTGAAAAAGGTGGAGATAGCAATTATACTCATCAGAAATCATCTAAATTTCTATTACTTAGCTTCACGGATACGCAAAATACAAACTTTTGAGAATGTGATAAAAGGGAATTATTGAGAAGTGTCAATTCTTTTTTAAAATCTATACAGTTTACTGATAGATTTCTTGAAAATATATCTGTTTTTACATCAAAATCTGTTGTCATATTCTAATCGTGTACTCATTGTGCTCAGTATCATTTTTTATTCATCCGACACAATTTCCAATCATAATTACTTCATTATTCAAATAATTCGCTTTTATTTCGTTGATTTGTGAAAGAACTAGTCTTAAAGTAGGCTATTTGTTGATTATGAACACAGTCAATTCACTTTTATAAGTACTATATAAATCAATTGGATACATATGTCTCGCTATCATTCTTATAAGACAATCGAACAATTACCAGACTTAATTGGGCAAGAAGTTACCTTAAATGGTTGGGTTTCTGATAAAACTGATAAAGGCAAATTATGTTTTATCAAATTGCGTGATGGATCGGGCATTGTTCAATGTGTTGCATTTAGGCCTTCTATTGGTGATGAATTATTTGAAAAAGCACATTCTTTAACCCAAGAAAGCTCTGTTTCTATAACGGGTACTGTTCGCTCGGAAAACCGCGCTCCAAGTGGTGTTGAATTAGATGTTACGAATATCAATATCTGGCAGATATCAAAAGATTATCCTATTTCACCTAAAGAACATGGCACAGAATTCCTCATGGAGCATCGTCATCTTTGGTTGCGTAGCACTAGACAACATGCAATTATGCGGATTAGATCTTCTGTTGTTAAAGCAATTAGAGATTTTTTTGATGGTAATGGATTTAGATTGATGGATTCGCCTATTTTAACTCCAAGTGCATGCGAGGGTACATCTACATTATTCGAGACTGAATATTTTGATTTGGGTACAGCTTATTTATCTCAATCTGGTCAGCTTTATGCAGAAGCAAGTGCGATGGCATTAGGCAAGGTGTATACATTTGGCCCAACATTCCGAGCTGAAAAATCCAAAACAAGAAGACATCTTACAGAATTTTGGATGGTTGAACCTGAAATGGCCTATTTCGACTTAAATGATGATATGGATGTAGCCGAAGATTTGGTTGAATATATCGTCCAATATGTCTTGAAAACATGTCCTAAAGAACTAGCCGCAATGGGTAGAGATATATCTAAACTAGAAGCTGTACGCCGCCCTTTTTACAGAATGAGCTATACTGAAGCTGTAGATTGGCTAAATAAAAACAATGTAAAATTGAATAAAAAACAAGCTGATGGTTCTGAAATACAGATAGATTTCCCTTGGGGTGATGATTTTGGCGCTCCTCAAGAGGAAGCCATTATGCAACAATTTGATAAACCTTGTATTATCCATCGATATCCTACAGAAGTAAAAGCTTTTTACATGAAAAGAGATCCGGATAATCAAAAAGTTGCTTTGGCTATGGATATGTTGGCTCCAGAAGGTGCAGGAGAAATTATTGGTGGTAGCCAAAGAGAAGATAATTATGAAGAATTATTAGCCAGAATACAACATGAAAATCTTCCTGTAGATGCATTCCAATGGTTTTTGGATCTAAGAAAATATGGATCTGTACCTCATTCAGGTTTTGGCCTAGGTGTAGAAAGAACAGTAAAATGGATATCTGGTGCCGAGCATATTCGAGAAGTAATACCATTCCCAAGAATGATCTATAGAATTGTTCCTTAATATACTACTTTATAAGGCCGGTTTTACCGGCCTTATTTGTACCTAATACTTTATGAAATTATATAATACATTATCTAAAACTGTACAGCAGTTTACTCCCATAAATCCTGGAGAAGTTCGTATATATTCTTGTGGCCCAACTGTTTACAATTATGCTCATATAGGTAATCATAGAGCTTTTTTGTTTGCAGATTTTTTGCATAGGGCAATGAGAATTATAGGTGGTTACTCTGTGAAATGGGTGATGAATATTACTGATATAGATGATAAAACTATTCGCGATAGCGCATTGAATAGTCCAGAATGGAAAGTAGAATTTGGCAAGCAAACAAATGATCCAAAAGAAAATTTAAAAAAATTAACTTCTTTCTATGCTCAAGAATTTTTGCAAGATATTTCTGTTTTAGGTATTAAAAAAGAACACTTTTTTGCTATGCCTTATGCTACTGATTATATTCCTCAAATGCTTGATTTAATTGAGAATATATATAAGAATGGATATGCATATATTTCTAATGGAAGTATTTATTTTAATGTTGGACTTTGGGTTTCAAAAGAAAAATATGGAAAATTATTTGCCATTGATTTTGACAATATTATTAGTGGTTCTAGAATAGATAGTGATGAGTATGCCAAAGAGCAGGCAAGTGATTTTGTGCTATGGAAAGCCAAAAAAGATGATGAACCTTTCTGGGATTTTACTTTAGATAATCAATATCTTCCCGGTAGGCCTGGTTGGCATATAGAATGCTCGGCTATGGGAAATCATATTTTGGGTCTGCCTTTTGATATTCATACTGGTGCAGTAGATTTACGATTTCCTCATCATGAAGATGAAATTGCACAAAGTAAAGCTGGATATGGCGTAGATACATCTACATTCTTTTGCTACAATGAATTTTTAGAAGTAGAAGGCAAGAAAATGAGTAAGTCTTTGGGTAATTTTTATACTCTTAAAGACTTACTTCACAAAGGATTAGATCCATTGGACATACGATTTTCTTTGCTGAGTACCCATTATGCGTCTGTTCATAATTTTACCTTTTTTGGCATTGAGTCTGCAAAAAAAGCACGATTGAGAATTCAAGAATATATCCATGAATGCTTTGAATTATCTGGCAATGATTTTCATGAAATAGCAATTATTGATAAATTTGAATCCGACTTAAAAGAATCTATTGCTGATGACTTACACACTCCAAAAGCAATTGAAATTGTATTCACTTTTATGAAATCTTATCCAGCTCATATATTAAGTAATGTCCAAAAAAATAAAGTACTTACAATTTTTGATATGCTGAATCAATTATTTGATGTATGGAAAATATCACCCAAAGAAAAAGTTGAATTAGCAATTCCTGAATATGTTCTTGAAATAGGAAGACAACGCTGGGAAGCGAAAAAAAATCGTGAATTTCAAAAAGCTGATGAATTAAGAGATGTACTTTTGCAGAATGGATTTACGAGTAAAGATTCTAAAGATGGTTTTGAATTATTGCCTTTATGATTGAATATGTATAGAGTGATATGAATACTAATAATGAAATGCTGACACATTCTCCATACACGGTTGGAATGATTGGCTTTGGAAAGCTTGGGAGTGTTGTAGCACATTATTTTAGCAGTGTATCTGAGCTTGCTTGGATCGTTATAAAAAATAATGCAACAAAAAATACAAGTAATCTGCCTGCAACCATTTTGGATTCAATTCAACAGATAGAAGATATTCCACATATCATCATACTTGCAGTTCCAGATGATGAGATTGAAATATGTAGTCTGCAGCTTTCTAAGCAACTGAAGCAGAATTCAGAAACATTGATTATACATTGCTCTGGTGCTTTAGGTAAAGACGTATTACAATCGTGTAAAGACAAAGGTGCTCGCATTGCTTCTATTCATCCATTCCAAACATTTTTAGGCCCTGTTAATCTACAGGGAATTCCTTGGTCTATAGATGCCGATGAAGAAAATCAATCATTATGTATTAGATTTATTGAAAAAGTTGAAGGAATTCCGATTGTATTATCACAAAAAATGCTTCGTGATAAAACAGTGTATCATATTGCTGCTGTCATTTCATCTAATTTTCTAGTTGTATTAACTCAATTAGCTTCAGATCTCTGCAAGACAGCTGATTTAGATCCTTCAATACTATTACCACTTATCATGAAAACAGCTTTACAAAATGCTTTGCATTCTTTAGAAAACAATCAGCCTCCAATTGAAGCCCTAACTGGTCCTATAAAAAGAGGAGATACGCAAACAATTAATAAGCATATATCAGTATTAGAGTATAAGTCTGACATATTGAACATATATACTGCTCTTACTAATTATGCATTACATTCCTTAGAACATCACCAGCATAGTTCAAAAAATCATACAGATTAACTAAAGGTTGGCACGAATTCTGACTACTTAAAACATTACTAAACTCATAATGTGAAATAGTAATTTCTTGGTTTTCTAGTTATTTAATAAGAGTTGAATATAATGTATATATCAAAAAATCTAAGTGCTTGTTTACTCATATGTTTGATGTTATTTGGTATTGCCGAAGCCAAAAAAAAGAATAAACGATCTAAGAAACAAAAGACTGAAGCTAAAAGCAATGTAATATTTGGAATGCAACAAGATTTCTCGATTGCATTCCCGGGTAGCCTTCCTAAACCCAAAATTGATAGTACTGGTATCATGACAAAGTTTGGAGGGACTCAATTCTATTCATATTCAGCAAATAGTAATAAGGGTTCTGCAATGATTGGACATTTTGATATTTCTTATGATAATATTCGAGCTTCAAGTATTGAATTGGCAAATAATCCCTCTGCATTTCTTGATACATTGCAAAGTCAACTTGTAAAGAATATGGACGGAACAATTCAAAGAAAAATTAAAGTATTAAAAGAAGGATTATATCATAATAGAACGATGTATTTTACTGCAAAAGCTACAAAAGATACCATGATATATATACGTTGTGACCATGTTTATGATCCACCAAGAATTTATCAAATTCTATACACAACAACTTTAAAAGGTAAAACCGAACTTCCATTTGTGAATAAATTTTTTCAGTCTTTTACAATTTTGAAAAAGCAATAAAATTATATGGAATCTGATGCAAGAATATATGTAGCCGGGCATACTGGCTTGGTAGGAAGTGCAATCTTGAAATCCCTGCAAAAACAGGGATTTTCTCATATTATCACAAAATCAAGTTCAGAACTAGATTTAAGAAATCAGCATGAAGTCACAAATTTTTTTCATGATACAAAGCCAGAATATGTGTTTTTAGCTGCAGCTAAAGTTGGTGGCATACATGCAAATGCACATTATCCTGCAGACTTCATATCCGATAATTTAGCCATTGCATTGAATATTATTAATGCATCATATACATATAAAGTCAAAAAGCTTGTCAATTTAGGTTCATCTTGTATCTATCCTAAATATTGTCCTCAACCGATAAAAGAAGAGTATTTGTTAACAGGTGCATTAGAGCCAACCAATGAACCTTATGCTCTTGCTAAAATTGCCGCAATTTCATTGTGCACATCTTTTCATAAACAATATCATTGCAATTTCATCTCTTTAATGCCTACTAATTTATATGGTAATCAAGATTTATTTGGTTTCCATAATTCACATGTATTACCAGCTTTGATTAGAAAATTTATATTGGCAAAAATGTTGCAAGACAATGATTATGAGTTAATTAAAAAGGATTTATTGTTAAGCAATGATATTCCACATGATATGAATTATGATGAAATAGATACCTTTTTAACGAATCTGGGAATTCAAAAAAACAGTATTAGTTTATGGGGAAGTGGTAATGCCTATAGAGAATTCTTACATGCAGATGATTGTGCAGATGCAGCAGTGTATTTTATGAATAATATAGATGCTGAACAAGCTGGCATCTGTATTAATATTGGTACAGGTATAGATTGTACGATTAAAGATTTAGCTGAATTAATTGCTAATAAAGTAGATTATAAAGGGCATATACTGTTTGATAAGAATAAACCAGATGGAACACCAAAAAAATTGTTATGTGTTGACAAAGCAATATCCCTTGGATGGCGTGCAACCATTCCATTAGAAAAAGGAATAGAATCCGTGATTATGCATTATCAAAATAGTATACATCTTAATCTAGCTCTTAGGTATTAAAGCATGATAGAATTTGTGAAAAAATACCCAGTACTATCGATATGCTTAATTACATGTTTCGTATTAATGCCTTTTTTGGGATCTGTTAGGCTTTTTGATTGGGACGAAATTAATTTTGCCGAAGCATCAAGAGAAATGTTGATTACTGGAAATTATCTTCAAGTTCAAATTGATTTTAAACCATTTTGGGAAAAACCTCCGCTTTTTATGTGGATGCAAGTACTGTCTATGAAAGTATTTGGTATTTCTGAATATGCTGCAAGATTTCCTAATGCTATATGTGGTTTAATAACCCTTCCTCTTTTGTATTCAATCGGATCTTCTTTAAAAGACAAACAATTCGGATTGCTCTGGCTTCTAACTTTTATTGGTTCATTTTTGCCACATTTTTACTTTAAATCTGGCATTATAGATCCTTGGTTTAATCTGTTTATCTTTTTAGGGATAATTCTCCCTTTTCTTCCATTTTTTAAGAAAAAACAAATCTTAGCATATGTTGTAGGTGGTATAAGTATTGGTTGCGCAATACTAACTAAAGGTCCTGTAGCACTTCTCATCTATCTTCTTGTATATCTATTTTATATCGTACTTCAGAGCTTCAGATCCAGGCAATCAATGTCTATAGTAATATACCCATTACTAACAATTGCTATTTCTCTGCTTGTGGCGTCAATGTGGTTTGGCGTAGAATTATATCAACATGGGACATGGTTTTTACAAGAATTTGTTCTCTATCAAGTACGCTTATTTAGAACTGGAGATGCCGGACATAGTGGACCAATCTATTATCATAGTATAATCCTTCTTATTGGTTGTTTTCCTGCATCAATGTTTGCATTCAGAAAAATTGTAGAGTTTCGGGTTTCATCTCACATTGAATTATTGATGAAAGTGCTGTTTTGGGTAGTACTTATTCTATTCTCGATAGTTTCTACAAAAATTATTCATTATTCATCTTTATGCTATTTTCCTTTAACATATTTAGCAGCAGAATTTATATCTAGTTCTTTAAAAACGTCAAATAATTTTTCAATTATTAAAGTATTTTTAGCAATTGGCATTCTGTTTTGGACTATTCTGTTAGCAGCTGTACCCATTTTGGGCATATACAAACATTCTATTATTCACTTAATAAAAGATCCTTTTGTCAAAGCAAATGTAGAAGCACAAGTTCAATGGTTTGGCTATGAATTATTGATTCCCTTGCTTTTTTTGATTGGTGGTTTTGTAAGTATTATGATGATTCATAGAGGACATATGCTAATGGGCATTTATACCGTGTTTTTGTCAACAATTCCAACTTTATGGTTATTTCTTCCCTTAATTGCCCCCAAAATAGAAGCATATACGCAAGGATCAGCAATAGAGTTCTATCAAAGTTTAGAAGGCAAAGATATATATGTATATCCTTATCATTTTAAGAGTTATGCACATTTGTTTTATAGTAAAAAACTTCCATCCTTGAACTATTCTTTGAATCAACATAATAAGAGCATAGATGAACATACACTATATAATGGTTCTATAGACAAAGATGTGTATGTTGTAGCCAAAATCAAGCATCAAAAAGAAATGCAAGAACATCAGTTATTTACCAAGCTTTATTCAAAGAATGGATTCGTTTTTTACAAGAGAATACATCAAATACCATAAATTGTATAAGATTCATGATGTATTAGAGAAATGAAAGTAAAAATCAATAAAAAAATTACATGAAATTATCATCATTGTCATATATAAGAACCGCAGTTGTATCGCCAATACTACGTATTGCAGATATTCCTTATAATGTTCAGCAACATAAACAGATAATTAAGGAAGCAATTGAAAAAGGAGTTCAGTTTTTAGTATTTCCAGAATTATCTATAACTGGATATACATGTGGGGATTTATTTTTTCAAAAAAGTCTTTTACAAGCTGCAGAAAAAGCACTCATTGAATTAGCTTCATGTGTGCCAAGTGGCGTTTATATAATTGTTGGGGCACCTTTACGATTTAATTCCAAATTATATAATTGTGGAGTAATCTTAGAAGGTGGAGCAATCCATTATGCTGTGCCAAAAACATATTTGCCAAATTATGCTGAATTCTATGAAGAAAGATGGTTTGCTTCATCTTTAGAGCTTACATATTCAGATAATGAGATTTCACTTAATAATGAAGAGATCATCATTGGTTTTGGTGCAGGTAATATATTTAAAGCAGGCAATATCTCTTTTGCAATTGAGATATGTGAAGATGTATGGTCTGCTAATCCACCAAGTACAAATTATGCTGCTAATGGAGCAGTATTAATTGCAAATTTAAGTGCTAGTAATGAAACCGTAGGCAAAGCTGACTATAGAAGATCACTCGTTTCAGCTCATTCAGCATCAACGATTACAGCATATTGTTATGCCTCTGCTGGTGCCTGTGAATCAACAACAGATACTGTGTTTTCTGGTCATGGAATAATTGCAGAGAACGGAAAGATATTATTTGAAACTGAGAGATTTACATTTACTTCTCAAATTGCTATAGCTGATATCGATATTGACTTATTACAGCATGAACGTGTAAAAACAAGTACCTTTGGCAAAGGAAATTATCAGGAATGTCAACACATTGAGTTACCAGCTTTTTTAGATGCAGAAGTAGATACATTACACAGACAATTACATAAATTTCCATTTATTCCTGTTCGCACTTCAGATATTGATAAGCGTTATTCTGAAATTTTAGAAATCCAATCCACTGCATTAGCAGGACGCTTAAAGCATATTGGACTTAATTCTGTAGTTATTGGTGTGTCTGGTGGTTTAGATTCTACTCTTGCTTTACTTGCATGTTGTAAAGTATTTGATAAATTATCACTGGATAAGAAATCCATTATTGCTGTTACCATGCCTGGATTTGGTACAACAAATCGAACAAAAAATAATGCGATAACATTAGTTGATTCATTGGGATTAACATTAAGAACAATTCCTATCTCTCAAGCAGTATTACAACATTTTAGTGATATATCTCATTCACCAGATGATCTATCTATTGTATATGAAAATGCTCAAGCCAGAGAAAGAACACAAATATTAATGGATATTGCTCATCAACATAAAGCTATTGTAGTTGGAACAGGTGATATGAGTGAATTAGCGCTTGGTTGGTGTACATATAATGGAGATCATATGTCCATGTATGCAATCAATGCTGGAATTCCTAAAACATTGGTAAAAAGTGTTATAGAATGGTATGCACATAAAGAAAGTAATGCGGTTTTAAAAGAAATTCTACTTGATATTGTACATACACCAGTTTCTCCAGAGCTCTTACCATGTGATGGTGATGGAGATATCGTACAAAAAACTGAAGATGTAATAGGACCATATATTCTGCATGATTTCTTTTTATACTATATGCTTCGATTTGGATTTTCTCCAACAAAAATAATTACAATTGCACAATTTACTTTTGCAGATATGTATTCTGTACAAGAAATATGTACATGGCTAATCATATTTTATAAGCGATTTTTTTCGCAACAATTTAAGCGTTCTTGTATGCCAGATAGTGTTAAAATAGGATCTGTTTCTTTATCACCAAGAACAGATCTTCGCATGCCAAGTGATGCACATGCACATATTTGGATACAAGAGATTGAAGATTTCGTAAAACACCATTGATATATATATGGAATGCAGAAAAGGATGTGCTGCCTGCTGTATTGTTATTTCAATTTCATCGTCAATTCCAGGTATGCCTAATGGGAAATCAGCTGGAATTAGATGTATTCAATTGAATGATAAAAATGAGTGTACATTATTTGGTAATGAAAATAGACCTATGGTTTGTTTAAGTTTGCAACCATCAATAGCAATGTGCGGTCAATCGAATGAAGATGCATTCAATAATTTGATAGAATTAGAACAATTAACCATGCCTTATAGATAATGTATATAAGGTTTATCATATTTAATAAGGAAATAGTATGCAGATGATTGAACCTGAAGTAGTTGATGCTATATGGTCTAAAGTAGGAAGTATGGAAGAAGAGCAGGCAATGGGCTTGATAAATACCATGAGTGAAAAACAGCCAGAATTGCTTACCTATATTATGAGCGCTCCAGATGAATTTTCTGATACTGAAGCAGAGCAAATGCTGTATATCGGTGTTGTATTGTGGCAAATTGTTGATCATTCAGCAAAAAAACTATCTATGATTTCTGAAGAAATGATCATTGACTTAGAAGAAAAGAACATTACTTTGATGGAAAAATTAGATGGAGAATCAGAAGGTGATGGTATAGCTGTTGTAGAAGATTTATTGGCTAATTATCCTCAGCCTCATGTATTAGCTTCAATATCAGAAGCTTTAGTTTTGGATGAAGATGAAGATGAAGACCAATCAGAAGAAGATTCTATTAGTGAAGAGGCAAGGGGAACCATGATGTTAATATTAAAAACAGCCTTGGATTCATTATTAAAAGCAGCCGCATAAAAAAAAGGAGAAATAGTTATTTCTCCTTTTTTTTACTGTTTTTTATTGAGAATGCTCATAGTACCCTGAATTTGAAATAAAGATCTAGCAATCTCTGCTTGTTCGGCTATCATTTTTTCATATCTCTTACTTCCTTCGGTTATCTCAGCTAGATATCTTGTCCTTTCTGGTGGAATGATAGATCTTTTTTGCAATGCTGATTGCTTTTTATGCAAAGAACTATCCCAATGAAGGTCTTTTTTACTACCTAGCAATGATAAAATTGAAAAATAGAGATTATTAATTCCAGAATCATTGAATTGCGAAGCAATAGTTCCATATACAGGCATGTCTTCAGGATTAAGATGCCATAAATTATGAGATCTCTGGAATTGTTTTTTGACATCTCTTAAGGCATCTAAAGCCCCTCTTTTGTCAAATTTATTAATCGCAATTATATCTGCAAAATCTATCATATCGATTTTTTCTAGTTGACTTGCAGCACCAAATTCGGGGGTCATAACATAAAGAGCAATATCGGCAACAGAAGTTATTTCAGAGTCACTTTGTCCAATTCCAGCTGTTTCCACAATAATACAGTCAAATTCTGCATATCTCATTAAATCGATAGCATGTTTTACATTTGGATTAAGGGCTATATTGGCTTGTCTTGTAGCAAAAGAGCGCATAAATACTTTGGAATTGCTCACTGAATTCATACGAATTCTATCACCAAGCAAAGCACCTCCGGTTTTTCTTTTAGAGGGATCTACAGATAATACAGCAAGTGTTTTATCTGGGAAGTCTTCTAAAAACCTTAAAATTAATTCATCAGTTAAAGAGGATTTACCTGCACCTCCAGTGCCAGTAATACCTAGAACTGGAATCTGTTTAAGAGATGGATGTGATCTATCTGAGATTTGATCAATAGAAATTCCATTTCTTTCTATTAGTGAAATGCCTTGTGCAAGTGCTCGAGGATTTTTATTTTTTATTTCAGACCAAAGCTGTTCGCCTTCGAATTGATTTGGAGTGGAAAAATCAGAGATTTCAAGCAGATTATTTATCATACCTTGAAGCCCCATTGAACGCCCATCATCTGGTGAATATACTCTTGAAATACCATATTCATGAAGTAATTTGATTTCTGATGGTAATATTGTTCCCCCACCACCAGCGAATATTTTTATGTGTCCAGCATTTTTTTCTTTCAATAAATCGTACATATACATCAAATATTCAACATGACCACCTTGATAACTTGTCATGGCTATTGCTTGAGCATCTTCTTGAATTGCGCAATCTACAACTTCCATTGCCGATCTATTATGGCCCAAATGAATAACTTCTGCACCAGAACTTTGAATGATTCTGCGCATGATATTTATTGCTGCATCGTGCCCATCGAATAATGAAGCAGCAGTAATAATTCTTAAAGTATGTTTTGGAGAATAAGGCGAAACAGATAAAGACATGAACAAACCTGAAATTAAATCGAAAAATGAATCACTGGCAAAAATACGAATTCGAGGCACATAGAATCAGGTACGCATTCTAAAGATATTTAGAAAAGCGATGATGATAAAAATAATATTTGGAAGCCAACCTACAAGGATTGGATCTAATTGCATTGAATATCCTATATTCTGTCCAATTTTAGTACACGCTAAATAGACAAAAGAGACAATCATAGCTGTTGCAATTTCTATGGCCAAACCTGATTTTTTTCTTACTGCTGCAAAGGGTATTGCAAAAAGTATAACTATTACATTAGCAAAGGGAAAAGCAAATTGAGAATAATAGTCTATTAATTGCATCCGAATATCTTTCCCACCTTTTTCAAGCAAGGATATATATAATTTTTGTTCGTCAAAATTTAATTCAGAAGGTGACTGTTGTAATCGCATTATATCTGCATGATGAAGCGTCAGTTTTACTTGCATTTTTTTATATGATGAAAAAACAAAATTAAAAGTTGAATCATTTTTTAATACTCTTTCAAATGCATTTCCTAAAACCCAAATGTGCTTTGTTGAATCCCACTGTATAGTTTCAGCATCTATACGTCTTTTTATTCTGGGTATGTGTTCTGAAGTATATTCTTCGATTGAGATACCAGATCCAGACTTCGTAATTCCATCATAATATTGCATAACAATATTCCTTAAAGAGGAATCTCTAAGAAATAGATTGCTTACTGATGTTCGATCTGTATCTTTTCTTAAATCACGTCTTTCAATTGTCAATTTCTTTTTATTAGATTCTGGAACTATCCATCCATTAAAATATAGATGTCCAGCAGTAATACATAAACTTATAATGAACAGCGGAAGCATCAATCGATATAAACTCATACCACCTGATTTCATTGCCGTTATTTCGCTTTGATTAGAAAGCCTACCTATAGAAAACAGTGCAGCCATTAACATTGCAATTGGCAATAATAATTTGATGATTTCTGGTAAAAAGTGAATGTAATAAGAAAAAATGATTGATATATCTACTTTCTGATCAATAAATTTATCGAGGCTTTCAAGTACATTTACGATTAAAAATATAATACTTAAAGCCCCAATACTGAAGATAAAAGTACCCAGAAATTGTCTTATAATATATCTATCCAGTATTGACATCAGTATGTATAACCTGAATGGATGGAATGATGAGAAAACTGTGAGGACTTATATAAAAAGTTCTGTCTACAACTTAGCAATAATGTAGTTAATACTAATTGCATATGCACATTACGTTTTATCATGTTAATACTATTTTCGATTTCTTGCAACATTGCCGGATAATCTGCATCAGGAAATGCATGTGCAAATTTCTGTATCGTTTCTGTTTGGTCGATATTCACAATTAAACTGTGATCTAGTGGACTTTGAATGAAATAAAAACAATCTCTAAGCCATAAATACAATAAATGCATCATGATTTGAACTTTTGATCTATTCTTATCATACAAAATAGTATCTATCATAGACATTAAATCAACAATAAATATTCCTTTTTTCAGGGACATTCTCAATAAGTCAATAATATCCAATCGCATCCCTTTCATATCTTCATCAAGAAATTCTAAAGCTCTTGTAATACTTCCTTGAGCAAATGCCTGAATAAGATAAGCTTCATCAATCGGAATATCTTGAGTTGTATGAATCCATTGTGTTAATTCTTGAGATGTAAGAATATCGCAATACACTTGTTGACATCTCGAGAGAATGGTTTTAGGTAATAATTCTTTATTAGATGTGATTAGTATAAATGTAATATTATTATGGGGCTCTTCTAATGTTTTTAGGAAGGCATTGGAGGCTTCCATTGTCATTTTTTCAGCATCTGAAACAATAAAGAATCTTCTTCCAGACTGAACAGCACTCATTTTTATATTCTTTTTGATTTCCCTAATCGAGGCTATTCTTATTTGCTGAGCATTTGGTAAATGTATTGTATGATAAGGGTTAAGGATTTTGAATTGAATTTGTTTTTGATACTCAGCATAATGATCATCACTTAGTTTTAATAATGGTGATTCATCATGCTTTGCGTCTGTACCTGCTTTAAAACTTGGTAGGGGAGTAATTAATGAGATATTTGGATGTTCAAAATTATTCGCCACTTTGCAACTATTACAGTTATCACATGCAGAAATATGACCGTATTCTACTACAGTATTCATGCAATTCATAACTTTTGCTAATTCTAAAGCAAGAGCTTCTTTGCCAATACCTTCATTACCATAAAAGCAATAAGCATGAGCAATTGAATGTTCTTTCAAAGCTCTTTGAATTATTCCTTTAACCCTTATTTGGCCAATAATGGTATTCCAACTCATGAATTCAACTTCACATTACGTTTATGATTATGCAAATTTACAATGAAAACCTACATTGATAATGTAAAAGGTTATATGCATAAAAAACCCTGTTTGTTTGCAAACAGGGTTTTTTATGCATATTCGACTTTACATTAAGCGATTGATGGTTCTGCTGGGGATTCATTATTATCTATTGGAGTAGTAATATCAGATTTAGGTAAATCCTTAACCAATTTGGCTAATTTTGATATAATCTTTAGAGGTGGTAATTCTTCGCCTCGTACAATCATATCTAGTTCTTGACCATCAATTGTTTCTCTTTCTAATAATATTTTTGATGCATTATGTAAAATATCAATATGCTCTTTTAGTAGTGCTTCAGCTTTATCGCTGGCATTTATTAATATAGAGCGAATCTCTTTATCGATTACTTGGGCAGTTTGTTCACTATAATCATTTTTTTGAGATATTTCTCTGCCAAGAAATATTTCTTCATGCTTAGAAGCGACCATTACTGGACCAATCACATCACTCATGCCCCATTCGCAAACCATTTTTCTAGCTAAAGCGGTTGCTCTTTCTAAATCATTACCAGCACCAGTAGTTAATTGATTAAAGACAACTTTTTCTGCTGCTCTACCAGCTAATAATGTTATGATACGTGTATCTAAATAATCTCTTGAGTATGAATGCATTTCTTCTGAAGGCAAATAAGAAGTTACACCTAAAGCTCTACCTCTTGGGATGATAGTGACTTTATGAACAGGATCGCTTAGTTCTAAAAATTTACCTGCAAGTGCATGACCAATTTCATGATAAGCTGTCATTTCTTTTTCCTTTGCAGAAATTACCATGCTTTTTCTTTCAACACCCATTATGATTTTATCTTTAGCACTTTCAAAATCGTTCATCGTAACGGAATTACTATTTCTTCTTGCAGCAAATAATGCAGCTTCATTAACCAAATTAGCAAGATCTGCACCAGACATACCAGGAGTTCCTTTAGCTAATATTTCAGCTTTAACATCTTCATGTAGTGGAACATTTCGCATGTGAATGATTAATATTGCTTCTCTTCCTTTTACATCAGGTCTATCTACTACAACTTGTCTGTCAAATCTACCAGGTCTTAATAATGCAGCGTCCAATACATCGGGTCTATTTGTTGCAGCAATAATAATGATACCACTATTTTGCTCAAATCCATCCATTTCAACTAATAATTGATTAAGCGTTTGTTCTCTTTCATCGTGTCCACCACCCAAACCTGCGCCTCTTTGTCTTCCAACTGCATCGATTTCATCGATAAAAACTAAGCATGGAGCACTTTTCTTGGCTTGCTCAAATAAATCACGAACTCTGCTAGCACCAACGCCAACAAACATTTCAACAAATTCTGCACCTGAGATTGAGAAGAACGGTACATCTGCTTCACCTGAAACGGCACGGGCTAATAATGTTTTTCCGGTACCTGGAGGTCCTAACAGTAAAACTCCTCTTGGAATTTTACCACCTAGTTTCTGGAATTTAGATGGATCTTTAAGAAACTCTACAATTTCTTGTAATTCATATTTTGCTTCATCGCAACCAGCTACATCGGTAAACATTACTTTGCCACCAACTTCATTCAACATTTTAATTCTCGCTTTTCCAAAAGAAAGTATCCCTTTTGGGCCACCCCCGCCACCCTGCATTCTTCTCATAACAAACATATATACCGCAATCAAAGCAATCCATGGTAAGATAGAAATGACCATTCCCCACCAAGGGCTTTCGGCATCTTGATATTTCCAGTAGATATTTTTTGTTGTCCACACTTCTTCCATTTTACTATCAAGAAATCCTAATTCTGTAGTAAAATTCTGAATTTGAACTAATCTACCATTATCTTCAAATGCTACTTGCTCTTTTAGAGTACCATGGAAAACATATCTATTTATTTGAGACTTCTCAATAATTGCAGATGCTATCTTATTATTCGTTAAAAATTCTTGATACTTTGTATACGGAATTTCCCATTCTTTTTTCTGATTGGAATGCATTAGCATATATACAATAACGATACCAGCAAACATAGCAGCCCACACAAGCATCGAACGTATTATTTTACTTGGTGAATTATCATTATTATTTCCACCAGATTTCGAATTAAAATCTTTAGCAAAAGGGGACTTATTAGCAGAATTTTTATCTGTAGAATGTGAATTTTTTGGTTTTGACTTCTTTGCTTTTAAAGAATTATCTGTGTCAGGAGAATTCTGTTGTGATTCGCTCATAGTGTAGATGCTCCGATAGAATAAGCTAGTATTCTATCTAAAATCTTGATTCAGAAATGGATTGTAGTTTTAATTTCCTTTATGACGGATTATCATTTAATTAAATTGCTTACAACAAAAAAAAATCTCTACTTCACTAATATATATGATTGTATTTCCTTATGTTCTGCCAAATCTTCTGTCTAATTCGGCTAATGGAATATCTAAAATGATTGGTCTACCATGAGGGCAAACATATGGCATAGAACATATAAATAAATCTTCAATTAACCGATTCATTTCTTGTTGGTTCAGTGATTGCCCGGCTTTAATCGCCGCTTTACAGCCCATAGAAGCTGCTAAATTGTGTCTCATACTATGTGGTTGTATGCTATCATATTCTCTGTATTGTTCTAGGATATCTAATAAGGCATGTTCTTCATTTCCTACTTTTATATCATTAGGTAGTGCTGATATAATTATTCTATTATCATGCTCATCACTAAAGACAAATCCTAACTTTTCTAATGAATCTCTTAATTCAAGAAAAAGAAGTAAATCCTGTGGCAAAACATGAACTGTGATAGGAAACAATAAGGTTTGGCTTTTCCCAGACTCATCTTGTAAAGATTTTAAAGAAGATTCATATAGTATTCTTTCATGTGCTGCATGTTGGTCAATCATCATTAAACCATGTTCATGTTCAATACATATATACTTATTATGTAATTGCCACATTGAACCAGGCAAAATACTTTGTTGACTATGTTGATCCTTCAAAGCATCTTGTAAGTGCTCACTTCCGAACAATTGATCATAAGCGGTTTTTGTTTGGGGAGTGAATGATTGAGAATCCCTTGTCTTATTATATTGGAAAGTAGAACTGGAAAAATTAGTACGAGGATTATTATCTACAATTTCGCCTGTTAATCTATTAACTAAAAATGAATCTTGTGATGCAAATGTGGATTGTGACTGAATTGGCGAAATATGCATTCTTTCAAATGGTGCTTGCTGAATATCTGTTCTAAATTGTAATTCTGGAACAATATGCGCTTTTGCTAATGCATTTTGGACTGCATATTGAATACAATTATATATCCCTTTTTCATATTCAAACTTTACTTCATGTTTTTGGGGATGAACATTTACATCAACCTTGCTTGGATCTAAACTAATATTTAGTACAAAAAAAGGATGTAATTGTTTTTCGATAAGATGCTCATATGCTTGGAATACAGCATGATTTAATGATCTACTTACTATTGCCCTGCCATTCAAGAAGAAATGCTGTCCAGCCCTTGATTGTTTTGCTAAATGAGGTAAACCAATAAATCCGGAAAGTTTTATTTCTTCAGTTAAAGAATCTATAGATAATAAACCTGAGGAAGTTTGATCGCCAAATAAATCTTTAATTCTTTCTAATAAAGTAGATGGATGAACATCAAAAACTAAATTATCGCCATCGTAAAAAATAAATCTGATATCTGGTTTTGCTAAAGCAAATCGAATCATAGTTTCAGAAATATATCTAAACTCAACTATATCAGACTTTAAAAATTTTCTTCTAGCTGGTACATTGAAAAACAAATTCTTAACAATTATCTGCGTCCCTTTTTCTAGTTGACTAGGGTTGATTGAAGGAATAGATAGCGGTTCGGAATCTAATTTCCAACCATGTGGATCAATGTCTCTTTTTGTTCTGATTTCTATATGTGAAATAGCCGCTATCGACGCTAGAGCTTCACCTCTAAAGCCAAGGGTTTGTATTTTTTCTAGATCTTCGGATGTTCTAATTTTACTTGTTGCATGCCTTTTTATGCTCATTTCTAAGTCTGTTTTACTCATACCTAGGCCATTATCTACAATATGAATCATGTGCTTACCTGCTTTTTTTATCAATACAGTAATGCACTCTGCACCAGCATCTAGGCTGTTTTCAATAAGCTCTTTTACAATCGATTCTGGCCTTTGAACTACTTCTCCAGCAGCTATTTGATTAGCTAGAAAATCGGGTAATAATTGTATTGTATGTTCATCTAAGTTCATAAGATTCAAATAATTTATTCTTGAATAGATGATAGTTCATCACCAAAATAGATACCGAGTTCTCTTGCAGTAAGTATAATATCATGATTAAGAGAAACTATTTTACGTTTGCCAATTGCATCAGCTAGGGGAATACATTCAACATTTGGGGAGTGTAAAGACACCATCATATCTGTCATACCTTTTGCAATTGCTCTTACTGCTGCCGCACCAAAGCGTAAAGATAATAATCTGTCATTGGCTGTTGGCATACCGCCTCTTTGCAGATGACCTAATACAACAACACGAGTTTCTTTTCCAGTTAATATTTCTAACTCTTTGGCTACTTTATCTCCGGCTCCACCTAATCTTTCTGATTGCCCAATATTTTTCCCGATAATTGAAAAATTACCATTCAAGGGTTTTGCGCCTTCAGCGACTACAATTATTGAAAAATGTGAGCCTGATTTTTCTCTATCAAAGATTTTTTTTGCTACAGCATTAATATCATAGGGAATTTCGGGTAATAAAATAACATCTGCTGTCCCAGCCACTCCAGCATGGAGTGCTATCCATCCGGCATATCTTCCCATTACTTCTACAACCATTATTCTTTCATGTGCCTCTGCTGTAGAATGAAGCCTATCTATACAAGTGGTTGCAAATTCAACTGCAGTGTCAAACCCAAATGTTGCATCAGTATTATCTAAATCATTATCAATAGTTTTAGGAACACCTATAACTTGAAAATCTTTTTGTGCTAAGGCATGAGCTATATTCATCGATCCATCTCCACCAATGGATATTAATGCATCGATGGCATGATCTTTAAGAATATTAATAATTTCTTGAGATCTATCGATCTCTATGAAAGATCCATCTTCTTGTTGAATTGGGAATTTAAGAGGATTTCCTTTATTTGTAGTTCCAAGGATTGTTCCTCCTAAATGAGTAATTCCTTTTACAGAATGTAAAGATAAAGGCTTGATTCCTCCACCTTGGTTTTTGTATTTTTCTGGTTCTAATATTCCATTGAACCCATTACGTATGCCCCAGCATTCCCAACCTAATTGATGGCTAGCTAATACTATTGATCTAATCACTGCATTTAGCCCAGGTGCATCTCCGCCGCCAGTATTAATAGCTATTCTTTTCATGTACATCCAATATTATAATGTAATACACACAAAAATAGGGTAATGGAAGCAGTTTTTTACCCAAAACAAAAAAAAGCCATTCAAAGAAATATTGAATGGCTTGATATATCATCTGTCAATTTAATGCTGAGGTTTACGAAGATTCAATTTATCCCAAACATGTGCACCAATTAATTTGCCTACTCTATTACCTTCATTACAAGCTCTAAGAAAATGAATGCCTCCATAAACTCTACTCATAGATGCTTCTTGGGCTGCTTCATGATAATGAGAAAAAGATCTAATAGGTAAACCAAATCTCACTTCGGTGCTATCTGCATAGGCAAATTCTCCAAAAAGTCTTGTTAAGATTTCTGCAGATGCAGAAGAAATTGTACTATGACCACTTGTATATTCTGGAAAAGGGGGAGTTTGTAAATAAGGTTCCCAAGTAGAATCAATGAGTTTATTGATATATGTTATTGGCCTAATCGTATGAGAAGTAAATTTTTCATTCCAACAACACAAAAAAGCATCATATAAGCCGATTCCTACTAATGTATATGCTTCTATGGATTGCATCATATCAGTTGACTTTTTTTCGCATCCAATTCTTGCAAGTGCCATCCAATGTCCACCAGGTGAAATTTGCCTGGTATTAAATACAAAATGGCCTTGATGCCATGCTTTAATTGGATTACAATCCCAAAATCCAGCGATTTGTCTTTGGTCATCTGTTAAATTTTTTGAGCTTATATACACCTGCATTGCTTGATCATAAAAAGGGGAATTAGGTATTTCACTGTATTCTACAGGCGGAATAGGACGAAATTGGGTAACTGAATCTACAACCAAAGGACGCATTGTTTTAAAGTATGGATCTAATGGGTCTGCAAATTGTGGTGGGGTAGGAAGCCATTTGTCTTTGCCACGAGGAAAATTATATCTAGGCCTTCCTTGATTCTTAATATGTCCATCATCTTTAAACCATTTAGCAACATAAGCACCTACTTCATCTCCAAAAGCAATCGATCGTTCAATAATATCTTTATCGTCTGGATAATCTTTTTTTATGATTTCAAGATGAGATTTATACATACTATCTGAATAATTAGATCTATATAACACTTTATACACTATAAATTTATATGCTTGAATGGCAGTAAGGCGCCAATCATACTTTTGCCCTTGTTTGGGAATGGGTGGATTGCTAAATAAATTTAATTGTCCGGTTAAAGGTTGATATCTCTCTGAAAAACCAGGCTGAGCCGCAGTATATGCTGCAATATTTGCATATGCATAATGCTTACTAATTACTGCTGGAGAAAATCCATCATCCATAATAATATTTGTTATCATGTCATTCCAATCATGAATCATAAATGATGCATTCTGATATAATGCATATGATTGTTCTTGTGCAAACATTGTGTACACATTGACAAAAAAGATGAGAATCAATTGGACTTTTTTCATATACATTTAGATAATAGATTGATTAAATTCTACATTAAATTAGTGATTTTTCACTCAGTATTTTTTTTCCGTATATATCGGATTTTTCAAAGCTAATTTTTGAAAAATTATATGAATGATTTAAGGATTTCATCTGTACATTAGAATCTAATGTCTTTGTTCTAATGGAAGTGTATCCTTTTTCTCTGCACCAATTGTGTTGCATATCCATTAAGGTAGAGGCAATTCCCATATTTCTATAGGAAGAAGAAGTTGCTCCAAGCCAACTATAATAGATCGTTTCATGTACTTCATATCCTATCTTACAACCAAGAATCTCTTGTTCAGAGTAGCATACACATATAAGAATATTCTTTCTTGTATAGATTGATTTAAAATACTTTTCATCTAATGGAATGGTAAATACATTTGATAATAATGTAAATACTTCTTCCAGAATATGATTCTCAGGTAAGCCTTCTATATATGTATATCTGATAGAAATAAAGGTACTCTTAAATAGAAAATTACAAAAAAGTGTAAATTGTACATATGATAAATATGATGAGACTTTATAAATTTACGGAAAATCTATCATGAAAAGTGTTGAGATTAAACTAGAGTCATTATTTGATGCTAGTATAGAAGAATTAAGATCAAAAGAAAATGCTGGGATATTATTAGACTTATTAGATTCATTAAACAATGGAGAAATTAGGTCTGCAAGCAAAAATGAAGATGGAACTTGGCATGTTCATCAATGGGTAAAAAGGGGAATATTACTATTATTTCGTGCTGGAGTTTTAAAAGATTATTCTGAAGGTGCATCATCTTTTTTTGATAAAGATACATTGCCTTTAAAAACTTTCTCACTAGATAGTAAAGTGAGAATTGTTCCAGGAGGTTCATCAATTAGAACTGGATGTTATATTGCTCCAGGTGTAATATGCATGCCACCTATGTATATAAATATAGGTGCTTATGTAGATTCTGGTACTATGATAGACTCTCATGCATTAGTTGGTACATGTGCACAAATTGGAAAGAATGTCCATATTAGTGCGGCAGCTCAAATTGGGGGAGTATTAGAACCAGCAGGTGCAAGACCTGTTATTATTGAAGATGATGTTATGATTGGTGGTAATTGTGGTGTTTACGAAGGAGTGCTAATTAGAAAAAGGGCGGTATTGGGTTCTGGAGTAATAATTAATGGATCTACTCATATCTATGATCTAGTAAAAGGAGAGATATTGTCATCAAAGAATGGTAATACAGTTGAAGTTCCCGAAAATGCAGTTGTCGTACCCGGATCTAGAACATTACAAAGCACATTTGCCAAAGAATACGGTATAAGCGTTTCAACACCATTAATAGTAAAATATAGGGATGCCAAAACAGATGCCAAAACTGCATTAGAGCAATCATTACGATAAAAAAAAGCTGCCATAGGCAGCTTTTAAATTATCTAGTTTCACGGTGCATGGTATGCCTGCGTAGGAAAGGATTGTATTTTTTTAGTTCCAATCTTTCAGGGTGATTCTGTTTGTTTTTAGTAGTAGAATAACGAGAAGCTGGTCTGCCTTCTTTTTTTGCTTCAGTACACTCTAGCGTAATTATTACGCGGGCTCCTTTTTTAGCCATCGTTTACATCCATATATAATGAGATATTTAAATTATCTTTTTTAGACTACAAATCTAATCATTTACAAATAATATCAGCATAATTTTTTTCTGATTTTTTCGAAAGGGTCAAAATTTATTTTATCCACAAGAATTATTTTTTGTTGTTTTAATCGTAATAATGTTTATTTTTGCAAGCTCTGTGCATCTGGGCAGGTACCAGAGCGGTCAAATGGAGCAGACTGTAAATCTGCTGGCTTCGCCTTCGGAGGTTCGAATCCTTCCCTGCCCACTTAGCTGCGTAAAGTACATTGAATACATATTTGGTAGAGATGCGGGAGTAACTCAGTTGGTAGAGTCACAGCCTTCCAAGCTGTTGGTCGCGAGTTCGAGTCTCGTCTCCCGCTCAACAGTTTAATGTCACGGTAATTGATTACTGATTACAGTTGCTGATGTAGCTCAGTTGGTAGAGCACTTCCTTGGTAAGGAAGAGGTCACCGGTTCAATCCCGGTCATCAGCTCTTCACTGAATTCAGTTAAATATTACGGGTGTGGCTCAATTGGTAGAGCAACGGTCTCCAAAACCGTAGGTTGTGGGTTCGAGTCCTACCACCCGTGCTACATTCCTGGTTAATTAGCTTTTTAAGGTATAAATAAGATGATATCTAAGATAAAAGAGTATACAACTGATGTGTCTAAGGAAATGAAAAAGGTTTCCTGGCCAACAAGGCAGCAGCTAAGAGAATCTACAATTGTTGTAATTGTATCATGTTTGATTATTACATCATTTGTTTGGGTAGTTGATTTCGCTATGACATATATTATCCAAGCGATATTTTAATTAAAGAAAGATCTCTTAAATGTTGATTTAGCATTATGGTATGTTGAATTATTTTTGTTTTTACACTTCGGACAACAAAAGGCTTTTTCAGTATGGAAGACATACAACCTATATCCGACCGTCATGATTTTAAGTGGTATGCAGTGCGTACATTCACTAGTCATGAAACGCGTGTAAAAACCAGTATAGAGCAGGAATTAGAGAGACTTAATCTTGTTGAAAAGATTCGTTCTATTATTATACCTCAAGAGACTGTATACGAGGTTAGGAATGGCAAGCGCAGAACACGTATTAAGAATACTTTGCCTGGATATTTACTTATTGAAGCAAATCTAGACAAGCGTTTAAAAGAGATCATATGTTCTTTACCTTCGGTAGTTAGTTTTGCTGGTACCAAAATGGCACCTACTCCTATACAGCAAGACGAGGTTGACCGCATTATGGGTAGGATAGAAGAGAGAAAAAATATAGCATCTATAGAAACAGCATTTTCTATTGGAGATCCAGTAAAGATTATTGAAGGCCCATTTAATACATTTAATGGCACTGTTAAAGCTGTTAATATAGAAAAACAAAAATTAAAAGTTGAAGTAGGAATTTTAGGGCGTAAAACACCTGTGGAATTAGATTTCAGCCAAGTTGAAATAGAAAATCATTAGAACACAACATTTTCTCATACTACCTTTTCATATAAGTTATGGCAAAAAAAGTAATGGGATCCTTTAAGCTTCAGCTTAAAGCCGGTCTAGCAACAATGTCTCCTCCAGTTGGTCCAGCATTTGGGCAACGTGGTTTGGCGGGCATGCAATTCGTAAAAGAGTTCAATGCTAAAACAGCTAAAGAGGGTGAAACCATCATTCCAGCAGTAATAACATTTTACTCAGACAAATCTTTTACATTTGTATTGAAATCCCCTCCTGCGCCTGTATTGCTTGCAAAGGCAGCTGGTTTGCCAGGTGGTTCAGCTTCACCAAACAAGAGTAAGGTTGGTAAGGTTACAACCAAGCAAGTAGAAGATATTGCAAAGTTGAAAATGCAGGATTTAAACTGCGACACTATTGAAAGTGCGATAAGCATGATTAGTGGTACAGCCCGAAGCATGGGCATAGTAGTAGAAGGTTAATTTTATTCACACAAAGAACGAAAAGAATCATGAAACGACATGGTAAGCGCTTTACATCGGCGTTAAAAAACGTTGACATAGCAAAAGAATACTCGTATCGTGAAGCGGTAGAGCTGGTTAAAAAAAATGCAACCGCAAAATTCGATGAATCGTTCGAAGTGGCGATCCGCCTTGGTGTGGATCCCAGAAAGGCTGACCAGCTCGTTCGCGGCACAGTGTCGCTTCCTCACGGAACAGGTAAATCCGTAAGAGTACTTGTAATGGCTAAATCACCAAAAGATGCAGAGGCTTTAGCAGCTGGTGCAGATTATGCTGGTTTAGAAGAGTATTCACAAAAAATCCAAGCAGGCTGGGCAGATATTGACGTCATCATTGCAACTCCGGATGTAATGGGTGAAGTTGGTAAACTTGGCCGTATTCTTGGACCACGCGGTTTGATGCCTAATCCAAAAAGTGGAACTGTAACTTTTGATGTAGCAAAAGCCGTTAACGAGGTGAAAGCTGGAAAAATCGAATATCGAGTAGACAAAGCAGGCAATGTACATGCATCTGTTGGTAAATGTTCATTTACAACTGAACAAATAGCCGAAAATGCAATGGAATTATATAATAGTATACTACGTGCTAAACCCCTTACATCTAAGGGTAAATATGTACGTGGAATTGCATTCAGTTCTACTATGGGCCCTGGGCTTCATATAAGTGAACAATCAATGGGCGGCCATTCTCAAGATTAATTGAGAATTATTAAACAATGTCTATTACGCACTGTTATGAATCCGGGCTTCTCTCCAATTTATTGGTGCCGTACAATAACAAGTATATATACACTCTAATCTGAGTTAAGTTCATTATGGTAACAAAACAGCAGAAAGAGCAAGTAGTTGCCGAATTGGTAGCCATGCTTCAAGGTGCTTCGGCTTTGTACCTTCTTGACTATTCCGCGATGACAGTTACAGAAAGCAATAATTTGCGTTCTGAGCTAAGAAAAAAGAATCTAACATTTAGAGTTGCCAAAAACAGGTTAATTCAACGTGCTTTGGTAGAAGTTCCAGGATTTTCAATTCCTGAGGATAAATTCTTTGGTCAAACAGGAATAATAGTAGGTTATAGCGATCCAATCGCTCCTGCTAAAATTATCAAGGATGTATCAGAAAAGTCTGATAAACCTAAGCTAAAGGCTGCAATCGTAGATGGTCAATTTTTTGATGGTGGGCAATTAAAGCAAATAGCAGCATTGCCAACCAAAGAAGATTTGATTGCTTCGATACTTGGTAGCTTAAATGCTCCGGCTTCAGGAATCGTTGGTGCTATCAATGCGGTATTGCGCGATGTTGCATACCTTGTTGAAGAAGTAGCAAAAAACAAAGCAGCTTAAGCTGCATTAATTAGAAACTACAATCATTTTAATATTGGAGAATTATCCATGTCAGCAAAGGTTGATGAATTAGTAGAAAAAATTGGCTCTCTTACATTAATAGAGGCATCTGAATTAAAAACTGCTTTAGAAGAAAAGTTTGGCGTAACAGCATCCGCTCCGATGATGATGGCTGGCCCAGCAGCAGCAGCACCAGCAGCAGCAGCAGAAGAACAAACAGAATTTGATGTTGAATTAACCGAGGCTGGTCCGAATAAACTTAATGTTATTAAGATTGTTCGTGAAATTACTGGATTAGGATTAAAAGAAGCTAAAGATCTTGTAGAAGCAGCTCCAAAAATTGTTAAAGAGCAAATTTCTAAAGAAGAAGCAACAGCATTGGCAAAGAAAATCGAAGAGACTGGCGCTAAAGTTACACTTAAGTAATTGTGTAGTTCCTGCCCTACGATTTTTAGCTATTAAAGCTTTATAAAATCATTGGGCGGCATGAATTAACTCTTGTCGCCCTTTGTTTTTTATGTTTCGTTGTCAATTTTAAAGACTCAATACGTTGAGTTCCATGTTGTTGATGGATTACATGCTAGTAAACAGTGGAATATTCATTAGGATTTCTCGATAAGGCTATAAGTTGGCCTTATCGAGAAATCCTACTTTTTTCGAAGCTGAATGGGCTGATATGCCAAAGCATATTATACTCAGTTTGCTCTCTTGTTCACAAGGAGATGTCGAATGAACAAACCTAAATATTCAAGTGATGGCAGAATTGTTAGATTACGTGATCGTGTAACTTTTGCCCAACAGCAAGAGTACGAATCATATCCAGATTTACTTAATCTGCAATTAAAATCGTATAAAGAATTCCTACAGGATGATTTGCATCCTTTGATGCGTCAGCCGCAAGGTTTACAAAAGGCATTTTTGACTAATTTTCCTATTGAAGATTCATCTGCAATATTTCAATTAGAATTTTTAGAATACTTTATTGAAAAACCAAAGTACTCTGAAGATGAATGCCGTGAAAGAGAATTAACTTTTGCCAAGGCACTTAAAGCTCGTATGCGTCTTTCTAGTAAAGCAGATCCATCATCTGAAGACTATATCGACCCAATGGAACAGGAAGTGTATCTAGGTAATATTCCTGCTATGACACCACGCGGTACCTTTATTATTAATGGTGCTGAACGCGTTATTGTAGCTCAGCTTCATAGATCTCCAGGTGTATTCTTTGATGATGCTGTGCACCCAAATGGTACTAGAATCTATACTGCTAGGGTCATACCTTTTAAAGGCTCGTGGATTGAATTTACAACAGATATCCATGATGTAATGTATGCTTACATAGACCGCAAAAAGAAATTCCCTGTAACTACATTATTACGTGCTCTTGGTTATTCTTCCGATGAAAAAATTCTTGAATTATTTGAATTAGCAAAGGATATTCCTGCTGCTGACCTGAATGAAAGTCATATCGGACGAAGATTAGCTGGCGAAGTTATCGATATGAGTACAGGTGAGATTATTGCTAATCGCGATATGATTATCGATGAAACGTTATTGGCATTTTTTAATGCATCTGATATTGTTTCTGTTCGTGTATTTACTTATGAAAGCGTAAATGATGAACCTGTAATTGCAAAAACACTTGCTAAAGATACAACAAGAACCAGAGAAGAAGCATTAAATGTCATTTATCGACAAATGAGGTCAAGTGATGCTCCAGATATGGACACTGCTTTGGCTTTATTAGAAAAATTATTTTTTAATGACAAACGCTATGATTTAGGTGTTGTTGGTCGTTTTAGAATCAATGATAAATTAAAACTAGATGCACCTTTAGACTGCACCGTACTTCGTTTAGAAGATATCGTTACAATCGTTAAGTATTTAATTGATTTACATGATCAAAAGCAAACAGTAGACGATATCGATCACTTAGGTAATAGACGTGTTAGAACAGTTGGTGAACAATTATCAGCACAGTTTAATCTTGGCTTAACAAGAATGGCTCGTACCATTAAAGAACGCTTAAGTGTCTATGATGGAGAATCATTAACGCCAGCAGAACTTGTAAATGCAAGAACTATAACAAGTGTTGTTAATCAATTTTTTGGTACAAATCAATTATCTCAGTTCATGGATCAAACAAATCCATTATCTGAATTAACACATAAACGCCGTACTTCTGCTTTAGGACCTGGTGGATTAACCAGAGAACGTGCTGGATTCGAGGTTCGAGATGTTCATTATACGCATTATGGACGTTTATGCCCCATTGAAACACCAGAAGGCCCAAATATCGGTTTGATATCCTCTCTAGCAATTCACGCAACTGTAAATGAATTCGGCTTTATTGAAACACCATATCGAAAAGTAGAAAATGGTAAAGTATTAGATAAAATTGAATATCTCGCCGCAGAAAAAGAAGAAGGACTTATTATTGCTCCAGCTTCAACTGAAGTTGATAAGTCTGGAAATATTATGGGTGATCGTGTAAAAGCAAGACAAAGTGGCGACTTCGTAGTTGTATCTCCTACAGATATCAATTTTATGGATGTCTGTACAGATCAAATTACTAGCCCTGCAGCAGCTTTAATTCCATTCCTTGAGCATGATGATGCAAATAGAGCCTTGATGGGCTCCAACATGCAACGTCAAGGAGTACCTTTATTACGTCCCAAAGCCCCGATTGTAGGAACAGGGATGGAAGTAAGAGTAGCTCATGATTCACGTGCAATCATTCAAGCAGAAGATGATGGAATAGTTGAATATGTATGTGCAGATTATATAACAGTCCGTTATCACGATAATAGAACAGATGAAGAAAAATTGATTTCCTTCGAAACAGAAAGACTTCATTCATATAAGCTTCAAAAATTCTTCCGTACCAATCAAGATACTTGTATTAATCAGCGTCCACTTGTTCGTAAAGGACAAACTATTGTTAAAGGACAACCTTTAGCTGATGGTGCTGCTACTGAAATGAGTGAATTGGCTTTAGGACAAAATGTTCTGGTTGCATTCATGCCTTGGCGTGGATATAATTTTGAAGATGCTATTATCATTAGCGAAAGAATGGTAGCCGAAGATATCTTTACTTCATTGCATATCGAAGAATATACATTACAAGTTCGTGATACAAAGCGTGGTGAAGAAGAATTTACCAAAGAAATACCGAATGTATCAGAAGAAACAACCAAAGATTTAGATGATAATGGTATTATTCGTCCAGGTGCAAAAGTACGTGAAGGTGATATTCTTATTGGTAAGATAACACCTAAAGGAGAATCAGATCCGACACCTGAAGAAAAGTTACTAAGAGCTATTTTTGGTGATAAAGCTGGCGATGTAAAGGATGCATCATTAAAAGCACCTCCAGGCTTAAAAGGTATAGTAATTAATACAAAGCTCTTTAGCCGAAGAATGATGGCAAGCGATGCAGAATTACGTGCTGAAGAGAAAAAACGTCAAGATGTAATCGGTAGAAGAGAGTTAAAACTCTTGAAGGCATTGGACGATGATTGCGCAGCTCGTTTAGCAAAGTTAGTAGACGGACACAAAGTTTTAGGAATTAAACTTGTAAATGACAAATTAGTTCTTCGAGCAGGTACAAAAGTTGTTGAAAATGACTTGTATAATAAATATATCGATGGCACTTTAAAATTAGACCAACTAGATGTAGAGAAATCATGGTTCGCTGAAGAATCTATGATGAATAATGTGCGTCAATTGATGCATAATTATGCAGCTAAAAAAAGTGATTTACAAGGTACAGCAAAAGCAGAAAAAAATAAAATTGCTGCTGGCGATGAGCTTCAACCAGGTATTCTTCAGATGTCTAAAGTGTATGTAGCAAAAAAACGTAAGCTACAAGTTGGAGACAAAATGGCTGGAAGACACGGTAATAAAGGTATTGTGTCTAAAATCGTACCTTTGGAAGACATGCCATTTATGCCTGATGGAACACCAGTGGATATAGTTTTGAATCCGCTTGGGGTGCCATCACGTATGAATCTTGGACAATTATTTGAAACTGCTTTAGGCTGGGCAGGTAAAGAGCTTGGGGTCCATTTTGCAACACCAATTTTTGATGGTGCAAGTTGGGATGAGGTTGGCGATTATCTAGAAAAAGCTGGATTACCAAGAAAAGGTAAATCAGTTCTTTATGATGGCCGTACAGGTGAAGCATTTGAACATGAAGTGACAATTGGTATTATCTATATGCTTAAGCTTTCTCACCTTGTTGAAGATAAGATTCATGCTCGTTCAATAGGACCATATTCTTTAATTACACAGCAACCTCTTGGTGGTAAAGCACAATTTGGTGGCCAACGTTTAGGAGAAATGGAAGTATGGGCACTAGAAGCTTACGGAGCAGCCCACACCTTGCAAGAAATGCTTACATTAAAGTCTGATGATGTTCAAGGACGTGCAAAAATGTACGAATCAATTGTAAAAGGCGATAATATGCCAAATCCAAGCATCCCTGAGTCATTCAATGTTCTTGTAAGAGAATTACAAGGCTTATGCCTTGATGTAGTTATTGTCTAGAAAAATAAAAAATGGAAGTCCTTTTAAGGGCTTCCATCAATATATAGCAGGTTAACACCTGCGGAGTAGATACTCCACCAAATTAATACGAAACTTTTTTCATCCTATGGAGAAGATCCATGCAATCGCATTCAATTCCCCGCAAAGGATTCTCTCAGATAACTATTAAAATCGCATCACCTGACGAAGTATTAAATCGTTCACATGGTGAGGTTACAAAACCAGAAACAATTAATTATCGCTCTTTCAGACCAGAAAAAGATGGTTTGTTTTGCGAAAAAATCTTTGGCCCAATTAGAGATTGGGAATGTGCTTGTGGCAAATATAAGCGTATTCGCTATAAGGGCATTGTTTGTGACCGTTGTGGTGTAGAAGTTACTCAAAAATCTGTGCGTCGTGAACGTATGGGCCATATCATGTTGGCAGTTCCTGTTGTACATATTTGGTTCTTCCGATCTTTACCAAGCAAGATAAGCCATTCACTAGGTATGCCTACCAAAGATATAGAAAGAATTATATACTATGAATCATATGTGGTAGTTCAACCTGGTAATACCGGTTTGCAACAAAAAGATTTATTAACTGAAGAACAATATCTAGAAGTATTAGCTTCCTTAACTCCTGCTGAAAGGAATATGGATGATGATGAACCTAAAAAGTTTATCGCATTAATTGGTGGCGAAGCAGTGAAAGAATTATTAAGAAGAATAGATCCAGAAGATAGTTATCATAATCTACGTATTGAATTACGTGATGAAACTTCTCAACAAAGAAAAGCCGAACTTCTAAAAAGATTAAGAATCTTAGAAGCATTTACAGGAAAAGATTTACCAAATAAATCACGTCCAGAATGGATGGTTTTAGATGTAGTACCTGTAATTCCACCAGATCTACGTCCATTAGTACCTCTAGAAGGCGGAAGATTTGCTACTTCAGATTTAAATGATCTTTATCGTCGTGTAATCATCCGTAATAATCGTCTTCGTCGTCTTATTGACATCAAAGCACCAGAAGTAATCTTACGTAATGAAAAACGTATGCTTCAAGAATCTGTTGATGCATTATTTGATAATAGCCGTCGTAGTGTAAGAAGCGAATCACAAAGAGCGCTTAAATCACTTGCAGATACTTTAAAAGGAAAAACTGGACGTTTTAGACAAAACCTATTGGGCAAACGTGTTGATTATTCCGGACGTTCTGTTATTGTGGTTGGACCAGAATTAAAAATTCATGAATGTGGCTTGCCTAAGGATATGGCCGTAGAATTGTTCAAACCATTTATTATCAGAAAACTAATTGAGCGTGGACATGTAAAAACTGTAAAGAGCGCAAAAAAATTAGTAGAACGTAAAACAAATGAAGTGTGGGATATTCTAGAAAAAGTAATCGATGGGCATCCAGTTTTACTTAATCGTGCACCTACACTACATAGATTAGGGATTCAAGCATTTCAACCAAGACTTATTGAAGGTAAAGCTATACAACTTCATCCTTTGGTAACTACAGCTTTCAATGCCGATTTTGACGGCGATCAAATGGCTGTTCATGTTCCTTTAAGTTTTGAAGCTCAATTAGAATCTTTATTACTTATGCTTGCTTCTCATAATATTATGCATACTCAGCACGGAGACCCAATTGCTGTACCTTCTCAAGACATGGTTTTGGGTGCATATTATTTAACAAAGCTTCGCCGTGGTGCAAAAGGAGAAGGAAAAATATTCTCTTCACCATCAGAAGTAATTATTGCACATAATTCGAATCAAATTACATTACATACCAAGATCAAAGTTCGTTTAAACGCTATTGCAGGTCAAAAAAGTACTTTGATAGAAACTACAGTAGGAAGGGTGATATTCAATCAGATTGTACCAAAAGAAATGGGATATCTGAATGAATTATTAACCAAAGGACGCTTACGCCAAATTATTGGACTCTGTTTCCGTAAAGCTGGATTAGCAAAAACAGTTGAATTCTTAGATGCAACGAAAGAAATTGGATTCATGGCTGCTACACGTGGTGGATTGTCTGTATCTATTTCTGATGTTGTTATTCCTGAAGAAAAAGTTAAACTGATTGCTAAAGCGCAAGAAACTGTTGATAATATCGAAGAGTATTACCAAAATGGTGTTATTACATCTGGCGAAAGATATAATAAAATTATTGATACTTGGTCTAATGCAACCAATAAAGTTGCCGATAAACTATATCAAGAATTACAATTAGCTCAAGATGGATTTAATACATTTTGGATGATGTTGGATTCTCAAGCTAGAGGCTCTAAAGAGCAAATTCGTCAGCTTGCAGGTATGCGTGGATTAATGGCAAAACCACAAAAATCATTAACAGGTTCAAGTGCAGAATTAATTGAAAATCCTATTATTTCAAACTTTAAGGAAGGTTTGACAATTTTGGAATACTTCATTTCTACGCACGGTGCTCGAAAAGGTCTTGCTGATACAGCTTTAAAAACCGCTGATGCTGGTTATTTAACACGTCGTTTACATGATGTTGCTCAAGATATGATTATATCTGGTGATGATTGTGGAACAATACGTGGCGTCGAAATGAAAGCACTGAAAGATGGTGAAGATGTAAAAGAACCATTATCAGAAAGGATTTTAGGACGTTGTGCATTAGTGGATATAATCAATCCTGAAAATGGTGAAATAATTGTTGGAAAAGGACAAGTCCTTACTGAAGAGAATGCTCAAAAAGTTGCAGAATCTTCTTTAGAATCAGTTCTTATTCGCTCTGTATTAACATGTGAATCACGTCGTGGTGTATGTGCTAAATGTTATGGACGTAATATGGCTACGGGCCAAATGGTTGATGTAGGAGAAGCAGTTGGAACAATTGCATCTCAATCTATCGGTGAACCTGGAACTCAGCTAACATTACGTACATTCCATACTGGCGGAACGGCTTCACTTGTTGCTTCACAATCTACAGTATTAGCCAAATTCGATGGTAAAATCATCTTCGAAAATGTAAAAATCGTTTCATATGAAGATGAAAATGGTGTGGATATGTCTGTAGTAATTAGCAGAAGCGGTGTCATTACTATAATTGATTCTGATACAGGCCGTGTTCTTACTCGTTATGATGCTGTATATGGCGCAGCCTTAAAAGTGACAGATGGACATAATATCACTAAAAATGATGTTATTTTTGATTGGGATCCATATAATTCAACTATTATCACAGAAAAGGCAGGAACTGTTCGTTATCGTGATTTAATTCCAGGCCTTACATATCGTGAAGAAAACGATGAACAAACTGGGCATATCACAAAAGTAGTTATCGAATCTCGTGATCGTTCCAAAATGCCATCTATTGAAATCGTTGACAATGAAGGTAATGTTCTTCATAATTATATTATTCCAATTCGTGCTCAAATTAGTGTTGATCATGATGAAAGAGTAAGTGTTGGTTCACGTCTTGTTAAGATTCCTAGAGACTTAGGACGTATGCGTGATATCACAGGTGGTTTGCCACGAGTTACCGAATTATTCGAAGCTCGCTCTCCACAAAATCCAGCTGTGGTTTCCGATATCGATGGTACAATCACATTCCAACAAGCAAAACGTGGACAACGTGGTATTGTGGTAACTTCTTTAGATGCTGAAACAACAAAAGAATACACAGTTCCTTCTAATAAATATGTATTGGTTCAAGAAGGCGATTTAGTACGTGCAGGAGATAGATTAACTGATGGATCAACAAATCCTCATGATATCTTACGTATTAAAGGTGTGGGTGCAGTTCAAGAATATCTTGTAAATGAAATTCAAGAAGTGTACCGTATGCAAGGTGTAAAGATAAACGATAAGCATATCGAAGTTATCGTACGCCAAATGCTTCAGAAAGTTCGTATTAATGACTCTGGTGATTCTACTTTCCTTTTCAATGATCAAACAGATAGATTAAAATTTGTCGATGAAAATGATATGTTGAAAAATCATGCTGTTATTACAGAAAAAGGCGATTCTCGCTTTAAGGTTGGACAATTAGTAGCTAAGAAAAGATTCCGCGAAGCTAATGTAGAACTTAAGAAAAAAGAGAAAGTTGAGTCTGAAGCAAGAAATGCAGAACCAGCAACAGCAGAACCTTTATTACTAGGTATTACTCAAGCATCGTTAACTACAGAAAGCTGGCTTTCTGCGGCTTCTTTCCAGGAAACTACAAGAGTACTTGCAGAAGCTTCTATAGCATCAAAAATTGATGGCCTTAAAGGATTAAAAGAGAATATCATCATTGGACAATTAGTTCCTGCTGGTACTGGTTTAAGGCATTATCAAGATATGATAGTTACAAGCGAAGTAGGTAATATATTCGGAAGCGAAATGATATCCGAATCACAAGAAGAAGAATCTGAAGGAGAAGATGGTTTCCGTCGCTTAGGTCGTAGAAGAATTACTGCTTAATCTTTTAAAGATTATGAGGCCCCGTTATTTAAGGGCAGACACCTTAAATGTCTGCCCTTTTTTATATATAATTATGTAACTCCTTTTGCTTAGAATATTATGAAAAAACTGGTTTTAGATGGTTGTAGTTTACATCTTGATTCATTCATTGAAGCATTATCTTCTGATATATATGTTGAGTTGTCTCAAGAAGCTATAGTTGCAATGCAAAAAAGTAGAAATATTGTTGAAGAATGGTTAGAACATAAAGAGGTTGTATATGGAATAACGACAGGTTTTGGTGAATTTGCAAATGTATCAATACCACATGACCAAATAGAAGCATTGCAAGAAAATCTTATTCTTTCTCATAGTGCAGGAATAGGACCATATATACCAGACCATATTGTTAAGGGAATGATGATCTTAAGAGTGAATGCACTTGCTAAGGGTTTGTCTGGTATACGGGTTGCAACTGTTCAATCTTTATTAGATATGATAAATTGTGGAATCATTCCAGCTGTACCTTCACAAGGTTCTGTGGGATCTAGCGGAGATCTTGCACCATTATCTCATATTGCTTTAGCTTTAATTGGAAAAGGGAAATGTATTCTTTCTGATGGTAGCACAATTTTGAGTGAACAAGCTTTAAAAAATAATAATATTGAACCTGTAAAACTTAGTGCTAAAGAGGGCCTTGCCCTTATAAATGGAACACAAATGATGTGTACCATGGGTGCAATTGGTGTGCATAAGGCGATGCAATTATGTGATATAGCAGATATATCAGGAGCTCTTAGTTTAGAAGCTTTAAGAGGAACAGATAAAGCATTTGATGAAAAATTGCAAATAGCCAGAGGTTTTACCGGGCAAATTGAATCTGCCAGACGTTTAAGAGCATTACTTAAAGGAAGTGAAATTAGAGAATCTCACAGAGTTGGCGATGGATTGGTTCAGGATGCCTATTCATTACGATGTATGCCACAAGTGCATGGAGCTTCTAGAGATGCCATACAATATGTTAAAAATATAATTGAAACTGAATTGAATGCAGCCAATGATAATCCATTGATTTTTTCTGAAACGAAAGAACATATTGAAGGCGGAAATTTTCATGGCCAGCCTTTGGCATTAGCATTGGATTTTTTAGCAATAGCTTGCGCAGAATTAGGAAGTATTTCTGAAAGAAGAACAGAAAGATTAGTAAATGGAGCATTAAGTAATGGTTTACCAAGATTTTTGACTAAACAAGGTGGATTGCAATCAGGATTGATGATTGCCCAATACACATCAGCATCTTTGGTCTCTGAAAATAAAGTATTATGCCATCCAGCTAGTGTCGATTCTATACCTACATCTGCTAATCAAGAAGATCATAATTCGATGGGAAGTATTTCTGCCAGAAAATCTTTAGATATCATACAAAATGTTCAATCAATTATAGCAATTGAACTTTTATGTGCTAGCCAAGGCATCGATTTTCATCAACCACTTAAAACAAGCCCATTACTCCAAAAAATACATCATATTATAAGAGAACATGTCCCATTTGATGAGTCAGATTCAATAGTGCATAATAAAATCATAGCAATATTACATTTAATACAGAATAATGCATTTGATGTAACATTGTAAAACATACAAGGATCACATATATGTTTGAAACACAAAAAAAAATAATAGAAGAATTACAAGAAAGAACTGATGATTTGCGGAGGTTCCTTTGACTTAGAAGTCAAACAAACCGAAATAGCAGAAAGAGAACAATTAAGCGAACAACCAGGTTTTTGGGATGATGCGAGTCAAGCCCAAAAAATAATGCAGGAAATCTCCGAAAGAAAGGAATGGATTTCTATTTGGGAATCTGCACAGCTATCAGTGCAAGATGTAGAAGCCCTTTTACAATTAGCTGAAGAAATGGGCGATAGTTCTATGGAGCAAGAAATTGATACAGAAATTTCTAGTGCTAAAGAAGTAGTTGATACTCTAGAATTGAGAAAAATATTATCAGCTCCTGATGATCACCGAAATGCTATCATAACAATTCATGCAGGTGCAGGCGGTACCGAAGCCCAAGATTGGAGTGAAATGCTTATGCGTATGTATACTCGTTGGTGTGATAAAAGAGGGTTTCAAGTGTTTTTAGCAGATGAACAACCCGGCGATGAAGCAGGGGTAAAATCAGTTACTTTAGAAGTTGTAGGTTCTAATGCATATGGATATTTAAAAGCAGAAAATGGAGTCCATAGATTAGTAAGAATATCTCCTTTTAATGCCCAGGGTAAACGCCAAACTTCTTTTGCTTCTGTGTATGTGTATCCAGAAGTAGAAGATGATGTAGAAATAGAAATTAATCCTGCTGATGTAGAAATGGATACATTTAGATCTGGTGGGAAAGGTGGTCAAAATGTAAATAAGGTTGAAACTGCAGTTCGATTAAGGCATCTTCCAACTGGTATAGTTGCTGCATGCCAACAAGAAAGATCGCAATTTCTTAATAGAGAAAGAGCAATGAAAATGCTAAAATCAAGGCTCTATCAAAAAAGAAAAGAAGAAGAAGAAGCCGTAAAAGCATTGATTGAAGGCAAAAAAAAGAAAATTGAATGGGGAAGTCAAATAAGATCTTATGTTTTTCAGCCATATACAATGGTTAATGATCATAGATCAGAATTAAAGAAAACAGATATCCATGCAGTTATGGATGGAGATTTAGATGATTTTATGAAAGCATATCTATTATTAGGTGAGGAATAATTATTGTTGATACACCTTTTGGGCTGGCTTTAATATCCAATAAATAAAAGCATTACTTATGCTGATTACTATAGAACCCCATAAAGCAGGCCAAAAGCCATCTACTTCAAATCCTTTAAGAATAGCACCAGCAGACCACAGCAAAAAGGCATTTATTACTAATGAAAATAAACCTAAAGTAATAATCAATAAAGGAAATGAAAAAAATTGTAGAATAGGCTTTATGATTGTATTAAGAAAACCAATGATTAATGCAGCAATTAAAGCCCATATAAAACTTTTAACTCTGATTCCAGGAATAAGTGCCGCCGTGAAATACACTGATAATGCAGATGATAACCATCTAACAAATGAAGTCATTATACTATTTCCATAATAATTGCTTTGGTTTTGTAACTAACAAATGTACATCATTTGTAAATCTGAAAGAAAATCTACTTTTATTTATCATACAAATTACTTTGATACGTCAAAGCAAATGAGATAATTTTATATAATACATATTAAGATATTTATATGCCATACGACCCTTTGATGGTTAAGCCAATGAAAGAGGAATTAATCTCTGCTGGTTTTACAGAATTATTAACAGCACAAGATGTTGATAATGCAGTGAAAGCACCCGGAATATCATTATTTGTTGTCAATTCTGTTTGCGGATGTGCTGCAGGTGGCGCCCGCCCTGGTATAAAGATAGCAGTTCAACATTCAGTAAAACCAGACAATTTATTTACGGTTTTTGCTGGACAAGATATCGAGGCAACTAATAAAGCTAGAGAATATTTTAAAGGACAACCACCATCCTCACCTGCAATTGCTTTAATGCGTGATGGTGAATTAATTGGTTTTATGCCACGACATGCCATTGAAGGTAGTATGCCTGAACAAATAGCAGATGCCTTAACCAAAGCATTTGATCAAGTATGTACTCCAGCATCATAATAAGGCATAATTCTTGAGATATATAGACATTGCAGATTAAGTATTTGCAATGTCTCTTTTTTTATAAAGAATCATTGGTCATATGCTATGAAATCTATCGACATATCACATAAAGGGAATATCTCAATCAATATTATATTGATTCTAAGTGCTTTAGCTGGATCTACTTTCCTATACTTAACTGATTTGATTAAGAGCCCTGTCTTATTCTTTCTTATCGGAGTATTTTTGTTATATCCATTCAGAAAAGAGTCTTATATAATCAGTAGATTCCTCTCTTTGATTTCATTGCTTTTTGCTCTTTGGTTACTTATTGACTTAAACATTGTGCTTTTACCATTTATAATCGCATTCACCATTGCTTTTTTATCTGATCCTATCATAAAAAAAATGGAATCTTTTAAGATAAAACGTTGGCTGGGATCAATAATCATTCTTGGATTTCTCGGTGGGGCGATTGCTGGGTTTTCTGTCTTTGTATTCCCGCTGGCTTTTACACAATTGAATCAGATTATACAGCAGGTCTCTCAATTTGTAAATTCTATTACAGATTTTCTTGAAAGTAAGCAATTCTATACTTTTCTTTCTAGTTTGGGAATTCCAAAAGCTTCTGTAAAAGAATTAGTTCAAACTCAGTTAATGCCCAAAGCAGAGATATTATTCAAATCGATACTTGAAGGTTTATTTGTACTGCTTTCTAATGTATCTGCTATAGCTAATCAAATTTTAAATCTTGTCCTTATTCCTATCATTTCTTTTTATATCATAAAAGATTATCCTGTTTTAAAAGAGTTGATTCAAGAAATTCTCTCAGGTAATCATTCAAAATCATATGATAATATCTTAAGAATTAGCGCAATCTTGCGACTCTATGTTGGTTGGCAAATGTTAGCTGCTTTATGGATTGGTACTGTAGCATCTATTCTTTTGTCTATTCTTGGCATTCCATATGCAATTGTACTTGGAGTTTTATGTGGATTATTAAATCCTATACCATTCTTCGGTACCATTGCTAGTATGATTATTGGAAGCATTGTTGCATTGCTTGCAGATCCGCCAAATGCTTCTAGCCATATTATAGGGCTTATATTGGTAATTAATGGATTGCATTTTATCAATGCATATATCATAGAGCCCAGAGTATTAGGAACCAGAGTAGGACTTCACCCTGTATTACTTTTAGGGTCTTTATTTGTTTTTGGACATTTTCTTGGATTTGTTGGTTTTCTTATAGCTGTTCCAACTACTGCGATTTTAATGATATTTTTTAGGGATTGGAAAGAGTCTCTTAATAAAAAGATATATTCTGAACCAGAGATTCAGAAACCAAGTACTCAATAGATTATAGGTTCTAACTTTGAATACATCGTATGATTTCATAATTATCGGTGCTGGAATAGCTGGTATGTCTTTGGCATATTCATTATCTACTTCTGATTCTTCTTTTCTCATCATTCATTCTCCTAACAAACAAAGTGCATCATCTATTGCATCTGGATTGATAAATCCGATTGCTGGAAAAAGATTAGAAACTGTTTCCGATTATGATGAATTATACAAAATATCTTCTGCATTCTATAGTCAGATTGCTCAACTACACAGAAAAGAAAATTACTATGAATGCAAAGAGATCCTGAGAATATTTAGAAATGAAAAAGAAAAAGAAACGTTTCATAAAAAATATCAACAAGACCATTCATCTATCTATGTAGGGCCTTCATTTGAGCAAGCCGCTTCATTAGATATCAATGGTGTAAAAACTCCTTTTGGAGGATTTATTACTAAGAATGCGGCAGTTTTTTCTTATCAAAAATTCTTGCAAGATGCCCATGATAATTTTAAAGCAAATATTGTGGAAGCATTAGTAGATTATTCTACAATACAACATGATGCAGAAAGTTGTTCTATTCATATACATGAATATACTATAAGCTGCAAGCATCTAGTTTTTTGTGATGGATGGCATTCTTCATATAATTCACTTTTTTCAAATATTGCATTTGAACCAGCAAAAGGGGAAATATGCTTAATAAAAGCTCCAGATTTACAGCAAGACTATGTGATAAGTAATTCATTTGCAATTATCCCCAAAGGTAATCAGTTATTTAGTTGTTCGGCAACTTTTGCTTGGAATGATTATTCAGACAGCCCTACAGAAATTGGAAAAACTGAACTTATAAGTAGAATTGATGAGTTGTTATCTTGTAGTTGGCATTTGATTGATCATAAAGCCGGTATAAGGCCTACTATGTTCGATAGAAAACCAATTATAGGATTTCATCCCGAGTTCAATAATATTGCAGTCTTTGGTGGTTTAGGTACAAAAGGCGCGCTATGGGCACCAAAACTTGCAGATTTAACAAAAAGCTTATTACTTGGTGAAAAGCCATATATTCCGCATGATATCTCTGTATCTAGATGGTGGCTTAACACATAGTTATTTACATTCTTACATATTTATAATCTTATGAAACATATCTTAATCATCCTGTTTTGTATTCCAATACTTCATCTATCTTTATATAGCGATTCAGTATCAGATGCATGGAAATCATTAGAGAATAATGATTTTATGAAAGCTGAGGAACATTTTAGGAATGCAATCACAACAGATCCTAAAAATATTCGTGCGATAATTGGATTATCGTATGTTTTAGAGATGCAGCAGAAATATGCAGAATCATGGAATATGTATAAAACTATACAAGACTATACACAAAACCCAGTTCCATATTTTTATGCAATTTGGTTAAATCCACGTTTTAGCCAAAATTTAAGAAATCCCAAATCTGGTGCTCAAGATATCTTAAAGAAATTAACCCAAAAAGCAGATAATGCTGGGTCTCTGAAAGCAATGGCGCATGAAATGTTAGGTGGCTTAGAAACCAGATATGGTAATATTCAGATAGCAAAAGATCATTATAAAAAAATCAATGCTTTATCAGACTGGACGATTATTGGTTCTTTCGAGAATATTTCTGCATCTGGATTTAATGCGATGTATCCTCCTGAACTTGAATATGATACAAATGCAGTATATGAAGGGAAGAATAGTGCCCCAGCATCTTGGTTTAAACCAGCTATAATCAAACCAGATTATTGGCTAGATTTTCAGGCTTTTTTTCCTGAAAGACAAGCATTTTTTTATGCAAATACTTTTGTGTGGGCTCCAAAAAAACAAGAAATATCACTAAGAACAGGTACTTCTGGCGCACTTAAAGTGTTCTTAAATGATCATGAAGTATTTAGGGATTCTACAGAAACAAATAATGACTTTGATACTTATATTGTCCATACAGAATTACAAGAAGGTTGGAATAGGATTCTGATTAAAGTTGGTTATTCAGAAATTGATAGATGTAATTTTTTAGCCCGCATTACTGATGATCAGGGAAATCCCATTTCAGGACTAAAGGAATCATCAGTAAAACAAATTTATACTGCCAAAAAGGCTGATATAGTTATTGTAAAAAAGAATGAAATCCTAGAATCACTCAATACTATCATTGCAGAACATCCTGATTGGTATGAACATTATTTTGTTTTAGCAGATGCTTATCTTCGAAATGACAAAGCAATTGAAGCTGAATTATTATTAAAGGAATTATTAAAAAGATCCCCAAATAATGGTTTAGTGTATTGGAAATTTTTAGACGCATATAATCGTGGTAGAAAAAAAGACGAGGTAATTTCTACCTATGAAAAATTAGCATCTATAAGCAAAGATATTCCAGATGCTGCTGTTTTTAAATTCAATCAGCACCTAGATAATGAAGATTTTGATAGGGCAGAAGATATGTTAGCTAGGATCGAAAAATCTTTGCCAAAATCTGAATTGTATTATAATCTGCGCATACGTTTATATGACAAAAAGAAACTGCAAGAAAAAGTTATTCAAACAGCAAAAGAAGCATATAATACATACCAAGAAAATTGGGGATTTACCGAATTAGCAGCAGTTTTTGATTTCCAGGCCTCTAGAAAAAGAGATACAATGATTGCAATGTATAAGAGATTTTTAAAAAAGGATTATTCTGAGATACCTTTAATTGCATTAGCTAAAACATATTTAGAAGATTCTAAAGTTGATGAATGGGAAAAAACCTTTAAACAATTAATAGAATTATCACCAGCTTCGCCAGGTTTTTATTTCCAAATGTCTAGCATGTATACCCAATTACAGAAATATGATAAAGCAGAAAAAATGGCTAAGCAGGCATTAACATTTTGTCCATCATGCAATGTGTATTGGTCTAAACTTGGTGAAACTTATCGTAGTATGAAAAAAAATAATGATGCAAAACAAGCATATAATCAAGCATTAAAGTATTCTCCAACAGATTATGATTCAAGAGAGATTTTAAGAGAATTAGAAGGTAAAAAATCAATATTTACTCTTTTTGGAGAAACTAATAGAGATTCTGTCATAAAAATAGCTCCTTTAGATAAAGATCATCCTGAGGCAAGTGCAGTTATCGTATCAGAAAAAATACATCGTGTTATCTATAAACAAGGAGCTTCTGAGTCTGAAGTAGAAACAATTATTAGAGTTTTTAATGATAAAGGCATTGATTATTTCAAAGAATATCGAGTTGGCTACAATAGTAATTCTCAAACATTAATCATAGAGAAAGCTGTTACTATCAAGCAAGATGGGAAAGAAATCAGGGCAGATATTAATCGCAATATGGCTGTATTCAAAAGCCTGCAAAAAAATGATTGTATCTATGTAAAATATCGCGTCAGAAATTTCAATTCTGGTAAATTATCTAAGCATGTATGGGATGATGTCTATTTTAATAGGTTCTTCCCATTACATTATGCTGAATATGCCGTATTAGTTCCTGATGATATGACATTTACAACTACTCAACAGAATATGGGTATTGATGCTCAAGAGAAAAGAATTGATGAAGTTGGAAGCACAATGTATACATGGAGTTCAAGAAAAGAGCCGGGTATTGTCTATGAAGCTGATATGCCTTCTTTAGAAGAAGTAGGTAAAATCTTACGATTAAGTACAATTCCTAGCTGGTCTTTCTTGGTAGATTGGTATGCAGAATTAGCACAAACAAAAACAGAAGCATCGTACGAGATAAAAGAGGCTGTCAAACAGTTAATCCCGCACCCAGAATTACTTTCTGAGCAACAAAAAATTGCGAAAGTGTATGAATATATAACAGAAAATATCCGTTATAGTATGGTCTCTTTCAGACAATCTGCCTTTATCCCACAAAAAGCCCGTGATGTATTAGTAAATAGAATCGGCGATTGTAAAGATGTGTCAACTTTAGGCATTGCAATGCTTAAAGAACTTGACATTAAAGCTGATTATGTACTTGTGAATAGTGGTGCTGAACAAAGACTTCGGGACATTCTGCCTTCGATTGCTTTTAATCATTGCATTATTGCTGTGCGTCAATCTCAGAATCAAAATCCTTTATTCCTAGATTTAACTGCTTCCAATTTTCCTGCTGGTGTTATCCCTGGAGCAGATAAAAATGCCTTTTCTTTATTAATAAAAAATGGATCTGTACAGCCAATAATATTACCTTCTATACAAATTGCTGCACCAACTATCACAATACGAGGTATTGTGAACTTTACCGATGATAATGCTGCGATTGTAAGAGGCAATGATAAAATTACAGGTCCTTTAACAGCTGCTTTTCGTTCTGCATATAAAGGGAAAACATCTGAAGAGCAAGTAAAGATCATGCAATCTAATCTTGCAACAGATTTACCATCAGCAAAACTTAAGACATTAACTATTTCTGGTTTAGATAGTTTGACTAGTTCCATGAGTTTCTTTTATGATTATGAAGCTCCAAATGTTGTAGCAGAAGCCGGAACATATAAAATAGTTCGTATCCCTTGGCGCAATGAATTACAAACTGATGATGCCTTATCATATGAAAAAAGGAGTTATCCAGTAAAAGCAATTAATGGATTAGATACTAGTTATGAGGAGATCACAATGATTTTACCTCAAAATTATACATTATTAGAAGTGCCTTCACCAGTTGAGTTAACATGTCCTGCTGCAGAATATTCGTATAGCATTACTAAATCAAAACAAGGAAATTTAGATTTATTAACTGCTAAACGCAGATATATACAAACAAAAACCTTTATAGAGCCCGAAGAATATGAAAATTACAAACAATTCTATTCCAAAGCTTTAAAAGAAGATAGAAGGCAATTATTGTTAGTAAAAAATAAATGAGAAGTACAACTCACCTCTTATTCCCCCTATGGAGATTATTATCATATAATATTGGTAACCTGTAACATTGGATTTGTAAAATTCGATCAAAACTACTAGTTTCAAATAATGTATGTATCATTCTCCACTTTTGTAAAGTGTTTATCATATATTGCTTTATAATACTAAAAAACTTTATAAAAATAATTACGTATGATACATATGAACAAAGTGCTTCTACTATTGCTTGCAATACTCATTCTTAACTCCTGCACCACTAAACAGGAACATACAGACAATGACAAAAAGACTTCGCAAGACACCACCCCATCCTTGCAAGTCACTATAATTGCCGACCTTCAGGACAGCCTGCAACCCAAAACCATTTTTTTGGATACTGTTCCCAAAGCCTTAACGATTGAGGTTCCCCAAAAAAAAGGGGTTTTTTATATCACCATGAGTAAATTCCGTGATGGGCAACCCATAAAAATAAATCTTGAGCCACCTGTTCGTAAAACCCTTCCTGTTTTACAAAACGATAAAGGTGAGACTATATTAGACCCCAAAGGTGAACCTTTTATTATGGGAGATGGAGGTAAATCTCATTTTACCAACTTTACCTCCGATAACGGCCTTGCTTTGGATGCCGTTAAGTGCTCGATAATGGACGCTAAAGGAAATCTCTGGTTCGGTACTAATGGTGGAGGAGTAAGCCGTTATGACGGAACATCCTTTACGACTTTTACACTCGCACAGGGCCTTGCAGGTATTGTTGTTTTGAGCATCACAGAAGATAAAGCTGGAAATCTCTGGTTCGGCACCGATGGCGGAGGAGTAAGCCGTTATGACGGAACATCTTTTACGACTTTTACAACCGCACAGGGCCTTGCAGGTAATCGTGTTTTTAGCATCACAGAAGATAAAGCTGGAAATCTCTGGTTCGGCACTAATGGCGGAAGAGTAAGCCGTTATGACGGAATATCCTTTACGACTTTTACAAAGGCACAGGGCCTTTCAGGTAATGTTGTTAATTGCATCACAGAAGATAAAGCTGGGAATCTCTGGTTCGGCACTAATGGCGGAGGAGTAAGCCGTTATGACGGAACATCCTTTACGACTTTTACAACCGCACAGGGCCTTGTAAGTAATGTTGTTTTGAGCATCACAGAAGATAAAGCGGGAAATCTCTGGTTCGGTACTGGTGGCGGAGGAGTAAGCCGTTATGACGGAACATCCTTTGCGAATTTTACAAAGGCACAGGGCCTTTCAGGTAATGGTGTTCAGTGCATCACAGAAGATAAAGCTGGAAATCTCTGGTTCGCCACTAATGGCGGAGGAGTAAGCCGTTATGACGGAATATCCTTTGCGACTTTTACAACCGCACAGGGCCTTTCAGTTAATCGTGTTTTTAGCATCACAGAAGATAAAGCTGGGAATCTCTGGTTCGGTACTGGTGGCGGAGGAGTAAGCCGTTATGACGGAACATCCTTTACGACTTTTACAACCGTACAGGGCCTTGCAGATAATCGAGTTGTGAGCATCACAGAAGATAAAGCGGGAAATCTCTGGTTCGGCACTAATGGCGGAGGAGTAAGCCGTTATGACGGTACATCCTTTACGAATTTTACAACCTTACAGGGCCTTGCACATAATGGTGTTTTTAGCATCACAGAAGATAAAGCTGGAAATCTTTGGTTCGGTACTGGTGGCGGAGGAGTAAGCCGTTATGACGGAACATCCTTTACGACTTTTACAACCGCACAGGGCCTTGTAAATAATAGTGTTGTGAGCATCACAGAAGATAAAGCGGGAAATCTTTGGTTCGGCACTGATGGCGGAGGAGTAAGCCGTTATGACGGAATATCCTTTGCGAATTTTACAATTGCACAGGGCCTTGCACATAATGTTGTTTTTAACATCACAGAAGATAAAGCTGGAAATCTCTGGTTCGGTACTTATGGCGGAGGAGTAAGCCGTTATGACGGTACATCCCTTGCGAATTTTACAAAGGCACAGGGCCTTGCAAGTAATTTTGTTGTGAACATCA
>Ga0114966_10000037_pt1 | contig 111217 bp, 73 predicted proteins | sample M_130207_XF_Meta_FD_87029 | JGI IMG/M metagenome (GOLD analysis project Ga0114966, IMG submission 87029) | Freshwater microbial communities from Lake Montjoie, Canada to study carbon cycling - M_130207_XF_MetaG | ecosystem: Environmental > Aquatic > Freshwater > Lake | place: Lake Montjoie...
CAAATTGAATTTGCAAAAAAAATAGAAATAATATAGAGCCTAGCGATAAAGACTTCATGTTATGATAAATTTAAAAGCTAATGCTATAATATTGTTAAAAATTATTAATTTGAAAGGAAATAAATGTTGAGGGTAATTATTAGTAATAAATAGCCACAGCTAAATCACAAGTAATATTAATGTTTACGTCAATATCGCCTCAATACCTTGAAATTAAAACTTTTTCAAATTAATTTTAAAAAATTAATAATTTTTCTTTAAAGGTAGTCTTTTATTGTTTAATAATCAAGTTTTGTTGTTAAAATAATATCTTTTATCCTAGAAGTGTTGGAAATTTAATTTATTAAGTAGCGCTATTTGAAATAAATTTTTCAAATTAACTATTTTTAGAGGGAAGGATAATTACATTCAAAGCTTTATAAACAGTAGTGTTCTAAATAATACAATTAATTAGAGTCAGTTTATAATGTCCGATTTACTCATAAATATTTTTTTTAAAAGGTATTCGTGAGTTCGTTTCACTCGGGTCTTCGTTATACTTGTTTTAAAAACCAGTCATTTAAAAATGTAAACTCCTAGTTTTCAACATTAGGAAAGCCTCGAACTCGAGCATTATAGTTCAGACTCTCGACTTTATAGACTGACACTAATTAGTGTATGTAAATAGAGTCAAACATTTTTAATTTATCTAAATTTTAAGATTCAGAATTCTGGATTTAAAATTTTTGAACCAAAATTGTTTTGTTTGAAAAAAAGCGAATAGCGGTGGTCATTGCGAGGCTTTTTTAGCCGAAGCAATCTCATATATTGGTGTGAGATTGCTTCAGTCGTACCTCCTTCGCAATGACGTTCTAAGTTTTAATACCGACTTTATGGACAGACACTAATTATATCATTTTATAAGAAAACCAATTGATTAATTATGTATTGGATTAAGATAATATTTATGCTTTTATTTTTCCTATTTGTGGGTAAAGAGTTGGAAATATATTATTTCAAATTGCTATAATTATCAAAGCTTCAAAATTAATAGGCTATAATTGTTCCTAACCAGCGTTCCGTTTCTTCTATGGTAATTCCTTTGCGGTAAGCATAATTTTCTACTTGATCCTTGTTGATTTTGCCAACACCAAAGTAATGGGAAGCAGGATGAGCAAAATACAAGCCACTGACTGCCGCAGTTGGAATCATGGCCATACTTTCGGTGAGGGAGATGCCTGTATTATTTTCGACGTCTAATAATTTCCATATGCTTGGTTTTTCTGTATGGTCAGGTTGCGCTGGATAACCAGGTGCTGGCCTAATACCAGAATACTCTTCTTTTAAAAGTTCATTACAGCTTAATGTTTCTTGTTTTGCATATCCCCAAATTTCAGTACGAATTTTTTTGTGCATCACTTCTGCAAGTGCCTCAGCAAGCCTGTCAGCCAATGCTTTTAGCATAATAGCAGAATAATCGTCATGGTCTTTTTCAAAATCCAAAACTTTTTGATCAATACCAAATCCAGTAGACACGGCAAAAGCGCCAATATAGTCATTGGGAATATGTTGGCCGGAATTTTTCGGGACAATAAAATCTGCCAAAGCAATATTATACTGTCCTGCCGGTTTTTTTGTTTGCTGACGTATGGTGTGGAAAACACATTTAACAGTTTTTTGATCGACATCATAAACTTCAATATCGTCATGGTTGCTTGAATTTGCCGGATAAATACCTATTACAGCATTTGCTTTTAGCCATTTTTCATCAATAATTTGTTGCAGCATTTTTTGAGCATCGTCAAACAATTTTCTAGCTTCTGCACCACGGATAGGGTCTTTCAATATTTTAGGGTAAGCGCCCTTCATTTCCCAAGCGATAAAAAAGGGAGTCCAATCAATATAATCAACAAGTTCAGTTAAAGGGAAATCAATAAAAGTTTTGTTACCAATAAATTCAGGTTTAGCAATAATAGTATCCTTCCAATCAATTAAAAATTTATTGGCCCTAGCTTCATCAATTGTAATAAATTTATTTTGTGATTGTGCATTTTTATTTTGTTCTCGCACACGTTCATAATCTTTATTTATAGTATTTAAAAAAGCAGCACGTAAATCTTCTGAAATTAAGCTGCTAGCAACAGGTACAGACTTGCTAGCATCATTAACATGGATAACAGGACCTGAATAATGCAGTGCTATTTTCACTGCAGTATGAACTTTTGAAGTGGTTGCGCCACCAATTAATAAAGGGATTTTAAAATTTAATCGTTCCATTTCTTTTGCAACATGCACCATTTCATCCAATGAGGGAGTAATTAATCCACTTAATCCAATAATATCAACATTGTGTTTTATTGCTTCTTCCAAAATTTTATCAGCAGGAACCATCACTCCCAAATCAATTATTTCATAATTATTACAAGATAAAACAACGCCAACAATATTTTTCCCAATATCATGAACATCACCCTTTACAGTAGCCATTAATATTTTCCCTGCATTCATTCTGCCATTGCTAACGATACCAGTTTTCGCATTTTTTATTTTTTCAAGTTGTAAAAAAGGTTCTAAAAAAGCGACAGCTTTTTTCATTACACGAGCGCTTTTAACCACTTGTGGTAAAAACATTTTACCACTTCCAAACAAATCACCTACCACATTCATGCCATCCATTAATGGACCTTCAATAACGTGAAGTGGTTGTCCCAATTTAATCCTAGCCTCTTCTGTATCCGCATCAATATATTCAACAAAACCTTTTACCAGGGCATGGCTAAGCCGTTCTTCAACTGTTCCGTTTCGCCAGGCTTGCTCTTTTTCTATTTTTTCTATTGTAATTCCTTTAAGAGATTCGGCATGTTCAACTAATTTTTCGGTAGCATCATCATTTCTATTTAATAAAACATCTTCGACAAGCTCCAATAATTTTTTATCAATATCATCATATACCTGCAATTGGTTTGGGTTTACAATGCCCATATCCATTCCAGCTTTTACAGCATGAAAAAGGAAAGAGCTATGAATTGCTTCACGAACAATGTCATTGCCGCGAAAAGAAAACGAGACATTACTTACGCCACCACTAACTTTTGCAAAGGGTAAATTATTCTTAATCCATTTGGTAGCGTTGAAAAAATCGAGTGCATTTAACCGGTGCTCGTCCATTCCTGTTGCAACAGGGAAAATATTAGGATCAAAAATAATATCTTGCGGAGGAAATCCAACTTTATCGACCAAAATATCGTAAGCGCGTTTACAAATTTCTTTTCTGCGTTTAAAAGTATCCGCTTGTCCAGTTTCATCAAAAGCCATTACTATTAAGGCAGCACCATACTGTTTTACTTTATGTGCGCATGCAATAAATTTTTCTTCCCCTTCTTTTAAAGAAATTGAATTTACAATAGCTTTCCCTTGCACACATTTTAAACCAGCTTCAATTACGCTCCACTTTGAAGAGTCAATCATTATAGGGACACGAGAAATATCGGGTTCAGCGGCAATTAGATTTAAAAATTTTGTCATAGCCGCTTCACCATCCAGCATTCCTTCATCCATATTAATATCAATTACCTGAGCACCACCATCTACCTGATCTTTAGCAATAGAAAGCGCTTCTTCATACTTTTCTTCCTTAATTAAGCGGAGGAATTTTTTGGATCCGGTAACATTAGTACGTTCACCTATGTTTATAAAATTGCTTTCAGGAGCTAATATAAAAGGCTCTAAACCGCTAAGGTGCATCAATGTATCGGGCAGCGGTTTTTTACGCGGGGGCGTTTTTTTTGCTAATTCTGCAATTCTTTTAATATGTTCAGGAGTTGTTCCGCAGCAGCCACCAACAATATTAATAAAACCTGCTTGTAAAAAATCTTCTATCTGATGTCCCATAGTATGTGCATCCTCATCATATTCTCCAAACTGATTTGGTAAACCGGCATTGGGGTATGCACTCACATAAAAAGGAGCTTTTACAGAAAGTTCTTCAAGGTATGGACGCATGTCCTTAGCTCCCAATGCGCAATTGAGGCCGACGCTTAAAAGATCAACATGAGAAACAGAATTTAAAAATGCTTCGGTAGTTTGTCCTGAAAGTGTTCTTCCACTGGAGTCGGTAATTGTACCTGAAATCATAATGGGCAATTTACGATCTATTTTTTCGCAATAATTTTGAATTGCGAATAAAGCTGCTTTGGCGTTGAGGGTATCAAAAATAGTTTCAATTAATATTACATCAACACCACCATCTATCAATCCTTTTAGCTGCTGGGTGTATGCAATAACCATTTCATCAAAGGTAACAGCACGGTAAGCAGGATCATTTACATTAGGCGATAATGAAAGAGTTCGATTAGTTGGGCCAATGGCTCCTGCGACAAAAGCCCCCTTTCTGATTTCTCCATCAGGGAGTGCGGCGGTATTTTTAAAATACTCATCAATAGCTTGTCTTGCAATTTTTGCTGATTCGTAATTTAATTCATAAGCTAAATCTTGCATATCATAGTCGGCCATCCCTATCGAAGTGCTGCTGAAAGTGTTTGTTTCAATGATATCAGCCCCAACTTTCAAATATTCATTGTGAATAGCTTTTATAATATGTGGTTGTGTAAGAGAAAGCAAATCGTTATTACCTTTCAAATCCTTATGAAATTCGGCAAATCGTTTACCACGAAAATCTTTTTCTTCTAGCTGATATTGTTGTATCATGGTTCCCATTGCACCATCTATTACCAATATCCTTTTTTCTAACTCTTCTCTAATGTTATAAGACTCTTTATTTTGAAAATTATTAGCAATGGGTAAATTATTATTTTTATTGAGATTAGTCATATATATAAATTTCGTAATATTATTTTAAATTTCTGAAATATTAACTTTATAAAGGAAGGTAAAAAAAATCACGATTGAAATTTTAAACAGTGAATTTTAATAATTAAATCTCAATTAGTTAAACAAAAATCCTCTGACTTTTTAAGGTTAGAGAAGTTTTCAAAATAAATCAGCAAATTAGACGGTTCCAAAACTGTGTGTTTTTCTTTTGTGTTGATACCCTTCGGCAAAAGCTCAGGACAGGCTCCAGAAACAAAAAATCAAGAACAAACGATTCCTCCCCACCTTGCAACCCTGCTTCGCGTTTGTTCATTCCTCACGCGCGTCTTCATAAGGATATTTTTTTGCAAAAAATGAAAGCCTCTGTTTTTATTAATATATCTGTTTTATCGAAATTATTTTGAAAGGATTACTATGTGCAGTTTTCAAAATAAATCCGCAAATTAAATGTTTCAAAAACTGTGTGTTTTTCTTTTGTCTTGATACAAAAGAAACAAAAAATCAAGAACAAACGATTCCTCCCCACCTGCAACCCTGCATCGCGTTTGTTCATTCCTCACGCGCGATTTCATAAGGTTATTTTTGCAAAAAAATGAAATTTTCTGTTTTTCTTTTGTGTTGTTACAAAAGGAACAAAAATCAAGAACAAACGATTCCTCCCCACCTGCAACCCTGCATCGCGTTTGTTCATTCCTCGCACGCGATTTTATAAGGTTATTTTTGCAAAAAAATGAAATTATCTGTTTTTATTTTGTGTTGATACAAAAGGAACAAAAATCAAGAACAAACGATTCCTCCCCACCTGCAACCCTGCATCGCGTTTGTTCATTCCTCACGCGCGATTTCATAAGGTTATTTTTGCAAAAAAATGAAATTTTCTGTTTTTATTAATATATCTGTTTTGTCGAAATTATTTTGAAAAGCACTACTTAATTAAAAAAAATCCTCTGACTTATTAAGGTCAGAGGAGAAAATTTAATTTTATTTTTTTAAATAACTACTCTGATTTATCTTTTCCTTCAGCCTTTAGGTAAAGAATTAGAATTTTTTTAAAGAGAGCATTTTTTATAACCCTCATGGTAAATGCATTTATTTTTTTAAAAGTATTTCTAAAACAATAATATAAAATTGTAGTATTTAAACAATTTTTATTGGTGTTTTACTTTCGCAGAGAAATAAAAAGAGCGTTTTTATTTTTTTTAAAATGCAATATAAAAATTTAAATAATTATTGATCAAAAAGAACAGGATAAAAACTATTTATTCATTACAACAATTTTCTTGTTAATTGTTCTGTTGGACAAACTAACTTTAATATTGTAAATACCAGAAGTTAAGAAACTTATATCAATATTTTGATGTAAATCACCAGCTAAAAATTTGTCTTCGGCCATGATTTGTCCATTTACATTCATAATGATGTATTTTACAAGATCTTTATTATTGTTGGATTTCACTGTAAGTAAAATATTATCATTAGCTGGATTTGGATAAACATTAATTAGATCATTAACATTCTCAATGTTATTTATTGCCATAGGACCTGAATCGAGTAAGCAAATATCGAATTCTGGAGTTGCAGTAATAGAGGATCCATAATGATAAACGCGAATATAATAAGTGTTACCTATTGTTAATCCAGTGGAATTTATTACTTCGGTACCTCCAGTAGTTGTTAGGTCGGTACAAGCAAGAGCAGCAGCACCACAGCTGTCTTTTAGTGATATTACAGCATCAAAAGACTCGGCCCCCTTCAGAGTGATTGTTTGATTTGTAGCAACTGCAATAAATTTATACCACACATCAAAAGCGGCAGAGCTAGTAAAGCCAGAACATTCATCAGCAGCACCATTTTGGGTAGACCCTATGACAGTGCCAGTGGTATTAGAACAATTGGAATTAGCTGTTAATGTGATAGCCCCAGAGCAATCATCATTAATGGGTGGAGTAGGAGGATAAGAAACACAAATTTCAAATTCAGGCGTTTCAGGCGACATACTTCCATAATGGTAAACTCTAACAGAATACATATTGCCGATAACTAATCCGGTAGGAGTTAGCAATTCTTTGCCTCCATTGGTCGTATTGTCGATACAGCTAATTACAGCTCCATTGCAACTCTCCCTTAAAGTGATAACTGCATCAAATTCATAAGAGCCTTGCACTGAAATTATGTTATTAGTAGCAGTAGCAACAAACGCAAACCAAACATCAAATGACGTATTGCTAAAAGTGCAACTATCAGAGTTAGCTGATTGGGTAGCACCAGCAACTGATCCTATCGTACTATTACAAATTGAATCTACAGAAAGTATAATTGGATTATTGCAATTGTCGTTTGCAGGGATTGGAGGAGGGGTAGCAATACAAATTTCAAATTCTGTGGTAGATGGCAATTCGCTACCATATGCATACACTCTAACAAAATAAGTGTTCCCAGCAATTAATGAAGTATCATAAATTTTTTCTATACCGCCCGAACCAGAAAAGTCGGAGCATGCAATACTTGAACCAGAACAGCTGTCCCAGATAGATACAACAGCATCGAAAGAAGGAGATCCCTTTACAGTTATTATTTGTCCGCTGGAGTCAGCAACAAATTGATACCAAACATCGTAAGCTGAAGCACTAGTAAAATTGCATGAATCTGGCGGCATCGATTGAGAAGATCCCTCTACAGAACCTTGAGTATAGTTGCAAACAGAATCAACATTTAATAAAATTGCATTTGAACAATTATCATAAAGTGGAGGAGGAGCTGGCAAAGAAACGCAAATATCAAATGCCGGGGTAGAAGGCAATGCTGAACCATAGGAATAAACTCTAATATAATAAGTGTTTCCAATTATTAAATTAGAATCTTTAATAATTTCCATTCCTCCTGAATATGTTTTATCGGAACAACTTAATACCATTCCATTGCAACTGTCTTTCAATACAATAACTGCATCAAAAGAAAGAGAGCCTTGCACTTTTATAATATTATTAGTTGCAGTTGCAACAAATTTATACCACACGTCGAATGCGCCGCTGCTTGAAAAGGAAGCACAAGTATCAGCAGGACCAGATTGTGTTGCTCCAGCAGTGGAGCCAGATATAAAAACGCAAGTAGAGTCTACATTTAATGGAATAGCATTTACGCACTCATCATTAATAGGAGGTGGTGCAGGCAAAGAGATACAAATTTCAAAGCCTGGTGTTGTTGGCAAAGTATTGCCATAATGATAAATTCTAATATAGTAAATACTACCTGCCGTTAAATTAGTTGTTGTTAAATTTTCGGTACCACCAAAACCAGAATTATCAGCACAGCCTATTAAGGTTCCGTTACAGCTGTTCATTAACATGATAACAGCATCGAACGAGCCAGAACCTTTAACAGTAATAATTTGATCGGTTGAACTTGCTGCGAATTTATACCATACATCGAAAGCGCTTAAACTTGTAATACCATTGCAGGTACCTGGCGACATTGATTGAGTAGCAAAATCAACAGTTCCCGAAATGAAATTGCATGTGGGGTTTACAACAAGTTCTATAGCTCCTGAACACTCATCATTAAGCGGTGCAGATAGGGGAGGAGGTAAAGAAAAAAGCTGTGTTTTTTCAAAATTCACTTCTATAAAATGTGCTACTTTGGCTTGAATAGTTTTATTTGATAATAAAAAGCAAAGTGATAGGCCAGATGCAATTAAAAATCCTTTTAGGTAATTCTTCATTATTGTTTTATTTTGAATGTTTTTAAATTTGATAAAATGTTAAATAAATAGGAAGGTTTATTTAATAATAAACCTTCCTATTTGCTATTAGATTTATTGAACTAGCACTCTTTTAATAATTTTTGTTTCACCCGATATAAATAAAACAGAATAGGCCCCTTTAGCAATGTTAAGATTACTAATAGCTAGTGAAATTTCACCATTTAAACTATTTATAACATTAGAATAAATTTCCTGGCCATAAATATTAATAATGCGTATGTTCACTTTATCTTGACTAAAAATAGCCGAGGATTTGATATTAAAATTACCCGATGAAGGATTTGGGTAAATTACTATTTCATTTGCTATGTCTACCTCTTCAATTCCAACACCAGAGCAGGAAACAAATGTTGGCTGTGAACCAACAACGCATCCATTAGCGTTATCAGTAATATAAATAGAGTAATACCCTGATTGATTTGCTGTATAAAACTGAGAATTTGCTCCAATAATAGGAGTACCAGATATGTACCACTGATAAGCAACATTATTTACCTGGTTGGCGGCTAGTGCACAGCCAGCAGCTTGCATTATAGGGACTGCAGGGCAAATAATGCCAGTTTGAGTGATGGTATGAATTTGACCAGCAACGATTATAGTACCAGTTCTTGATGCGGTAAGATTGCTTATTGCAGTTGTATAAATAACAGTTCCATTACCAGAACCATTGTTGCCAGCCGAAATAAATATCCAGCTATCATTTGAAATTGCCGACCAAGTACAACCAAAACCTGCAGAGACAGTAATATTTCCTGTTCCCCCAGCAGAAGTATAGGCTTGAGTGGCAGGTGATATAGTAAAGCTACAAGAAGAAACGCCATTTTGAACTACATTATGCGTTTGACCTGCAATAGAAATAGATCCTAATCTTTGTGCAGTGCCGGTATTTGCAGAGACAGAATAACTAAGGGATCCATTGCCAGATCCAGTATTACCCGATGTAACCGTAATCCAACTGTTATTTGAGGCTGCAGTCCAGTTACATCCACTATTAGCAGTAACATTTACAGTACCTGTACCAGCTAAAGAAGTAAATGAAAGTGCTAAAGGAGAAATAGAAAAAACACAAGATACACCACTAATAATTACTGTGTGGGTTTGTCCAGCAACAGTGATTGTACCAGTAAGTTGTGTTGTACCTGAGTTGGGAGCAACAGAATAATTAACAGTACCATTTCCAGAACCGCTAGCTCCTGAGGTTACTGTGATCCATGGGTTATTTGAAGTAGCAGTCCAGGCACAGCCACCAGTAGTTGAAACATTTACATTTCCTAGGCCACCATTGGAAGCGTAGGAAAGGCTGGTGGGCGAGATACTAAAAGAGCAAGGTAAAACACCACTTTGTGTGACAGTATGCAATTGTCCTGCAATGGTTATAGTTCCAACACGCTGCGAAGAGGTGGAATTTGCTGTAGCAGAATAATTTACTGAACCATTTCCAGTGCCTGTATTCCCAGAAGTAACAGTTAACCAAGAATCGTTAGATGTAGCAGCCCAAGCGCAACCACTAGCAGCAGTGACAGTAACAGTGCCAGTAGCTGCAAGGTTAGTGTAGGATTGGTTTAGTGGGGAAATTGTAAAAGTACAAGTAGTATTTCCGCTTTGAGCAACTGTATGGGTTTGCCCTGCTATTGTTATTGTTCCGGTACGCTGTGATACAGCTGTGTTAGCTGATACAGCATAGTTTACTGCGCCATTTCCTAAACCAGTGCTACCGGAGGATATTGTAATCCAGCTATCATTAGAAGTTGCTGTCCAGGAACATCCGGTTGCTGTTGTAACGTTAACTGTACCAGTTCCTGCAGCAGCAGGGAAGGATAAACTAGTAGGAGCGATAGCATAGGTGCATGTTGCAACAGTGTGTGTTACACAAACTTGAAAATTACCAGTACCGGCACCCACGCCATAATGGTAAATACGAATTAAATAAATTGCACCAACCGTTAAACCGGTAATATTAGAAGTTTCTAAACCTCCAACCCCGCTTATGTCGGAACAAGTTATGTTATCTCCGGTACAAGTTGTACCAGTTCTTATATCAATGACAGCATCAAAACCGGCGCCACTTTGCACCTCCACCTTATGGTTTGTTGATACAGCAGTAAAAGAGTACCATACATCATCATCACCATTACCATTGCATACACCAGGAATAGATTGTGTACCTCCAGTAGTTGTACCGTTGATAAAATTGCAATTAGTGGATGAAGTTAATTGAGAATCAAATAAACAAAAGTCGTTAATAGGAGAAGAAGAAACGGTATGCTTAACACAAATTTGGAAATTACCGCTGCCAGCTCCAAGCCCAAAGTTATAAACTCTTATTAAATAAGTAGAACCAATAGTTAAACCTGTTAAGCTTAAAGTTTCCAAACCGGCTGATCCAGTTACATCTTTACATGCAATATTTGTACCAGTACAAGATGAATTTGAACGAACCTCGATTACAGGATCAAAACCAGTACCACCTTGCACATTAACCTCATGAGATGTAGCAATAGCATCAAAAGAGTACCAAACATCGTCATCACCATTTCCGGTGCAATTACCTACAATAGATTGCGTAGCACCAGTTGTAAAACCAGTGGTATAAGAGCAAGAAGTTGATGAAGTTAATGAAATAAGATTCGAGCAAATGTCGTTTGGCGGCGCAGCAGGCGGCGCATGGGTGACACAAATTTGAAAAGATCCACCACCATCACCAGCACCATAATGATAGACTCTAATTAGGTAAGTAGAGCCAATTGTTAAGCCAGTTAAATTAGCTGTTTCTAAACCAGCAGCACCACTAACGTCCGTACACAAAATATTGGTACCAGTGCAAGAAGAATTAGAGCGAATATCCAGAACAGCATCAAATGCCCCCGCCCCTTGAACTTTCACTACATGAATTGTAGCTTGTGCAATAAATTTAAACCAAACATCATCATCTCCGGTACCGTTACAAGAATTTGTTGATATAGATTCTGTACCATTTAATGTGGAGCCTGAAGTATAAGTACAATTAGCGGCAGAAGTTAAAGTAATAGCATCAGAGCAAATATCGTTTACAGGACCACTTGGAGCAGCATGTGTGACACAAATTTGAAAAGCACCACCACCAGAACCAGGCCCAAAGTGATATATTCTCACTACATAAGTAGCACCAATAACTAAACCAGTTAAATTTGCTGTTTCTAAACCATTTGCTCCATTATTGTCAGCGCATTGAATATTATTAGCTGTGCAAGCAGGAGCATTCCTTATATCGACAACTGGGTCAAAACCACCTGAACCTTGAACCTTCACAACATGACTGTTGGATACTGCAACAAATCGATACCAAACATCGTCGTCTGGATTCCCTACACAAGTTCCCTGAATAGTTTGTGTAGCATTTAAAGTAGTTCCAGAAGTATAATTACATGAAGTAGAAGATGTTAAACTAATAACATCGGCACAAAAATCATTAACAGGACCTGATGCTGTTGGAACGTGAGTAGCACATATACTAAAACTTCCCCCTCCATCTCCAGCTCCAAAATGATAAACTCTAATTAAATATGGTGAGCCAATAGTTAATCCAGTGGCTACTACAGATTCTAATCCACCAGCAGATGTTGCATCTGAGCATTGAATATTTGATCCACTGGCACAAGAACCAGACCTAATGTCAACAACGGCGTCAAAGCTTCCATACCCTTGAACTTTAATGGTATGGCTTGTTTCTTGAGCAAAAAATGAATACCATACATCGTCATCAGCATTACCAGTGCCACCTGAGCATGTAATGGCGGCAATTGTTTGGGTAGCTCCAATCGTGCTTCCAGAAGTATAACTACAAGTTGCAGAGGATGTTAAAAAAACAGCATCATTACAAAAATCGTTAGGAGCTGCGCTAGAAAATGCATGGGTAACGCATATATCAAAATCTCCCCCACCATCTCCAACTCCGAAATGATAAACTCTAATTAAATAGGTTGAACCTATAGTTAAGCCGGGCACTACTACAGTTTCTAATCCAGCTACGGCAGTTCCATCTCCGCAAGCAATATTAGTTCCATAGCAGGTTCCTGATCTTACGTCAACAACAGCATCAAAGTTTCCAAACCCTTGAACTTTAACGGTATGGGATGTTGCTACCGCAACAAATGAAAACCATACATCATCATCAGCAGTACCGGTACTAGAAGAGCAAAAAATTGCCGCTAATGTCTCCGTTGCGGCAAGAGATGAGCCAGTAGTATAGGAGCAAGATGTACTTGAAGTTAAAGCTTGAGCATTATTGCAAAAGTCATTGCCAGGCTGAGCGTAAACATTTTTAAAATGTAAGGTCAGTAATATTAAAAAGCTTAAAATAAGTAACTGTTTTTTCATGTTGTATGTATTAAAAATTGTTTACAAATATAGTTACAATATTTTTATTTTTCAATATTAATTTAATTAAGTTTAATTTCTCAATAAATATGTGTAGGCAATAATAAAAATAAAACCACGTTTGCCAAAGATAATTTTTGTTTACTTTGCGTTTTATTATTGATATAAATATGGAAAGGCTTCAATTTTAATAGGCAGCATAACCATAAAAACGATACCATAAAAACGATCTTTAAAATTTTTATTAGTTAAATGAATTCAACAAAACGATATTTATTAATTTTAGTTTGCTTAATAAATAATATAGTTTTATCGCAGGATGGAGGTCGTAATACCTATGAGTTTTTAAACTTGCCATTATCTGCAAGAGCAATAGCATTAGGTGGTAATCTTATATCTACGAGGGATAATGATTTGAATATATCCTTTAACAATCCTGCCCTGCTGAATGATTCTATGAATAATAATGTTGCGGTTAATTATGTCAACTATTTTGGGGATATAAATTATGGTTATGCTGCAATTGCAAAACACATTAAAAGTGTTGGGAATTTTAGTGCAGGCATACAATATTTGAATTATGGTAATTTTATACGTGCTGATGAATCGGGGAATACCGATGGTACTTTTGGCGCCAATGAAATGAGTTTAAACGTATCCTATTCCAGGTCGATTCTCGACTCAAACCTTTTTATAGGAGCGAACCTGAAAACTATTTATTCCTATTTAGATTCTTATTATTCATTGGGCTCAGCCTTAGATTTGGGAGCCGTATATAGTATTCCTGGAAGGGGCTTGGGATTAGCTGCCGTCATAAAAAATGTGGGGTATCAATGGAAGCCATATGTAGCAGGCAATAGAGAGAAGCTGCCATTCGAAATACAGCTTGGATTTTCCAAGAAATTAAGGCATGTGCCCTTCCGTTTATCCATGGTGTATGAAAATATTGAAAAATGGGATTTAACATACGAAGATCCATCCAATCCTTTTTTAACTATTGATCCACTTACAGGGGAGGCTATTAAGCAAAACAAAACCAAATTATGGAGTGATAAATTAATGCGTCATATAGTTGTTGGGGGAGAATTTTTAATTACAAAAAACTTTTTTTTACGAGCTGGCTATAATTATCAGCGGAGAAAAGAATTGAAAATACCTGAAAAAAGAGGTATGACAGGTTTTTCATTTGGATTTGGCTTTCGTATTTATAAATTTCAATTTAGTTTCGGACGAGCTATTTATCATTTAGCTGGTGCTTCGAATAATTTTTCACTTAGCTTTGATATTAACAGTTTTTATTCAAAAAAATAATAGTTCTTTTGATTTGTTAAAAAAGTAAGAAGAGCAAGGAATCAAAATAAATTTGGCGTTTATAATTTTTTCGATATTTATAATTGACCTTTTTATAAAAAATAATGCTAATAAAAGTAATAATATATTTAAATGTCTAAAATCACCATTGCAATTGATGGATATTCATCCTGTGGGAAAAGCACCTTGGCAAAATCATTGGCGGCGCATTTACATTATGCATATGCTGATTCAGGAGCAATGTATCGTTGTATAACACTTTATGCTTTAAGAAAAGGAGTGATTAAAGATGGTAGTTTTTTGCCTGAGGAGATCATTAAGTTATTACCAGAAATAAAATTATCTTTTGAGTTTAATCCACAAACTAAATCATCGGATACATTTTTGAATGCCGAGAATGTGGAAAAAGAAATTCGCCTCATGGTTGTTTCAGAAAATGTAAGTCAGGTGAGTGCTATTCATGAAGTGAGAGTTCATATGATAGCCATTCAGCGAAAGTTAGGTAAAAACAGGGGTATTGTCATGGATGGACGTGATATTGGTTCCAATGTATTTCCATCTGCGGAGTTAAAAATATTTATGACATCCGATACAGACATTCGCACTCAAAGAAGGTTTGATGAGTACAAAGCGAAGGGGCAGAATGTTTCATTTAGTGATATAAAAACAAATTTGTTGAGTCGTGATTATGAAGACACTCACCGTAAAGAAAATCCATTGATTCAGGCTAGTGATGCTGTAGTGCTTGATAATACAGACCTAAGCAGGGAAGAGCAATTGGAATTTGTAGTTAAGTTGATTCATGAATTGAGCCATTCTAAAAAGTAGTTTTGATTTTTCAGAAAAGTTCAACAGTACAAAAATCGTTAAATAGCTAAGGCTATTCGCTTCATTTACGGATTGAAAAAGAACAAAATAACTTCGCCAATTCTGCACCATTTATTTCTTAACAGAGCTTTAATTAAAAATTATTAATTTTTAGCATTTGTTAATCGCTCTAAAACAAGTTGAATTAATTTGTCAACAGCAACATGGTAATTTTTACTGTATTGCTTTGCTACCCTGTTGGCTATAATAGCGCAAACTGTGCATGTTTTATGACCAAGCAATGCCCCTAAGCCATAAAGTGCAGAAGTTTCCATTTCAAAGTTAGTAATACGATTTTCTTTATATTTAAAATCAGTTAATTGTTGATTAAAATCTTCCACCCATGGAGTTAGTCTAAGTTTACGTCCTTGGGGGCCATAAAAACCAGGAGCCGTTGCTGTGATACCATGAATCATATCAAAACCAATAGCATTAATCAATTCTTGAGCTCCTTTAATAGCATAAGGGTAAGGCAAGTTTTTATTCCAATTGGTTTGCTGGATGAAAGCTTCCGAAATTCCATTTTCATTAATAGAAGGTAAATCGAGATAGTAATTCATTAAGCCATCAAAGCCTAATCCGTGGGTAGAAACTACGTAACTATCTACCGGTATATCATTTTGCAAAGCACCAGAAGTTCCAATTCTCACAATATTTAAATTTCTTTTTTTCTCTTTTACACAGCGAGTTTTTAAGTCGATATTAACTGCCGCATCCAATTCATTCACCAAAATATCAATATTATCAGTACCTATACCGGAGGATACAACCATTATAGGCTGTCCTTTGAAAGTTCCTTTATGTGTAATAAATTCGCGATTTTGTATTTTAAAATCAATGGTGTCGAAAAATTTGGAAACAGCTTCAACGCGTCCCTGGTCACCAACAATAATAATATTATCGGTAATATTTTCAGGCAATAAATTTAAATGGTAAACACTTCCATTTGGATTAATAATAAGTTCGGTTTCGGGAATGAAATTGTTCATGTTGTTAGTTTTTATAAAAGGAATTTGTAGATTTGTGTGATTAACAATTTTGTATTTTATTAAAAAGAAATCAAAAGTATTCAAAATTTATGAAAGATCATTTTTTATAAATAGAAAATTAATTTACAAACCACCTTTCTTAATCATAAAGATAAAGTAAGGAAAAAAAACAACCATATGAATCCATTTAAAATAGAAAAAATTCTTGTTCCAATTGATTTTTCAGAAACGTCCATGCTTGCTTTTGAGCATGCCATCTTTGCTGCTAAATTATTAAAAGCGGAATTGGTGCTATTGCATGTAATAGAAAATCATTGGGAAAAATTTAATATTGTAGTACCCGAATTGCGGGTGAATGCCCCTAATGATATTATAGATGCTATTGATGCAAGGTTAGAAGAAATTGCTTCAAACATACTTTCAACACATGGAATTAAATCCACCTGCATTACTTCCAGTGGAGTTATTTTTAGTGAAATTATTACGGAAGCAAAAGAACAAAATGTGGATTTGATAATTATGGGCACACATGGTAATTCTGGTTTCTCGGAGTCATTTATTGGGAGTAATACATTTAAAGTAACCACGAGTTCGGCGTGCCCTGTAATTTCAGTTCATACACATTCACAAAAAACAGGATTTAATGAAATACTATTACCTATTGATGATTCGTCGCATTCGTTGCAGAAAGTAAATCATGCAGTAATATTAGCAAAGCATTTTTCATCTCGTATTCAACTTGTTGGGTTATCAGATTTTGAAGATGAATTAAATATTCAAAAGTTTGAAATTAAATTATTGGAAATAGAGGCGTATATAAAAAAGAGTGGTTTAGTATCTGCAAGAAAAATTATAGCTGGGAAAAATAAAGCTACCATGGTTGCAGATTATGCGAAAATAATCGGAGCTGATTTAATAATAATTATGACTGACCAGGATGAAAATATTAGCGGTCAGTTTATGGGAGCATATGCTCAGCAAATAGTAAATAATTCAAAAATTCCGGTTTTTAGTATTCGGGCTGCAGAGGGTTCAATATTTACATTGGAAGATTTCCCATCCATTGAAAATCAATAATAGATATTATATAATTTAAATCCTTATTTTAACCAGCCGCAATACTGGGCAAGCTCTTAATGAGCCTGCAAGCAGTAATTTTCGAGCTTGTTGAGAAAAATTGGGTTTAAGAGAATTTATCGAAATAAATTCGCAAATTAAATGGCTCAAAAACCGTGTGTTTTTCTTGTTTCTTGATACCTTTCGGTGGTTCGACAAACTATCACCAGAGGCTCGCTCAGGAGAAGTCTCCGGAAACAAAAAATCAAGAACAAACGATTGCTCCCCACCTGCAACACTGGATCGTGTTTGTTCCTACCTTAGGTGTGTTTTCGTAAGGATGTTTTTTGCACAAAAACAAAATTATCTGTTTTTATTAATATATCTGTTTTGTCGAAATTATTTTGAGAGCTTTACTAAGCATTTTAACCCTCTATTTCGTTGTAAAGATTACGATGTACTTGAAGTTATGTTTAAGTCTAATATTAATTAATAATACTGCCAAACACGTTTTTTAATATATCTGTAACGCGAGCAGCAGGGTCCTTTCGTATTTTCAATTCCTCTTCTGCTATCAGCATAAATAATCCAACCATGGCTTTTTGGGTAACATAAGCAGTTAAATCTGGATTTTGTTTTTGAACCATTGGTATTTTGTTGTATTTAGTAATAATAGGTTTCCAGTATTTGGTAACTTCCACCTTATCAATTGCAGCCTTAACGATTGGAGTAAATTTTTGAATTAATTCAGCTGAAGTATTATCTTTCAGGTATTGCGTTGCAGCATTATCAGCTCCTTTTAATATTGTAAAACCATCGCCTATGCTCATTCCTTTAACGGCAGCAATAAAAACAGGAGCTGCATTTTTTGCAGCTTCTTCAGCAGCGCGATTTAATGTCATAACAAATTTATCTGTTTGCGACTTCATACCAATAGCATCTACCCTACTTTTTACTTCCTTGGCTTCTGGCGGAAAAGGAATAAAGAGTTTAGGGTTTTTATAAAAGCCATCTAATTTAGAGGCAATTCCTGTAGAATTATTTGTTCCTATTGTTAAAGCATCTTTCAATCCAGTAATTACCTGGTCGTTACTCAAAGGGGTTTTCCCTGTACCTGATTTAGCATTTTGGGCTTTATCTGCAGCTGCTTTGGCAGCAGCTTTAGCAGCTTCAGCTCTTTGCTGCAAGTTTTGACTTGAAGCTGAAGTGATTGTTAAAATTAACAATGCAAGTGTTGGAAAGATGTATTTTTTCATATTTAGTTTAGTTTAATTATTTTATTTCAAAGTCAAGTAATTTTTGGTTTTCAATGTAAGCTTCAAGTCTATCTCCAATTTTAATAGGGCCAACGCCTTCAGGTGTTCCTGTAAAAATTAAATCTCCTGTTTTAAGGGTAAAAAAATTAGAAACATATGCAATTATTGTATCAAATGAAAACAATAAATCTTTTGTGTTTCCTTTTTGTACCAGATAGTTGTTGATGTTTAAATTAAAATTAATATTTTTTTGGTCAAGGAATTCATTTTTACTAATAAATTTACCAATTGGCGCAGCTCCATCAAATGCTTTGGCTTTTTCCCAGGGTAAACCTTTAGTTTTACATATATTTTGAATGTCCCGAGCAGTGAAATCAATTCCTATGCCAATTTCATCATAATACTTACTTGCAAATTTATTTTGAATATTTTTGCCAGCCTTAGCAATTTTTAAAACCAGCTCAACTTCATATTGAATATCCTTAGAAAAGTCAGGGTAAAAAAATGGGCGATTATCTTTAATTAAGGAGGTATCCGGTTTTAAAAAAAAGACGGGTTCATTAGGGATTTCTGAGTTTAACTCTTTAGCGTGTTCAATATAATTGCGGCCAATGCAAATTATTTTCATTTCAATTTTTAATTACAATTTTATTTTTAATAGTACAAATTTATAAAAAAATAATCATTTTTTTAATTAACCTTAATTGGATTTATCAATAAAACGGGTCAAAGAAAATTATTTTTCATAAAAATGCATTTCTTTAATATATTCCCAAACATGCTCAGGCATAAAGTAACGCATGTCTTTTTTTTCTTTTATTGCTATTCGAATAGCAGTAGATGATATTTCCATTAAAGGAGCATTCACAAATTTTACTTGGTTGTGGGTAATTAATTTACCGCCAGAATTTTTTGGCCTGGGATAAACATAAATAAGGTGATTTTTTAAGATCTCTTCATAATTTTTCCATTTGTGGAAATTTTCCAAATTATCGGATCCCATGATAAGAACAAATTGGTGTTGAGGGAATTTTTCTTTCAGATAGGTTAATGTAACGATTGTATAGGAAGGTTGTGAAAGTTTAAACTCAATATCGCTTGCTTTTAATTTATTATTATCACCGATAGCAATATTTACAAGGTGTAATCGGTGTTTTTCATTCAGGAGGCTGCTTTTTATTTTTAAAGGATTGTGCGGTGAAACAACAAACCAAATACGATCTAAATCAGTATATTCAAGCATATGGTTTGCTAATACCATGTGCCCGATATGTATTGGATTAAATGAACCAAAAAATAAGCCAACTTTCATTTAGATTGGTATATAAAACTATTTTAAAAATAAGGATAATAAATCAATAAAACATTGAAATTACATCAATTTCATTAGATTTTTTTGATAAAATATATTTAAATGATATAATGCAATTTTCAGCTTTTTTTGCTTGTTACAGCATTTTTTTTATTAATTCTTAAATATTTGCGGGGGAAATATCCCCATGATAATGTTTATTAATTAGAAAATAATTATTTTATCCACATAAAGAGGTTGGGGTTGTTTTCAAATTTCTTTAAGTCCTTGCTGCATAAAATTACACAAAAATCAATAAAAGGAAGAATCCCAAAACATCCTCCAAATGTAGCAACATAGATAATTGGCACCCATGGCTTTGTACCCATAATAATACGATGAGCACCTACAAAACCAAAAGGGAATGGAAAAGCAAATAAGGCAGAAATAAATTTATTACGCTTATCAAGTTCTGGCTGATCTATATTTAAAAATGGTAATTCAATTGGAATTATAGGAATTGAAATAGTATCCTTATTAGTAGGTATTAAAAAACTTTTACAGGATATTTTTTTAAAACCGTCACTAAAAACTATGTCGTTTTGGAATTGGAAATTGTGGGGGATTATTGTAGTAAAGGAGAAAGCCAAAGTTGTAAGCAACGAAAGAAAAGATGAAACAATTAATTTGTGCATGGGATATAATGAAAAGGAAGATTTATGAATATAAAGGGTTTATTTATTTCGGATTTGTTTTGCACCCAAACAAATCCGAAATTAAATAGTTAAAAGCATATTATTTTGCTTCTTTTAATAATTTGCCCATTTCGTTTACATATAATCTTTCTATTTCATTCCAGTTAACTACATTCCAAAATGCGGCAATGTAATCAGGCCTTCTGTTTTGATAGTTTAAATAATATGCATGTTCCCAAACATCAATGGCTAAAATAGGCTGACCTTTTATTTCAGTAACATCCATTAAAGGGTTATCCTGGTTAGGTGTTGAAGAAATAAGTAATTTCCCATCTTTTAAAATAAGCCAAGCCCAGCCAGATCCAAAACGAGTTGTTCCTGCTGTTGAAAATAGTTTTTTAAATTCTTCGAAAGAATTGAATGAGGCATCAATAGCTTTTGCTAAATCTCCTGTTGGCGATCCACCAGCATTAGGTGCCATAAGAGACCAGAAAAAAGAATGATTAAAATGCCCACCACCATTATTACGAACTGCAACTGGATATTTTGAAATGTTTTTACAAATTTCTTCAATATTTAGTTTTTCATCCTCAGAACCTGCAAGTGCATTGTTTAAATTTGTTACATATGCCTGATGGTGTTTCGAATGGTGAATTTCCATTGTTAGAGCATCAATGTGGGGTACCAATGCATTATATGCATAAGTTAATTTAGGTAGTTCGAATGCCATTTTATAATATAGTTTTAATTTGTTTTTTTGTTAATTGTGTGACAAAGTTATACTATTTTTTTATAATATTAGGTATATTATTTTGTATCATAAAAAAAGCAAATACAATTTTTAAATACCCATAAAAATATATATTTTTGAGCATTATATTCATCATTTTTTTGCGTGTAAAAATATTTTTTTTAATAATAATCATTATTTGAATAATTAATTAAAATAAAATTTATTTTTTAAATTGTTTGTTTAGGGGATATTTTTATTTTATATATTTTAAAAGGAGGACTTGTTAATACGATAAAAAAATAATTGTCATCTGTAATATTTTTAAAATGATTAAGGTTGGAATAACAGGTGGTATAGGTAGCGGAAAAACTACTGTTTGTAAGGTTTTTCAAATACTTGGCGTACCAATTTATTTTGCTGATATTCGAGCAAAAGTAATTTTAGATACAAACGAAGAAGTAAAATCTAAAATTATTAATTGTTTTGGCAATGAGCTGTTAAGTGATAGCGGTTTTGTTGATAGAATAAAGTTAGCGGCCTTTGTTTTTAATTCTAAAGAGAAATTAGAAAAGCTCAACGCAATTTTGCATCCATTGGTTCAAATAGATTTTGAGAATTGGTTAAAACAACATGACACTTACAATTATATTTTAAAAGAAGCGGCTATATTATTTGAGAGCGGTTCGTTTAAGAATTTAGATAGTATCATTACAGTAATAGCGCCATTGGATTTAAGGATTAGTAGAGTGATGTTTAGGGATGATATTTCCAAATCACAAATTGAAAGTCGTATTGACAAACAAATTAGTGATGAAGAAAAAATAAAACGTTCACAATTTGTTATATATAATAATGAGGAAGAATTTCTTATTCCACAAATTTTAAAAATTCATAAGCAATTGTTGAATATTTAATATTTTATGATTTTTTTTTAAATGAATATTTATAATTTAAACTAATGGAAAATCACGAAATATCAAGTCTAGGGCAATTTAATCAGCCTATTAATAGGGGGAGTTCACCTTTTATTATGAAGCAAGAGTTGCCAAATTCCACCGCTGTTTTAGTATTGGGTATTATTTCAATTTTTGGTTGTTTTTGTTGGGGTATCGTAGGATTGGTGCTTGGAATAATTGCTTTAGTATTGGCAGGGAAAGCAAATAATTTATATTTACAAAATCCTGAAAATTATTCAGAATCATCCTTAAATAATTTAAAAGCAGGGAAAGTATGTGCTATTGTTGGGACTTGTTTATCCGCTTTATTTTTTATTATGATGTTAATTTATATTGTTTTTATTGCTTCGTTTATAGCAGCTCTGCCATGGAATAATATATAGGATGGGCATTAGCTTTCAATTTTAATTTTAAAATTCAAAAATTAAAACTATAAAGTTTTATTGATATTGTTTTGTTAACTTTTAAAATGTACATTTCTTCAATTGATTTATGTTTTATTTTTTTTACAGGTGTTATATTTTAAATGGAATTAGTAAATTATAATTCAATTTATATTTTAATTTTTGATATGGTAGCAATTGTTTTTATTTAAATAAGAATATACTTGATGTTACAATTTACAAATTGGCTTGAAAACAATATGTTGCCATGCCTTTACAAACAAATACTTGGGATAAGCTGTCCCGGCTGCGGAATACAAAGATCAATAATTGAATTATTAAATGGGAATTTAATTGCGAGTATAAAAATGTATCCTGCGCTTTTGCCTATTTTTATTACCTTATGCATAGCAGGGTATCATTTTTTTTTCAAATTTAATAGGGGAGATGCTGTTATTAAATACTTCTTAATTTTTAGTTCAGCAATAGTTGTTATAAATTTTTTTTATAAATTAATTTGATTTTAATAATACACCTACTGTTTTTTGGTCTCATTAGCTTATTTCTGATTATCCCGTTTTGCGGTGATACTTAAATTAATAATAGAACACTGATGACACTGATTAGGCTGATTTTCACCGATTAATTTTATCTGTTTTGACCCTTTCAATCCGTTTCATCAGTGTTCTATATATTTACAACTGCTTGATTTTTAAGCAAAATACCATCACAGCAAAGTGAGATAATCAGGCTTATTTGAAATAAAAATCCCCTGGAATTATCCCTGCTAGGAAGGAGTTAATTAATGTACCATTTTTATTGTACCTGTATATTTTACCTTTTTGAACATAATCAATTGCATCAGACACATATAAAATATCAGACATTGGTTCGATACCAATTCCGTAAAATTGTTTTGTTCCTTCGACAATAAAAGCATTTTCAGGCAAATTATTTAAATTTATTTCCATTTGGAATACCCCTTTGTTAAGGAAAAAAAGGATATTATTTGTGGTGTTAATATTTAATTTCCAAGGATTGTCAGTAAGTGATGGAAATTGAAATGATTTTTCTACTTGGTTTGAAATTGGGTTTATACAGTGGAGGCTTGCATATAAATTTTTTATTTCACTACCGTTGCAAAGCACCCAAAGTTTACCATTTAAATCTTCTCTTATTGAATTAGAGCCATAACCCACTTGAATGCTATCCTCTATAATATCAGTTGCGGTGTTTATTACGTATACTTTATCATTTTTTTTGTTGGTAACATATGCTTTACCATAAGCTAAAATTAGTTCTTCGGTCCAGCCTGGACAAGAAATACTTCCAGAAATTGTATTATTAATTAAATTTACTACAGAAATGGAATTAGAAATTAAATCTGTAACATAAGCTTTGTTGTTACTTATTGGTAGGAAATATCGTGGAGAAACAAAGCCTGTAATGGATGCAGTTGTTTTAAAAGTTAATGGATTTACAGCCATTATTTTACCCGAATTATTTACTACAATATATGCAATGTTATTAAATATACACATCGATTGGCAAACGTCACCCAGTGGAACGTTATTAGCTGGCTGGTATAGATCTTCAGTTATTGTGGCATTACCAATGTCGTAATAACTTATTTTCGAATTGCCAAATTGATAATTACCTTCATTTATAATATATACACCAGTATTATTAACTGCATTGTTAATTGGTTGTAAAGCCTCCTGAGGCTGGTCTTTCCGGCACGAAAATAAAAATATAGTAGATAAAAAAAACAAATGTTTTAAAACCCAATTCATCGTGAAATAATTATTTGTTGCGTTAGTTTTTTGATATTAGTTTCTAATATTATAAAGTATATTCCATTATCTATTTCAATTTCTGATATTAAAATAGATATAAATCCTTTTAATTGATTATACTTTTTTGTGTGATAAATTTGTTTTCCTGTAATATCGGTAATACTAATAGAAGCATCTGAATTTTCTTCAAGGTAAAATTGAATTTCCGCATTATTTTGCATTGGATTTGGGAAAACATTAAGTTGCGTTTTAATGGAAGATAATTCATTTATATCGTTTGGTGCTTGGTTAATAACACCAATAGCATCTAAGTCAAAACCTCCTGAATTAAAGGGTGTACTCCAAGGATCATTTATTATGTGGCCATCCTTATCGAAGCTTGCAAATGTGTTTGTAATACATCCAATAGCATCAATAATTTTCACATGTGTGATGTTATTTATATTTAACCCGTTCTGATATTCTAATTCTTGTAAATCGAAAGGTGTTCCATATAATGCTTTATACTTACCTGCTAGATTATTTATTTTTGTAGCATCTACAGCTCCAAATCCACCTATTTGAATAGTATCTTGGGTATTAGAAGTAGCAGGAAAGCGGTAAAAATTAACTCCATCAGAACTTACCTCTACAAAAGCTAATTCTAAATAGGTGTTATCAAAAGCATTTTCAAATACGGCAAAATCCCATCCAATATTATTTTTAATTGGTAAGGGAAATGTTAAAATAGCATTTCCACCATCACCCAAACTAACAAAACCATTAATTCCTGCTTTTCCAGTTGCCATTGAACTATCACCTGATAAAGCATAGCCGAGCGTTGTATTTGAAATGTCCTGATAACCTCTGGTTAGGGCACAAGCATTAGCCCATCCTACAAAAATTGAGCTATCTGCATGTATTGCCGTAGATCCAATTTGACCAGCAGGTGGAGCAAATTGAGCAAATGCTGAAATGTTTACCCATAGAAATAAATATAATAAAAAAAAATTTCTCATTAATTTTTGATAAATGTTTTATTTTTTTCGAAGTTTTTTCCTTTAACTTTTAAATGGTAATGACCAGTAGGCAGCATATCGACAGAAATTTCAGCCGGCGATTTATAAATTATAGATGAATAGACCAATGCTCCATTTGCATCAATAATTTCTATAGATGCTCCCTGGGTAGATAAATTTTCCATATTAACAGTAATGTTACTGTTTGCTGGGTTTGGAAATAAAGCAATAGATAAATTATTATTATTTTCTGAAATTCCTAAGGCAGAGTCGGCTGTGGTAAAATTATCCATACAGAAAAAAGGAGGGGTGTTAATTCCAAAATCACCCATATCGCTAGACGATAAAATAAATTTTAAACTATCTACATTCCCTAGTGATGAGATGTCTACCCATTGCCATGTTTTAAGAATATAATCTTGTGTGTTGTCCGAAAAGCGATAATCGGCGAGGTATACTTCAACGCTGTCATTTGTTAATATACCTCCAAAATACTTATGCACCGTAAGTTTGAACCAATCAGGGTAATCGCCTTGAGGAATAGCTGCGTTAGTGCCTGTAGTATCGCCAAATTTACGTGCAAATCCGTCGCCATCTCTCATTGAGATTGCAGCGTAAGTACCATTAGTAATATAAAATCCACTAACTATTTTTCCAATTGCGGCATTATTTAAGTTAACAATTGCAGCATTTTGTCCAATTAAATAATTTGCTGAACCGTTATATCCAATTGCAGGGGCTGCGCTATACATGTTTAAATAACCTGCTGTGGAGCTATCTTTCATATTGCTATATGCCCATCCTTCGGACCAATAACCATTATTTTTATTAGGAAAAATAGCATTACCAGTTGTAAATGATGATTGATATGGCACCGTGGAGCCGTCCCAATAGGAGTTTGGCGACAGTGCTAATGTTTCAACATTTGAAATAGTTTGGGCACATAATGGTAAATTAATTTGAATAATTACCGATAGGGTAGCAGAGAATAATTTAGTTTTCATTTTTATTTATTTTATTTGGTGTATTAAATTTAATTAAGATTCCTGTCTGATAATTTCTTAATGGCATCGCGCGATTAAGCATTACCTGATACTGTACATTAAGTATATTATTTAATGTTACAAATAAATTTAAATTATAATTTTTTAATAAAATTGTATATGAAAAATATGAATTAGTTAACATATATGGTTTAAGATATTCAGAGTTGTCGGTTGCAGTATATCGGTATCCAGTATAATTTTGATTGATAGTAAAAGATATTTTTTTATATTCTAAAGATATTTTTCCATTACCGCTATACATTGGGACATATATTAATTGTTTATTTATAGAGGCGTCATTTTCTGTTTTTGCTTTTTCGTTGGTAGAAATTACATAATTAGTAAGTAGATTAATTTTAAATTTCAGAGCATTAATATAAATAGAAAATTCACTACGAGTTTCCAGGCCTCTGCTCCAAACTTCCATAATATTCTGTGGACTCCAGTAGCTTTGACCTGGCAGCCAAAGAATCCAGTTATAAATTTTGCGATTAAATATGGTAGGTTCAAAAAGGAATTTTATTTTCTCGTTAGAAGAATTTAATTTTAACAGTGCTCCTAATTCCTCGCTAAACCCGCTTTCGGGAAGTAAATTTAAATTGCCGCCGGGCATCCAAAATAAATCAATAATTGTAGGAACTCTATATACCTTCGATACATTGCCTGAAAAAGAAATATGTTTAAGAAGTTTTAATTCGGTACCAAAGGAATAGGTAAAAGGGATAATATTGTTCCCTATTATTTCCTGTCTTGCTGATAGTGTTGCGAGGAATACATTATTAAGTGAGTTAAACCTGCAGGAAGTGAATAAAGCTGTTCTATTTTGTTCTGGTTTGTTTATAAAATCTGATGCCAGGGCCTTAATATATGTGTTGTTAATACCAATATTGAGGAGGATATTTTTATTTAATTTTACTTTAGCTTCGGTTTCGGCAATGATAGTTTTTGATCGGTTAAATGAATGGTAGTTATGATCATAAACAGTATATTTTAGGTTTTCATCAAAATATGCGATACGTGCAAAATAGCTTATTTTGTTGTTTACTCGTTGCCACTCTGAAGTAAGCCTGTAACAGTCGTCTTTTTGATTTGATTTAATAAATGATTGAAGCATGGTTGGAGGAATATTTCTAGCATTATTTTGGAACCAAAAGCGGAAATTTATTTTTTGATGTTTATTTATTTGGAAATAATTGTCGACAAATAAACCTTGCTGCTTTAGTTCTGAATTATTTTGTTTTACTTTTGGTGAATTTATAAGTTGTGTATTAATATATTCAAAATTATTTTCAGCAGTTTTATTAAAAAATTTGATAGATGTAGCCCACCGTAATTTGCTTATTTCTACCAGCATATTTTGCTCATAATTCGAAAAGCTTCCTATAGAATTCCCCAGCATAACAGTAATTCCTTTAGCAAATTTTAATTCATTATTAAGGTGAATAGCCCCACCCACAGCGCCACTACCCCATAATGTACTAGTTCCTCCGTATTGTATATTTATATTATTTATGAAATTATTAGGCAATAGAGAAAGATCTAATTGCCCAGTTAAAGGGCTATTCAAATTAAAATTATTCCATAAAATTGCTGTATGGCTTGCTCCGCTGCCTCTGAAAGAGGGTGTTGCCAAATTACCAATACCATAGGATTTAATAAATAGTTGACTTTCATTTTCTAAAAGAGTGGCTAGATTTCCTGATTTATACTGATTGATTATATTGCTGTCAATGGAATATATTTTAGTTCCAATTGAAAAATTAACAAGGCGGGAGGAAGTTACTTCAATTAGCGCAAGCGACTTTACAGTATCCTTATGTAACTGAGCATAACAGGAGGATGTAATTAAAAAACAGGCAATAATTATGTAAGGTTTCAATAAATTCATTACTAACGATAAAGGTTTTACTTAATCATTGGCAACAATAGGAATAGGGGGGACGGATAGAAAAAGTATAAATAATTTATCTATTCTTCGCCTTTTCTCCGAAAGCTACAAATGGTATTTACAAATTGGCAGGTCTTCTGACTTGTTCGTTTTTTAAAGCCTTCCCATCTTTTTTTAAATAAAAAATTAAGATAGTGGCAAATAATTTTAAAAATATTATTTAGATAAATTCATTTTTAAAGTGATAAATTATTTTAACTTAATCACATGAAATATATCTAAATAAGAACTTACAGCATCGGGAAATGTTCAGGATTTAAACCTGATTCCCTTTTAACCTTTCCTTGTAAGGGGAAAGGACCATTTGATATGGCTAAAGTAGCTTTTTTTTTGAATAAGTTGAATTTTATTTTTAATTATATTTAGTTAGGGTAGCTCTGAAAATTCAACAGTTATAAAAAATAGAGCACGGATAACAAGAATTAAACGGTTAATAAAGGATTTTATCAGTGCAAATCATTCGCATCAGTTTCATTCGTTTTCTCTTCATCAGTTTTTTAGAGGTATCCTTAATAAACTAGTTTCATAAATTAATGAGAATAAAATTTTTATTTAATATATCACTCTCTAAAAAATTGAATGGTTTTATCAACAACTAGTTTTGAATCCTTAGGCAAATTTTTTAACTCCCATGGGTGTTTTGCTCCAAAAGTATGATTCGCATCTTCAATTAAAAATATAACAGATAATTTATTCGCTTTATTTAAAATATATGCATCGTTTATATTTACAGCCTCATCGTCAGTGCCATGTATAATTAAAAAGGGGACATTTAATTTTTCAGCAGCTTTAGTAATATCTAGTCTGTTTTTATTAGCGAGGATAGTTTCATAAAACTGAAAATTTAAAGGCATTTGTTGTTTCGTTCTTCCATTATAGGTAAATACTACTCCATCTTTTTTCCATGTTTCAATTGTGATTGCGCTATTCCTATTAACAATATCAGCAACAGCAGCCCATGTAACTAATTTTTTAATACGCGTATCTTCCGATGTTTTAATTATACTGATTGCTCCACCTCTGCTATGCCCAATTAAATAGACCTTTTCAGCGTCTATTTCATTTTTCAATTGCTCAACAGTTAATAAAGTATTTAAAACAGCATCGAGGTCATTTAGCTCAAATACATAATTATTGTTACCAAAGGCTTCTAAATCATGAAATTCTAAAGGCTTTTGTAAGCTTGTTCCATTATGTGAAAAATTAAATTTTACAAATACAAAATTATTTTCAGCAAAATAATTGGCTATGGCATTAAAATGTCCCCAATCTTTAAACCCTTTAAAACCATGAGCAAAAATGATTAGTGGTTTTTTAATTTGTGAAGAATTATAAGAAATATCAATTGCTATAGGCTTATCATTACTGCCATTTATATTTAAGTTATACGCTGTAATCATTCTTGAAATTTGTTTTTATTTATTTAAGGGAACTATCAAGTCTGTTTTTTGATAATTCATAAAATAGGGCCAATAATCTAAGCATCTACTTGTTCTTCAGTTGTAGAATCTCCTTCTGCATCTCTTTATTTTGTTTTTGAATTTCTTCTATGAGTTTTTGCATATTGCCAACTGTCAACTGCCAATTACCTATTTCTTTTTGCTGCTCCTTAATGGCTTCCACCAGCACAGGTGTAAGCCTTGAATAATCAACCGACTTAAATCCCTTATCATCTGTAATTACCATTTCAGGATATATTTTTTCTATGTCTTGAGCAATAAAGCCTATTTGTTTGGTATTTGTAAACTGCTTTTCAGGAAAATCTTTTGTTTTCCAAAAGTAGTTTACACCTTGTAATTTCATTACGCTTTTAAGAGCATTGGGCAATGGAGTAATATTTTTTTTGTAGCGGATGTCAGAAGAACAGGTTATGCTTGTGCTAACACTTACAGCAGTTGTACCTATTGTACCGCATACTTCAAGCTTATAGGATGGTGATGTTGTACCAATCCCAACGCTGCCATTATTCGTAATTCTCATTCTTTCAGTAAGCGTAGCAGAGGCATCAGGAGTAGTTGAGAATGCAATGGCAGTAGGGTAATCACTACTGACACCACTAGTTGAGGAAGCATCCCGTATAATTTGAATTTGCGCCTGCCCGCTTGTGCTTGAGTTTCGGCTGTCACTAAAATTTAAAGATGCGATATTATTAGTGGAAGTGGTTACTTGCGTTGTGGTTCTCATGGAAAAAGTGGCAGGAATAGTTCCGGAAGTAGTATTTTGCACTTCTAAATCAGAAGTTGATGTAGGCGAATTATCACTTGTAACAGTTGCTTTCCCTTGAAAATATCCGGCATAATAATTTGTTGCCACATTAGTGGAACCGTTTGCTTTATATCCCAAATAACCTTTTGCGAAAGTGCTTGCACTGGATAAAGTTGCACTTGTGAGTAGCCCCCCCACTGCATAATAATTGGCAGCAGCATTTCCACTGTTAGTGGATGTAATATTATTGTAGCTGCTGCTTGCTGAAGTTATATTGATACCTGTACCTCCTCCTCCCGATAAAGTCATCCCAATACCAGTGGTATAAGTGGAGCTGGTGTTTACGGTAAGCAAAGTACTTGCGCTTGCAGGAGAACCAGTCCCCATTGTTATTTGTCCACCGTTAAACAAACCGTTACCATTGATTCGGAAACCGGCAGCCTGGTTAACAGTAGTTTGGTTTTGAATATAATTTGCACTACCCGAAGGAATATCAGCTGATTGAATTACGGAAGATAAAAATCTTGTTCCATCGCCTCTTAAATATTCTCCGGAACTTGCCGTATTGTTAATTCTTACACCGCTGCCTGTTTCAATATTTACATCACCCGCAACCTGTAATTTTTGTAATGGATTGGTTGAACCAATGCCTAAGTTGCCGCTCGCATCTTCAAATATAGGAGCAACCGTGCAAATTGCAGCTGTTCCGTCCGACTTCATAATGTAATTTGCAGCAGAACACCCAACAGGTCCAGTCTCTCCTGTACTTCCTGTAGAACCTGTATTACTGATAAAGCCAGTACTTCCTGTAGAGCCAATACTTCCAGTGCTTCCTGCATTTCCTGTACTTCCAGTGCTTCCAGTGTTACTTGTAGTACCAGTACTTCCTGTGCTTCCTGTGCTTCCTGTGCTTCCTGTGTTACTTGTAGAACCAGTGATTCCTATAGAGCCATTAGTTCCAGTGCTTCCAGTGCTTCCAGTGTTACTTGTAGAACCAGTATTTCCAGTGTTTCCTGTGTTACTTGTAGAACCATTACTTCCAGTAGAACCTGTACTTCCTGTAGAGCCGGTAACTCCAGTGCTTCCTGTGTTACTTGTAGAACCAGTGCTTCCATTAATTCCAGTATAACCTGTGCTTCCTGTATTACTTGTAGAACCAGTACTTCCAGTGTTTCCTGTGTTACTTGTAGAACCATTACTTCCAGTAGAACCCGTGCTTCCAGTATTACTTGTGCTTCCTTTGGAACCAGTACTTCCTGTGCTTCCTGTGTTACTTGTAGAACCAGTACTTCCAGTATAACCTGTGCTTCCGGTACTACTTGTGTTTCCTGTGATTCCTGTGGCACCTTTACTTCCAGTACTCCCTGTAGAACCCATGCTTCCATTATCACCAGTACTTCCAGTGGAACCTGTATTACTTGTAGAACCAGTAAATCCTGTAGAACCTGCGCTTCCAATATTACCAGTATTTCCAATATCACCAGTACTTCCAATAGCACCAGTACTTCCAGTAGCCCCTATGATTCCAGTATCACCAGTACTTCCACTATCGCCATTACTTCCAGTAGCACCTATGCTTCCAGTAGCACCAGTACTTCCTGTATTACTTGTACCACCCGTAATTCCAGTATCACCAGTATTTCCAATAGCACCAGTACTTCCAGTATCACCAGTACTTCCATTATCACCTTTACTTCCAGTAGCACCAGTGCTTCCGCTAGCACCAGTGCTTCCTGTATTACTTGTAGCACCTTTACTTCCAGTAGCACCTGTGCTTCCGGTAGCACCTGTATTTCCAGTAGCACCAGTAGCACCAGTAAGTCCTACTCCTGCTATTATAGCTTTCCAATAGGTTCCAGTATAAAAATAAAACGTTTTGTCGGCAGGCCGGAAAATTAACAAGGAGGTTGCGGGGGATGTAATGGCAAGCGTATCGAGGCGTGGAACTAAAAACCCTTTGTCGGTAGCATGTAAATCAAGCAGAGCAGTAGGGTCTGGATTTGGAGTGCCTATGCCTACGTTATTTTGGGCGTAAGAAGCCTCTCGCTGCCCTGCAATTAATCCAATGGCTAAAAAAATCCACAGAATATTTTTTTTAAGGCATAGATCCTTTAGGGGGAGGGAGCAAATTAACGCACACGCCAAAAAAAGATCCATTATCGTGGGGCTTTGGAGAGGTTTCTTAACATTTAATTTTCTTTTCATGCTTTTCATTTTTTTATAAAGCTTTATTATTAAGCTGGGTCCTGAAAATTCATTTTTCTAAAAACATTTCAAAAAATAATAAGAGCACTTCAGTTAATTTTTGAAACTTTTGACAATCTAATCAAGAATCAATTTTATATTTTACTGATATGAGTTCAGTTTACTAATTCTCCATTAGATGTTTTTAATTCATTTGACCCGGCATAAATTAAAAAGCATTCCCTCTTATTAATATCCGCAAGTTGCGAAAAATTTATCAGCACTTTAAAAAAAATTAGGGTTATACGTTTTAGATGATTTTATTTCTTTTGCCTTTAATTTCCTCTTTTCCTGAATCAATTTCTCTACTTCAACTTTTAAGTATGAAAAAAGCTCAGGAGCAAGCAGAGCCTCATCAATTATCAAACCTTTTGTATATTGAGACAAAAATTGGTTAGGCTCGTTCAAAGCTAATGCCCTGGTAGGGGGATGCTCCAAATTAACTTAATCATAACCAGGGAATATGGCTTTTAGTAAAGAGTTTTCACTTTACTGCTGCTGGCCTATTAGGGCAATCGCAGGCATATTTTTCGCCAATAAAAGCAATTTGGTTTTTAAATCTCGTGTTATCCTATCTTTATAACTTGTGATTCCGATTCCCAAATTGTAAAAATAGGGGAAATTAAATTAGAATTGTTATTAATGTAGAAATGAAATATTATAGTACATAAAGAACTAAATTTTATCATTAAATTAAGTGTCAAGAAAATTTAAATAAGTTCTTATTGGTCTAAAGAGCAGCATGGCCATAATCCCTTATTTTCAAAAACAAATTGAGTCAAACTATTTATCGGTAATATTTATTGCTGATTTAATGTAAATTCGATATTGCTGATTTTACATTAAAAAATAAGTCTTTGCCGTTTTGTCCCAATTATGTTCCAAGTTATTCCAAGTCAAAAAATTGCTTAATTTTAGATAAATGAAATGGAAAATGCTAGTTCTGATCGCTACATTAGTTTAAAAAAAATAAACGAATGACCCGAATAATTTTATGGGTATAAATATTATCTTTAAATCAAGTATCAAGTAATTTTTTTTAAATTAATTTTATATGTAGCTTCCTTTGTAAAGTAAAAAGAAACAATATTTATAAAATTTAATATTTACAGAATATGGAACCTGCCGAAAAAAATAAAAAAATAAAAAATGGGTTTGCTTTACCTAAAGATATGTTGCAAACATTTGAGGCTTCTAGATATGTTCAGCCTTATTCTATATTTTATCAATTGAACAATGAGTTTCCTAGCAAAATCAATTTTGTAAATACTGATAAGGATAAATTACTGCAATTGCTGTTAGAAGAGTTTAAGTTGGAAACAAAAGATATTATCATTTCTAAAACATTTGATTTTGATAGTAATAAATACAACTTAAATTCCATTGTTATTCCCATCCAAAAAAATGTATTTGTATATTTTAATCCGGGTGTAGAAAGTGAGCCTGCTGTTGAATTATTATACGCTGCTTCAAGCAACACATTACTTTTAAACCGATTAGAAGAAATAATAAAAAGCTGCTATTCACAAACATCAACTGTTAGTAAAATATTTTTATTAAAAGTACAGGATTACGGAGGCTTTGATATAACTCCCTTTTCGATTTCTAAATGTGATGTAGATATTCAAAAACATTATAACGATGATTTCAGTGAGGTAAATAGTATTATTACAAAACGTTTAAACAACGAAAACGATAAAGGCTTAGTATTACTTCATGGCAAACCAGGAACTGGAAAAACATCTTATATTAGATACTTAACATCACAAATAAAAAAACGGATGATTTTTTTGTCGCTCGAAATGGCACATAAAATAGCATCGCCCGAGTTTATTAGTATTTTGAGTTCCTACCCAAACTCAATTATAATTATTGAAGATGCCGAAACTGTTATAGAAGAGCGCAAAGGTGGGGGCGATTCTGCTATTTCTAATTTACTAAACCTTACCGATGGCTTGTTGGCCGATTGTTTAAAAATACAATTGATATGTACGTTTAATACCGATGTATCAAAAATAGACAAAGCATTGTTGCGCAAAGGAAGATTGATTGCCAGGTATGATTTTAAAGATTTGGAATTAAGCAAAGCGCAGCTGCTTTCAAACGAATTAGGGTTTACTACTATTTTAGAAAAAGACACATCTATTTCTGAAATATTTAACCAAGAAGAAAAGGCTTTTACGCCTGAAACAGAAAATAAAATAGGATTTAATTTCACTGAAACTAAAGGGGCATAAATAAAAAAAATATGGAAACGCAAAAAGAAGAAATTAAAATAGCAAATCAAATAGAAGCTATTCAGCACTTTATCAAAAATATGGATATTGAAATGATAGATGCATTTTTGGATAACGATTTAACATACCAAGATTTTAAGAAGAATATATTTATTAATAAACTTAGTAAATCTTTTGAGGTATTTAAAATTAATGGCGACACCGCATTATCTTCTTATATAGGAGGATGCAATGTTTGTGATAAAACTAAAACGGGGTATACGTTTATTGGCAATAAAACCAATAATTACATGAGTATTATTTTTGATACTGCCGATGGTAAAATAAAAGATTTATATGAATGCTCGGATTTTAAAAATAAAAAGGATGGTTTGATTTTAAATAAACGGATTTTTATTAATGAGGATTTTGAGTTGAATGATAATGAACCGTTTTAAGGTGGCTTTAAAATAATGTTATTAATTCTGAGTTAATTATGAAGTTAACCGGTCACAAAAAACAGGATTATTTTTGAGATTATGTAAAAGGTGATGGCGATGATTTAGACAATACATTTGAAGGGATGTTTTCAAGTATATGATTAACCAAATTAGTTTAATTTGTTGGACAAAAAGCGATATATTCTATTTGCCAATATGGAACAGAGATTCATAAATCGTTGATATTAAACGATGCGAAAAGGTTTATTCGTACTTTTTAGAATTACACAAATAAAGAAGACTAATAGATACAGTGAAATGAATAAAATTAAATTAAAAAAAACGTTCTCTTTAGGAGCTGACTTAACAATCAACCGAATCGGTTTTGGCGCAATGAGAATAACAGGTAAAGGCATCTGGGGCCAACCTGAAAATAAAACGGAAGCAATAAAAGTATTAAGGAGTGCAATTGATCTCGGTGTTAATTTTATTGATACAGCTGATAGTTATGGACCAAATGTTTCTGAAGAGCTAATTGCAGAGGCATTTGATTTTTACCCTAAAGACTTAGTTATTGGCACAAAAGGAGGCTTTTTAAGAACAGGTCCAAATCAATGGGCTATAGATGCAAGCCCTACCCACCTTGAAGATGCTTTGAATGGAAGTCTGAGGAGATTAAAACTTTATTCAATTGATTTATACCAACTTCATCGGATTGACTTGAATGTTCCTGCTGAATTATCTTTTGGTTTTCTGAAGAAAGCTCAAGAACAAGGAAAGATTAAGCATATTGGTTTATCAGAAGTTAGTGTTGATGAAATTAAACTGGCCCAGCAATTTTTTAATGTTGTTTCGGTTCAAAACAAATACAGTGTTGATTATCGCAATTGGGAGTCTGTACTTGAATACTGTAATCAAAACCATATCGCGTTTATTCCATGGAACCCTATTAATGCAGGTAATGTATCGAAACTAGATTTACTTAATAAAATTGCAATAAAGTATAACACAACTGCACACCAAATTGCATTATACTGGTTGTTAAATCATTCAAATAATATCCTCCTTATTCCGGGTACATCAAGTGTAAAGCATTTAGAAGAAAACATGGAGTGTGATTTAATAAGACTTTCAGAAGAAGATATTAAATTGCTTAATGCTCTATCTGATGGAAAATAATAATACTGCAATAACGGCTGAAGTATAAAATGATGAGTAAATAAAATAGTGATTTTAAAGCATTCAATTACAAATATGGCACATAGCAACTTCGAACGAATGATAAAACTGGCGGAAGAAACTTTTGCTGTAAAAAACGACCCGTATCAACTTGATGTTGACCAAAATGTTCTTGAGCGTCTTCAAAAAATTCACCCTTCATCTGTTTCTGAATATGATGATGGTAATGGACCTGTCGCATGGGTTCTGATAATTCCAACGACCATTGAATTGATGAATAGATTTTTAGAAAACAAAATTTCTGAAAAGGAGATTTACGAATTAACTGCAATGGGTGGTGCCTACGAAGCGTTGTACTTATGCTCGGCTATGGTTTTGGAAGAGCATAGAAGAAAAGGGATAGCAAAAAGGCTTGCAATTGAAGCTATTTGTAACATACGTAAAATCCATCAAATAAAATCTCTCTTTGTTTGGGCTTTTTCGAAAGAAGGAGATTTGGGCTCTGAGGAAATTGCCCTGCTCGTTAATTTACCATTGTTAAAAAAATGAAAAAAGAATTAGATAAACAAAACCAATTGTTATTGAAAATTGGACTTAAGAATTTAATGATTTAGAAGCGTTCACCTAAATCTGTTTATGACGAAAGCAAATTTCAAAATTATGTTACAACCTAATATCATTAAATTCAGCTTACTTACATCAACCCTGTTTGTATTGAATCGCTAGCTTCCTTTCCAAGCAATAGTTCCGGGAATGGGCCTAAAAATAGCAATACATTGGCTTGGGTACTTTTGGTAGCTGTAGTAATTGGTGGTGTCCTATATCTATGGCACCTTCATAAGAATAAGCAAGAAGAAGAGGAAGAGAAGCGGGTAAGAAAATAAAGCAGCTTTGCAATTATTTTTTTACTGAGACCTTTTTTGTTACGAATTTTGAGTTATACTTATAGCTTGTGTTGCAGCATCTGTAAATAGATTGTGATGCATATTATCAAGCTATAGGTATCAAGTTCGAGCAAACTGCTTGCATTATTAATTGTTAATTATTTATGTGGTTCACTTTGGTTGATTTAATTATGGAAGTGATTAATTTGATTACTTCTATTGCATCGTTATTCATATTATCAAATTCAACTTGGGTTAAATAATTTGTTTCTTTTAGTAATTCAATCCAATAAATAGTTTCGTTAATCTTTTTTTGTGCAATTGCCATTTTGTGTGTGAAATCATTTTTTGATTCTGCATGTTCAGCTTCTCTTACCATGGCACCCAAACTTTTGCCACTCCGCAAAAGTTGCTTTGCCATCACATACTCCTTTTTTTCCTCCACCAAATATTTATAAAGATTTACAATTCTTACTGCAAAGGTAAAACTCTTATTTCTTATTACATTTTCTTTTTTCAGAATTAACCATTAATAACTAACCACTAATAAATATTTCCTTAAATGTTTTTTCTATTTTATCTCCTTCTTTTTCGGTTAACATTTTAAACTCTTTTTCTCTTCCTCTTTTCGATAAAACTCCATTATTCTGCTCTAAAAAACGAACTAATGTTGCAACCAATTTATCCGGCATTTCAAATTTGTTATCCATGTACTTTTTAAATTCATCGTACTGAATTAAATAATTTACCTCTTCAGGGATAACTCTTTTTATGGTGTCTTCTGCACAAGCGTATAAAAACTCAGCTTGTTTGGTAGCATCGTAGTATCTATACAAATCAATGGTTTCATTTAATACCTCAATGTTGTGGTCGGGAGTTTGTTTCCATTTAATGAAATCAAGCAAGGGATGAGAATACGATTCCAGTACTCTTCTGTAATCATCAATTTTATCAAGTATAGAAGCTGATACAGGAAAAATAACACCTTGTTGCGTAAATTTCTTCTTTGCAAGAATGTGATGTATGATATAGCGATGTAACCTTCCATTGCCATCTTCAAAAGGGTGAATAAAAACAAAGCCAAAAGCCACAGTGGCTGCAGCTAATACGGCATCAAACTCTTGTTCTAATAATTCGTTGGTTTTTAATAAGCCATTTATGAGTTGCTCAATATCTTGCCATCTAGCGGAAATATGCTCAGGTATAGGTTCGCCCGTTGTTCTATCATGCTCACCTACAAAGCCTCCTTTTTTTCGGAAGCCCAATTCAATAAAGCGTCCGTTTTCAATAACTATGTGCTGTAAGCGATTAAGCTCCTCTTCGCTTAAAGGTTTTCCTCCTGCCTGACCAATAGCTTTACCCCAACGGGCGGCTCTTGCATTTGGCGGATTTTCTCCTTCAATGGTAAAGGAGGCTTTTGAATCTTTTAATACTAAAAAGGAAGACGCTCTTTGCAAAACATCTTTATGTACCTTTTTTAAAAATTTGTTTTGTTGTTCCGATAAATTGGCAGCGATACTTGCATTTATTTTTTCGGTTTTAAAAATAAGCGGACAAAAATTAACAGTGCCCGGTAAATTATTAATGATGCGGTGGCGTGGCGAACTTGTACCTTTTATTGCAAACTGTTTATCCTCATCCAATAAATTAATATATTTTATTTTACTATCGGCATCTGGAATGTTTAATTTTATTGAACGCAGCCATTCATACAAGAACCATATCTTACGGCTATAAATGCCGGTAGATTCTATTTCCAGCATGCTTAAAATTTCTTTTTGAGGTAATTTTTCAAAAAGCTTTTTAAATACTAAAAGGTTTATTCCCTCATACTTTAAAGCAAAAACCAAGTGCTTGTATAAATTATCTTCGGGTTGGTGTCGGGAGGTAAAAACCTGCCATTGTTCATTTTTATAATGTCGTTTTTTTGAACTTATTAATGCCAATTGAAACGGCATTGGAACTGCTAATTTCAGCGTTTCTATGATTGCACCATACCCAACCAAAACAGCTTCTTCAGGTGTTTGCCTCCCGTGAAAAATAGTTATTTGGCGTGAAAAATGCTTTTTATTCATTATAAAAGGTGAAAAATGGTTTTAGCAAATATACGTGAAAAATGATTGCAGGTGGTGAAAAACGCACGCAATATTTAACAAAAGGTGAAATACGCACGGTATTATGGAATTCCGCGGCGAAAAGCAAGCGCATAAGGTGATAAACGCACGCCCATTAATTAAATTGGTGAAAAATGAGCGTAGAACAAAATAAACAGGCGCAAATAATTGGAATTCCTACTAAAAAGTGGACAAAAAAGTTAAGCCCTAGTTAAGACGAACCAAGCATATTTTTTAGGTGGGGAGTCTCCATACAGAATACTTTCTCTACTTCAAAAATATTGCCGTTAGAAATAAATATCATTTGGAATATTCTGCCATTGGATGTTTAGAAAGGAATCTTAATATTACGTTTTAATCCCAAATAAAACGATTTCAGCTTATTCCAACCCTCCAATATATCATCAAATTATGGACTAATTTTAAAAACAAAAAAACCGTAAGCTGCTACATATTAGCTACTTACGGTTTATTTTTGTGATCCCGCTGGGATTCGAACCCAGGACCCCTACATTAAAAGTGTAATGCTCTACCAGCTGAGCTACGGAATCTAATCTACACTTTATATGCTACCCAATTACTTGTTTTGGGAGTGCAAATATAATAGCAATATTCTCTATTCCAAAGTCTTTTTAATAATAATCTAATTTATTTTTTTATTCGTTGATTTTCAGCTATTTAAATATGTGTAAAAAAATAAATTATAATGATAATCTGCTAAAATGCATAGGAGCATTGTTAAATATATCGAATATTAGAAATAAAAGGAATGGAAATTTATTTGGAGTTTTACTTTCAAAGTTCAAATAAGTTTTTATCTTCGCAATATAATGCATATAGATCTTATAACTAAATTTTACAAAAAGCTTCGTAGTGATAATCTTTCCATTGTTTATCAAGGAGATTTTAGTGATGGTCTTACGGAAAAGATAATAGCCTTAAGTGAATATTCAATAGGCAAAAGCCCTGAAATTACAGAAATGAGAAACAAAGTATCATTTGTAATTGTGGAGTGTTTTCAAAATATTGTACGGCATGGTAATGAACATGGGTTAAATAGCGATAATTCAGTTTGGTTTCCTGGTTTATTTTCTGCCCGGAGCCTTAATGAATATACATACATTGCCTCCGGCAATTTGATTGAAAAAAAAGATGTTTCATTTTTAAAGGATAAATTGGAGCAACTCAATAAACTTGATAAAGCTCAAATTAAAGAATTATACCTTGATTTATTAACAAGTGGAACACTTTCAAAAAAAGGTGGTGCAGGTTTAGGTTTGGTGGAGATGGCGCGGAAATCTCTTAATCCTGTGGAATTTGATTTTGAAGATGAGAATGAGAAAGTTTCTGTATTTTATCTCATGTTAAAATTGCAAGCAAATAGACCTAGGGGAATTAATAACAAGGAATATCAAAATGAAAAAAGTGTTGCGATGCTTGATGTTAAGGACATACACGAAGTAATGCGCAAGGAGGATATATTAATGATTTACAAGGGAGATTTTTCGCAAGAGACTATTATTCCTATGCTTAAGATGATTGAAGAAAATTTAAACAAACAGCAGGAAGGGGTTCATCTTAAAAAGAAATTAATTCTTGTTTTGATAGAAGTTTTGCAAAATATATCTAAGCATTCTTTTGCGAAAAATGGAAAAAAAGATGCAATATTTATGATTGGGAAAACGGAACAAAAATATATCATTTGTACAGGAAATATTGTAGATGCCAAATCTTCAGAAAAAATAAAGGAAAAAATAAATAAGGTTAATGGATTAAATAAAGATGAATTGATAGTTTATTATAAAAAATCTTTGAAGGAATCTTTGGCAGATGAATATAATGCTGGCCTTGGGATTATTGATATTGCCCGGGAGAGTAGTGAAAAATTAATTTTCGATTTAAAGCCAGAAGGAGAAGGTCTTTCATTTTTTTCATTATGTGTACATATTTAAGATTACAAAGGAATATTTGAAAAAAATAATTGAATTAAGAATGGAAAAAAAAATAATTCTAGAAGAAACACAAGATACTCCTAAAATAATTTTAGATAAGGAAAATGGTCTTTTTGAAATTTCAGGACGCTCATTACCTGAAAATGCAATAAAATTCTTTGCTCCTATTTTGAATTGGATGGAAGATTATTTAAAATCTCCCAATCAGCTTACAATATTTGAATTTAAGCTCGACTATTTTAATTCAGCATCTATAAAAAGCATCTATGAAATTATAAAAGTATTAGAGAAAATAAGCAAAAATAATTTCCAAGTTAATATAATATGGTATTATGTTAACGATGACGAATTAATAAAGAATAGGGGCTTAGAGATAAAAGAAATGTTAGATGTGCCTTTCGATTTGAAACTATATTAATATAATGGATAGATTTTTTTAGTGGCATTAGAAAATTACTTAAAGCTTAACGCCTAAAACCAGGATATCATCAATTTGGTTTGACTTTCCTTTCCATTGTTCATGTGCATTTTCAATAAACTTTTTTTGTATTTGCATATCCAAATTTTGATTTTCCAATAATAAATTTTTAAAATTTTGTATCCCAAATTTAGTTTTTTCTTTTTCTTTGAACTGATCCATGTATCCATCAGAAAATAAATATATGCTCATATTTTTTTTAATTGGAATATCATGATTTGTATACTCTCTTAATAATGGTTTTTCTTTTTTAGAGATCATTTCACAACCTCCGATGTTAAGTCTGTTGCCTTTAATCACTGTTAATTGATTGTTTACTATATAATATAATGGTATTTGTGCTCCAGCGTATTCCAATTTAGTTAATACTTGAGCAGTAGCATTTTTTTCATTTTTATGTCCCTCTGTTAAATTTTCTGCTTTATTTAATTCATCAAATTCCATCATTATAAGTGCTATATCCATTCCATCACTGGCTAATATTCCTTCTTTTTCCTGATGGAGGGCTTCATAAATTCCAATATTTAATAAGCGTAGTATTTCTGATGGCATCGTAATGTGTTTTTCATTTACAATTTGGTTCAATAGAGTATTGCCTATCATGCTCATAAATGCTCCAGGTACTCCATGACCTGTGCAATCGATAGCGGCCAAAATTATTTTATTGTTTATCTTAGAACACCAATAAAAATCTCCACTAACGATATCTTTGGGTTGATAATATAAAAAAAAGTTAGGAAGCAGTTTTTGTATTTCGGTCTCCTCCATCAAAATGCTTTGCTGAATTAGCTGGGCATAAGTAATGCTATCAATTATTTTTTCTTTTTGTTTTTCTATCAATAAATTCTTCTTAATTAGTTCGTTGTTTGAATCGCTTAAAGTGGTATTTAATTTTTTCTTTATTAAAAATCTATTGTAAAGTAAAATAGCTAAGAATAAAAAAATAATTAAACCTATTAAAAATCCATTTCGAATAATCTTTTGTTTGTGTAATTCTAATTCTTGCAGCTCTTTGTCTTTTTTTAATAATTCAATATTTTTTTCTTTTTCTTCGAATTCGTATTTTGAATCCATCTCCGTTATTTTTTTATCGGATTGCTCATTGAAAAGGGAGTCCTTGATATCAGAATATAATTTATGATATTTTAAAGATTGTTTAAAAGCCTGTTTTTTTTCAAATAATTCAGAAAATAAATTATAATTAGTCAATAATCCATCTTTTTGTCCAATAGCTAGGTTAATTTTTAATGACATATTTAAAAAATAATTAGCAGTATCAATTTCCCCAAGTTTTAGGTAAGTGTTGCCAATATCATTGTATGAAGCTGCAATAGCACTTTTATCATCTGTATTCTCTCTTATTTTTAATGATTTTTTGTGAAAAAGTAATGCTGTATTAAAATTATTTTGATTTAAATAAATATCGGCAATGTTATTATATGCTGATGCAATGCCTTTTTTATCAGCACACTCTTCTTTTATCTTCAGTGATTTTAAATAGTTATTTAATGCATCTTTATAATTTTTCTGAAAGGCTTGTACTTTACCGATATTGTTATAACAAATTGCAATGCCCTTTTTTTCACCTAATTTTATTCTAATATTTAAAGACTTCGTAAAATTATTTAGAGCTTTATCATATTTATTTTTTATTCCAAAAATAATTCCTATATTATTGTATGCATTGGCTATTCCTGTATTATTTCCAATTTCCTCAGAAATTTTCAAATACACCAAAAAATTTTCATACGCCCTGTTATAATCACCTAGGTTATAATAAACTTGTCCAATGTTATAATAAGCATCTCCAATACCAATTTTATAGCCGCTTTGTTTACATATTTTTAATGATTTTAAATTTATGCTTAGCGCTTTTTTATAATCAGCTGAATTTCTATAAGCAATACCCAGAGAGTTATAGGAGTTAATAATACCTTTTTGATAAATTATTTTTTCTGCTTTTTCATTAGCTTGTTCTGCAAATATTAAGGCGCCTTTATAGTTGGATATAGCAATGTATTCATTACTTATAGCAATGAGCGTATTTATTCTAGAAGTATCTGTTTTTGATAATTTTAAAATATTTTGTAATGAATCTATAATCTGATTACAAGGTAAATCTAGTTTTGTTTCTTGAGAACTAGCATCAAAAGAGTTTGTTACAAAAAATAAACTAATAATAAAAAAAGTATATTTTCTAAAGTTTCTCATGAAATTATTGTGTAATATTTTAAAGTAGGATAAATTTATAAAATAATAAATTTATCCTGCTTTTAAAAAAAGTTTTTATTTATAAAAATTATATTCTGTAAAATGTATTAATTAGTATTTATATTTTGTAAATATATTTTCTATTCAAAATTATTTTAGTTTAATAACTACTAATCGAATAGCTGCAATAAATTTTAATTTTTTTCTTATAATTTATGATATTTTTTTTTCTATTTTCAAATTTAAGTTATTATTTTCTAATAATAAGTTTTTAAACTTTTGTAAAGTAATTTTTTTCTTCTTGTTTTCTATTAATTTCATTAAATTATTGTGAATCTCTATTTTGGAAATTTACTTAAGCTCATCGGACTTTATTTTCTTGTATATGGCTTAGCATAATAAATGCTAGTAATTAGTTCTAGTTTTTATATAATTTTCCTGTTTTTATAAATAGTTTTTAACTCAGAATTAATAATGTTTTTTAAAAAATATAAAATTCAAATATTATACACCATGTTTTTCTATTTTATTTAGCTATAATATAATTTTGTTATTATTTTTGGTGATATTTTTAGTTTATAAAATTTTATTATATTAAATGAAAGTTAGTGGTTTTACCTTTGTTCGCAATGCAATTAAATTCGACTATCCAATTGTGGAAGCGATTAGTTCTATCCTTCCTATTTGTGATGAATTAGTTGTAGCTGTTGGTAAATCAGAAGATGGTACTTTGGAATTAGTCAAATCTATATCTTCTGATAAAATTAATATTATTGAAACAATATGGAATAATAGTTTGAGGAGCGGAGGTTCGGTACTGGCGGATGAAACTAATAAAGCCTTTGCCTCTATCTCAGATGAAAGCGATTGGGCATTTTATATTCAGGGCGATGAAGTAATTCATGAGGCGCAATTAACTACCATTTATAATGCTATGCTTTTATACAAGGATGATAAAACTGTTGATGGTTTGTTATTTAATTATTCTCACTTTTATGGTTCTTATAATTTTGTAGGAGATTCAAGGCGTTGGTATCGTAATGAAATAAGAATTATTAGGAATAATAAAGAAATATCTTCATATAAAGATGCGCAGGGTTTTCGTAAAAATGGGTGTAAGTTAAATGTGAAAATTATTGATGCCACTGTTTACCATTATGGGTGGGTTAAACCTCCTGAAGCACAACAAGCTAAACAGCAAACTTTTCATAAACATTGGCATTCCGACGATTGGATGAAAATTAATATACCTCAAGTAGATAAGTTTGATTATAGTGCTATTGATTCTTTGAAACATTTTAAAGGTTCACATCCAAAGGTGATGCTGGATAGAATTAGTAAAATGAATTGGGATTTTTCTTATGATTCTACTAAGAAAAGGATTTCTTATGTTTTAAAAATCTCTTTGTTTATTGAGAAAAATTTTGGTTGGCGAATTGGTGAGTATAAAAATTATAAAATTATTTAATATGAATTTATTTTTATTTTTTTTATTTAGATTACCATTTATAAATTCATCAATAGCTTTTTTATTTTCAAAAGTTAGATTTTCTTTTTTTATTAGATTTAATTTTGGTAGGGTAGGGGAGTGGCTTTATTTGCCTATCTTAATTATTTCATTTGCCTTGCAATCATGCACCGCTGATAAGGAAGAGCCTAATGAATTAACTACTAAAAATATTCAACATGTTTCTACATTGTTTTCTTTACCTATTGGGGAAGTTATTAGTAATGTTATTTGTGAAAATGATTCTTTAAAAAGTTATTCTATTTATTTACCTAGTAATTATTCAATCAAAAGTAAAAGTCCTGTTATTATTTCTTTTGATCCACATGCTTCTGGTATAACTCCTGTTTCACTTTATAAAAATAATGCCGAAAAATATGGATATATTATTGTTGGTTCAAACAATTTACAGAATGGTATTAGCTGGGACGAATCTCAAAATATTGCCAATATACTAATTGCCGATATTAGAAAAAGATTATCAATAAACGAACAACGTATTTATTTGATGGGTTTTTCTGGCGGTGCTCGTGTAGCTAATGCAATTACAATAAAGAATGGAGCAATTGAGGGTGTTATATGCTGTGGCGCCTCTATTCCAGTTGCAAAAAGTAATCTTTCTCGAACTAATTATTCATTTATTGGTATTGTTGGCAATGAGGATTTTAATTTCATCGAAATGAGAAAATATGATATGGTTGAACTTGCTGGATATAATTCTAAACATTGTTTGTTAACCTTTGACGGTAAGCATGAGTGGCCAGTTGAAAAGTTTATGGATGAAGCATTTTTGTGGTTTGAATTAAATGAATTACGTAAAAATAGGCCTCTTAAAATAGATACAGTTATTTCAAATTCTTTTAATGAGGCTATAATGGTATTGAATAAAAGTTTGCATAAAAAAGCAACATTGGAATCATATATTTTTGTTAAAAAAATTATTAATTTTTATGATGGATTATTTGATTTATCAATTTGTTATTCAAATTATAAATTATTGCAAAAAAATTCTGAGATCGGTAATGAATTAAAACAAGAGGAAATAATTTGGGCTACTGAAGAAAATCTTAAACAAGAGTATTTAAAAGCATTTCAAACACAAAATATTGGATGGTGGAGCAATAGTATTTCTATGCTTAATAAAAAGATAAATTCAAATAATGAAAAAAATATGGCTCAAATGAATAAACGCATACTTAATTTTTTGAGTTTAGCCTCTTATATGCAAACAATAGCTTCCTTAAATAAACATATATTACCATCGGTAGATTTTTACACTAAAATATTTTTAATGCTCGATCCTAAAAATTTTGAAGCCCATTATTTAAGGGCAGTATTTTTGATTCAAAAGGGAGATAATAAAGGAGCCTTTAATTCCTTGGGCTTGGCAATTAAAAATAATTTCACGGATATTTATCGCATGCAAAACGATAGTTCATTTAGTATAATTAATAAAACGCCTGAATTTGAAGGAATAATCAATGAAATAAAAATAAAATCAATTAAGAAAAATTAATATTTAATTTTAGTCCCAACCAGAAGCAAGTACATCACATAAATGCATTGTTTTTATATTTTTATTTTGTTTTTTTGCAACGGAATCAATATGCATTAAACAAGAAGAGTCTGTTGATATTAGGTATTCGGCATTTGTTTGTATTACATTTTCTAATTTTTGCTCTCCCATTCCCACAGCAATAGGTTCAAATTTAACTGAGAAACTGCCACCAAAACCGCAGCATACTTCAGAATCTTTCATTTCAGTTAATTTTAATCCACGTACTTTTTCAAGTAGTATTCTCGGTTCGCGTTTTATTCCGTACTCTCTTAATGCACTGCAGGAGTCATGGTAAGTGCCAATTCCATTGAGTGTTGCACCAAGGTCGGTGATTTTTAATACATTAACCATAAAATCAGAAAATTCAAAAATGTTTTTTTGGATTTGTTTATATTGGTTATGTAATACAGAATTATGAAACATATCAGGATAATGATTTTTTATCATTCCAACACAGGATGCTGATGGACAAACAATATACCTATCATTCTGAAACTCACGAATAAACTTTTCACCAACTTCTTTACAATCGTCCCAATAACCCATATGAAATGCCGGCTGACCGCAGCATGTTTGTTCGGGATTGTAATTTACTCCACAACCTACTTTTTCTAATATTTTTACCATATTAAAACCTGTATTCGGGTATATCTGATCAATAAAACAAGGGATAAAAATATCTACAATCATAGTTCTTGTTTTTTGTTTTTAAAATTGTTAGTTTTTAAAATTTTCATTTTATCTATTTAATACATTGCCTAGTTATCAATTAAAACAATTGTTTTATTTAATAATTTATCTATTTGTAGGGTTGAAAAACATTAATTGTTATTTTACATTTTTTGTTTTAGGTATAGTAAGTAAAATTATAAACCCAGTAATAAAAAATGTAATTAAAGCTAAAATAGAATTTCTCATGCCGCCAGTTATTCCTTCAATCAAACCGAATGATAGCATGCCAATTACAATACCTGTTTTTTCGCATACATCATAAATACTAAAATAAGATGCATGCTCATCCGTTTCGGGTAGTAATTTCGAAAATGTGGAGCGTGATAAAGATTGTATTCCACCCATTATAAGTCCAACTATAGATGCAGTAATATAAAATGAATTGGAGCTATAAACAAATTGATAGACATAAATACATAGAGCTGTCCATATAAATAAGCAAATACCCAACGTCTTTATGTTACCAATTTTTCTTGAAATGAATGAAAAGATATATGCGCCAGCAATTCCTAAAAATTGAATTATTAAAATACTTGTAATCAACGCACTATTCTGAATTGGTATTTCTTTTATTGTTGTTAATATTTCTCCATTCACAGTTTCGCTTACTTCTACCAGATCTTTTATTTCTTTTTTAGCAAACATAACTGCCATTAACATCACAGTTTGTACCCCCATACTATAAATAAAAAACGATAATAGGAATCGTTTTAATTGTTTAATATGTTTTAATTCATTCCATGTTTTTATTAGTTCTTTAAATCCTTTTGTAATAATACTTCCTTCTATTGCATCTTTTTTTAATGAATTTGGTAGTTTTAAAAAGCTTATCTGCGCAAATCCTGCCCACCATACTGCTACTGTTATAAATGAGTATTTTGCTGGCATGTTAAATTGTTTTATTAGAATTAAGTTTATTATAAGAAGTATAGCACTTCCGAAATATCCTTTAGCAAAACCTTGTGCACTTATTTTATCATGATCTTCAGGTTCTGCAATTTCTGGCAGGTAAGAGTTATAAAATACTACGCTCCCCGAATAACCTAAACTGGCAAATAATATGGAGAATAAACATAAACCTAAATTATCTTTATTGAAAAAATATAATGTTGCACAGGAAATAGCCCCTAAATAACAAAAAAACTGCATAAATCTTTTTTTGTTGCCCCTGTAATCTGCAATGCCTGATAATATTGGAGTTATAAGGCATAAGATTAAAAAAGATAATGAAATAACGTAATCATAAAGTTCTGTATTTTTATAATCTCTTCCAAAGATAGTTACAATATCACTAACGATTTTTCCATTTTCATCTTTGGTATTTGTAATGTCGACATAAAATATAGGAAAAATGGCTGCAGTTATAACTAACTGGTAGGAGGAATTTGCCCAATCATAGAATGTCCATGCATTAATTATTTTTTTATCTCCTTTTTTATTAATTTCCATATATTTTTTTAATTAATGTATCTTTTGTAAGATTATCAAATATTGAATTAATAAAACGTTCGTATTAGTTATTATATAACTTAAATCCTTATATTAATCAGCTGCAGTTTCTCGTCAAGCTCTAAATGGCCATACTTGCATTCATTTTGAGCTTCTTAATAAAATTGGGTGTAAGCATTTTAACACTTATTTTCTTTGTAATGATTGCAATATACTTTAACTTATATAAAGTCTGTTGTATAAAAATAATAATTTTATTTTGATTGTTATAGTTTCAATTTTTTCTCAAGTTTAATATCTTTTTATTCTTCTTTTATTATCACCATTTCTATTCGTTTGTTTTTTTCTTTATTTTCATCAGTATCATTAGGTGCAATTGGTTTTTTTGATCCGTAACCATTGTAATTCATTGGATTTATAACACTTTGGCTTAATAAATATTTATAAATAATTTTAGCCCTTGCTTTAGATATTTTTTTGTTTTTAACTTCAATTTCATTATTGTCGGTATGTCCATTTATTTGTATTTCCATAAATGGATGTTCATTAAGTTTATTAACTAGTTCATCTAATATTTTGAAGGATGGTTTCGTTAATACAGCAGTCCCATTTTTAAACTGTAAGTTTTTAATTTCAACTATTTGGCCTGCTTTAAATGTATCAGGAAATATATAGGTTTCTGTTTCTTCGTTATTTAATTTTGTAATGCTTGAATCGTTTTGTATTATTTTTTTACGTAAGGTTATATCATCAATATAATAATACGCTTCTCGCATTTTGAATATATCCCATTTTTTTAATCGAACAAAATCCTCCTTCATTTTTGTTTTAAAATTGCCAACTATGATATATTTTTCCCTTCCATTGGCTATGTATTCACCCTGGATTGGAATCCAATTGTTTGTTCCTGAAAGTCCTTCAATAAAAGTAGAATCTATTATACCTTCCTTTTCAAAACTCATGTCTACTTTAAATTTATCATCCGAAAAATATACACCTAATTGTTTTACAGTAACACTACTAGAAGCTTTAAACCTAACATGCATTTTGAAAAAATATGTTTTTCCCTTTTCAAGTGTGGATGTTAATTTAACATACATATATTCTTTATAATTTGGCTGAAAGCGCAGTCCTGCGTAACATGTTCCTGTATGTGCACCTTTGTATCTGCAGGTGTCTAATTTTTCTTGTTTTAAATAAAAATCTACTGTTCCTTCTCCCTGCCATGGTATTGCATTTTTTATTACACTCGATTTATTTTTATGTTTTTCGAAGCTTGGATTGGGTACCAAATTTTTACCCATTTTTTGTCCATACGAAGCTGTTAATAGCATTAGAGCTAAAAATAGTAGAAGTATTTTTTTTATAAAAAAATTTGTATTTAAAATAATAGACTTCATTAACATGAACTAACAATTTTAATAATAATTTAAAAGGTATTAAATTTTTATTTACTACAATAAAAAATAATTTTTATTTTATTTTAATAGATAGATAATTTTCTAATCTGTTTTAATTATTAATTTTCCTTATGGCTCATTTAATTTTTTATTAGTAGCTTTTTATTTAGAATTTAAATTCTTGAATTGTTTCTACAAAACATTTTACTTTATCTTTTTCTAAATCAGGGTAAAGCCCATGACCTAAGTTTGCAATGTGTCTTTGCGGACCAAATTGCAGGAGCATTTTTTTAGTTTCTGTTCTTATGGTATTAAAATCGGCATATAATAAGCATGGATCCATATTGCCTTGTAAGGTTTTGTTGTTACCAATTAATTCTCTGGATTCTTTTATGTCCATTGTCCAATCTAAACCTATGGAATTACAATTTAATGCTCCCATTTCTTTTCTCACATAATGAGCATCTTTGGCAAATACAGTAATTGGTACTTCTGTTATTGAATCACATATTTGTGCAATATATTTTAATGCAAATTCAGTGTATTGTTTTGGTGATAACACTCCTGCCCAACTATCAAAAAGTTGCAACATATCAGCACCAGCTGTTATTTGACCTTTTAAATAATTAATTGTGCTATCTGTAATTTTTTGCAATAATTGATGCGATAATAGAGGTTGTGTATACAAGAATTTTTTAGCTTTTGAAAATGTTTTACTTCCACTTCCTTCAATCATATATGCAAAAATTGTCCATGGTGCTCCTGCAAATCCAATTAATGGAACACGGTTGTTTAGTCCTTTTTTTGTAAGTTTTATTGCATCCATCACATAATGCAAATCATCGGCAGTAGCAATGTTAAGTTGTTTTATATCATCGGAATTAGTAATGGTTTTTTCAAACCATGGTCCTTTGGTTTCAATCATTTGGTAGGGTAAACCCATTGCTTCAGGTATAACCAAAATATCCGAAAAAATTATTGCCGCATCTACATTTAAAATATCTACAGGCTGAATGGTAACTTCACAAGCAAATTCTGGTGTTTCTACCAATTCTTTAAATCCTCCCATTTTAGAGCGCACTGCACGATATTCGGGTAATACCCTTCCTGCTTGCCTCATCAGCCAAACGGGTGTTCTCTCTACTTGTTCTCCTCTTGCTGCTCTTAAAATTAAATCGTTTTTAAATGGCATACTTATTTAATTTTAGAAATTTAAAATTTATAATTTTTAATAATAGAATAAAGGTTCACCTGATTTTTTAATTTATTGTGGGTGATAAATTTGTAAAGCATTTTTTAGCACCTTTTCCTTATCAAGCGTTATTGGTTTTGTTTGTTGATTGCTATATAATTTCATTTGATCCATGTAATGCGGACTACCTTTTTTGCGGGACGCCCCATATGGCACAACTGATTCATACGTATTTCCTTTTTTCGAAAATTTAGCAAACATTATAAACGAGTCTCCATTTATTGCACGAAATGATCCGTCCTTCGTCACTTCACTTACCATTGCCCTCAAGCATTCCGGCAATCCCGAAACGGCATAGGATTTATCATCTCTTATTAATCGCTGCACCTCTCCAAATGGTAAATCAATGGTTTTATAATGTTTTAATAATGTTTTTTTGGCATATCTTATCGCTTCAATTAAGAGTTGGGTGTCATAATCAACTCCTGTTTCTAATTCATTGTAACTAGCATCTTTCTTTTTAAATAAATAATTAAATGTAAATGATACTAATGCAGCTTCTCTGTTTTCAGAATTCCCTGTAAAATTCCATTTTTTTAATTTTGTTATAGCGTCTGCAATATCAGGATAGTCTGCTTCTTTCAATGAATAAATTGGTTTAAAAGTTTTATAAAGCCCCCCTTTCTCCTTAGGGTAGCTACAATCGTATTTAATTTTTTTAAATTCTTGAAAATTAATATTTGTTTTTCCTTCCATCAATTCATTAAATCTCAGATCTCTATTGTTTACCCTGTTCCATGAAAATCCTGATTGTTTATTAAATAAATTTTCGTTTGGATTTTCATCCGCCCCTGTACAGCGGAAAGGAGAATTATTTGTATTGTAAACATAACCGCATGCAGGACGATTTTTTTGAGGTAATTCACCAATAGAATAAAATTTATCCCAGTATGTTTTGGAAGTATTTCCCGGTACAACTTTTTGCCAGTTATAATCCAAATTTCTTCGTGGTAGTAAGCCATTAAATAAGTAATTAATGCAATCATCATCATCTGCATATACAATATTAAATAATGGAATACCCTGCATTTGCATGGTAGAATTAAAAGTCTGGAAATTTTTAGCTTTCCCCAAATTAAACCATTGTTCTGCAGCTTTTATATTGAACATCGTGTTAAAGCGCAATGCGTAAATTCCTTTTTTTGTTTTATATGCCGGTCCATAGATGCACCAATATGCTTTTTTCTTTATTGTAAATTTCCCTAGTTTAGTTTTAATTTTCAATGGAATATTGCGTACTTCTAAATCATACCAATTTCCATCAAATTTATATTGATTTTTATTTTCTTTGTTAATCTCCATTTCATATATATCTACATAATCAGGCCAGTTAAATGTAATTGCCCAGCCCATGTGTTCATTGCAGCCCATGGCTGGTGAAATCATACCCGGTACTAATGCCCCATACATGTTCAAACCCTGTTCGCTGCATAGGTGTGCCTCATACCAGGAAGCTTGTCCTTCTAGTGGCACATGAGGGTTAATAAGCAAAAATGTAGAGCTGTCGCCTGTCATTTTCGAACTCATTGCAATTCCATTTGACCCGGCGCTGGCATTGAAAATATATTCATCAGGTTTTTCTTTTATGATAAACTCTAATGCTCTGGGCGCTCCTATCATACTGCTTAGGATTAAATGGTACCCTATGAGGATATTTTTAGCTGTAGTTGGGAAAATATTTTTTAGTTTTATTTCCTTTGGATGTGATGCCGCATATGCATTTAATCCATTAGTGTATGCTTGCAGTGTTTTTTTGAAATCAGCGGATAAATCTAAATCATAATACCTGTCAACAGTTTCCTTAGATTTTATGAATTGCACAAAAAAATCTAATGCCGCCCCTTCTTTGCCTGTAACTTCCCCCATACGACCATTTGCAGCAATTATTATATGCTGAATATGGTCGAAATCATCTTCACTATGCGCCCATGCCAGTCCATATGCAACTTCTGAATCGGTAGCTGCGAAAATATGGGGTATGCCAAATGTATCTCTTGCTATGGTAATATTGTTTGGATTAATTTGTGAGAAGCACATAGTATGCTGCAATAAGAACATTATGAATAAATGTATGGATAATAGAATTTTTTTATTCATTTTTAAGTTGTTTTGTAATTTATTTCATAGTAAAAATAACAAAATAGATTCTACTTTAATATTGTTTTTTAAAAATATGTAATTTTCAACTATTTTTGAAAGAAAATTATTGCTCTAAACTATAAGTATATGGAAGATTTAGCATTAAACTGGTTGGCTGCATTCAATGCAAAGGATTTAAATAAATTACTTTCTTTATATCATGAGAATGCAAAACATTATAGTCCAAAATTAAAGTTGCGTAATCCCGAATCCGATGGATTTATTTCCGGTAAACTCGCCTTGCGTATTTGGTGGAAAGATGCTTTCGATCGTTTGCCTACCTTGAGTTATGTTTTAGTGAAATTAACAGCAAATAATTCTAGAGTTTTTATGGAATACATAAGAAAAGTAGATGGGGAGCCAGAGCTTTTTGTTGCAGAAGTATTGGAGGTCGAAAATGGTGAAATTGTCGCTTCAAGGGTTTATCACGGATAATTTTTTAAAAAGGATAGATTTCCTAATTTAAATTTTTAGTTGTTCCGTTTGCTTCAAAATGTCTTTTTATTGAAATTATTGGCTTTTTTTTTAATAATGAAATATAGGCTTTAATGCTAAAAAAAAATAGCATTAATAAATTTTAAGAAAATATTTTATTTCATTTTAAAATAATGTGATTTTTTATTTTATTCTATTACTATAATTTGCTGATTATACTCAATTTTATCACCTGGCACTAATTTATTTCTTTTTCTGTATTCAATGTTATCATTGACTTTAATTAAGCCATTAATTATTAAAGCGTTCGCTTCTGATCCATTAGAACTCCAGCTGATGGCTTTTATTAATTGATTTAGATGAATGTATTTTTCTTTTATTTTAAAGTGTTTCATTTTATTAGCCTCTTATCAAATGTTTCGGTGTAATTCCCTCTTATTTATTAGTGGGATCTGTTAAATATATTTATAATTATCCTGTTTTTCTAAATTTTACTAATTTTTGGGGTTTATATGAAATTTATTCTTTTTTTTATTACTTTTATTTACCTGAAAAAATTAGTGAAATTAAATTAGCTTTTTTTATTTTACTTTAATTTTATTTTTAATTATTAAAATGCAAATACAACAATACCAAGCTATCAAACTTATAAATATATTTAAATGAACGAAATTGATAATTCTTTAAAAAGTCCGATGGGACGGTTGCTTAAAATAGGTTTTGCTGAAGGTATTTCCTTTATTATTTTATTGGGCATTGCTATGCCACTAAAATATATCGCAGGCATTGCGGCTCCAACGCGCATTGTAGGGATGCTTCATGGTGTTTTTTTTGTTGGTTACGTCCTTGCACTTGTACATGCTAAAATTGCATATAATTGGTCAATAAAAAAATCTATTTTCGCTTTTTTGCTTTCCTTCCTTCCTTTTGGAACTTTTTACTTAGAGAAAGTTCTGAAAAAATTTTCTTAATATTGGATTAATTTACTCCACTTCAAAGCTTCTTAGTAATTAGCTTTTGTCGGGTAAACTTTTTATTCAATAAAAAAGTGGAAAATAGCAATGTCTTATTCCATGTGTTTTATATTTACAGCATATAATAGAATAAAATTCGCTGTAAGGAATATTCCAGCCCAACTGATTGTCGTGTTAAACATTAACATGGGTGCAAATAATAAGCCTATATTAGATAATGCGTAAAAATGAAAGCCTATTTTTTTTAATTGCCACATTAAAAATGCTCCTATCAAGGAACAAAAAGACAGTGCGAAAGTAATCAGGTAAAATCCCCAGCCCGCTTGTAATATCATTATTGTTTCATCCATCATAATTTCATCATAGTCAGGAGTTTTTTTCAGGAAATCAATCATTATGTCTGAAATTAGAGGCGTTATGATGGCAAATAAACTTCCTAGTCCCGACGATATAAAACTTAATACACATAATATAGTTAAAAAGACAGGTCGTTTTGGTGTCTTATTTTCATTCATTAAATTTGTTATTTCCATTCTTTTTTGTCGTTTATAAGTTAAAGGTAGTTTAAAAGTTTAATGTAGTTTTTAAAATATATTTTTACTCCATTTATAATAATTCTCTTTCTGGCTTTCGTCTGCGTTTAATTGCTTTTTTATAAAAACTGTTTTGTAATAAGAATTTGGTTGCGGAATTAATTCTATCTCCTTTAAAATACCATCTGTTGATAGTCTTAATAAGATGGGGATGTTGCTAAAATAATTAACCCATTCAGCAAAGTTGCTACCAGAAGTACCCCTTGTTATTTGCATGTTATTTATTGCTACTATTTCATCATTTAAGGATGCTCCATTATTATCAGCGATAGAATTAGGGAAAATGGCAGTAATTTTAGTTGCACCATTAATTTCTGTAACTTTAATACCTAAGCCATGTTCATGGAATTTAATGGATGGCACTAGCATCATTTCACATCCTATGTATAACAGGGCTTCATTTAATATTAATTGGTAGTCAGCAGCATTTTGTATGTAATTATTGTATATTATATCATAGGAAGCACTTGAAAAATGTTCTATAATTTCTTTATAATCTTTTTCAGTATAGCCTTGCCCTTTCATTGCAAACTCTTCGTATAAAAAGCACATTACATCATCTAATGAATGTTTGTTACTTGAATTTTTCCTTATAAAAATATCGGTAACAAAAGCCATTAAACACCCTTCAGTATAAATGGATGTTTTACGGTTTGGTATGCCTGTAACGTAACCATCTAGCCAGGTATCAAAGGAAGAGCCTGCCACAGAAAGGTTATACCTGCCAAAGTTGTCAATATGCTTTTGTAAATGTTCTGCTAATGTTATAAAATATTTGTTTTCTGTAAATATGCCTGACCTAAATAATAGGTAATCCCCGTAATAGGTCGTTATACCTTCGCATACGTAACCTAAGTTCGAATAATTTTCTACGCTGTAATCATATGGCTGCATCTCTATGGGACGAATGGCTTTTATGTTCCATGCATGGAATAATTCATGACAACTTACACCTAATAAATCTTCATAATTTTTTTCTTTCATTAAATTATAACCCGGACCTAAGGCTATAACTGTAGAAGAAGCATGTTCCACGCCATGAAAAAACCTAGTAGGAAGTATTTGAAATAAAAAATCATATTTTGTTTGTGGTAAATGCTTGAAAATATTCAGTTGCGCTGAAATAAATTTCATAAAATCAGCGGTAAGTATTGTCCAATCGGGTTTGCACTCCCCCTGAAACCAAAAATTAAATTCCGTTCCAAGGCAAATAAATGCCTTATGTTGCAGGCTGGCACTAGCAATAAATGGTGTATCAGCCAGTTCGTGGTAGTTTTGAAATTGATAATGCTTTTCTTTGCTGTCTAATATTTTATTTTTGGATAGTTTATTGCTTGAAGTTTCTTTTTGCCCAATGGCAACGCTATAGTCATTAGGTAATTGTAAAATTAATTCACACACTTCATTCATGCGATTTGGAATATAAACACAACAATTTACTGGGTTCATATATAACTGGCTGCCGTCTAAAAAAGTAGAGCCAGCATTGAGTTCAGCAGCATAATAATTGTATTTAACGATAACTTTCGAAATACCTTTCGTTTCAATTTTCCAACAATCTTTTGTATGTTTTATAAATTTTAATGCTTCCCCTTCTGAATTAAATGCAGCCCATTTCTGTATATTTTTTGCAAAATTGCCTAATTCATACCTACCTGGGCGCCATGCTGGTAATTGAATAAATAACTCGTCTTGATTAATATTATCCGCTTCAAATTCAATATCTATATAATGGTTATGGGGTTTACAATAAGAAATAATATATTTCATAGCATGGGTTATTTTAATGGATGCTAATTTACGAATTTCATTGGCATAGAAAATAAGTTTTATAAAATCGTAATTATTCCTTATTGTTGCCCAATTATTTTCTTAATTTCGCAGTATTATATCTGTAATTATTATTTTGCTATTGCTAATAATTACATCGAGATGTTTGACGTATAAAATTTAATTTTAAAATATATTTATGAATTACGATTTAATAGTAATAGGTTCTGGTCCTGGAGGATATGTGGCAGCCATAAGGGCTGCTCAATTGGGTTTAAAAACGGCCATTATTGAACGTGAAAGCCTCGGTGGTATTTGTTTAAATTGGGGGTGTATTCCTACTAAAGCATTGTTGAAAAGTGCTCAGGTATTTGAATTTTTGAATCATGCTGCCGATTATGGTATTAAGATTAACGGCGCCGAAGCCGATTTTGGTGCCATTGTAAAACGTAGCCGCGATGTGGCTGACGGCATGAGCAAAGGGATTTCGTTTTTGATGAAGAAAAATAAAATTGATGTTATTACCGGTTATGGCAAAATATTAACAGGGAAAAGGGTGGAGGTTACTGCCGATGGAAAAGTAACTGTTTATGAGGCGAAAAATATTATTTTATCTGTTGGCGCTCGCTCTCGTTCATTACCAAATTTAGAGCAGGATGGTAAAAAAATTATTGGTTACCGCGATGCTATGGTATTGCCTAAATTGCCAAAGTCAATGGTTGTAGTAGGTTCTGGTGCTATTGGTAGTGAATTTGCATACTTTTTTGCTACAATGGGAACTAAAGTTACGCTGGTTGAATTTTTGCCAAGCATTGTGCCTGTTGAAGATGCCGAAGTTTCTAAACAGTTGGAACGATCTTTCAAAAAGATTGGTATTACCGTGATGACAGAAGCTAGCGTGAAAAGTGTAGATCAGAAAACGCATCCTGATTCTTGCATAGTGAAAATTAAAACTAAAAAAGGGGAGGAGAGTATTGAGTGTGAGATTGTGCTTTCTGCTGTTGGGATTGAAGCCAACTTAGGAAATTTAGGATTGGAAGAGGTAGGTATAGTTACTGATAAAGGTAAAATTATAACGAATGCATTTTACCAAACAAATATCCCTGGATATTACGCTATCGGTGATTGCGTTGGCGGACAAGCTTTGGCGCATGTGGCCTCTGCCGAAGGTATTATCTGTGTCGAAAAAATGGCAGGGCATTCTCCTGAACCATTGGATTATAAAAATATTCCCGGTTGCACCTATTGTCAACCAGAAATTGCATCTGTAGGATATACCGAGGAGAAGGCCAAGGAAGCTGGTTATGAAATAAAAGTTGGTAAATTCCCTTTCTCTGCTAGTGGTAAGGCTTCTGCTGCTGGTGCTAAAGATGGTTTTGTTAAATTAATTTTTGATTCAAAATATGGCGAATTGCTTGGTGCGCATATGATTGGTGCAAATGTTACTGAAATGATTGCCGAAATTGTGGTTGCCAGAAAACTCGAAATTACGGGACATGAGCTTATTAAAACTGTCCACCCTCACCCTACAATGAGCGAAGCTGTTATGGAAGCTGCTGCTGCTGCTTATGGTGAAGTAATTCATATGTAATATTATTATTAGCACTAATGAGGCTAAAAACAGTTTTAAGGAATTTATAATTTTTGGATAGCTGCCATGTAAAAGCCATCAAAACCATCGCTAGGTAATACTTTTTTATCTGCAATAAATTTAAATTCTCCGTTTTTAATACTTAAAAACTGTTCTACCTGATCTTGGTTTTCACTCGGTAAAATGCTGCAAGTGGCATAAACCATTATACCTCCTGGCTTTAATATTGCTGAGTAATTACTTATAATATTTTGTTGTATTATTTTTATTTTTTCAATAAAATCTAAATTTAATTTCCATTTAGCATCCGGATTCCTTCTTAAAACGCCTAATCCTGAGCAAGGCACATCTAATAATAACCTGTCGGCAGTATTTTTTAATTTTTGAATGCTGTCCTTGCTAATTAATTCTGTTTGTATAATACTAATTCCTGCTCTGGCAGCACGTTTTTTAAGTTCAACTAATTTGCGATCCTCTATGTCCATCGAAATTATTTTCCCTTTATTTTTCATGATAGCTGCTATCTGTAAGGATTTCCCTCCTGCACCGGCACATGCATCTACCACTGTCAAGCCTTCATTTAATTGTAAAAATGTAGCAATTAATTGGGATGCCGCATCTTGTATTTCAAATAACCCTTCCTTGTATTCCTTCATTTGGTGAAGGTTTTGGCGTTTTATAATTAAAGTATTTTTCTTTATATCATCCCAAATTGTTGAGGCATTTGCAATGCTACTAACTTCAATATTTTGTTCAAGTAATTTTGTTCGCAACTCTTCTGTTTTTATTTTTAGGGTGTTTACCCTTAGTACCACTTGCGCCTCTTTATTTAATTCCTGCAGTTCATTTTCCCATACTTTTTCCCCCAACTGCTTAACTCCTATATCATCTAGCCAATCGGGTATGGATTCACGGTATTTTCTAATTAGCTTTATTTGTATTGCATTTTTTAAAATTTTATTTTTGTCGATACTATTAAATTCTTCCCAATCAGGCAATTCAGATCCTTTCAGCAGGTGCCAAGTAGCAAATAATTTTAAAAAATGAGAGGTATTATTTAAGGTTTCAATTTTATATTCATGGGAGTAACTAGCAGCATAGGTCTCATAAATATACCGCCACCATCGTACCATTTCATAGGTGGTTTCGGCAATAAATCGCCTGTCGCGCGATCCCCAGCGACTGTTTTGTTTTAGCATTCGTTCAACTGCTTTATCGGCATAAATACCTTCAACAAAAATTTGTTGGAGTGTATTTCCTACGGCTTGTATAAGGGATCTATGGAGTTTCATTCTTCTTTTATTAACCAACAGTGTATGTTGCTAAATTTAGTATTATTTTTTCTGTTCCTTAGTTTAAAGCGATGCAGTTTTTTGTTAGTTTCTTTTTCTTAATTTTATTTTACTTGTTAATTTATGAATTGTTAAAATAATTTCGTTTTTTTTGCCTACCCCCTTTTAGTTAACGGCACTTGTTGTACCATTATAATATTGTAATTCGTAATTTTTTTATAATACAAATGTATCAAATTTGTATATTATTTTTATTGATTATGCTAGTTCTAATTTTATTATTATTTTAATCTTGTTTTTTTTCAATTTTAAAGGGTCAATTAAAATGAGTATTTTTGTAGAATGAATTTTTCATCAAAATTAATTGAAGATGCTGTTCATGAATTCAGCAAATTACCTGGCGTAGGTAAGCGCACAGCCTTGCGTTTCGTATTGCATTTAATGAAGCAGAATATAAAGGAGGTAGAGCAATTTGGAAATGCTTTTATAAAATTACGTTCCGATATACGCTATTGTGAGAAATGTCACAATGTATCCGATAAAATTTTATGTGATGTATGTGCTAATCCTAATCGCGATCATACCACTATTTGTGTTGTAGAAGATATTCGTGATTTTATGGCCATTGAAAATACGCAGCAATTCAGAGGAAGCTACCATATATTGGGTGGTATTATTTCCCCCATGGATGGCATTGGTCCTAGTAATTTAAATATCGAAACGCTTATTAAGAAAGCTGCTGCTGGTGAAGTAAAAGAAGTGATAATGGCATTGAGCACTACCATGGAAGGGGATACCACTAATTTTTATATTTATAAACGCTTGAAAGAATTTAATTTAACTATTAGCACCATTGCACGTGGCATTTCTATTGGTGATGAATTAGTTTATGCCGATGAAATTACATTAGGACGATCCATAATTAATCGTACGCTTTATGAAAACTCATTGTTGTTTAAATAATTTGAAAGTATATCCTTAAATCCTAAATTATTTTCAAATTGATAACTCCTATACCTGTTAAATTATCTGTAATAATTGTTAATTATAACGTACAGCATTTTCTTGAACAATGCTTACATTCTGTCCTTAAGGCTTCCAAAAATATTAATGTCGAAATTATTGTTGTTGATAATAATTCGGTTGATGGTTCTATACAGATGCTGGCTTCTCGCTTTGCTGGCAGTGGGATACATCTTATTGAAAATAAAAAAAATACTGGATTTTCTTTTGCCAATAACCAAGCAATAAAAATTTCAAATGGGGAATATGTTTTACTCCTAAACCCCGATACCGTGGTGGAAGAGGATACTTTTGTTAAAGTACTGGCCTTTATCGATGAGCACCCCGATGCTGGTGGCTTAGGTGTTAAAATGTTGGATGGCAGAGCTAAATTTTTACCTGAATCCAAACGTGGATTGCCTACTCCGGCAGTGGCTTTTTATAAAATTTTTGGCCTCTCTAAAATTTTTAATAAATCGAAAATATTTGGTAAATACCATCTTGGATTTTTGGACGAGAATAAAATACATCAGGTGGATATCCTTTCTGGCGCTTTTATGCTCTTGCGCAAATCGGTATTGGATAAAGTAGGCCTCCTTGACGAAAAATTTTTTATGTACGGTGAAGACATCGATCTGTCGTATAGGATTATTTTGGCAGGCTATAAAAATTATTATTTCCCTGAAACGCGCATCATACATTATAAAGGTGAATGCACTAAAAAGAGTAGCATCAATTATGTTTTTGTCTTCTATCGTGCCATGGTGATTTTTGCTCAAAAACATTTTTCCCAAAACAATGCTAAAATATTTTCGTTATTAATTAACTTTGCAATATACCTGCGTGCTGGATTAGCTATAGCAATTCAGTTTTTAAAGTCTATTACTTTATTCGGCATTGATTTTAGCTTTATTATGGTAGGGCTAATTGGTGTTAAATATCAATATGGTAAAAATATTCAGTTTGTGGATGGTGGATCTTATTCTGATTCTTTAATTTCCATAGCTTTCCCATCCTACATCTTTATGTGGATGTTTTCAATCTATCTTAGTGGGGGGTACGACAAACCAATAAAATTATTACATATTATTTATGGTGTATTAATAGGTACTGGAGTAATTTTAATTGGTTATTCATTATTACCTGAAGTATATCGTTTTTCTCGTGCATTAATACTGTTTGGAATGGTTTGGGTTGTTCTTTATTATTTAATTTCTCGATTATTATTTAACTTTCTAGGTATTAAAAATTTTAATCTTTATCCTGATATAAGTAAGCGCATTGCAATTATTGGTAAACAAGAGGAGTATGTGCGTGTATCTAATTTACTTAAACAAACAAGTATCAATTATAGTTTTGCGGGTTTTGTAAGTGCCGACGATAATGGCACTGACCAGCCCAATTATGTTGGTAATACCAATCAAATAGAAGAGGTAATAGAAATTTATAAAATTAATGAGGTTATATTTTGTTCCAGAGATATTTCTTCACAAAGCATCATTAATTATATGTATACCCTGGTGGCGGCTAATGTCGATTTTAAAATTGCTCCCCCCGAAAGTCTATCTATCATTGGTAGTAATTCAATTAATACTGCAGGCGATCTTTATATTATTGATGTGAATTCTATTGGTAAGCCAAAAAATAAACGTAATAAACGATTGTTTGATGTGCTTGCTAGTGTAATTTTTTTAGCTGCTTCACCAATATTTATTTTATTTCAAAATAATAAAATTGCTTTTTTAAAAAATATTTTTTCTGTTTTATTTAGTTTCAAATCCTGGGTAGGTTATGGAAATGATAAGCTCGATAATTTACCTAAACTAAAAGCTTCCGTCCTTTCTCCTATTGATGCTATTGATAATAATAGCAACAATAAAAATGATCTGCGTGATCGTTTAAATTTATCATATTCAAAGGATTACAAAATAGAAAACGATTTTAATATTGTTTGGAATTGCCTGCGCCTACTAGGTAGTTAATAAATTATTTCCTGTGTCCAATATTAAATACCCTCGAAATATTAAATCCAAATTTATAACCACCTTTTAACCAGTTGTCGGTGGTATTGGGAATATAGTTGTTTTCCATTATGCCGGAAGCATTGGTAAAGTTGATATTAAAAACATGACCTCCGGTTTCAATTTCAATGCCTATAGCTAATGGTTGATAAAATAGACTAGCAGTATTGTTTTTGCGGTATTTTGAAAAAGTATAATAATAATCTGCAATTATCGCCATCCGCTTCGTTATTTTTAATCTAAAGCCTGCTGCTAATGATACTAAGTCGTTCGTCTCTTTCGAATCATTAGCTGTATTTATGCTAGCCAATACAAAATTACGGTGTTGAAAGCTTGGTGCCAGCTCCATTGAAAATTTAGAATTAAATTTACGAGCAATTAATAATTGACTTGTATATGAAAAACGGTGGATATCATTTTTTCTAAATTCAGAACTTTCTCCCATACCGCTATAAAATAAAGCTGCCTCCTGCGGTGTATAACTCATATTCCCGTAAAATACTATAGATACAGGAATATGGTTGTCCATTGTTTGGCTTAATAACTTATATTTTACCAAGCCATCTATTAATTCTTTTTGTTTACTTCTCCCTACTCCAAGGGTTAATTTATCAGTAATTCCAAAATCGAAGGAGATGCGAATATCAGTTGAATTGTCGAAACCGAATAGTGTATGCGGACCGCCACCACTAGCAGTACCTATGTTTCCAAAGCGGTGAGTAACTTTAAAATCCATTGTTTTAGCTTTCACCGTTTCTATGGATTGCATATTTATTATTTTGCCGGCTTTAAAAGTAGCGATAACTTTTTCATGGGTTTTAACTGTCTCCACGGTATCCAGCAAACTTAATAAATCCTCTTGTGAAAAGCTGTTGCTTGATACGAATGCCAAAAACAGTAATAGTAGGTTTTTTTTGAAAATTGTCATCATCTGGTTTTTATTTCTTTTTGTATGGTTCTAATAAAGCGTTAAGTTTTACTTCTACATCTTCAGCAATATTGGTTACATATAAGCTGGGTACTTTTATATTATAATCTGCAATGTGCATATTAAATTTGGCTGATAGGCCTATCTCTCCCCCTTTAACTGTTAGGATGCCATCTATTGTTTTTTCTTTCTCTACGCCATGCATGCTTATTTTCCCCGTTACTGTTACTTTTGTTTCCCCATCTTTTAAATAATCTATTTTTTCATTTATTTTTCCCTTAAAAATGGTGTTGGGGAATTTTTCAGTTTCTATATAATTTTCATTAAAATGTTCTTGCATTAAAGCTTTTTCAAATACAAAGGCAATCATTGCTATTTTTAATTGAATATCTCCGGTGCTCGTATTAAGTATAGGCTTAGCAACTTTATTTATCGCTTCTATATTTTCGATGGGTGCAGAGGAAAAGAAACTTATCTCGCAATTTTTAGCAATATAAATTTGTGCGTTTATACTTGTGCTTATTGCAATACATAATATGGTGATGATTTTTTTTTTCATTTATATAAATATTTAGAACTTTATTATTACTCTTCTATATTATTTTATTGCCATTAATCCTACTCGAATTAAAAACAAGTCGTTTAGATTTATTTTTATATGCTCAAAAAATAGTTATACTAAGAACGGGATAAATTTCCGCATTTTATAGTCCCTTTAGGGACGGTATATTGGTAGCAAAATAATTATCCCCATTCATCCATGTCCCGTAGGGACGAAATATATGTCGTGCCTAAGGCACTGCGTAAAATAGGTGCTTGTCATATTTCTACCGATATTTTGTGCCTACGGCACTTTTTATATCAAACAAATGTGCGGAAATTTATCCCGTTTACAGTTATAATAATTTTCAATTATCTAGCGCACCATTGTTTACCCAAGCTTTTAGTTTTTCCATATCATCCGTAGTAAGAGCCGAAGGGCCTGTAGAATAAGCCGGTGGCATGCCGCCGGCAGTATTAAACACCCTCGATTGTATGGTGCCATTATCTACTTTTGCCTTCAGTCCTGCATAGGTGCTAAAGTCGCCCACAGCACCTTCATTTGAAGGTGTAACATGGCAGGTTTGTGCTCCTTGTCCATAACAGTTTGTTTGAATTATTGGTTTTATCGTTGCTTGGTAGCTAGCATTAATTATTGGCTTTGGTAGCTCTCCTTTATCATAGGTGCAGCTTTCAATGAATGTTATTGTAGATAACACCAAAATAATTAAATAAAAAAATGAATTTTTCATAAACTTAATTCTTAGTCAAATATGGATTTTATGTTGCTAATTTATACATAATTTTTATTAATTAAGCTTTTTATTGGATAAATGCGAAGTTTTTGGTCTAGTGCATTTATATTGTAAATATTATGTTAGCATAATATTATAGCCCCCTATTTTTAAAGAACTATAAATAATTTAATACATTTGATTTTTCGTTTAATTTATTAGCAATAAAATAAATACAAAAACTGCTCATCAGGGCAGCATTTTTATTGTTGTGTAATTTTTTTGTTATTTAATAAAAAGCTTCAAAATAATTATGGTACAAAAAATATTAGAACACCTTAAAATTTCTGCATTAAATGAGATGCAGCAAGCTGCTATAGAAGCTGGGAAAAAACCAAACGACCTTATCCTTCTTTCTCCCACAGGTACTGGTAAAACATTGGGTTTTTTATTGCCTGTTTTAAATCAATTAAATTTAGATGTTATAGGCGTTCAAGCATTGATATTGGTGCCTTCGAGGGAGCTGGCAATACAAATTGAGCAAGTATTTAAAACCATGAGCACAGGTTTTAAGGTAAACTGCTGTTATGGAGGCCATTCAACTAAAGTGGAAAAGAATAATTTCAATCACCCACCTGCTGTACTTGTTGGTACTCCAGGACGTATTGCATTTCATTTTAGGCATAATAGTTTTGACCCAAACACTGTTAAAATGATAGTATTGGACGAATTTGATAAATCCCTCGAATTTGGTTTCCAGGAAGAGATGTCTTTTATCTTGAATAATCTTAAAAAATTAAACAAACGGATGCTAATTTCTGCTACTAAGATGCAGGCGATACCCGCATTTACAGGGATAATCAATCCCATAGAACTTAATTATTTGAATACCGATAACACGCTGCTGCAGGGATTAAAATTAAAAATAGTGAAAGCTGAGGGGAAAGATAAGCTGGATGCCTTATTTGCTTTAATTTGTAAATTGGGTAATGGTGCGTCCTTAATTTTTTGTAACCATCGCGATGCCGTGGAACGTATCAGCGGATTGTTATGGGACAAGGGAATGGCGCATGGCATTTTTCATGGTGGTATGGAGCAGGTTGACAGAGAGCGGGCATTAATTAAATTTAGAAATGGTAGTCATAAAATGTTAATCACTACCGATTTAGCTTCCCGGGGGCTGGATATCCCCGAAATTGAATTTGTAATCCATTATCAATTACCGCATACCCTCGATGTATTCATCCATAGAAATGGCCGTACTGCAAGGATGAATGCCAAAGGTATTTCTTATTTATTATTATCTGATGGGGAGTACATACCTGCCTTTATTAAAGATGCCCCTGAGCTTGAAATTTTACCTACTCATAATATAATGCCCGAAAAATCCGACTGGGTAACGCTTTATATTGCTTCTGGAAAAAAAGATAAAATTAATAAGGTGGATATTGTGGGTTTGCTACTTCAAAAGGGCAAATTGCAAAAAGAAGATTTAGGACTTATTGAAGTATTAGATTTCTCCTCTTACGTGGCCGTTAATAAAAATAAAATCGATGCGCTTTTGCAATTGCTAATAAATGAAAAGATAAAAAATAAAAAAGTTAAAATAGAAATATCTAAATAAGTAAAGCTTTCAAAATGATTTCGACAAAACAGATATATTAATAAAAACAGCTGCTAGTTGTAAATAAAGAGCTAGGGAGCCCCCAAAAATAAAGGGTAAACTTTATTGTTAAATTTGTATTCCCATAATTGTTACATCATCCACCTGATCCAAGTCTCCTTTCCAGGCATGAAATTCCTGGTCCAATATTTTTTTCTGCTTGCTTATGGGAATGCTATTTAAGGATAGTAATTTAGTCCTCAGTTGTTTTGTCATATATTTTTTTCCTTTTATGCCGCCAAACTGATCGGCGTAACCGTCGGTAACCATATATATCAAATCGCCCCTTTTTGCTATTATTTCTTTCTGGGTAAAGGGCTGCATAACGGAATAAAAGCCGACGGGTTGTTTATCACTTTTGTATTCTATTAATGTAGGCTCCCCCTCTGTTGTCGAAATTATATAGATAGTATTATTGGCCCCCGAAAATTGAATTTTTATTTCTTCCTCATTTTCAGGACTTTTTAAAATTGAAATAAGTGTTATATCCATCCCATCTTTACCTCCCGAATCAAGCCTTTCGGGGTTAAGGGCAAATATTATGATCCTTCTTAATTCATCTAATATAAGGTTTGGTTCTATAATATGTTTTGAATGTGAAATTTCATTTAACAAGCTTATTCCTATTAAACTCATAAAGGCTCCCGGTATTCCATGTCCTGTGCTGTCGGCACATGCTACTAGTGTTCTGTCGGGCAATTCATAGGACCAATAAAAATCCCCGCTTACTATGTCCCGTGGTTTGAAAAATATAAAATAGTTTTTTAAGGATTTATTAAGAATATTTTCGCTGGTCAAAAAACTACGCTGTATGCGTTTTGCGTAAATTAAACTATCTGTTATCTCATTCATTGCTATTGAAAGATTTTCGTTGGCTCCCTTTAGCTCAATGGTTCGTAGTTTAACTTTTTCTTCCAATATACGCTTCTCTGCTGCTAATTTTGCTGTTCTATTATAAATATAAGCGATGACACTGCCGGTAACAAATAAAACAAATAATACATTAAACCACCATGTTTTATACCATGGTGGTTCTATATAAAAGCTAAAGCTTATTGTATCCTTGCTCCATATTTTATTGCTGTTCATCGCTTTTACTTTAAAAGTATAGCTGCCTGGCGCAATATTGTTAAAACTAGCTTCGGTAACTGCTGCTGGTGGCGACCATTGATTATCCTGGCCTTCCAGCATATAGGAGTATTTTACCGCATCCGTAGTAAGGGCTTGAAAATAAAAAGTTAAGTGATTGTTTTTATGAGTTAATATAAGGTTTTGGGGCAAATTAGTACGCAAATCTACTGAGTCGGCAAATTTTTTCCAATCTACTTTTTCGTATGCCAATTTTATTTCACTTAAATACAATTTTGGTGGTATAAGGTTAGGATAATCAAATTTGCGGTTATAGGTATATAAGCCATTGTTAGTACCAAATAAAATTAAGCCATTATCATCAATTAATAATGTATTTTCGTTTTCAACTCCTCCTTTAAATCCTTCCTCTTGGCCGAAGTAGCGTATTTGCTCTACTTTAAAATTTTCATCCAGTTTTAAAGTATTAATGCCTTGATCCGAAGCTATAAAAATACTTTTTGATCTTTGATCCCATTTCGTAGCCTTGATAACATTGGAACACAAACCATCTTTTTTTGAAATATAGATGAATTTTTTACCATTATAACAGCTTAAACCTTCTCCATTTGTCCCAAAATACATATTATTATTATTATCCCTGGCAATTGAAATTACCCAATTAGAGGCTAAACCATCTTTTTCGGTATAATTTATAAATTTTCCGTTTTCGAGCTTGAATACCCCTGCATCCTTAGTACCTAGCCAAATAACTCCTTTCTCATCATAAAAGCTTGTATAAATATTATTAGAATTTAAACCGCTTGTATTTTCATAGTGTTTTTCCTTATTGTTTTTAATGCTATTCAAGCCGCTACCAAAAGTTGCAATAAAAATTGTTGAATCTTTAGCTTGAAAAATACTGGAAATAAATTGTAAAATTTTGTTATCAATATTTATTATTTTCTTTTTAAATTTATATTGCCCATTTATATTTTCATATATAAATATTCCTTCATATGATCCACCAACCCATAGGTCGCTGTTATTATCTTCGAAAATACAAGAAATGGTTAGTGGCATAAATGCAGGATCTAAGGCAAAGGGAGTGAAAATGCCTTTTGAAAAATAAAAGAGTCCATTATCTTCTATTCCAACAATATAATTGCCTTTCTTTGTTTGATAAATTTTAGTAATGCGGGTATTATCTGGGTAATTTATTCGGGTATAATTCAGGAAAGTTTCATTGGATAATATATTAACTCCTCCATCCTGCAAGCCCATCCATACTTTTCCCTCCTTGTCTGCATTAACAGATAGTACCATGTTTCTTGTTAATCCATTTTCTTCCTTCAGCAGGGTATATTTTTTACCATCATACTTTAAGGTACCATGGTCGGTGGCAAACCATATATTGCCATGGTAATCCTCTGTAATACTGCCAATATAATCTTCCCTTATTTCAGCGGGTATTTTTTGATTCTCGAATGCAATGCCGTTGTATTTTATTATCCCAATTCCGATTGAGCCAAACCACATGTCTCCTTTGGTATCACACAATACCGAAAAATAAGATTTGTTGGGATTGTTTTTTGAAAATATTTCATCGTAATTGGTAATTTTTTTGCCATCGTATTTTGAAATACCATTTTTTGTAACAATCCAATAATTTCCTTTTTTATCCTGGCTAATGGCATTTACCTCATTTGTGCTAAGGCCATTTGCTATGTTTATTTTATTGCAATTGGCTCCATCAAAAACAAATATCCCAGCATTGGTACATACCCAAACTTTGTTTTTAACATCACAATAAATAGAATTTACTAAATTGCATCCTAGCCCTCCATCCATTTTTAAATTGGTAAATTGGATGCCATCAAACTTTGAAACGCCATCTTGTGTAGCTATCCATATATTACCCAATTTGTCCTCGGTAATAAAAGTTACGTCATTGCCAATTAGGCCCTCTTTTTTCGAATAGTTCTTAAATTCTTTACCATCGTATCGGCTAATGCCTCCTCCTTGGGTAGCAAACCAATGAAAGCCTTTGCTATCCTGAAAAATGTTATTTACAATGGAGCTTGCAAGGCCGTTTTTTTGATTCAGGTATTTGAAATTATATTGCTGTGCAAGGCAAGTGCTTATGTTAACACCCTGCACAATAAAAAATAAGATATATAATTTAAAACGGCTGTATTGCATAAAAAAAATTTGCCTAACCAATAGTTTATGATTAGGCAAATTTATAAAAAATTTCTATAAAAATTATTCTTAGTTTATTATTAGTTTTTTAACCACCTTGTTTTTATTATTATCAACAATAACGGAATACACTCCTTTTGTAAATGCAGAGGTATTTATTTGTTTGATGGTTTTTCCCGAGGCAGCTATTATAAATTCGTTAAACACCATTTGCCCGAGTACATTGATAATTCTCAATTGCGTTTTTTCTGTTGTGCTCGAAAATTCAATAGTAACTGTATTTCTTGCTGGGTTCGGATATACTAGTATTTCGCTTTCTGGCAACACTTTAATAGTATTTTCGGTTATTAAATTACCCGTAGGTCGTTTATTCGACCTTGAGGTATTGATAAGACTGCGGGTTGGGGTACATTCTGTGGTCCAGTCTGTTTTTACAAACCATTGTGCATTTTGATGGTTGAAATAACCTGGGTCGGCTACATTCGCCTGTGTTCCGGCTACTGCACCTACTGGATACCAGCCTGTGCTTTGATCCTGAGTAGTATCACACATCAATATATAATTATCTATATTAGGATCCGAACCTTCAATAGCATAAGGTAAATTCCAATCAAAATTCCCATTAGCATCAGGTCCAGCAATCCAGATGGTATTATGATAAAGACTTAAATTACTAGAGTCGCTGCATTGGTCTACCATCTGCAGTTTATAACGGTATGCACCTACATCAGGGTCTCCGTTTGCAGGGCCAATAGAAGTATTAATATCAACAAATTCACTCAATGAATCGTATGGTACGGATCCAATGAGCGTATAAGTATTGGTGGACACTTCCCTGTAAATATTAAAATGATCTATGTGGGTATAACTTGTTTTATCCCAAACAATAACATTATGATCAAATGTTTCGTTTATTGTTACCAAACAAATTTTTGGTGTAGGTGTTACTTGAGCAATAGTAACAGATGCGCTAGTGCTGCAGCCTCCAATATCGCTTACTGTTACGGCATAAGTTCCTACAGCAAGACCAGTTGTTGTTTTAGAGCTAATATTTAAACCACCCGTCCAAAAATAGCTATAGCCTCCATTACCGCCAAGTGGATTAGCAGTAGCAGTACCATCATTACTTTGGCAGGTAGCACTCTCACTTGCAATGGTAGCAGAAAGCACAGCAGGTTGTTCAATGCTGTAAATTCTTACAGCCTTACAATGCATTGCATCTTCTACAAAAAGTAAGTAAAGACCTTTTGGCAATGAATCTATGTCTTGTTCGGAGAATGGTGCTACACTCCAGGTATATTCAAATGGTGAAGTACCTCCATTAACTGTAATATCAATGGATCCATTACTCAGCCCAAAACATTTTACAGGGCTTACCACTGCAGTAACTACCGGCGAATTGGCGTTACTAAGCGGAGTAGTTTTTACAATAGTACAACCTTTCGCATCTGTAATTGTTAAGGTATAAGAGCCAACAGGAAGGCCTGAAACAGTATCGTTTGTAACGTTGGTTCCTGTCCAGGCATAAGTATAAGGTGCTGTGCCACCGCTTACTGTTGCACTTATTGCGCCATCGGAATTACCGCATGTAGGTGATTTAACAGTTATAAAAGTAGCATCTAAAACAGCAGGCTGCGTTATTGTATGCGTAAAACTTAAATGGCAATTGTTTGAAGGGTTAGTGGTTTCCAATGTATAATTACCTGCTGCAAGGTTGCTTATATCTTTTGTAGTGGCACCATTCGACCATAAATAGATTAAATTAGCTGGATTAGTGCTTATATTAATATTAATATATCCGGTGTTAGCTCCGTAACAATCAATATTGGCAGCATTAAGCAGGGTTAAAGGTACACCACTTGCTTCACAAACAGCTATATTGGAAGAAGCTTCGCATTGGTTGCCGTAAAAAACAGTTACTCCGTGTAAGCCATAAGCAAGGCCCACTATAGTTTCGTTTGTTCCTCCATTGGTCCATAAATAGGTATAAGGTCCTGAGGGGCCACTTAAAACGCTAACAGTAGATTGACCGTTAAAACTACCACAATCGGAGGGGGTCATCGTCATGCTTAATACTAAAGCTGCAGGATCTTCGACTATAACTTGTTTGCTGGCCGAACAGCCGTTCTTATCGGTAACGGTAGCAGTATATACACCGCGATTTAAAGAATATGCCGAATCGGCTATTTGATGAATACCGTCGCTCCAGGAATAGGTAAAAGGCGCTATTCCATTACTTGAATGTATTGTTGCAGATCCATCAGTACCTCCTATACAGCTTGGGGAATGGCTGATAGAAGTAAGGCTTAAACCAGCAGAACTGGTTACATTGATGGCTTTTGAATAGCTAGCCGAATTGCCGCAGCCATTTATTACTTTAACCGTTGCCACATAGGCTCCTTGAATAGCATAGGTATGCGTAGCTGTTGGTGAAGGCGAGCTGAGGGTATCTCCATCACCAAAATACCATACGTAAGAAGAACCACCAAAAGCAGCAAAATCTATGGCTGCACAGGTAGTATAAGGGGGAGGGGAGGCTACCATGTCGCCACTTACCAATAGATTGGAGCCACCAATAATTATTTTTAAAGAATCGGTCACAGAATTCCCACAATTATTAGTTAGTGTAAGAGAAACATTATACGTTCCGTTAGTTGCATAAACGTGTTTTATTGTGGTAATGGGGAAGGTGCCACTTCCAACATTATATATGGAACTTTCAGTAGCAATGCCGGTGCTGCCATCACCAAAATTCCATAAATTGCTTGCTGCATCGCCAAAGAAGTAAAAAACTACGGCATCCCCTACGCAGGCATAAGACAATCCGTTATCATAATTACTATTAGGTGAACCCCAGCTTTTGTCACCATTTTGTAAAGTTAAGGATGGCACTGCAGAGGTCTCCACATGTTGTGTTAAGAAAAGTGTTTTTTCACTGCCGCAGGAATTTATTACCTTAACTTTTAAGGTATCATAGCCAGTTAGCTGATAAATATGGTCAAGGCCGATACCAATAGTTGTGTCGGGAGCGCTGTTATCTCCAAAATCCCATATATATTGGTTGGAAGGCTGCCCATCTTGTATTATAAATTGAACATTATCACCTATGCAGGAAGGGTTTTGAATGCCTGTTATGGTTAAATTATTATCTACAGGGTTTGTTGTATTTACCTGAATTGTCGTATGCAGTGTTTTATAGTTCCCACATCCGTTTTGTACTTGACAAGTTACATTTTTTACACCCAAACTATTATAATCATGTTGGATGGTGTTCCCTTGGGTAATTAAGCTATCGCCATCACCAAAATTCCATTTATAGCTGCTAAAACTATTCTGGTTGAGGGTAAAATGAACTAAATCGTTTATGCAGGTACTTGTGCCAGGATTTGCTTCAATAGCTAGTCCGGCGAAAAAACCACCAGATGCACTGTCCACTGTTATACTACCATATAAAGTGGTGATTGAGCCGCAGGCATTGGTAATTGTACAGGAATAGGAAAAGGTGCCTTGGGTGTCAAAAATATGTTGCACATGATTTTGACTGCCTGCCAAAGTATCATTACTAAACATCCAAAGATAATTTGCATAACCATGAGGGGCAAAAATATTTACCTCATCGCCAGGGCAGGAAGCAGCAGGTTGCGCAGTTAATTTAAAATTCTCATCTATTGGAAAACTTACACTGTCTTTAATTTCTAATTGTGCAACTAATGTTTTAAAAGCACCACATCCATTTTTTATTTTTACCGAAACGGGATAGGTTCCTAAAGTATTGTAAGTATGATTAAAATAATTTGATGTGGTAGTTATATTAGCTGCCCCATCACCAAAGATCCATTCATAGCTTTGGTAACCGCCTGGCGCATTCATCCCTACAAAGGAGCCTGGGCAAGCCGGTGATTGCAGGTGCAGCATAAATTGAGAATTGTTAGGGAAACCTGCTATAGGGCTAATAGTTACACTTTTTATTATGGTATCTTTATTGCCACATCCATTCGTAATTATTACTTTTGCAGAATAATTACCATCGGATGCATATATATGAAAATTATCATATTGGCTAGTATTTACTATAGGGCTTCCATCGCCAAAAAACCATTGGTAATTTTGGTAACCCTGTGGCGCTCTAAAATAAATATTATCAGCCGCACATGCTGGACTAGTTTGTATTTCTAAATTCATATTATTCGGAAAACCAGCATTTGAATTAATTGAAATAGTGCCACTTTGGCTTGCAGTATTTCCACAAGCATTACTGAATGTTACACTTACATCTTTAGTACCCAAACTATCTGAATAAAAATGATTTACAGAATTGTTGTTGGTAGTTACTGTATCAGTGCCATCGCCAAAATACCATTTATAGTTAAAATAGCCATGTGCAGCATTAAAATTAACAAATGAATTAGGGCAAGAGCTGCTAGGAGATTGTATAGCTTGGTTGTATAAATATATAGGTAAATTAGAATTAAAAGAGATTGTGGTGTTAATTACTTTTGGGTTTCCACAGTCCCTTTTTATATGAAGTGTAATAGTTGCATAAGAAAGACCACTACCATAAAAATGCGAAATATAATTATTAGTACTTACAACTGTAGCACTACCGTCACCAAAATTCCACTCGTATCCTAGAAAACCAGCTGGGGCGTTAAAATAAACATTGGAGTTAGGACAGTTATAGTAAGAGCAATCAATATGGTATTGCGATTCAGGAGCAGGCCAAGCGGCAGTATCAGAACTTTGTATTTGTTTGATTGCCTCTCCAGATATACCGCATTGGTTTTTAACCTGCAGTTTTACTGTATGAAAACCTTGTGAATATTGATGCTGTGGGTTAGAGAATAAAGATGTATCGCTACCACTGTTGTTAGGCACGGCAGTATCAAAATCCCAGTTATAAGTACTATAATATGCTGTAGAAAATTTAATAGGATCGCCAGGGCAGGTAGGTGAATTTAATGCTTGTATGGATGGTTGAGGAGCAGTAGTAGAATTTGTTGATGAAGTAACATTTTTTGATATTTGACTACAACCATATAAATCAACAGTAATAGTATATGTGCCAGGTTCATTATAAGAATGATATACGCTATTACCATAACCATTTTGACTACTACCGTCTCCGAAATTCCAAGATGGACTATTATTATTTAAATGCTGTGGTAAAGAAAAATTTTGTAAATCCCCCACACAAAATAATGTATTACCAATGATTGCACTATTAACTGTTACTGTAATTTCATTACTGACAGCGGAACAGCTTACATATTGTGTGAAAATAGAAACCCGCCTATATTTGGTTGTTGTATTTAAATTACCAGCATCGTACAATATATCAGTTCCATTTGGTGTTATATCTACGAAACTATTATTCGTCTCATATTGCCACTGGTAAGACGTAGGGCCAGAATATGCTGGGTTAACTTCTGTAAAACCAGATGGATCACCACCTATACATATCGTTTGGGCATTTCCAATGGTGCCGCCATTGTAAACAATTATATATACAATATTACTGGCAGCGAAACAATCTACTCCATTTAGTGTGCTCTTAGCAATTCGCCTGTAATAAGTATTTTGTGTTAAATTTGTTGGGGTTGTGTAATTTGAGGCAGTAGCTAAATCAATATTTGAAAAATAATTATTATCCGTACTGCTTTCCCACTGGTAACTAATAGTTCCAGTGCCACTTGCTGGAGTTCCATTCGTTATTGTATGAGAGGTTCCACTACAAATAGTTATATTAACACCATTAATAGAACCAGGAATAACATTATTAACTGTTACTGTAATTGAGTTGCTGACAGCAGGACAAGTTACTGCACCTACTGTACTTATAGTTTTCCGCCCATAAGTGGTGGTTGCTGTTAAAGTAGTTGTTACATCGTATTCTTTTGTAGTGGCTAATACTTGTGGTGTTCCAGGCGGTACGAATGACCACTCGTAAGTCAATGTGCCCGAACCTGTGGATGCTACACTTTCTGTAAACGCTGCTGGATCATCGCCATTGCATATCGGTTGGGGACTTGCTATGGTGCCACCTGTAACACTATTTACCGTTACTTTTATTACGTTACTGTAATTAGTTATTGAATTTTGAGTTCTACCACGCCTATAGTAGGTGGTTGCAGTTAATCCCGGATCTACATCATAATCATCTAAAGATGCATTATTAATATTTGGCGACCAATTAATTAGAGAATCAGGACTAGACTGCCAACTGTATGTTTCACCTGCTACAAGAAGACCTTCAAATTTTGCTGGATTGCCACCACTACAAATTGTTTGAGAGTTACCTATAATTCCACCTGGAGGGGGAGTTACTGTTACCGTAATTGTATTACTGCTACAAATAATACCTCCTGTATTACAATTATAGTATTCTCTTCTATAATTGGTGGTTGTAGTTAATCCCGCAGGTACATCATAAGTGAAAGCTGTTGCACCACTAATCACTGAAGGTTGTTGTCCCTGAGCAGAAGCCAGCCACCTATAACATGCGGTGCCATCTTGACTACCCGTGAAAGCAGCAGGATCGCCACTATAACTAATTGTTTGATTGGAGCCTATGCTACATTGAGAGGCATTTACTGTTACCGTTATTGTGTTACTGAAACAAATATTTATTCCTCCACCATCAGTTTGAGAATCAGTTACTTTTCTTCTAAAGTAGGTGGTTGCATTTAATGCCCCAGATGAATAAGTGAGTGAATTTTGACCTGCAATTGTTGTAAATGTCGTATTATTAGCACTAGCCTGCCAGTAATAGTATGACAAACCTAAACCTGATGCAGGATTAATGCTTGTAAAAGTAGAAGGAGCGCTCCCAGAAGCAATTGTTTGATCGCTACCTATTGATCCACCAGTACCATTACAAGCTTGCGCCAACAAATTACTATTCACATTAACTAATAAAAGTGCGACTATAAAAAACAGAGAGTATATTTTTTTCATGGCTTTAAGTATTAATTGTTTCCAATTGCTAAATTAAATATTAATTTTTAATAAACAAATATAAGTTGATAAGTTTTTATATGTTTTTAAAATGATGAGGAATATCATCCTGTGGTAATTTTTTTCAAAATAATGAAAGGAGGATGGTATAATATTGTTTCAATATAATGTTAGTTATTCTTGTAAATTAATTTAAGTTTTGGTTTTATAAATCCTCTAAAATAAAGGGTTTTAGGTTGCTGCTGTTAGGTTATAAAGGTGGTTCTTAAAAAGGGGATTATAAAATTATAATTAGAGTCTGTCTATAACGTCCGATTTTTTTGTTATTCTTGTTTTGAAAACCAGTCATTTACCAATGTAAACTTCTGATTTTCAAAACTACGAAAGCCTCGAACTCGAACATTATAGTTCAGACTCTCGACGCTATGGACAGACACTAATTAACAATTGCTGAGTGAATTTTTCTAAATAAAGCTGCAAATTAAATGGCTGAAAAACCTTGTTTTTTTTTGTTATGATACCCTTCGGTGGTTCTGCAAATGCTCACCACAGACTCGCTAAGGAGATGCTCCAGAAAAAAAAAGTAAAGAACAAACGATTCCTCCCCACCAGCAAGCCTGCATCGCATTTTTTCATATCTTTCGCGCATTTTCACAAATTTGTTTTTCTGCAAAAAAAATGAAATCATCTGTTTTTGTAATAATAAATCTGTTTTGTCGAAATTATTTTGAAACCTTCACTAATATTAATGCAGCGAAAGAAATTAACGGTATTTTATATCTACAGATTTATAGATTAATCGCATTGGATTTTGCATTTTAGCAGTATTCTTAAGCCTGCTTTTTTTGTATATAACTAATTCCATCCCCATCAGTTTAGGGTTTTTGGCATTGGCATTCCACAGTTTTACTTCTCTCAAGAGCAATTGTTTTTCTGCTATTAAATCTTTTTTATTCCTACCTTTTTTAAGTGTTAAATAGCTAAAAAGCTGCTCTTGCACCTTCGAATAAAACAGTGATTTCCCCAAAGGCAATCCATTAAAAACAGATATGGTATCCTTATTTTTGGTAATAGCCTCCAGCTGCATGTACCCTTTTTCTGAAGGCGGGTCGGGTGAATATAAATGCCAGTATTGTGTAAAAAAAGTATACTGGGGCAGAAGTGTATGATTAAATGTACCAAACATTTTATCAAGATGAAAAAATGTTATTAAGTGTTTTATTCTGTCCTTTGTATTGCTGGCATTGGTTTGCGAAAGGTTGCTGAAAAGTATCATACAACAAAGTAAGATAGCAATAATTTTTTCGGCTGCAAAGCGCTTATAAAATAATTGTTTTGCAATATTCAATAATGGCGCTTGTAATTTTTGCAGCCTGGTATTAATTTTCTTTACCTTATCATTATTAAGTGTATGTTTCCCCTCTACATTTACGAAACTTTTTTTATTGCTTAAATACCCTTTCAATAAATTATATAGCCGATGGGACTTTAGTTTTTGTTTGAAGGATAAAAAAATAACTTTGGAAGGATGGCTATCCTGTTTTTCTTTATATTTTTTTATAAAACCAAATAGGCTATCCCAAAAATAGGATGGTAATAACAAAAAAGATACTGCTGTAGCTACATATTTAAAATTTCCTACATCAGCAAACAGGGAGATACCCCAATGTAAAAAAAATATTAAAAATGCTGCCAAAAACCGCAATCTTTTATTTTTAAAAGGAAAGAAAAGGATGGCTAATAATGCAATTTCTATTGCCAGGGTGAAGTATGTTAAAAATACAAGTACCCATCTAAGGTTGAGGTGCTGCAGCAGCCATGCTGCCAAACTAGTTGCTTTAGCTGTTTCATTCAAAAAACTTTCCACCGCCTGCCCACTCATCCATAGGGTACCATTTTTGGAAATGCCATTATAAAAATAAATAATACCAACCTGAAAAATTAAGGCATAAGCAATCGGCGATTTCCACTCGAACATATCCTTATTACTGTAATTCAAGCGATAATGAAAAATACTTTTTATACTTCTCCAAAAACTTAATCTTGTGCCTCCCTTATCAATACTGCTGTTGGGGGTATCAATGATAGTGTTTGTAAGGGTATTTGTATTCTTGAAAACAGAAAAATAGGGCCTGTGTGGGACTATGGCAAGCCAAAATAACATAACAGCAGCATACATTTCCCATCCAAAATATAAAATGCTATACCTGTTAAAAAAAAGGTAAATAAGAATAACACCTGTTACAGCCATCAGGCGGCAATAAAAGCCGATGGACAGCAGCAGCATCACTATAATAATAAGGCAAATAAAAAATAGCATAGCAGCATCCGACTGTAAATAAAAAATGCCGGAAAATCCTTTGTAATAAGCCATGTATTCATTGGCATAGGCATTTCCCAGCACGCCAGTTTCCGGACTATAGATAGCTTTGAAATTACCCAATACGCTGAAACAAAATTCAAGAGCAATAAATAAGGAAAGCGAAATTCGGAATGCAGCTATTGACCTCAAGTCAATACCATAAATATTTTTCATCATTTTATATTTATTGCTTTTTCTTTAAATAAAATTAACATTTTTTATTTTTCAGAAAGGCTTTGAATAGCTAAATAGTGTCTGTCCATATAGTCGAGAGTCTGATTTATAATGTTCAAGTTCGAGGCTTGCGAAGTTTTGAAAATCATGGAGTTTGCTTTTGCAAATGACTGTTTTCAAAACAAGCATAACGAAGAAATTGGACATTATGGACAGACTCTAAATAATATTTACAAGGTTACAAAATATTTCAATCATTTATAGCGAAACTGATTTCCGAAAGGCTATAAAGTATTGCTATTGCCTTTATTGTTATTCCTCTTGGTATTGCGATATTGATGCGTATTGTTTAATTTTTTGGTTTTTAATAAAAAATAGAATATTTATTGTTTAGTGAAGTTCTCGAAATAAATCTGCAAATTAAATGGTTCAAAAACTGTGTATTTTTCTTTTGTCTTGATACCCTTCGGTGGTTCGACAAACGCTCACTACAGGCTTGCTCAGGACAGGCTCCAGAAACAAAAAATCAAGAGCAAACGATTCCTCCCCACCTGCAAGCCTGCATCGCGTTTGTACCTTCCTTACGCGCGTTTTCATAAGGGTGTTTTTTGCAAAAAAATGAAAACCTCTGTTTTTATTAACAATGGTTCGGTAGTTTTTTACAATAAAAAATAATAATACAGCAAAATCAATGGTTTTGAGGCAACAAGTCAATTTCTGAAATATTCGCCAATAAAAGGTTTTAAAAAAACTACCGAACCATTGATTAATATATCTGTTTTGTCGAAATTATTTTGAAAGCTCTGCTTAGACATCAAAATTATATTTAGCTAAAATTAATGTTCTCTTAAAATAATAAAAATCTAATAGTATAATTTTCTTTATTTTTATGCGCTACAAAAAATAAAATGATGTATAAAAAAATTTCCCCCATGGTATTACTTTCTGTTATTGCAGGCTGCGGCAGCGCAGATAAAGAAGAGCAAAAAAAGTTGAATTACCCTTCAACCCGCAAGGTGGATACCTCCGATATTTATTTCGGTACAAAAATAAATGATCCTTACAGGTGGTTGGAAGATGATAAATCGGATGAAACGGCAGCATGGGTAAAGGTTCAAAATTCATTAACTTTCGATTACTTAGCTAAAATACCCTATCGCGAAAAGATAAAGCAACGCTTAACTCAAATATGGAATTTTGAAAAGCGCAGCGTACCATTTAAGAAAAATAATAATTATTTTTTTTATAAAAATGATGGCATTCAGAATCAAAGTGTATTGTATGTGCAAGACGGCTTAAAGGGTGTTGCGAAATCATTATTAGATCCCAATATATTGGCTGCCGACGGTACCATATCATTAGGTAGCATAGCCATAAGCAAAGATGCCAAATATTTAGCATACAGCATAAACCGCGCAGGCAGCGACTGGAGTGAAATTAATGTGATGGAAATTGAAACAGGAAAAAAATTAAAAGACGAAATAAAATGGGTTAAATTTTCGGATATTGCATGGAAAGGTCATGGGTTTTATTATAGCGCTTACGATGCTCCCAAAGGGATAGATAGCGAATTGTCAGGTAAAAATGAATTTCATAAAATATACTTTCATACTTTAGGGGATGATCAAAAAAATGATGCACTTGTATATGAGGACAAAAAAAATCCTTTGCGAAATTTTTCAGCCACCACCACCGACGATGAAAAATTATTATTGCTTTATGGCTCCGAATTTACCAGTGGCAATACATTTGCGGTAAAACAATTGGATAAGCCAGCAGCAGCATTTATTTCCTTGATAGATAATTTTGATAACAACTATACTGTAGTTCATAAGGAAGGCAACAAGCTTTTTGTTATAAGCGATAAGGAAGCTCCCAATTATCAATTATTAGAAATTGATATATTGCAGCAAGCAAATTATAAAAATTGGAAAAAAATTATTCCGGAATCAAAGGATTTGCTCGAAAGTGTCTCGGTCTGTAATGGGAAATTTATAGCTACCTATTTAAAAGATGTAAGTACCCAGTTGTTTGTATTTGATATGGAAGGCAATAAGGAGAATGAAATTAAGTTGCCCGGTATTTGTAAAGTAGATGCTTTCGAAAGTGATAAAGACGATAGCATTGCATTTTTTTCTTATAACACCTTTACGGCACCGCCTGTTGTATATAAATATACCATTCAGGATAATAAAATAGAGGAATGGTTTAAGCCAGAAATAGACTTTAAATCAGAAGATTATGAAAGTAAACAAGTGTTCTACAAAAGTAAAGACGGAACAGCAATACCCATGTTTATTACCCATAAAAAAGGAATAACAATGGACGGGAAAAACCCGTGTTTTTTGTTTGGCTACGGTGGTTTTAACTCCTACTACTCACCCGAATTCAGGATTGACAGGGCTGTATTTTTAGAAAATGGAGGAGTATATGCTATCCCCGGATTGCGCGGTGGAGGTGATTATGGCGAAAATTGGCACAAGGCGGGGATACAATGCAAAAAACAAAATGTGTTTGATGATTTTATTGCCGCCGCCGAATATTTAGTGAAAGAAAAATATACAGCGCATGATAAATTAGCCATACACGGCCGATCCAACGGTGGACTATTGGTGGGCGCTGTAATGACGCAACGGCCCGACATAGCAAAAGTGGCCATACCAACAGTAGGTGTTTTGGATATGCTGCGTTACCATAAGTTTACTATAGGCTGGGCATGGGCATCGGATTATGGCACTAGCGATAGTTTAGATCATTTTAACTGTCTCATTAAATACTCCCCATTGCATAATTTAAAAGAAGTAGAATATCCTGCAACACTTGTTACTACTGGTGATCACGACGACAGGGTGGTGCCGGCGCATTCGTTTAAATTTATTGCAACATTACAAGAGAAACAAAAAGGGCCTAACCCTGTTATGGTGCGCATTGATACTAATGCCGGCCATGGTGCAGGAAAACCTACATCCAAGCAAATAGAAGAATATAGCGATATATGGAGTTTTGTATTTTATAATTTAGGATTGAAATATTAAATTACATCGGCAAGCTACCACCCCTATTGTATGTTTGAAATCCTGAATGACAGAGATTAGTATTGATACTTATCTCCCCATAGTTTTCTTAAATATTCTCTCATTTCACTTTCCCTTAAATTAGTACCCGGTTCGTAAAATTTTACGCCGCTAATGCTATCGGGTAAATATTCCTGCTTAGAAAAATTTCCTGAGAAATTATGTGAATAAAGGTACTCTTTGCCATAGCCTATCTCTTGCATCAATTTTGTTGGAGCATTGCGCAAATGGAGGGGCACAGGTAAATTGCCACTACTTTTTACTGCTTCTGTTGCACTGTTAATTGCTACATAAGCGGCATTACTTTTGGCAGAGGCTGCCAAGTATGTTACAGCTTGTGATAAAATTATTCGGGATTCGGGAAACCCAATGATATTAACGGCCTGAAAACAATTGTTGGCAATAACTAATGCTGTAGGATTAGCGTTGCCTATATCCTCAGATGCAAGTATCACTAAACGGCGTGCAATAAATAAAGCATCTTCGCCGGCTTCAACCATCCTTGCAAGCCAATATACAGCAGCATTGGGGTCGCTACCTCTTATGGATTTAATAAAGGCAGAAATAATATCGTAATGATTCTCTCCCGCTTTATCGTATAAGGCAATATTTTGTTGTATGATTTTAGTAACTATCGTATTGGTAATTTCAATATCGTTATTCCCAAAGGTATTTACCACCAGCTCAAAAATATTTAACAATTTACGTCCATCACCTCCCGAAAGTCTTAGCAGAGCTTCGTTTTCAGTTATTTTTATATTTTTAGTTTTTAAAATAGGATCTGTTTTTAATGCTAATTCCAGCATAGCGAGTAGCTCCTCTTTTTCTAAATGTTTTAATATATAAACCTGACAACGGGATAAAAGTGCTGAAATAACTTCAAAAGAGGGGTTTTCGGTGGTAGCGCCTATTAAAGTGATAATACCTTTTTCGACAGCACCAAGCAATGAATCCTGCTGCGATTTACTAAAACGATGAATTTCATCGATAAACAATATGGGGTTTTTAGGGGAAAATAAGTTGTTACTGCCAGCCTTTTCAATTATTTCTCTTATATCCTTCACCCCCGAATTTATAGCACTTAATGCATAAAAGGGTCGTTTTAATTGATGCGCAATAATATTTGCGAGGGTAGTTTTCCCAACACCCGGAGGTCCCCAAAAAATAATCGATGGCAGCGTATTTAATGCTATTGCATTTTGCAATATTGCCCCTTCTCCTACAATATGTTTTTGGCCTATGTAATTTTCCAAGCTTGTTGGCCGCATCCTTTCGGCTAGCGGAATTATATTTTCCATTATTTTTTAAATTCCAATTTATACTAATTGCAAGAGGCAATTTTAAAACTGTATGAATGATATTTTTTTAATTCTTAATTTATTTAATAAGTGAAGTTTTCAAAATAAATCCACAAATTAAATGGTTCAAAAACTGTGTGTTATTCTTCTGGCCTGATACCCTTCGGTGGTTCGACAAACGCTCACCACAGGCTCGCTCAGGACAGGCTCCAGAAACAAAAAATCAAGAACAAACGATTCCTCCCCACCTTGCAACCCTGCATCGCGTTTGTACCTTCCTCACGCGCGTTTTCATAAGCATATTTTTTGCAAAAAAATGAAATTAGCTGTTTTTATTAATTTATCTGTTTTGTCGAAATTATTTTGAAAGCTCTCCTAAGCAATTAATGCTTGTATATCCCTATAAACTATTTAGTGTCTTGCGGCCTTTTGTGTTTCCATCTGCGATGTGTCCACAACCAATATTCGGGCATTTCTTGAATATCTTTTTCCAATATTTGAGTAGCTTTTTTTGTTATTTCGCCATAAGCAGTTTCATTAGGGCTATCTGTAATATCAAAAAAGTCAAGACTGAAATGTCCTCTCTTTATTTTATTTATTCGTCCAAATACAACAGGATAGTTGTATTCCTTGGCGTACTTTTCGGCGCCAAAAAGTACACCTGTATCTTGATTTAAAAATTTCATCCAATAAGCATTAGTAGGATTAGAAGGGGATTGATCGATACCAAAAATATAAACATTAAGTAAATTGGTATTTTTTTCAAAATAATGTTTTACGTCTTTAGTAGAAAGTAAGCCAAGACCATATCTACTTCTTGTACGAATCATTTTATCGTTAAAATATAAATTGCTAAGAGGCTTGTAAATCCCAACACCTTTATGTTTTACAAGAGCATCTATGGCAACAGCAAGATATTCCCAATTATTATAATGCCCACCAACAAATATTACACTTCTTTGTTCTTTATAATATTTATTAACTACTTCAGGGTTATTACAAATAAAACGTTTTGTAATTTCTTGTTCGGAAATCGAAAATATTTTAATGCTTTCAACTACTAAGTCGCAAAAATGTTTGTAAAATTTTTTGCAAATCTCATTGTGTTCTTTTGCTGATTTTTCGGGAAATGAATTGCGGATATTTTGTAAAACTATTTTTTTTCGATAGCCCAAAAGGTAATAAAACAGTACATATAATGCATCCGAAAGCAGGTATAATAAAGTAAATGGCAATAATGAAATAGGTAGTATAACTAAATAATAGAGTATTATGTTTATTGCTTTCATAGCCGATTGTGAAATATATAATTTTTAGCAAATATAAAAGTATAGTTTTATAATGATAAAATAGTTTTGACTCTTTATTTATTTTTGTGTACAATCATATTATTTAATTCCCATAATTTTTGAACCCTCTTTTTTTCAAACATTACGCTATTAAAAAATCAATATCTTTGACAATCAAATCATTTATAAATTTTAAAAGGGATGTCGGATAATTTGTTAGCCGAAAAGGTTGTCAACAAAATGATGGATACTGATTGGTTCAGTAAGTGGTTAGGAATTGAACCATTGGTAATAAAGCCCGGATATTGTATATTGCAAATGACAATACGGAAAGAAATGCTGAATGGTTTTGCTATTGCTCACGGTGGAATAACTTATTCCTTGGCGGACAGTGCTTTGGCTTTCGCTGCTAATTCGCATGGTAGAATGAGCCTTTCTGTTGAAACAAATATTTCACATATTATATCATTAAAAGAAGGGGATAAAATAATAGCAGTTGCTGAAGAAATGAGTATTAGCAATAAATTTGGAGTATATCAGGTAACAATAAAAAAAGTTGACGATAAAAAATCGGAAGGCACTGCATTGGTAAATGATAGTGCTGATAATATAAAAGAAGAAGCTAAAATAGTTGCACTTTTTAAAGGTACTGTTTATCGTACAAGTAAAAATTGGTTTGAATAGTACTATCTAATTTTCACTGTGCCGGCAGGTGTTTGAAATAAGATGGTGTCATTTCGAAAATTTGCTTTTAGCATTTTATTAAAAAAAAAAAATATGAAATCAGCATTTATTATTGACGGAATACGCACTCCTATAGGTAATTTTGGAGGAAGTCTATCCAGCATCCGTCCCGATGATATGGCAGCATTGGTTCTCAAAGAATTGCTGCGTCGTAATTCTCAAATCGATACTAAAAATATTGGTGATGTAATAATGGGATGCGCCAATCAGGCTGGTGAGGATAATCGTAACATAGCACGCATGGCATCACTACTAGCAGGTTTACCATATACAGTGCCTGGTGAAACCATCAATAGATTATGTGCTTCTGGATTGTCTGCATCCATGGCTGCTGCAAGAGTAATAATGACAGGTGAATCCGATTTAATGATTGCTGGCGGTGTTGAAAATATGACACGCGCCCCTTTGGTTATGTCAAAAGCTTCATCGGCATTTGCACGTGATCAGCAGCTATTTGATTCCTCCTTTGGCTGGCGATTTATAAATCCTAAAATGAAGGAAATGTATGGTGTTGATGGGATGGGAGAAACAGCCGAAAATTTAGCGGAAAGGGACAGCATTAACCGTTTGGATCAGGATAAGTTTTCATTGTGGAGCCAGCAGAAAGCTTTGGCTGCTAAAGAAAGTGGGCGTTTTGCTAAAGAAATAATAGGGGTAGAAATTATTCATAAAAAAGGAGACACAAAATTTTTTGATACAGATGAATTTATTAAACCAGACACTTCCTTAGAAATTTTGTCGAAATTAAAAACATCTTTTCGTAAGGATGGTGGAACAGTTACAGCAGGCAATGCATCGGGATTAAATGATGGTGCTGCCGCTATTTTATTAGCTTCTGAAACGGCTATCAAAAAATATAACTTAATTCCTAAAGCACGAATTGTATCAAGTGGTGTAGCAGGTGTAGCGCCACGCATAATGGGTATTGGACCTGTTGCGGCAAGTGAAATAGCATTAAAACGTGCCGGCTTAACAATTAACGATATGGATATCATTGAATTAAATGAAGCATTTGCAGCGCAGTCTCTTGCCTGCATGCGTGCATGGGGTTTATCCGATACGGATGTGCGCATAAATCCCAATGGTGGTGCTATTGCGCTGGGCCATCCCTTAGGGATGAGTGGTGCTCGCATTTTAAATTCAGCAGCCATTGAATTGCACGAACAAAATAAAAAGTATGCCCTTGTTACAATGTGCATCGGCCTTGGACAAGGATATGCAGTGGTTATTGAGAAAGTTTAGGCCTTTTTTAATAGTGTCAGTCCATATAGTCGAGAGTCTGAACTATAATGTTCGAGTTCGAGGCTTTCGTAGTTTTGAAAATCAGGAGTTCTTTGGTAAATGACTGGTTTTTAAAACAAGAATAACGAAGAAATCAGACATTATAGACAGACTATAAATATCAATACATTAAAATTGCTAAATAATAAATAATAAAATGATATTTGAATTCAATGGTTATAAACCTGTTATCCACGAAAGTGCATTTATTCACCCCAATGCAACAGTTACAGGAAATGTAATAATAGGGAAGGATGTTTATATTGGACCTGGTGCAGCTATAAGAGGCGACTGGGGACAAATAATTATTGAGGATGGATGTAATGTGCAGGAAAATTGTACCATCCACATGTTCCCGGGCACTACTGTTCTATTAAAAGAAAATACTCATGTGGGTCATGGTGCCATAATACATGGTGCTACCATTGGTAAAAATGTATTAATAGGGATGAATTCTGTAATAATGGACGATGTGCTTATTGGAGATAATTGTATTATAGGTGCATTGTGTTTTGTTCCTGCTAATATGATTATTCCTGAAAAAAAGCTTGTGGTGGGTAATCCGGCAAAAGTTATAAAAGATATAAGTGATGAAATGATGGAATGGAAAGTAGAAGGAACAAAATTATATAAGCAATTACCTGCTGATTGCAAAGCTACATTAAAACCTTGTGAGCCTTTAAGAGAATTGGAAGCTGGCAGGCCAATACAACAGGATACCTATAAAAAATGGAAGTAAATATTTAATTGAAATCCATCTTACAAATAAATTTGGGTATATTGTTTAAACAGAAAATTGTAAAAAAAATATCAATAGAGCAAATAGAAAAATATAAATAAAAAAATAAAAACCAGCTCATTTATTACGCCTGTAAAAAGTGGCATTTTTTTGAGCTAAAAAAGCAACTAATTATGAATTTATATTTACACTTTATCCTTGTTAACTCTGAATTTAATCAAGGCTTGGCAGATGATTTAAATGAAGGAGAAGAGTCGGAAGATAATATTAAATACTTATGGGAGGATGAGCTTAAAGTAGCTGAACCTATCAAAGAATTTAAAATAAAAAATAATGCTACTTATACTTTGGCAGGTTTTTTTCCAGATGATAAAGCGTTTAGTTTCGAGATTGTGGATACAACCATTGTTGATTGTATTACCGAAAGCGGAAAAAATATGCAATTTGCTGTTTCTAAAAAGTTGTTGAAAAAAACAGATAAAAAAGTGGATGAAAAAATGGATGAAACTCATTTGTATTTTTACCTGCGTGATACATTCCCTCTGGAAAACCCTATGGATGGTATATATATATTAAAACAAGATTTCCCTAAAGCATTAAAAATAGAAGGATAAATAAATTTGATAGTTAAAATTCTGAAAAAATAATTTAACGCTTAACAATTTTTTTCAAAAATTAGAATGACAAAAGAAGAGCTGTTTTTAACTATAAAAAAGAAAAAAAGTTTTCTATGTATCGGATTGGATACTGATATAACTAAGTTGCCTGCAAAACTTCTAGAAACAGAGGATCCTGTTTTTGAATTCAACAAAAATATTATAGACCTAAGCCATGATTTGTGTGTAGCATATAAACTGAATACCGCGTTTTATGAGTCGCAGGGTGCTAAAGGCTGGCTTAGTTTAGAGAAGACTATTAATCATATTAATAAAACTGCTCCTGGTGTTTTTACAATTGCCGACGCAAAACGCGGTGATATTGGTAATACCTCAAAAATGTATGCAAAAGCATTTTTGGAAACATTAAATTTTGATGCCATCACTGTTGCCCCATATATGGGGGAAGATAGCGTAAGTCCTTTTCTTGAATATAAAAACAAATGGGTTATTTTATTGGCGCTTACCTCTAATAAGGGTGCTTTTGATTTTCAAACTTCTAAAGTATCCATGAATGAGAAGCATAGCGAGCCGCCCATCGAAAGATTTTTATATCAGCAAGTTATTGAAACATCAAAAAAATGGAGCTCTCCAGAAAATATGATGTATGTGGTGGGGGCAACAAAAGCAGAAATGTTACTCGATATTCGTAAAATTATACCTGATAATTTTTTATTGGTTCCCGGTGTAGGTGCGCAAGGAGGTAGCTTGCACGATGTAGTTAAATATGGTATCAACAAACAATGTGGATTACTCGTTAATTCATCGCGTGGGATAATATATGCAAGCACAGAAAATAATTATGCAGCGAGAGCAAGAGAAGAAGCGCAAAAATTGCAGAAAGAAATGGAAATATTATTGAATCAATATTTATTATAATAAATTATTTTTTTTAATTTATCAAGCTTCATCATTGTCTTAAAAATAAGCTCTTAATTGAGCACCGCCTGTATGGATAGCATTAGAATTTTCTGATTTTCGTCCATCATAAGTTAAACTCAATTGTAAATTATTAGACAAATTACGCTGATAGGTAATCCCCCAGGTTATATTCTCACCTATTTGGTAAGCATCCATCATTTCATAAGCTATTGAGGTATTTGTTAATCCATCAAATTTTATTTGAATAAAATTTGCTTTAACATTTAAACTGCCCTTTTGCAATACATTGTATTTTATTTCTAAACCATAATCCTTTATTTGGCTTTTAGTTACTGCCATTTCAATGTTGTTGTTTTTATCTGTAAATTTAAATGATAGTGATGCCCTGAATGCCGCTGATGGTTGAAAATTTAATTTAGGCGCCGCCTCATAATAAAAAATTGAAAAGTTACGGGTGCTGAAATACTGCGAATTACTTGTTTTTATGCCGTCTTTATATGCAATGTCCCACCATATTTTTTGGAATATATACCATCGCAAACGCACCTCCTTATATTTGTTTTGACGGGTATCAAAACCATTTAATAACAATAATTTATTATGTACATCTTGGTAAGTAATATCAATTCCAAAAATAGGATTCATCTGATTTATAAAAATAGAATTTCTGAAGGAAGAGTTAAGTGTAATTAATGATTTAAAGTCATTGGAACTGGTATCGTTAATTTTTACTAAAAAGGGATTGTAGGCATTATTTAAGTTCGAATTATTTGAATTAGGATTATCAGTAGCTATTGATTTCCTATCAATGCGAAAGGCGGATTGATTAGAAAAACGGGAAATAAATTTTCTGATGCCTGCTTTATTTACCCATATGGCAGCTGGTTTTAACAGTAGCATCTGACTGAATTGATTGTTATAAACTTTTACATAATCGAGAGAAGGCGTATAAATTTTTACGTAGTTTGCAGTGTTGGGAAAAGTAGCCACCTCAAATTCGTTTAGCTCCTTTATGCCGTTATTGTTATAATCCAGCCAAATAAAAACACCTTGTCCGGCTGCAACTTCAATATATGAGAATTGTTTTTTTACTTCTAGGCCCGAACCAATTTCATAAAATGAATTTGAATATATTAGTCCTTTCCATAATCTAAAATTATATTCGGTTCGTAAAACTAATGAATTGTCAGGCTTTTGAATCGTTATTGCGGGATCCACTTTTAATATACGATAAGCGACATTTAATTTTAATATGTTATTTGGATTTTTTATCAATTCCAGAAAGCCACCATAATTTTCGGCAAAGCTTGATTTTAAAAGGCTAGTAGCCGTCAATAAATTGTTTACCGCAAAGCTTGTTCTTTGTTTGTAATTGATACCATACCTGTTTTTTGTGGTATCCGAATTTTGGAAATACCCTTCCCAATCCCAAAATTGATAGCTGTTTGATAGCAACGAATCTTTGTTTAGTAATGAAAATTTATTATGCTCTAATTCATCTTTAAATCCAAGGGTAAAGCGTTTAATTTTATGTGAAACAGCACTTTTATGTCGGTAGAATTTTGTATTTAAAGTACTTGTAGAATTTAATAAACTGCCTTCATAATTTATATTAAATCCATTTTGGTTGAAATGAAGATTTACTAATTGTCGCATGGCATTATAATTTTTTTCTTCTAAAAGGGCATTGTATTTATATGCGATATGCCCTTTACCTTTTTTCGATAATTGCAATTTAGCACCTAGGATATGCTGATCACTTATAGCTATTATATTCTCCCGGTTCCAATCGCGATCAAACTCTATGCTTCGAAAACGTTCAATAGCGGAAAAATAGCTTTGCACATATTCATAATTCACATTTGTTTGTAATGTTAGCAATGGTTGTATTGCGCTGTCTGCAAGTAGGGGAGGGCTAATAGTACTTTTCTCGGCCTTTCTGAAAGGTACAGTATTATCAAAATTTATTTTTAAAGCATAACCAATATTATCTTTGCTATCAGCAGCCGAAAATGTATTGATATCATTGTTACTTCCTGCAGTTTCTATAGTAAGTTTTGTATTTGCTGAAAAGGCATAATCGGCGCTAGCAGTAATCATCTGTTTTTGCTTAGGTGTGATCAGTAATTTTACCGCCTCGTAATTCCCTTGTTTTATTCCTAATAATGGGCTAATCCATTCATAAACTTTGCCATTTGCGCTAGAAGCAATTTGATTGTAATTGCCATTGCCTTTACCTACATTGCTAAATGATACACGATATCTGGCACTATCGGCATTAGTGCTATATTTAAAAAATGAATATAACTGTGTTCCTATTAAAGTATCCATTTTTTTATAAAGTACTTCATTATTTGAAAATGTTACACTGTCGAAACTTGGAGTAATTGCCAACGATAAAGTGTCGCCAATTTCAGATAATAACTTTTGTTGTAGTGGAGATAAATCTTGCTGTAAAGGCTGGTTTTTGCTGTCGGCTTCAGAATAAAAATTAACATGCAGTTTAAGGTTATTATTTTCGAAATCATTTCCAAAATGTAACAAGGAACGCGCATAATTTTTGTCGGAATACTGAAATTCTACAACAATTCGTTTTTCTGTGGTGATGAGCTGCTTTGCCGTAAACGTAATTTCAGATGTATTATAATCGATGGTATAATCATTTTCTTGCCCCCTATCTAATAATTTCCCATTGATATAAACTTTTTCGGTGCCAGAGAGTACAATAATAAATGGTTCTTTTTCGGCACCCGATAATCTATAAGGGCCTTGATTGCTCTCCATGCCCTGAAATAGATTGCGTGCAAATTTCCCTCTTGAAATAGCTGCAATTAAGGAGGTTTTATAAATGCCCTGTTCTTTTATATTTTTGTTCTTTTTATTTGTTATTACTGATTTTGAAAAATTTATACCCTGGGCTTTTTTATGGAAATTCATAAAATAACTTTCAGGGCGATTGAATTGAAAATCTCCCGCTATCAGTTTAGCATTTTCGTTTGAAAGTTGAATAAATACTTTATCAAACTCCTGTAATTGCTGGGTATTTCCTTCTGGTTGAAATGGGATACTATTGTCGGTGGCGGCTAATAAAATATCAATATTATTGTTTAAGTGGCCCGATAACTGTAAATTTAAATTGGAATTTACAACCATGTTTTGGCTGTTTCCGAATGATAGGCCACGTGAAATACTGCCACTCTTATTTAAACCTTCCATTTTAAATATAGCATCATTTTTAGAAACGATAGTATAACTGAAAGGGTTTGTATTTCCGAATAAATTTGGTTTTATGCGGCTAAGATCTTTATGTTTTACTACCGAAGAAAATAAGTAAGGAAATGTTTTATAGCTTACCTGGAGGCTATCTTTTTTTGTATTAGCATCTTTCAAATTTAATAGGGAATAGGGAGAGGCATTGTTTTTATTTAATATCAAATAAGCATCGGCATAATTTATTTTTAGAAAAGAGGTGTCAATTAAAATCCCCTTACTGTCTTTAATAATTACAGAACCAGGGATAAGGCTGAGGGTATCAATTTTTATTGTGTCGCCAGTAATAAAAAATATTTTTTGAAAATTATTTGAATTTTGTTGCGCTAATATTGGCTTAATTAAAAATAAAATTAGTGGTAATAAAATTATTATTTTTTTTACAAAGATGCATTTACATGCTGATTTTATAATTAAATAAAGGCATTGGACAGGAATAGAAATAAATCTCATAGGCCAATAGGATACTATCCCACTGTTGCGGTAAAAAAAAGCTAGCCTTTTATTATTACTGTTATCCAAAACTTAAAATTATTTACACTAAAAAACTAGATAAATTTATACATTTGTTTTTTTACCTCAGCTTAACTTAATACGAGTGTAAATATTATAATAATTGCTATTCCATGAATATAAAATATTATTTGTTAATATTTTAACTTTATATTTTAAAACGTAAAATTATGACAAAAATTATAAGCTATAACTTAAATGGTATCCGCTCAGCTTTAAGCAAGGGACTTATGGAATGGATAAAAGCTACCGATCCCGATGTTTTATGTTTCCAGGAAATAAAAGCGCAACCAGAACAGCTCGATCTTACAATATTTGAAAAGGCAGGGTACCACCATTATTGGTACCCGGCACAAAAGAAAGGTTACAGTGGTGTTGCAATTTTTTCCAAATTAATGCCCGATAAAATAGAATATGGTTGTGGAATTTCTATTTATGATATGGAAGGGCGTGTAATTAGAGCCGATTATGGTGATGTATCTATCATAAGTGTTTATCATCCAAGTGGAAGTAGCGGTGAAGAGCGCCAACAATTTAAGATACAATGGCTAGCCGATTTCCAAAAATACATTGATGGGTTAAAAAAAATACGACCGAAGCTTATTATTTGTGGCGACTATAATATTTGCCATCAAGCTATTGATATTCATAATCCGAAAGGCAATGCTAATAGCAGTGGCTTTTTGCCTGAAGAGCGCGAATGGTTGGACCAATTTATGAAATCTGGATTTATTGATAGTTTTCGTCATTTTAATGCCGACCCTCATCATTATAGCTGGTGGAGTTATAGGGCAAATTCCCGTGCTAAAAATCTTGGATGGCGCATTGATTATAACCTTGTGAGTAATAATTTGCAAAAAAAAATGAAAAGATCCGCTATTTTGTCCGCAGCAAAACATTCTGATCATTGTCCGGTTTTACTTGAAATAGATCTTTAGGGCATGTTTTTATAAATTAGTTTCTTCGCCATTATTTTTATTTTAGTGAATTTAATGTCGATAAATTAGATTTTTTTATTAAACCATTTCCTGCAAATAATTGTTTATATATAAATTCTTGATCAACTTATATATAAACTTGTTATATTTGCACGGATTGATTTAATTTATTAAATAAGTTTAGATCAAAGGTTTTGAAATTAATAGATTAATAATTATTTGTATATATATATTAACATGAAAAAAATTATTTATTCCTTTTTGGTTCTAGGTTTATTAGTCTCATGTGGTAGCAATAACAGCTCAAAGGAGAATAATAAGAAAGCAAACGGAAGCGTTAATTACGGTGGTGTTTTTCGAATGAACGAGATTGAAGATTTCCGAAGTTTATACCCATTAGATATAACTGAAGTAGTATCGCAACGTATTTCTAGTCAGGTGTATGAAGGCTTGGTGAAACTTTCTCAGGCGGACTTAACAATTTTACCTTCTTTGGCTCAAAAATGGGAGAAAAATGCAGACGCGTCCCAATGGATATTCCTTATTCGTAAAGGTGTAAAATACCATGACGACGAATGTTTCCCTGGTGGTAAAGGTCGTGAGATAACAGCAAAAGATTTTATGTATTGCTTTCAACAACTTTGCTCTGTGAGCCCACAAAATTCTCAGTTTGGAAATACATTTAAAGACAGAGTTGTTGGTGCAAATGAATATTATCAATCTACGGTAGATAAAAAGCCTTTACCTGGTGGAATATCAGGAATAAAGATCATCGATGAATACACAATTCAAATTGATTTACTTTTCCCTTTTGCAGGATTCTTAAATATATTAAGCACTCCCGCTTGTTGGGTTTATCCAAAAGAAGCTTTGGATAAATATGGTGTCGAAATGAGATCTAAATGTGTTGGTACAGGACCTTTTCAGGCGAAAAATGTTAAAGAGGGAGACGTTGTTATTTTAGAGCGCAATCCAGATTATTGGGATGTGGATGAGTATGATAATAAACTACCATATTTGGATGCCCTTAAGTTTAGTTTTATCAAGGAGAAAAAAAATGAGCTTTTAGAGTTTAAAAGGGGGAATTTAGATATGGTATTTCAAATACCAGTAGAATCTATTTCTGATATATTGGGTGAATTAGATCATGCAAAAGAGGCAAATGCACCCTTTGATTTACAGGTTATCCCTGCCATGACAATTTTTTATTTTGGTTTTCAAATTCAAAGCGATATTTTTGATAAAAAAGAGGTGCGTTTAGCTTTTAACTATTCCATCGATCGTGATAAAATAGTTAACTATACACTTCAGGGAGAAGGGGTTCCAGCTAAATATGGTATCGTACCTCCATCTTTTAAAGATTATGATTCAAAGAGTATTAAAGGTTTTACCTTTGATGTAGATAAAGCACGTAAATATTTAGCCGCTGCCGGCTATCCTAATGGAAAAGGTTTCCCGAAATTAATATTGCAGCTTAACCAAGGAGGCAATAATAGAAATATTCAAATTGCCGAAGTGATTCAGAAAATGTTAATGGAAAATTTAAATATTGAAATTGAATTAAGTGTTTTAGCCCAAGCAGAGCATCTTGAAAGGGTAGAAACAGGTAAAACCTTATTTTGGAGAACTGGATGGGTGGCCGATTATCCGGATCCTGAAACTTTTTTAACGATTTTATATAGTAAACATATCCCTAAAAATTTGTCGGATAAAGCATATTTAAATTCCATGCGCTATAAAAATGTTCGATTCGATTCATTATTTACAGCGGCAATGCAGGAGGTGGATATTGAAAAGCGAATGAAATTATACATGCAGGCCGATCAGGTTGCAATTGATGACGCAGCTATCATGCCTATTTTTTATGATGAAAATTATCGTTTAGTGCAAACGTATATAAAAAGTTTCCCGGCAAACGCAATGGAACATAGGGATCTTACAAGGGTATATTTTGAGAAGGAAAAAGAAGTTGAAAAAAATTAAAAAATAAATAATATTGATATAGCAAAAAAAGCCTTTCTATTTTGGAAAGGCTTTTTTTTTGCTATATCGCTTATAATTTGAATTTATAAAATCAAAAATACTAATAAAAAACTTTTTTTTATGGAATGAAAGGTCTTGAAATGTATTATTTATGCTGTTTTCCATCCTGAATAATTGAGAGGTTGTTTTTATTATTTCTATTTTTCTTGTTCTGTTTTCAACAATTTCAAGTGAATAACCTTTATTTTAAGATATCAATTGAATGGTATTTATTAATATTATTGCATTAATAATACATCAATAAATAAACAGCTTTTATATGAAAAACTTTCTTAAAACTATTATAGCAATATTTTTTTTTAGTTTATGGTGCTCTTGTGTTCCTCAGCGTAAATTAGAGGAAGAGCAAGCAAAACGCAAGAACTGTGACAAAGATCTTGCAGCATTAAAAATATTAAATCAGGAATGTGAAACAAAATTAACGGAAGCATCCAAAAGTTTGGCTGATAATATACTGCAAGTGTCAAGGCTTCAAAAAGACACTACCATGTTAGGTTCAAGTATTCGTTCCTTCTCTTCAAAATATGAGCAATTAAATCAGATTAACGAGCAATTACTAGATAAATACAACCGTTTATTAGTTGGTAATATTGCCGATACTAAAAAAATATCTAAAGAGTTGCAACTCGCACAAGAACAACTCTTAAATAAACAAGATGAGTTAAAACAATTAGAAGCTAAGGTTAATAGCCAAAAGAAAAATTTAGAAACCCTTACTTCCGAATTAGCAAAGCGGGAAGCACGAGTTTCGGAATTAGAAGGTATCCTAAAAAAGAAAGATGATGCAGTGAACGACTTAAAGAAAAAACTTTCAGACGCTTTATTTGGTTTTGAGGGTAAAGGTTTAACAATAACTCAGAAAAATGGAAAAGTATATGTTTCTATGGAGGAAAATTTATTGTTTGCTTCAGGAAGTACATCAGTAGAAATAAAAGGTATAGAAGCATTGAAAAAAGTAGCAAAAGTGCTGGAGCAAAATCCTGATATCAATGTTTTAATAGAAGGACATACTGATGATGTGCCGATGGCCGGCAAAGGGGATATTAAGGATAACTGGGACTTAAGCGTTATGCGAGCTACCGCTATTGTTAAAATAATAAGTAAAAACGGTTCCGTAAATTCACGAAGAATGACCGCCGCCGGAAGAGGGGAGTTTTTCCCGATTGACGCTTCTAAAACTTCTGAGGCACGTAAAAAAAATCGTAGAACAGAAATTATTTTGACACCTAAATTAGATGAACTTTTTAAGGTATTAGAAACGAATTAGTGTTTGTCCATCTATGCACAGACTCTCTAATTAACTTCTCCCGCTAGTTTTAGATTAATTGTTAATAGAATTAAACCCAATTTGCGTTTTAAGATAATCAAGAGAACCTATATTATCCTTAGGAGTTTTAGCTTTTTTTGGGTGGTGATATTTTTTGATTTTCGTTACTGCGTGCTGCCTAAAATTTTGTTCTCAAATTCTTCATAAATTTAGTGGCATATACAAAATCCTGAACTTCTTTGTTTTCGGTTTTTAAAATTTCTTCTTTGCTGCCCTGCCACCAATTTTCACCCTTATTTATAAACATGATATTATCTCCAATTTCAATAACAGAATTCATATCATGAGTTATCACTATAGTAGTAATATCATATTCTTCAGTTATCTCATTTATTAAATTATCAATAACAATAGATGTTTTAGGGTCGAGGCCGGAGTTGGGTTCGTCACAAAATAAATATTTCGGCTGCATAGCAATAGCCCTCGCAATAGCTACCCTCTTTTTCATTCCTCCACTTAATTCGGAAGGATAAAGCTTATTAGAATTAAACAAGTTTACACGTTGCAAACAAAAATTAGCGCGATCCCGTTTTTCGCTTTCACTTAAATCTGTAAACATCGAAAGTGGAAAAACTACATTTTCTTCTACATTCTTTGAGTCAAACAGCGCTCCACCCTGAAAAAGCATCCCTATCTCTTTACGTATCTCTTTTTTATCTTTAAACTTTAAATCATAAAAGTTGCGGCCATCATATAATACATCACCTGTATCAATTTCATTTAACCCTACCATGCATCTTAATAATACAGTTTTACCCGATCCGCTTTCACCAATAATTACATTTGTTTTTCCTTTTTCAAAATTAAATGAAATATTATTTAGGATTAACCTATCGGCAAAAGATTTTGATATGTTTTTTATATCAATCACGCTAATAATAATTGAGTTAATATTAAATCAAAAGCAAGAATTAATATGCAACTATACACAACACCTTTTGTACTTGCTTTTCCTACTTCAAGGGAGCCTCCTCTGGTATAATACCCATGATAGGCAGGGACAGAGGCAAAAATAAAAGCAAACACTGCCGCTTTTAGCAAGGAGTAAATTATATTATAAGGTCTGAAATTATAAGTAATACCAATAACATATTCATAATTGGTAACTACTCCACTCATTATGCCAAATACATAGCCACCAAATATGCCCAAAAACATTGAAAAAATAAGAAGCACCGGGCTAAATAAGATACAGGCTATTATTTTTGGACGAATTAAATAACTAGCAGAGTTTATTCCCATTATTTCTAATGCATCTATCTGCTCTGTGATTCGCATGGTACCAATTTCGGAAGCGATGCTAGAGCCAATTTTACCTGCAAGAATTAAACTTATAATTGCTGGAGAAAATTCCAAAATCATTGAATCGCGAACAGCTACTCCTACTGCATATATCGGTACTAAAGGGTTTTCGAAGTTGAAGGCCGACTGAATTGTTATTACTGCTCCTATAAAAACTGAAATAATGCCAACAATGCCTAAGGAGCCAATCCCTAAATTATTTATTTCTTCAAAAATACGACTACGATAAATAGAAAATTTTTCGGCCTTGCCAAAAGAACGTCTCATTAAAATAAAATACCTGCCGAAATCAAAAAGTAGTTTCATGAAATGCCTTAGAATTTTCTCTAAAAATAAGAATAATTAACATATCATATTGTATTATTCCTAATTTAATGGCAGCAGTAAAAATATAATTAGATGCCTTTTAATATTTAACATTTTCTATTTTAGCTAGATTTAAAACGATTTTTTTTATTTTTGAATTGCCTCAACAATTTATTGCAAGTAAAATATGACTATTAAATATAATTTGCAATTTTTTAATTTAACAAAATACTTACCTTCGCAGCATTAAATACTTTTAGCCTATGCGTTTTGAATTAACCGATATTTTTTTATCAAACTTACGTACAGCAATACATGCTCAAAATGGTTCATTTGTTGCAGAGCAGCTTAATGAACTCTATTCCCCTGATATTGCAGAGATTTTTAATCATCTAGAAATAGAGGAAGCTAAATTTGTTTATAAACTTCTAGATGAACAAATAGCCTCTGATGTGATGGTTGTTTTAGAGGATGATGTGCGGGAAAGGTTTTTAGCATCGCTTACTGCTAAAGAAATTGCAGAACAGTTCATTGATAATATGGATTCGGATGATGCTGCTGATGTAATAGCTGAATTGCCTTTTGATGTGCAAGATGAAGTTTTGTCGCTTATAGAAGATAGTGAGCAGGCCAGCGACATTGTAGATTTATTGAATTATGACGAATATTCGGCAGGCGGTTTAATGGGTAAGGAATTTGTAAGGGTTCATTTACATAGCAAAGCACTTGAATGTGTGCGCGAAATACGCGAACAAACCCATGATTTAGAAGAAGTTTATGCCATTTATGTGGTGGATGATGATGAAAAGTTGATAGGACTGCTACCATTAAAAAAATTAATTGTTTCTCCTATTAGATCCATAGTAGCTGATATTTATGATCCCAAAATAATTTCAGTAAAAACAAATACTCCTGCCGAAGATGTAGCCAATATAATGGATAAATACAATCTAGTAGCTATCCCTGTAATTGATGCGTTAGGCAGATTAGTTGGTGTTATTACTATTGATGACGTAGTAAATTTCAGACGAAATGAGGATACAGAGGATGTGCAAAAGATGGCTGGTATAACTGCTTTAGAAGAGCCTTATATGAGCACCCCTTTTTTACAAATGATTAAAAAACGTGCTGGTTGGCTGATTGTATTATTTATAGGCGAAACTCTTACAGCTACTGTAATGAGTTTTTTTGAGGGTCAAATTGAAAAGGCCGTCGTTTTAGCTTTGTTCATCCCTTTGATTATTTCTAGCGGTGGCAATTCTGGTTCTCAAGCATCTACGCTTATCATAAGGGCATTAGCGCTGGGTGAAATAACTATAAAAGATTGGTGGAAAATTATTAAAAAAGAATTTTCTACTGGGCTTGTAATCGGTATTATTTTGGGGTTTATTGGATTTATCAGGATTGGTATTTGGTCCTATTTTGTTAGTAGTTATGGGCCACATTGGTATTTAATTGCATTTGCCGTTAGCTTTTCATTGGTAGGTGTAATAATTTGGGGAACATTAATGGGCTCTATATTTCCATTAGCATTAAAACGATTAGGTTTAGATCCAGCAGTTTCATCGGCACCATTTGTTGCAACTTTAGTGGATGTAACGGGATTGCTTATTTATTTTTCATTTTCTATAATGCTATTAAAGGGGATTTTATTATAGTATGTGTTTTAGATTTTATTTTCAATAATTTGCTTAGTAGCCTTGCCTGTATAGCTTTTAATTTTATCGGAATTGTAATAATATTGATTTATTCCCAAAAAAATAAGGCTTGTTGCAAATTATTTTGCGTTTTTTTACAATCAAATTAGAGACCTTCTAATTATTTTTTTCAGAGGAGCATAACTATAAACTAAGCTTAATGGAATTAAACTCCAAAAATTTTATCAACGAGTTCTTTATTAGCTGCCATAATTACTTTCCTTTTAAAGGAAAGCTTAGGGGTCATTTCACCATTTTCAATTGTCCATTCCCGAGGTAATAATTCTGGTCGCTTTATTGTTTCATAAGGAGCTAAAACTTTATTTGTTTTTTCTATTTCTTCAACAATACGTTTTTTTACAGCCTCATTTTTTATCATCTCCTCATTAGTTGTATAGTTTATTCCTACTTCACTACACCACGCTTTCAAGGCTATAAAGGATGGGACAATAAGTGCAGATGCGAATTTTTCATTCTCTCCAATCACCATTGCTTGTTCAATTAAAATAGATTCTTTTAATTTGTTTTCTATAACCATAGGAGCAATATATTTACCACCAGAAGTTTTAAAAATTTCCTTTTTACGGTCGGTAATTTTTAAAAATCGATTATCTACTAAAACTCCTATATCACCAGTATGGAAAAATCCTTCAGCATCAATTGCTTCTGCAGTAGCATCAGGTCGATTAAAATAGCCTAACATTACATTAGGGCCTTTAACTAATATTTCGCCATCTTCCGCTATTTTAACAGTAACTTTATCAATTACAGCGCCAACAGTACCAAAACATACGCCATTGGGTTGAAAACTATTTACAGCTACTACCGGCGAAGTTTCAGTTAAGCCATAACCTTCCAATACAGGAATTCCTGCAGCAGTAAAAACACGCGCAAGCCTAGGCTGCAAAGCAGCACCACCCGAAACGGTTGCAACTATATTACCACCCAATGCTTCGCGCCATTTAGAGAATATAATTTTTTTTGCTATTTTTAATTGAAATTCGTACCACCAGCCATTCGCACCGTTTAGTTCATAACGCAAACCTAAATCTAATGCCCAGAAAAATAATTTATGTTTTATTCCTTTTAATTCAGCACCTTTTCCAACAATTTTATCATACATTTTTTCTAGTAAACGAGGCACTGAAGAGAAAACTTCGGGCTTAATTTCTTTTAAATTATCACCTATTGTTTCCAAGCTTTCGGCATAATAAATGGATATGCCTTTGTATAAATACAAGGTGGTTAACATTCTTTCGTAAACATGGTTAAGGGGCAAAAAACTTAATGCTTTCCAACTATCAATAAATGGACAAAGATTTTCAGATGCAAAAGAATTACTCAATAAATTATCATGCGAGAGCATCACTCCTTTTGGATTTCCTGTTGTGCCGGAGGTATAAAGTATTGTTAATAAATCATTCGCCTTTATTTTGCTTGTAATTGCTTCTGTTTCTTCCTTTTTGGGAGATGCTTTGCCGGCTTCTGTTAGTTCTGTCCAATGTTTTGCACCATCAACTTTATTAAAAGTATATATTTCTTTCACACTTGGAGCCAATGCTGCAATTGCTTTTACTTTTTTATAAAGTTCAGCGCTTGAAACAAATATGTACTTTACTTTTGAGTCATTTAATATAAAATTTAAATCATTTTCACTAATGGTAGGATAGATAGGTACACTTATTGCACCGGCCTGCTGAATTCCAAAATCAGCGAAATTCCACTCTGGGCGGTTGTTAGCAATTATTGCAATCTTATCTCCTGGTTCTACTCCTATTCCTATCAATCCAAAACTTAAATGGTTTGCAGCATCAGCAAATTGTTGGGTTGAATATACAACCCATTTCCCATTTTCTTTCCCTGCTAAAGCGTTGGTTTTATTATACTTCTCAAGTAATTGAGGGATAATGTCAAAAACACGTGTAACTGCCATAATTTTGAATTTGATAATTAGTTTTGATTAATATAAATTGTTATAATATGCAATAATATGAATGTTTTTTTTAATCTGCAGGGTAATTTTAAAAATAAACTGATAATATTAATTTGAATGATATTTATTTCTCTAATACCCGTTTATATAAAAATTCAACAAATGTTTTTTGATTAACTAGCGGAGAGCTACAATAGGAGGAAGTGCAAAGTACAATAAAATTTTCATCGAAAGCCTCAAATAAATCTTTTTTATCTTCTACAATATTATCTTTTGTATAAACTGAACTGTTAAAGTAGAAACAAGGAAAAGCAATACTGGCAGTCAGAAATTCTGCTTTTAGATCTTCCCCTTTTTTGATCAATAATGCTGCATTAGTTGGCTCATAGGATAATTCTTCAGCGGCACTCAGGATGCCTGGTTCTGTTGAAATGGAGTTCACCAGTTTTTCGCTAGTTAAAAAATCTAATAATCCAGAGGCTATTTTTTTATATTCAGGTTCATGAAAAAAGTGTGAACAATAATTTAATAAGCGGCATGCTTCAATATTCTCCGTTACGTTATAGGGGGCTTTTATGGCGCTATTTCCTACATAAGTAAAGAAAAAACCTTTCTTTGAATCAAATGTATTTGAAATTTCTTTTACAAGTTGTTCCGCTTCTGTTTTATACTTTTCTAATTGTGTTGCTCTATATAAAAGAATCAAAGTTTTTAACATCCCTAAATTATCTTTCAACGAAATGGTGGAGGAATATTTTTCACCATGCTTGTAAGTGTTTTTTACTTTACGTTTTTGTTTTAAAAATTCTACACATTCAATTGCTTTGTTTAAATAGTTTTGCTTACCACTTGTTGCCCATAAAATAGTAAGCGCCTCTGCATATTCTGCGTTCTCACTTGTGTATACATTCGTATCTACAGGAGGGGTGCCTTTTTTAATTCTTTCGGCATCGCTTAAAGCAAAGTATGCACTCGACTTTTCTCCCGCTATTAAGTCAGCGTCCTGTGCATTATAAAATCCTCCTTGGGGCTGGGTTAAAAAACGATCTACATATTTTGAAATGCTTTCTGCTTTTCTTAATGCTTCTGGGTCATTAAACAACTTATAATACCAACAGTAAATTTTAATATACCTGGCTTGTATGGCTAGTAATTTTTCGAAATGTACATGGTTCCAATCGTTATTTGTGGAATATTGAAAAACACCGCCCCATTCGTTATCAAAAATCCCCGTTGAATTAACAACGCTTGAACTTAACCATTTTTTTAGTGTTGAATCTTTTCTGAAATTAGTTAATGCATATTCAAAGGTAGCAAACTCAATATATTTTTGACCAAAACCAAAGCCTCCACCTTCTATGTCCAAGGATTTTTCGAACATGCTTTTAAGTGTTTTTATGGAATTTTGTTTTATTGCTTCATCAGGAGTTAGTTTAATCTCACTTTCAGGATTGCTGGCGCTCAGTGGTACCGGATTGTTTTTCAGTTCTGTTAAATTTGCTAAAAATTCATCAGCAGGAATATATCCAGCTTCTTTAAAAAGTTCGTTTCCATTTTCATCAAAAATAATTGTAGCCGGCCATCCGTATTCAGAATAAATACTTGTAAGATCTTGCCGTTCATCATGATCCTCCATAGAGATAATGTAGTTTTTTTCTAAATAGGAAAGTACTGTTGCATTGGTATATGTTTTTTCTTCCATAACATGGCACCAGTGGCACCAGTTGGCTCTTAAATGAAGTAGTACTAATTTATGCTCCTTTTTAGATCTAGTAAATATTTCTGAATCAAAATGCTTCCATTTAGGCGTATTTTGAGAAAATACAGCAGCATTTGAAAATAAAAAAAATACTGTTAAATAAATTGAAGTGGATACTTTTTTATACATGGTTGATTGAATAATATTGGCTATAAATAATTAACAAAAAACTAAAAATAACAAAATTTTTCGAATCAGAAAGTAAGAATGTTTTTTTTATTGGTATTGCTTTTAAACCTATAAGCCAATAAGCCAATTGGATAGTGAAATGGATTTTTTTTTATTTTTTTAATTACTTTTTTGAAACCAATATATTTATTGAGGCCTAAAATAAATTAGTATATTTTTGATGTACAAATTTAGTTTTTTTAAGATTGTTTTTATCCTCTTTAAATTTTGGAATGATATATTTTAAAACTATTTCATGTGATCCGCTGCTGTTACTCCTTAATTTGCTTAACAAAAAATCATAAGAATAGGCTATTTGGAAATGTTCCATAATATTTGTTCCAATATGAATTGCTATTGCATCGCGTAAACGTATAGAAGCGCCTGTAAATAATTTCCCTTTGAAATGAACTCTTAAAGTATAATCTAACATTAAGGGAACAGCCTTCACATAATTTACAAATAGTGTATTTTCAAATACAAAATTCGGATTTTGCGAATAGTTATAGCCGAAAGTTAAATATACTTGTGTGGCATATTTATAAATACCGTTTTTTGTAGCATTAAGTTTATATAATTTAGCTTCCGATTCCATTATATGCAATGCGCTAATTCCAATATGGAATCTATCATTATATAAATAAATTCCAGCATTTGCATCTGGTATATAAGTTACATCACTAGCTTTCTGATCTATAGATGGGTCTTGGGAATTATGTATTAAAGTTTTGTTTCCATTTATTGTATATTGAGAGAGATTTCCTGCCATTCCTAGGGATAGTTCTACATCAGGGAAATGAATGTGAAATGCATAGGTTCCACCGTAGTTTATTTGTTTCGATGGTCCTACTTCATCTTGCATCAAATATATGCCAGCTCCCATTTTACCATTAAACAATCTGCCGTTCAAATTAATTCCGGATGTTTTGGGAGCTCCTTCAAATCCTACCCATTGCATTCTGTAATTAATTGTAGTATATAAAGCGCCTTGTGTTCCAGCAACAGCAGGGTTAAGCATAAATGAGCTGTTCTTAAATTGAGTATAATAAGGCAGCTGCTGCGCTTTCAGTTTATCGAAAAATAAACAGCAACTTATTTGAAGGATTAAAAATATGTAATTTCTGTTTTTCAAATTAGAATCTTGTTTTTATATTAATGACCTCTTAATTATTGTCTGCACATAGAGTAGGGTGTCTGAACTATAATATTCGAGTTCGAGGCTTTCGTAGTTTTGAAAATCAGGAGTTTACATTGGTAAATAACTGGTTTTAAAAACAAGAATAACGAAAAAATCGGACATTATTGACAGACTCTAATTATTATTATTTACTATTGTAATGGTACCATGAAATTGGTCTTTGCCATTTTTTAAATCAAGCACATAAAAATAAGTAGTTTCTGGTAAGTCGCCTCCAATATAACTTGTACCATCCCAGCTATTGGCATATCCATCCATTTTATAAACTAATTTACCATTACGATTAAAAATTTCTAAGCTGTTATTTGGATACTTTTGAATATTGCCTATGTACCAGGTATCATTGTTGCCATCCGCATTAGGTGTGAATGTATTATAAATTACAATATCATCAGATGGCGTTACAAATACTGTAACAGTGTCGCGTGCATCACATCTTTTGGCTTCGTCAAAGCCATAAAGGTAGTAAGAGGTAGTAACTACAGGCTCTGCATCAGGATTGTCAGTATCGTTATACAAAAGTAGATAGTTGGGCGACCATTCATAAAAAAAACCTCCCGATGCATTTAATATGGTAGTTTCCCCTTCTTTTATTGTAATATCATTTCCAGCATTAATAGGTGGTGGTTGAATTACCGTAATTATTACAGAATCTATTTTAGGTGGACAACCAGCAATTGTTGCTGTTAAGGTATATTCTGTTGTTATTAATGGGGATGCGGTTGGCCTGGGGGATGTAGTATCATTTAATCCAATGGAAGGTGTCCAATAATAATTTATTCCTATGCCTGTAGCATTATTCGGGCCCCCAATTATAGATGAACCCCCCAAGCAATAATCTTTCTCCTCTCCTGCATTAATATATAAAATATAGGATACGGTGATATTTACAACATCGGTGCCCATAAAGGCTCCTGTATCATCTACTATACTTAAATAATAGCTGGTAAAGTCAGTAGGAGAAACCGAAGGGTTAGAAACGGAATCAATAAAAACACTATCTGAGGAAGACCAGCCAAATTTATAAGGTGGCTTGCCTCCAGCAGCAGTGGGGGTGCCTCCAATATTTATTGTAGTGCCGGGACAAATTGTTTGATTAATTCCTGCCTCTACAATATATTGGGCAAAAATACTATTTGCAAAAAAAAGTAAACAGGAAAAAAAAAGTAGTTTCTTGCAATTAAAAGTCTTATCCATATTATAATTACTTGAGAATTGTACTTAAGAACAAATATAATTATTTTAATTGAAATTATAAAGTTTATCAAATGGTGGGGTAAATATAATTTTGATATGCTAAATTAAAAAAATCTTTGATTTTGAACATTAACTCCGCCTTTTAAGGCTTAGAGAACAAGTATGTAAACAAAATTTGGCTTTAGCCCTGAAAAAACATACCAACATGTATAATGTAAAAGTAATGATTCAGGTAGCTTGCGGCCAACAAATGCGGCTATCCTTTTTTAACAAAAGAAATTAAGCTGAAAGCGATGCGATGGCTTCTTAATTTTATCTTATTGATAGATATTTATAGATAAACAGCATAATTGAGTCGATATAATAAAAAATATTGTATTTTTGAAAAATAGCTTACAATAAAAAAAAGCCTTTGAGGAGTTTATGGTTTTTTTGAATCAAATTTAGAAAAACTAATTTTTAGAATACAGCATTTAAAACTAAGGGTTTGGGACGAAATAAGGTTTACAGAATTGGCGCAGTAATTTTGTTCTTTTTAAAGGCCTTAATGAGGCGAATAGCCTTAGCTATTTAACGATTTTACAACGCAGAAAAAGGACAAAAGAACATGCCAAAATGTAAAGGTTATTTTGTCCCAATCCCTAAATAAAATAATAACTATGAAAAATTTAATTATCACTTTAGTTTTAACTTTCAGCTTTCAACTTTTAACTTTCAACTCCTTTGCGCAAGCGCCGCAAAAGATGAGTTACCAGGCTGTAATACGCAATAGTAGCAATGCACTTATAGTATCTACGGCAGTAGGTATTAAAATAAGTGTTTTGCAAGGCTCCTCTTCCGGCACCCCTATTTTTGCAGAAACACACACAACAAGCACCAACGCCAATGGTTTAGCAAGTTTAGAAATTGGCGCTGGTACTCCTGTAACAGGATCCTTTGCAGGGATTAACTGGGCAGCAGGTCCTTATTTTATAAAAACAGAAACAGATCCAACAGGTGGAACAAATTATACCATTGCTGGAACCAACCAATTAATTTCTGTGCCTTACGCTTTATATAGCGCTAACGGAACAGCAGGTGCTGTTGGGCCTACCGGTGAAGCAGGTGCTGATGGAACAAATGGTATTAATGGCACAAATGGTAGCACAGGAGCCACCGGAATCAATGGAACAGATGGCAGTAATGGTGCTATTGGCGTAACAGGTGCTGCAGGGATTGATGGAACAAATGGCATAAACGGCATAAATGGTGCTACTGGAGCAGTAGGGGCTAACGGAACAAACGGTACAATTGGTTCAACAGGCGAAATGGGTAAAACTGGTTCTACTGGCACTACAGGTAGCACTGGCGCAGACGGGATTAACGGTACAATTGGTTCAACAGGCGAAACGGGTAAAACTGGTTCTACTGGCACTACAGGTAGCACTGGCGCAGACGGGATTAACGGTACAATTGGTTCAACAGGAACAACAGGTGCAACGGGTAAAACTGGTTCTACTGGCACTACAGGTAGCACTGGCGCAGCCGGGATTAACGGTACAATTGGTTCAACAGGAACAACAGGTGCAACGGGTAAAACTGGTTCTACTGGCACTACAGGTAGCACTGGTGCAGCCGGGATTAACGGTACAAATGGTGCAATAGGTGCAACCGGCACTACAGGATTACTTTCTGCAGGAACGGCTATCGGAAATACTGCGTATTGGAATGGTTCACAATGGGTGTTAAATAGCAACAATATTTATAATGCCGGTGGCAGTGTAGGTATCAACGCAGGTGCAACACCAGCCACAACAGCATTGTTGGATTTAACCTCTACAGCCAAAGGCTTTCTTCCTCCCCGAATGACTACCGCCCAGCGTAATGCAATTGTTTCTCCTGCGGAAGCCCTGCTTATCTACAATATAACTACTCAATGTTACGAAGGATACAATGCAACCACTTCCGCTTGGGTAGCTTTTGGGTGTATTGGTTGCCAACTCCCCGGAGCCTTTGGCACTTATGCCGCATCAAGCATTGCAGGAACATCATTTTCCGCAAACTGGACAATATGTGCCGATGCCAGCGCTTACTTTTTGGATGTAGCTAATGATGCAGGATTTACCTCTTTTGTAGCAGGTTATAACAACTTTAATGTTGGCAATGTTGTTACTTCAAGTGTAACAGGGCTTGCCTGTGGTACTTATTATTATCGTGTAAGGGCAATTAATGCTTGTGGTACAAGTGCCAATTCAGGAACCATTACAGTAACTACCAATCCATCTGTTGTTCCTGCACAGCCAAGTGTAATTACGGGAACAACCCCTGTTTGTCAGGGAGATAACGGTGTCGCCTATTCAGTAAGCAATGTAGGCGGCGTAACTTATGCATGGACCTATTCCGGTGCAGGCTATACGCAGGCTACAGGCGGTTCTAATAATTCCATCACCGCCAATTTTTCTAACGCAGCTACTTCGGGTACACTCACCGTAACACCAAGCAATGCTTGTGGTAATGGCTCAGCTCAAACGTTTGCTATTACGGTAAGCGGTACTCCCACCGCAGCCAATGCAGGTGCGGATATAGCTGCTTGTAATAGTAGTACAGCTGCATTGTCTGGAAACATTGCATCGGTTGGCACAGGTTCCTGGTCCTTAGTTTCGGGAACAGCTACTATAACTTCAGCCAATTCTCCTACCTCAGGCATAACAGGTTTAAGCATACCAGGTACAGCAACTTTACGCTGGACCATATCTAATTCCCCTTGTGCTGCTACAACGGATGATGTAATAATTACAATCACCACCTTTTGTTGTGTAGGCACTTTAGCTATAACCCATACAATAGGCACAGTAGCCCCTGAAAGTAAATCGGTAAATTATGGTATGGTAACAACAAGCCTTTCCGGTGCTAGTAAATGTTGGATAACTCAAAATTTGGGTTCAACAAACCAGGCGAGTTCGGCTACTGATAACACCGCTGCCGCTGCAGGTTGGTATTGGCAGTTTAACCGCAAACAGGGATATAAGGTAGGGCCAACACCGGCTTGGACAATAACATCAATAAGTGAAAGCAGCGATTGGCTTGCAGCAAAGGACCCTTGTACCATAG
>Ga0114966_10000038_pt1 | contig 110703 bp, 116 predicted proteins | sample M_130207_XF_Meta_FD_87029 | JGI IMG/M metagenome (GOLD analysis project Ga0114966, IMG submission 87029) | Freshwater microbial communities from Lake Montjoie, Canada to study carbon cycling - M_130207_XF_MetaG | ecosystem: Environmental > Aquatic > Freshwater > Lake | place: Lake Montjoie...
GACTAACGAATCCGAGGAACCGCCCCGGCCTGACCGCCAGCCGTTCGTCCCCCTGCTGTCGGTACATGAAAAGAGAGCAGCGCCAGTGCGGGCCTGCCCTCTCCCTGTTCCGTCGTCAGGGGACGTGACACGTCCGCCGGCTCACTGTCCGGCGGTCAGCCCCAGGCCAGCACGCGCCCGAGCAGCGACTTCTTGCGGGTAATGACGCGGTTGCGCCCTTTCTTCTTCGCTTCGTAGAGCGCTTCGTCGGCACGCTTCACCAGCGCGTCTTCGTTCTCGCCAGGCTCGATGTCCACGACACCGCAGCTCACCGTGAACCGCACCTTCTCCGTGCGGCCGAGCACGTCGTACTCGTAGGAGCTGGCGGCAATATCCAGCAGGAGCTGCTTGAAGCGCGTCTCGACTTCGCCGGCCGCCGCATTGGGCAGCAGCACGGCAAACTCTTCCCCTCCGTAGCGGGCGACCACGTCGCTGCCGCGCACGCCCTTGACGATGCACTGCGCGACGGCCAGCAGGACACGGTCGCCGATGGGATGTCCATGCGTGTCGTTGATCCGCTTGAAATGATCGACGTCGATCATCGCCAGCGACAACTGCCCGCCTGACTCGTGCACGTTCGTCACGAGGCGCGTCAGCGCCGTCTGGAAGCGCCGCCGGTTGCCGACCTTCGTCAGCGGGTCGAGCGTCGACTCGAGTTCCATCTCGGCCAGCTTCTTCTGCAGCGTCTCGACGCGCCGCGTCAACTGCGCGTAGGCCTGTTCGTCCTTCTGCTGCTTCTCGGCAACGACACAGCGCAGATTGCCGACCTCATCGCCGATCCGCCGGCGGAGCTCGCGGAGATTCTCGAGTTCGGAGATCTTGATGAAGCGGTCTGAACTGGCCAGCACCTGGGCGTGGAACTCGGTCGAGTCACCCACCGACAGCTTCGCCGCATCGCGCAGGATCGAGATGAGCTCGGCGAGCTCCTTCTCGCGCTCGGCGTGGTAGAGCCGCGCCCCCTCGAGATACGAGCGGCACAGGCCGATGCACGCGTCCGTGACCTCAGGCATCTCGCCACGGCGACGCGGGTCGTTGATCACCAGCCGGTATTCGCGAATGCGCGACCGGAAGGTGTCGAGTTCGCCGACGTCCGACTCGGGTGCCAGTTGCTCGAGCACCTCCATCAGCCGGTCGAGGAACATGGCGAACTCTTCGGGCCGCCGATCGACGAACGGCTCAACCGCTCTGGCTGACGGGGCTGCCGGCGCAGCCGATCCGGCCCGCACCGGTGTCGGTGCGGAAACGCGACCGGGGGGCGCGGGTTCGACAGGCGCAGGTTCGGATTCGCGTGCGAGAGGTCTTTTCAGTCCGAGTTCAGTCAGGTCCGACATTCGAGTCGCCGCCTCATCAGGGTGAACGTAGGTGTCCTCATGAGCGTTATCGGCCTCGACACCCCATCCTTTACCCCAATACCCTGACACCTGCCGACCGCCCGTCAGATGAAGTCACGGCTGGTCAACGAGCGCAGTCGAACTGCACCGGCGGACGGAGCAACGGTGTGGCCACGATGACGTAGGGGAACGTCAGGACCTGCGCGCTGACGGCGTCGGACTGAGGCGCCACCTCGCGGCAGCGCACCAGGGTGCCGGACGCGGAGCGGGTGATGGAGACCATCTCAACGCCGTAGCCGGCCGTCGTCCGCGTACCGAGGAAGATGCCGACCACCGACTCCTTCGAGAAGTCGACGACCGGTTGGGGCCGCGCGGAGTGCTGTTGCCACAGCGCCACGAACTGGTCGGGTGACGTGACCACGACCTGGCGCGCGTCCTCGATGCCGCTCTGGCCCCCGCGCTCGACCACCCGGAAGGCCGCGCCGGCTGGCTGCATCAGCAGGGCCGCGACGAGCGCCGCGGCCAGCCTCACCGCTGCGCCCCGCGACTCGCCGCGACGACGCGGAACTGCACCTGCCGATTGGCGACGTTGTTGTTGCCGAGGCGCGACTTCGCGTCGACGTTGAGCACGTAAAGCCCCGGCGCCAGGTCGGAGAGTGGGACGCGGGTGGTGTAGCCGTAGCCGCCATTCGCGCCACCGAGGTCGCTCGAGTCGCGCGTGTCCTCCACCTTGAACACCGGCTTGCCTTCGTCGGTCAGCACGGAGGTGACGATGTCCACCTTGTGCGGCGCTTTGCCCGAGTTGTCGTAGATCTCGGTGAAGAGGGCCAGTTCGTCGTTTTGCGCAAACGTCCGCATGGCAATCGGCGGCGCCGGCAGCACCGCCTTCAACTGCTCATCGGGCTTGGCCGTCATCAGGGCGGAACCGGCCATCGAGGTGACGGTGACGCCGCTCATGGAGATCGGCAGCTTGTAGAAGTCGGGCACGTCGAGGTCGAAGATCACCGACCCGACGAGATTCTTCTCGGGGTCGCGTGCGGCAGCCCGCAGCTGGTAGCGCCCCACCGGCAGGTCGATGCGGTTGATGACGCGGACGCCGGTCTGCTCGACGCGCGCCTTCGACTCGGGGCGGAGGTTCAGCGTCAGGCTGTCGTTGCGCGCGCCGAAGATCTTGCCCTTGTTGTCGATCGCCATCATCGAGATGTCGACCTTGCCGTTGGTGCCGAGGCTGAGGTCTCGGCCGTTGAGTTCGATGCCGACGACCACCGAGGCATTCGGCTGCTGCCCCTTGAAGGGCGCGGCGAACATCCGCATGGTGAGGCCACTGACCTGCAGCGGACTGTTCATCGCGTCGAACATCGCCTGCGGCATCCCGCCGGTCTTGGTGTTCTTCGCCTGCGGCTTGCCCTTCGGCGTCGCGTAGCCACGGCGCGAGCGGACGACGAGACCGGGCCGGTTCACCTTCACTTCGATCTTGTGGAACTTTCCGTCGGCCTTGTTGGTGGGCGGATAGTACGCGAGCACGTAGTACGAGCTGTTGTCGCGGACGATGCGGTCGAAGACCGCGGTCGGATCGTTCCGGTTCACGGCAGCGATGCCGCCGCTATCCTCCGCCAGCTGGCGCAGGCTGTCCTGCGACAGGCGCAGTTCGTTATTGAGCGAACCGAGGCCGATGCCGGCCCCGCCGGTGGCGTCGTTCTGGTCCGCGAAGCTGCTGACGGCAATCGACTCGTCGCCCTGGGTGGCAAGGCCACGCGGATCGATGGCGTAGATGCTGACGTTCGAGCGCGCCGTCATCGCGATGGTCTCGCGGATGTCCATGATGATCGAGCTGGCGTGGCTCGGCGGCGCGTCGTAGGTGCGGATGATGTCCGAGAGGTCGTAGTCGATTCCCTCGCTGAACAGCAGCATCGCCTTGCGCCGGCCGCGAACGCCGCCGAACCACTCCGCCACCTGGCGCAGGGTCGCCAGCATCGCCGTGGCGTTACGCCCACGCTCCATGTCTTCCGGGTCGTCCACCCGTCCGCCCGCGTCGGGACCGAGTTGCTGACGGAAGAACTGGTCGTTCTTCGCCAGCGTGACCGACTGGAGCTTCCGGCCCATGAACTTGTCGACGGAGTTGAGCAGCAGGCGCTTGTTGCTGGTGAACTCCTGCGAATCGGCGGCGCGGCCACCGGTGTAGATGACCGCCATCAGGTCGTTGGCGCCGAGGTTGCGCTCGATGAACTGCCGGGCCGACCGCTTCACCTGCGACGAGCGCATGGCGTCGACGTGCAGGTCGTCGAGAATCAGCACGTAGACGCGGCCATCGAACGGGTGCTCGTTCGACTGCACATCGGGCTCGATGGGACGGGCGGAAAACAGCGGCCGCTCGGCCCGTTCGATGGGAATGTCGACCACGGAGAAGGTGGACACCGACTGCGGCTTGCCGTCCTCGAACACCTGGAAGTCGTCCTTCTTCAGATTCCGGACCAAGTTGCCCTGCTGGTCGGTGACGACCGCATCGACCTCGACGTACTCGACGACCGCCTTGAAGGTGGGCGCGGGTGCGGACGGCTGCTCCTGCGACGACGGCTGCCCCTGGCCCGCCGTGAGCCCGACACCGGCGAGCAGCACGAAGGCTGCGGCGATCCTGACGCGTGCGTTCTTAAGCATCCCTGACCTCGACCCGGATTATAGCGACTCGCCCCGGACGGCCCCGGGACGGTTCCCGGGCCCTCCCCGCCGAAGGCACCCGGTATTTTGACGCGGGCCGGGGCATGACGGACGGCCATGGCCGCGAAAACCACGTCTATACTGATACCCTATGAGCGACGGTTCCGACTCCTTGGATCTGCCCGCCATCCGCGCCGCCCTGACGGCTGACGGCCTCGACGGATGGTTGCTCTACGACTTCCGCGGACTCAATCCCATTGCCGCCGACATCACCGGCGTGCTGCGGCAGGGCGGCCACTTGGCCACGCGCCGCTGGTACTACCTCATTCCCGCCAACGGCGAACCGCGCGCACTGGTCCATGCCATCGAGCCGCACTCACTCTCGCATCTCCCAGGCGCCACCTTCAAGTACGCCGGGCGCGAGCAGTTGCGCTCGGGCCTGAAGACGCTCCTGAACGGCATGCACCGGGTGGCGATGGAATACTCCCCGGGCTGCGCCATTCCCTACATCTCGCGGGTCGATGCCGGCACGGTCGAACTGATCCGCGAGGCGGGTCCGGAGGTGGTGTCGTCCGGCGATCTGGTGCAGCGCTTCTCGGCGATCTGGAACGACAAGCAGATTGCCTCGCACCTCGAGGCGTCCGACGCCCTGCACCGCATCAAGGACCAGGCCTTCGACGAGATTACCCGCCGGTTGCGCGCCGGCCTGCCGACGACGGAGTACGACATCCAGCAGGCGATGGCCACGTGGTTTCGCGAGGCAGGGCTCATCACCGATGCCGACCCGAACGTCTCGGCCCAGGAGAATGCCGGCAACCCGCACTACCTGCCGACGGCCGAGCGGAGCCGCAGCATCGGGCGCGATGAGCTGGTGCTGCTCGACCTGTGGGGCAAACTCGACCGCCCCGGGTCGGTCTACGCCGACATCACCTGGGTCGGCTTCACCGGGGCGCAGGTGCCGAGCCGCGAGGCACAGGCGTTTGCGGCCGCGGCCGCCGCTCGCGATGCCGCCGTGGCGCTGGTGAAGAGCCGGGCCGAAGCCGGGCAGGAGGTCCGTGGCTGGGAGGTCGACCGGGCCGCATCAGCCGTGCTGTGCGACGCCGGCTACGCAGCACAGATTCTGCATCGCACCGGACACAGCCTTGGAGACACGGTGCACGGCACCGGTGTCAACATGGACGACTACGAAACCCACGACGACAGGCGTTTGTTGCCCGGCACGGGCTTCACAATCGAACCAGGCGTATATTTTCCTGATTTCGGCATCCGCACCGAGATCAATATGATCGTGCGCGCGGGGTCGGCCGAGGTGAGCGGCCCCCTGCAGTCAGCCATTCTCGCTCTCGTGTAGTACGGAGGAACTGATGTCCACCCGCAAGACCACCCTGTTTTATGCACTGCTCATCGCGGTGTCGTCGATCGCCGTTGGTATGGTGCTCGCGTCCCGCTTCGACATGGCGCCGGCCTCAGCAGCCCAGACGCTGCAGGTTCCGCCGATGAACAGCGCACCGGTCACGGGACCGCTCGACGCGCAGACCTTCCGTAATGTGGCCAAGGCCCAGCAGCCGATGGTCGTCAACATCCGGACCGAATCGAAGGCCAAGAACCAGGACCCGTCCGAGATGTTCGGCGGCGGCGGCGGCGGTGGTGGCAACGACGACCTGTTGCGCCGCTTCTTCGGCCAGCCGAGCGACCCGGACGAGCAGGATGCGCCGCCGCAGCGCCCAGGTCAGCGCGGTGCCCCCGGTGGTGGCAAGCGCCGCCCGCCGAAGGAACAGACCACGGTGGCGGCCGGCACCGGCTTCATCATCAGCAAGGATGGCCTCATTCTCACCAACAACCACGTCATCGACGACGCGACCAAGATTGAGGTGTCGCTGTTCGGCGAAGACGACGACCAGACCTACCCGGCCAAACTGATCGGCAAGGACGCGCTCACCGACAGCGCGCTCATCCAACTCACGCAGATGCCGAACCATCCAATCCCCGAGGCGAAGTTCGGCGACTCGTCGCAGATGGCGGCCGGCGACTGGGTCATGGCTATCGGCAACCCGTTCAACCAGGGGTGGACGGTCACGGTCGGCGTCGTCTCGGCCCAGTCGCGTCCGTTCACGACCGACGGCCGCACGAACGAGATGATCCAGACCGACGCGGCCATCAACCCGGGCAACTCGGGTGGTCCGCTCCTCAACCTGCGCGGCGAGGTCATCGGCATCAACACGATGATCTTCACCAACGGCCGGGCCGAGGGAAACATCGGCATCGGCTTCGCGGTGCCGACCAACGTCATCCGCGACCTGCTGCCGCAGTTGATGCAGGGCAAGGTGATCCGCGGCCGCATCGGCCTGCAGATGACGAACATCCCGCGTGATGGCTTCGAGGATTTCGGCCTCAAGTCGCGCGCTGGCGCGCTCGTCTCGAGCGTCGCGCCTGGCGGCCCGGCCGACAAGGCCGGCGTCAAGCCGGGCGACGTCATCACGAAGTTCAACGACAAAGCGGTCCAGAACACCACCGACCTGCAGAAGTCGGTCGCGGCCACCAAGCCGGGCACCTCGGTGAATCTCTCGGTCGTGCGCAACGGCAAGGAGCAGCAGATCAAGGCGGTCGTGGAAGAACTCGACCTCGACGCCGAGCGTGGCGCCCGCCAGACCCGCAGCAACGAGCGCGAACAGCCTGAAGTACAGGGGCAGGATAGCTTCGGCCTGACGCTCGGCAACCTGACGCCGCAGATGGCGCGCCGGCTGCAGATGCCGTCGGGCAAGAGCGGCGCGGTGGTGACCGACGTCGATGAGAACGGTCCGTCGGCCGGTATCCTGCGCGAAGGCGACGTCATTCTTTCGGTGAACGGCCAGGCGGTCACGTCGGCCGCCGAGGCCGGACGGGAACTGCAGAAGGTCGCCTCGGGGCGGATTGCCCGCCTGCTGGTATGGCGCGGCGACGGTGAGGTATTCCTCACCATCCGGAAGGAATAGCCGCATCGCGACCTCCGGCGTGCTTCTCGATCTGATTCGCACCTCGATCCGTGAACGCGGTCCCCTGACGGTGGCCGCGTTCATGGATCTTGCCCTCTATCATCCCGAGTTCGGCTACTACGCCCGCGCCGCCAGACGTTCGGGCTGTGCGGGCGATTTCGTCACGAGCGTCGATCTCGGGCCGCTGTTCGGCGAACTGCTCGCCCTCCAGGTCGCCGAGATGGCGCAGTGGCTCGGTCCGGCCGGGTCGCCGGTGACCCTGGTCGAAGCGGGCGCCGGTGACGGCCGCCTCTCGCACGCCATGCTGCGCGGCCTGAAGAAGGTGGCGCCGCGGATCTGCGCGCACACCCACCTGCACCTGGTCGAGCGCAGCGCGTTCGCGCGCGCCGCCCAGCACAAGGTGCTGACGGCCTGGAGCGAACAGGCCATGGGCAGCGACGCCCTTCCCGACGAGTTCGAGGGGATCATCGTCGCCAACGAACTGCTCGACGCCATGCCGGTGCATCAGGTGGTGGCGTCGGACGACGGGCTGCGCGAAGTGCACGTCGCACTCGACGGCGACCGGCTCGTCACGCGCGCCCTCGAGCCATCGTCACCCCGACTGGAGGCGCAGCTCGCTGCCGCGGCGGTCCGGCTGGCTCCCGGAGCGAGGGCCGAACTCTCCCTCGCCGCCGTCGACTGGGTCCGCGATGCCGCCAGGCGCCTGCAGCGCGGCTTCATGATCCTCATCGACTACGGGCACGAAGCCACCCATCTCTATGGCGAGCCGCGCACCGCCGGCACGTTGACCACCTACCGGCAGCACCAGCAGAGCGACGCCGGCAGCGACGCGTGGCTCGACGCGCCAGGCGAACAGGACATCACCGCGCATGTCGACTTCACCAGCATCAGGGCCGCGGCCGAATCGCAGGGCTGCGAGACGCTGGCGCTGCTCGATCAGACCTACTTCCTGATGGCCCTGGCTGGCCCGCGCCTCGAATCGTTCGACGACAGCGAGCGACAGGCCTTCAAGACGCTGGTCCTGCCAGGCGGCCTCGGCAGCACGATGAAGGTGCTCGTCCTCTCCAAGGGGCTTGGCCGGCCGTCGCTCAGCGGCTGCAGCGGCCCGGCGCGGCTGACCTAGGATGGCCGGCTCCCTCGAACGAGAGATCAAGCTTCGCTTCGATTCCGCAGACGCCGCCCGCACCGCCGTCCTCGGCCTCGACACGAGGCTCGTGCGCCCGCGGCGACTGCAGTCGGACATCATCCTCGACACCGAAGACGGTCGCCTCTCCGGCGCGCGCAGCGCCCTGCGTGTCCGCCTCGAGCCGGAACGCAGCTTCCTGACCTTCAAGGGACCACCACAACCGTCGGTGATGAAGCTGCGCGAAGAGCTGGAGACCCTCGTGGACAACGGCGTCCTGCTGCTCACCATTCTCGAGCGGCTCGGCTTTCGCGTCGCGTTCCACTCCGAGAAGTTCCGCGAGGAGTACGAAGGGCACGGCGTGCTGTTCGCGGTCGACGAGACGCCCATCGGCACCTGGGTGGAAATCGAAGGCAGCGACAGTGGCATCACCGACGCAGCGGCGCGGCTCGGTCGCAGTCCGTCCGACTATGTGGTCTCGTCGTACCGGACCCTGTATCTGCAGGCGTGTCAGCTCCGCGGCGTCGAACCGCGCGACATGGTCTTCCCACGCTGAGCCCGAAATGCCGCCGTTGACCCACGCCCTGCTGCTCACCGCCGGACTCGGCACCCGCCTGCGCCCGCTGACCAACGTCCGTGCGAAGCCGGCCATGCCGGTGGCCGGTAGGCCGATGGTCGCGCGCATCGCGCGGTGGCTGCGCGCGGCGGGCCTCACGGACGTGGTGCTGAACCTGCACCACCGGCCTGAATCGATCGCCACGATCGTCGGCGACGGATCGCTCCTCGGCGTGCGTGCGCGCTATTCCTGGGAACAGCCGGAGCTGCTCGGGTCGGCCGGCGGACCGCGGCAGGCGCTCGACATCATCGGCGCCGACACGTTCGTCATCGTCAACGGCGACACGCTGACCAACCTCGAATTGCCGCCGCTGCTCGACGCGCATGCGGCATCGGGCGCGCTCGTCACGATGGCAGTGCTTCCCAACGCGCACCCGCAGCACTACAGCGGGCTCCGGGTGGGCAGCGACGGTGCGGTGCTCGGCGTGGTGCCGCGCGGGTCGAGCGACGCGTCGTTCCACTTCATCGGCGTGCAGGTGGCGCATCGCGACGCCTTCGCCGGGGCGCCGGTCGGGCGCCCGTCGAACTCGGTCGGCGACGTCTACGCCCGCCTCATCGCCGCGCGCCCTGGCAGCATCCGCGTGCACGTCGGCGCCGCCGCCTTCTGGGACATCGGCACCGTCGCCGACTACTGGCACACGTCGCACGCGTTCGCGCGCGCCGAGGGGGTCGACCTGGGCGCTGGAGCACAGCTCGCGGATGACGCGCGCGTCACGGCGTCCATTGTCTGGGACGATGTGCACGTTGGACCAGGCGCTTCGGTCGAACAGTGCATCGTCACCGACGGCGTACGGGTGAGCGCCGGTGCACGATTCGCCAACCAGATCCTGATGCGCGGCCCCGGCGGCCAGGTCGTCACCGCGCCCCTTCGTATGGAGCAACCATGAGTGCGCCAGGCCCCGATGCGATCACGCGGGAGCGCATCACCCGGTATCTTGCGACCGCCGGCCTCTCGGCGCTCGACCCGCGTATCGTGCCGCTGACGCCAGACGCGTCGGACCGGCGATACTTCCGTGTCCTGCTGCGGTCCGCCGCCCCAATCGTGCTTGCCGTGCACACCGGCCCGATCGACTTCGCCGCCATGCCGTTCGCCAGCGTGGCCGAGTTGCTGACGCGCATGAAGATTCCGGCACCGCGCGTCCTCGGGCACTCGAACGAGCTCGGCGTCATCGCGCAGGAAGACCTTGGCGACGTCACGATGCAGGCCTATCTGGGGGCAGACAGCGTCAGCAGCCACGCCGCGCTGTATCACGAGGCGATGGAACTGATTCATCAACTGCAGGTGCGGGGGCGGACATTCGCCAACGACGGCTACGTCCCCTACACGTTGGCGTTCGACGTGGAAAAGCTCACGTTCGAGCTGAACTTCTTTCAGCAGCACTTTCTCGAAGGGCATCGGCGCGTGACGCTGGGTGCCGCGGACCGCGAGGTGCTGGCGGCGGAATGGTCGGCGATCGTCGAGGAACTGGCCAGTGAGCCGCGGGTGCTCTGTCATCGCGATTACCACAGCCGGAACCTCATGCTGCACGGCGGTCGCCTGGTGATGGTCGACTTCCAGGATGCCCGCATGGGTCCCGACACCTACGACCTCGCGTCGCTGCTCCGCGACTCGTACGTGGACATCAGCAGCGACGAGCTCGACCGCTTGCTCGCGCACTTCACGTCGATCGCCGGCATCGCCGACACGTCCGAGTTTCGCCGCCGGTTCGACCTGATCGCCGTCCAGCGCAACATCAAGGCGCTCGGCACGTTCGGGTTCCAGGCCTCGGCGCGCGGCAACCCGGGCTACACGCAGTACATGCCGCGCACGCTGGCCAGCCTGCGCGACAACCTGCGCCGGTATCCGCGCTTCGCGCGCCTGCAGGCGCTGCTCGGGGCGCACGTCGAAGAGCTGCGCTAACATTGACGGCCCATCACCGCTCGAGGCTGGAGCCGCAGCCATCCGTCTCGACCTCTGGCACGCACGGCTGGAGGGCGACTGCCGACCATAGGTAACCGCCATGCATGTCTACATCGAAGATATCGGCAAGCACGAAGGTCAGGACGTCACCATCAAGGGATGGCTGTCCAACCGGCGCTCGAGCGGGAAGATCCACTTCCTGATCCTGCGCGACGGCAGCGGCTTCATCCAGGGTGTGATGTCCAAGGCCGCGGTCGGCGACGAGATGTTCAAAGCGGCCGATCACCTGTCGCAGGAGACCTCGGTCATCGTCACCGGCACGGCACGCGCCGACACGCGCGCGCCGAGCGGCTACGAAATCGACGTGCAGCATCTGGAGGTCGTCGGTGAGTCGCACGACTTCCCCATCACGCCCAAGGAACACGGCGTCGACTACCTGCTCGACCGGCGGCACCTGTGGATCCGCAGCGAGCGCCAGACGGCGATCCTGCGCATCCGCCACGAAGTGATCAACGCCGTGCGCGATTTCTTCAACGCGCGCGGCTTCATCCTCACCGACACGCCGATCTTCACACCGGCGGCCTGCGAGGGGACGACCACGCTGTTCCCCGTCGAGTACATCGACGACCAGAAGGCCTACCTCACGCAGAGTGGGCAGCTCTATCTCGAGTCGACGGCGATGGCGCTCGGCCGCGTCTACTCGTTCGGCCCGACCTTCCGCGCCGAGAAGTCGAAGACGCGACGGCACCTCACCGAGTTCTGGATGGTCGAGCCTGAAATGGCCTACGCCGGCCTGGACGACGTGATGGACCTGGCCGAGGACCTGGTGGTGTCGGTGGTGGCGCGAGTGCTCGAGAACCGGCGCCGTGAACTCACCATCATCGAGCGCGACATCAGCAAGCTCGAGTCGGTCCAGAAACCGTTCCCGCGCATCAGCTATGACGATGCGGTGAAGACGCTCCAGTCGAAGGGGTTGCCTATCGAGTGGGGCGGCGACTTCGGCGGTCCGGACGAAACCGTGCTCTCCGAGCAGTACGACCGGCCGGTCCTGGTGCACCGCTACCCGTCGGCGGTCAAGGCGTTCTACATGAAGCCCGATCCGCTGCGCCCCGAACTCGCACTGGGCGTCGATGTGCTGGCGCCAGAGGGCTACGGAGAAATCATCGGCGGCGGCGAACGCCTGGCCGACCTCGACCTGCTGCTCGAGCGCATCAAGGCACACAACCTGCCGCAGGAAGCCTTCGAGTGGTATCTCGACCTGCGGCGCTACGGCAGCGTGCCGCACGGCGGGTTCGGGATGGGCATCGAACGGCTCGTGGCCTGGATCTGCAAGCTCGAACACGTACGGGAAACCATTCCGTATCCGCGCATGCTCTACCGGCTCTATCCATGACCCGCGTCGGCGGAGCGGAGCTCACCGCAGCGGCACGACCGGCAGGCTGATCGAGCTGAGCGCGCCCGGCGTATCGTAAATGCGCTGGGCGGCTTTGACGTAGTCTGCCGGCTTCGCGAAGAAGATGTTCGGCGTGAAGGTCTGCGGGTTCCGGTCATCGGACGGGAACCAGCTCGATCGCACCTGCACCATGATGCGGTGACCGGGCAGGAACACGTGGTTCGCCTGCGGCAGACCGGATGTAGCCGTCGGCGGCGAAGACCTCATTGCCTTGCGCGAGCAGGCCGACCCTGTGCGCCGAATCGCTGCGTGCGGGTCGGGAGGAACGGCGCGTCGGTCGCCCCCCTGGGACGGATGGTTGCGTGTCTTGAGCCGTGGCGCCGGGCTATGCTTAGAGTTTCCCGGTTCCGAGCTCCGGGCTCCGGGCGGTATCGGCTCCAATCCGGAGCCAGCCGGCCAGAAGCCAGAAGCCAGAAGCCGAGAGCCTGAAGCCGACAGAGTTCCTACTGCATGAAGATCGGAATGATTTCGCTCGGATGCCCCAAGAACCTGGTGGACTCCGAGGTGATGCTCGGCCTGGCCCAGCAGGCTGGGCACGAACTGACGCAGGACCCCGCGACGGCTGATGTGCTCGTGGTGAACACCTGTGCGTTCATCGACTCCGCCAAGAAGGAGTCGATCGACACCATCCTCGAGATGGCGCAGTTCAAGAAGGACGGTTCGGCGAGGCGCCTGATCGTGACCGGTTGCCTGGCTGAGCGCTACCGCGACGAACTGAAGGCCGAGATTCCGGAGATCGATGCGGTGCTCGGCACCGGCGAGGTGCCGGACATCGTCGCCGCCATCGGCGGGGTCGGCACGCGGCAGTCGTCGCCCCTCACGTTCTTCCGCCCCACCGTGAAGTTCCCGGAGGCCACGGTCCAGAATGCCGGGCCAGGCACGGTGGCCGGCGGCGACGCTGGGCCGGCCGCGGCGGTGCTGGAGCACCACCACGAGGGCTCGCGTGACGGCAACGGCGCCACGCCCTCTCGCGGCGCGCCGACGTACATCTACGACGCCAATACGCCCCGGATCTTCGCCACGCCCCGGCACTACGCCTACGTGAAGGTGGCCGAAGGGTGCGACTACAAGTGCGCGTTCTGCATCATCCCGACGCTGCGCGGCGCCTACCGCAGCCGCACCGCCGAGTCGATTGTCGAGGAAGCGCGAGCGCTGGCAGCGCGCGGCGTCAAGGAACTGCTCCTCATCTCGCAGGACACGACCTTCTACGGCATCGACCGCGGTGAACGCGGCGCCCTGGCGCGCCTGCTGCGACAACTGAACGAGGTGGACGGACTCGAGTGGGTTCGCCTCCACTACCTCTACCCGACGACGATCGATGACGCCACGCTGGCGGCGATGGCCGACTGCGAGAAGGTCTGCAACTACATCGACCTACCGCTGCAACATGCGTCGAACCCGGTACTGAAACGGATGAAGCGTCCGGGCACACGGCAGAAGTACGAGCAACTGCTGAACCGCATCCGGGCGCGGGTGCCGGGCGTCTCCTTCCGCACCACGTTCATCGTCGGCTTCCCGGGCGAAACCGAGGCGGACGTGGCCGAGCTCTGCGCGTTCATCACCGACCACGCGTTCGACCATGTCGGCGTGTTCACGTATTCGCACGAAGAGGGCACATCGGCGTTCGGGCTCGAGGACGACGTGCCGGAGAAGGTGAAGACCGCGCGGCGGAACCGGGTCATGCGGCTGCAGAAGACGCTGGTCAAGGGGCGGCAGAAGCAGCGGATCGGCCAACGGCACCGGATTGTCATCGACGGGCCGGCGTCGGACCACGACCTCGTGCTGCGGGGCCGGCTCGCCACCCAGGCGCCGGACATCGATGCCTCGGTCTATCTCACCGAATGCGACCCGTCGGCCTATCGCGCCGGCGATTTCGTCGAGGTGGAAGTCGTCGGTGCCCGCGACTACGACCTCCTCGTCCGTCCGGTGGAGCAATAGCGACTGCGGCGACGGGCGGACCTGCCCGGCCTGCTCCTGATACGCCGATTTCGCGTGCTATACTTTGGTGTTCGGAGCTTTGGTTGCGGGACCGAAGCGGGCGGAGTGCCCGCTTTTTTTGTTTCAGGACCCTGAAACACCGCGTCGCCAAAGCTCGACGGAGCGGAGGCGGATGCGGGGCGTAGCGAGCATCGTTGAACAGGTAAAGGATGCGGCCACGCGAGTGGCGGCCACCCACGGGCTCGAACTGTTCGACGTGCAGTTCCGTCGCGAGGCATATGGCATGGTGCTCCGGGTGCGGATCGACCGCACCGGACCGGCCGCGAGCGCTGAGGAGTGCGTGAGCGTCCAGGATTGTTCGCATGTGAGCCGCGACTTGAGTGCGCTGCTCGACGTGGAGGACTTCATCCCGGTCGCCTATACCCTCGAGGTATCGTCGCCGGGACTCGATCGGCCCCTCAGGGGCCGGACTGATTTTGAACGCTTTGCCGGACGTCGCGCCAAGGTCGTGATGCGGGAAGCGGTTGATGGGCAGACGTTCTTCAGGGGGCGGCTTGCTGGTGTGGACGCCGACTACGCGCTAATCGATGGCGAGGACGGCCGGCAGCACCGCGTGCCGCTCGGGCTCGTGACGCGAGCGAATCTGGAAGTGGAATTTTAGACATGGCTAATCCGCTGCAGCAGACCATCGAAGCACTCTCGAAGGAAAAGGGCGTCGACCCGGAGGTGATCATCGCCGCCCTCCAGGACGCCATCGAGACCGCCGCACGCAAGCGCTACAAGAACGAGAACATGCGCGCCCGGTTCAACGCCGAGACCGGCGCCATGGAACTCGTCTCGGTAAAGCGCATCGTCGAGCAGGTCACGAACGTCGAGACCGAGATGTCCCTCGAGGAAGCGCACACGCTGTACGGCGACGAAGCCGAAGTGGACATGGAAGTCGAGTTCCCCCGCCCGACAGAGGACCTCGGCCGCATCGCCGCGCAGACCGCCAAGCAGGTCATCTTTCAGAAGGTGCGCGAGGCCGAACGCGAGAACGTGTTCGCCGAGTTCAACCAGCAGATCGGCGACGTCAAGAGCGGCATCGTCAAGCGCTTCGAGAACGGCGACCTGATCGTCGAACTCGGCCGGATCGAAGCCGTGCTGCCGCGCAAGGAACAGTCGCGCGCCGAGAGCTACTCGCCACAGGACCGCATCCGCGCGGTCATCAAGCGGGTCAACCGGAGCGCCAAGGGGCCGCAGATCGAGCTGTCGCGCACCGACCCGGCGCTGCTCATCAAGCTATTCGAACAGGAAGTCCCGGAAATCTACGATGGCACCGTGATGATTCGCGGCGCCGTGCGTGAGGCGGGCGACCGCGCCAAGGTGGCGGTCTACTCGCGCGAACGCGACGTCGATCCGGTGGGCGCCTGCGTCGGCATGAAGGGCACGCGCGTCCAGGCCATCATCCGCGAGTTGCGCGGCGAGAAAATCGACATCGTCGAGTACTCGGAGGACGCGGCCACCTTCGTCACCAACGCGCTCAGCCCTGCGAAAGTGCAGCACGTATCGATCGTCGATAGCGACGGCAAGGTGATGGAAGTGGTCGTCGAGGACAAGCAGTTGTCGCTGGCCATCGGCAAGAAAGGCCAGAACGTGCGTCTGGCGGCCAAGCTCACCGGCTGGCGCATCGACATCAAGAGCGAAGAAGAAAAGCGTCGCGAGGTCGAAGCGCAGTTCGGCGAACTCGAGGCGGGCAACGAGGACCAGCTCGAGGGCGCGGACGAGGCGGGCAACGACACGCCGCTGCCGTACCTCCTCGAGGGAATCGGCGACCGGATCATTCGCCGGTTGGTCGAGACCGGCCTGGACACAGCTGAAGCAGTGGCTGCCGCGACGATCGAGCAGCTGTCGGAAATCCCCGGAATCGGGGGCAAGACCGCCGAGAAGATCCTCGCCGCCGCAAGGGGCGAGGCTATCTCGAGCGAAGGCGACTCGGGCGAAGGCGCTCAGAGCGAGAGCGCTGAATAGCACGATCGCATTTAGAGTTGAGGTAAACCGTTGGCAACTGTTCGGATTTACAAGGTTGCGGAGCTGCTCGGGACCACGAGCCAGGAAGTGACGGCGCTGCTGAAGCGCAATCACGGCATCGAGGTCAAGAGCGCGTCGAGCACGATTGAGGAAGTCGTCGCCCGGCAGTTCGTCGACCGTCTCGCAAAGCAGCGGAACATCACGTTGCCGACCGGCGACATTTTCTCGGAAACGCCGGTGCAGAAGGGGGGCGGACTCAAGAAGCCGACCCTCGCGAAGAAGGCGCCCGAACCGGCAAAGCCGACGGCCCCGCCGCTGCCGCCGCCCCGTCTCGTGAAGTCGGCCAAGGTGGCGCACGACCAGGGAATGGAGCATCACGAGGAGCACGGACACGAGTCTGACCTCCACGAGCAGCCCCATCACGCCGATCCGCCCGATCACGTCGAGGCCTACGCGCACGAGCACGAGCATGAACCCGCGCACGACGCGGTGGTGCACGACGTCGAAGCGGTACCAGCCGCCGAGGCGCACCAGCCCGAGCCGGTCGTCCATGCCGAGCCTGAGCCCGTGCACGTTCCCCATCCCGTCAAAGAGCCGAAGGTTGTGCCTGAAACCGTAGCCGCTCCGCCCGCGGAGTCCGCCCCGGTGGCTGCACCTCCGGAACCTGTTGCCGTCGAGCCGACGCCTGCGCCCGTGGCTGAACCAGCTGCGGCGCCTGTGGTCGCGGCGCCCGCACCCGCGCCGGTCGTGGCCCGCCCCGCTGGCCGCATCGTGCCGCCGAAGAACCGGCTGCGTATCGAAGATACGCCGCCGCCGATGACGCCGCCGCTGTCGCCGAATCCGGTGTCGCGTGTGGTACCGCGGGCCGTCGTCCGTCCGCCGGAGCGTCCGGTCGTGGCTGCCCCGGCTCGTCCGGCAGGCTCCACGCCGCCCGGCGCCACCGGGGCTCGGCCTGGAGTACCCGGTCAGCGTCCGCCGATGGGCGCGCGCCCGCCGTACGCCGGTCCCGCGGGTCCTCGTCCGCCGGTGGGTGCCCCGCGCCCGCTGCCGTCGCAGCCGCTCCGCGCGGCGCCAGGCCAGCCGCCGCGTCCCGGACAGGGAGCGTACCCGCAGCGGCCCGGCATGCCGTATCGGCCGGCGTTCGGTCAGCGTCCGATGGGCGGCAGTCGGTCGTCAGGCGGGCGTCGCGATGCGCGGCCGTCGGCGCCGATGGCCGCTCCGCCTCCGCCTCCGGTCACCCGCACCATCACGCTCGCCGAGGGCATGACGGTCAAGGATCTGGCAGACAAGCTCGACCTGCGTGTGAAAGACGTCCTCGCCAAGCTGCTGATGAAGCGGCTCATGGTGACTATTAACTCCACGCTCGACACCGAGACCGCCACGATGCTGGCGCGCGACTTCGGCGCCGAAGTCGTGATGCGCAGCTTCGAAGAGGAGCTGATCCAGGTGGATGCCGGCACCGCGAACGCCGCCGACATCATCACGCGCGCGCCGGTCGTCACGGTCATGGGTCACGTCGACCACGGCAAGACGAGCCTGCTCGACGCCATTCGTCAAGCCCGCGTCGCGGAACGCGAAGCCGGCGGCATCACGCAGCACATCGGGGCGTATCACGTCACGATCAACGGCAAGAACATCGTGTTCCTGGATACGCCGGGTCACGCCGCATTCACCCTGATGCGTGCCCGCGGCGCCAAGGTGACGGACATCGTCGTCCTGGTCGTGGCGGCCGACGACGGCGTCATGCCGCAGACGCGCGAGGCCATCGATCACGCGAAGGCGGCGAACGTGCCGATCATCGTGGCGATCAACAAGATCGACAAGCCGGGCGCCAATACCGAACGCGTGAAGCGCGAGCTCACCGAGCTCGACCTCATGCCGGAAGAATGGGGCGGCAAGACGGTCACGGTCGAGGTCTCGGCCAAGAAGAAGACCAACATCGACTCGCTGCTCGAGATGATCCTGCTCGTCAGCGAAATCGGTGAGCTGAAGGCCAACCCGAAGCGCTCGGCGTCGGGCACCGTGCTCGAAGCCAAGCTCGACAAGGGACGCGGCCCGGTGGCCACCGTCCTCGTGCAGGACGGCACGCTCAGCGTCGGCGACACGTTCATTGCCGGCCCGGTCGTGGGCCGCGTGCGCGCGCTCATCGACGACCGCGGCCGGCCCACCAAGTCGGCCGGCCCGTCGACGCCAGTCGAAGTACTGGGTCTCACCGGCCTGCCGCAGCCTGGCGACATCTTCCAGGTGGCGGAAGCCGCCAAGGCGCGCCAGATCGCCGCGTTCCGCGAGGAGCAGGCGAAGAACCGCGCGCTCGGCGCCAAGGGCGGACGCCTCACCCTCGAGTCGCTGCAGGCGCAAATCGCCGAAGGCGGCATGAAGGAACTGCCGGTCATCATCAAGGCGGACGTACAGGGTTCGGCCGAAGTGCTCGCCGACACCCTGGCCAAGCTGTCTGACGACAAGGTGAAGATTCGCATCATCCACTCCGGTGTCGGTGCCGTCACCGAATCGGACGTGCTGCTCGGCACGGCGTCGAAGGCGATCATCATCGCGTTCAACGTCAGGCCCGATCGCAATGCCGAGTCGGTGGCGAACCGCGAAGGCGTCGACATCCGCCAGCACACGATCATCTACAACGTCACCGACGAGATGAAGAAGGCCATGGTCGGCCTGCTCGAGCCCACCTTCAAGGAGGTCCGCATCGGCGTGGCCCAGGTGCGCGACATCTTCAAGGTGCCGAAGTTCGGTACGATCGCCGGCTGCATGGTCACGGACGGGCGTATCACCCGCTCCGGCGACACGCAGGCGCGACTGCTCCGCCAGAACGTGGTCGTCTTCGAGGGCAAGATCGGGTCGCTCCGCCGGTTCAAGGACGACGTCGGCGAGGTCAAGACCGGCTTCGAGTGCGGCATCGGCTTCGACAAGTACAACGAGCTCCTGGTCGGCGACGTCATCGAGGTCTTCAGCATGGAGCGCATCGTCATCACGGCGTAGCCTCCAACTTCTCCGGTGTCCACCTGGCCGCTGGCCCTCTCATCGTCCAACAGGGCGACGGGAAGCCTGCCGACCAGGTGGCGCATCACCCGCTCCGACCTGCCAGCGCAATTCCGATCAGCGATTCACATTCGGCAATTGGCCTTTAGCACGTAGCATTTCCAGCAATGTCCCAAGGTTCCCGTCCAGACCGCGTCGCCGATCAGTTGCGGAGCGAACTCGCGATGATGCTGTCGCGCGAGGTCCACGATCCGGGCATCGGCTTCGTCACGCTCACGCGCGTACATGTCAGCCCCGACCTGCAGATGGCCCGGGTGATGTACACCGCCTTCGGCGACGAGAAGAGCCGCGCCAACACCGCGCGCGCACTCGAGCGCGTCGCGCCGTTCCTGCGCCGCCAGATCGGTGCGCGGCTGCGCCTGAAGCGGGTGCCGGAATTCAAGTTCATCTACGACGGGTCGGTCGCCGGCCAGGACCGCATCGAGCAGATCCTGAACGAACTGCATCGGCCTGACCCGAGTGACGCGGAGTCCGATGAATAACGACGCCACCGTCTTCCAGCAGATCGTCGACGCCGTCCGGCAGCGCCACCGCTTCGTCGTCTCCTCGCATTCGCGACCCGATGGCGACTCGATCGGCTCGCAGCTGGCGTTCGCGTACGCGCTGCGAGCCCTCGGCAAGGACGTGGTGGTCGTCAACAAGGACGCCGCGCCGCCGCCGATCATGACCTTTCCCGGCGTGCCAGAGATCAAGATTGCCGACCAGGTGACAGGCGACTTCGACGCCGCCGTCATCATGGAATGCGGCGACCTGGCACGGCCCGGCGTCGGTGGCCTCGGCAACTACTTCGTCATCAACATCGACCACCATCCGGGGAACACGAACTACGGCGCCCTGAACTGGATCGACGAATCGGCGGCTGCGTGCGGCGAGATGGTCTTCGACCTCGTCAACGCGCTCGGCGTGCCGATGACGAAGGAGATCGCCACCCACATCTACCTCGCCATCCTCACCGACACCGGCTCGTTCCACTACTCGAGTATCTCGCCCCGGACGTTCGACATCTGCAAGCAGCTGCTCGAGGCGGGGGTCGACCCCGTCGCCGTGGCACGCAGCGTCTACGACAGCAACAACATGGGGCGCCTGAAGCTGTTCGGCGCCGTGCTGAGCGCGATGCAGATCGCCCCCTCGGGCCGGATCGCCATCGTCTATCTCGACCACGACATGGTGCGTGCGACCGGCGGCACCTACGAGGACACCGAAGGGCTGATCAACCTGCCGCTGACGGTGAAGGAGATCCAGTCCGTGGTCTTCTTCAAGCAGACGGACGGGGACGAGTACCGGGTCAGCATCCGCTCAAAGGGCGACATCGACATCGGCGCAGTGGCGAAGGAGTTCGGCGGCGGCGGCCACAAGAATGCCGCGGGCTGCTCGGTGAACGGCGCCATCGACCAACTGCAGAAGGTGTTTCTCGAGAAAATCGAGCAGGCGATTGATGCACGGCCTGCTGATCGTTGACAAGCCGTCGGGCCCCACGTCACACGACGTCGTCGCCCGCGTCCGCCGCGCCCTGCGCGAGAAGCGCATCGGTCACACCGGCACGCTCGACCCGCTGGCGAGCGGCGTGCTGCCGCTGGTGGTCGGCCGCGCCACGCGCCTGGCCCGCTTCATCGGCGGCGACAAAGCTTACGACGCCACGATCCGTCTCGGCCTGAACACCGACACCGGCGATGCGCTGGGTGTGCCGGCCGGCACGCCCTACGGCGGCCCATGGCCGGACCGCGCCACCATCGACGCGGCACTGGACCGCTGCCGCGGCACCTTCCTTCAGCAGCCACCGGCATTCTCGGCCAAGAAGATTGCTGGCCGCCGCAGCTATGCGCTTGCGCGCAAGGCGCGCGCGCAGGCGGCGACCGTGGACGAGGAGACCGATGTCCAGGCTGACGCGGACGTCGTCGTCCTACTGCCAGACCCGGTCGCGGTGACGGCGTACGCAATCGAGTTGCTCGAGGTCGAAGAAGACCGCGTCCGGGTCTCCGTCCGCTGCTCCGCCGGCTTCTACATCCGCTCGCTCGCCGTCGACCTCGGCGCCGCCGTCGGCACCGGCGCCCACCTGATCGCCCTTCGGCGGACCGAAGCCGCTGGCGTCGGGCTCGACCGGGCCGTTCCGCTCGCCAGGATCGAGGCCGGCGACGGTGCGACGGCCCTCGTGCCGCTGGAGCAGATGCTGACCGGGCTGCCGGCCGTCTCGCTGACCGAGGCGGGCGTGGCGCACGTGCGGTGCGGCAGAACGCTCGGTCCGGCTGATGCCAGCGCCGGCTTCGCGGCAGCGATCGCGGCCGTTTCGGCGGACCGGTCGCGGGCCGTCAGGCTACTCGGTCCGTCAGGGCTGCTGCTGGCCATGGCCGGTGCCGCCGACACGCCCGGCCTTTTGCATCCTGGCGTGGTGCTGTTGTAGTAACATTTTGAGCTTGTTCGACTAACGGAATTTCAGACAGACGGCGCATCCGGTCCCACGAACTGGCACTGGGGCGCACGTGGAGGACACAAGTGGCACTTTCGAAAGATCGCAAGAACGAGCTGATCAGCTCCTACAAGACCAACGACGTTGACACCGGCTCGCCGGAAGTTCAGGTCGCCATCCTCACCGAACGCATCACCTACCTCACTGAGCACTTCAAGACCCACGCGAAGGACCATCACTCGCGCCGCGGCCTGCTGATGCTCGTCGGCCGCCGTCGCCGCCTTCTTGATTACGTCAAGTCGAAGGACATCAAGCGCTACGCGGACCTCATCAAGCGTCTGAACATCCGCAAGTGACGCGGATCGCGCTTCCCTTCTCACCACCGTTTTCACGAGAGATGTGCGACCTATGACAACGCGCGAAGTTTCAGTCGGTCACGGTTCCATCAGTATCGAAACCGGCAAGCTGGCCAAGCAGGCCGGCGGGTCCGTCATCGTCCGATCGGGCGATTCCGTGGTGCTGGTCACCGCGTGCCGAGCCGCCAGCCCGCGGGACGTCGACTTCCTGCCGCTGACGGTGGACTACCGGGAATACACCTACGCGTCGGGGCGCATCCCCGGCGGCTTCTTCAAGCGTGAAGGCAAGCCTTCGGAGAAGGAAGTCCTCACCAGCCGCATGATCGACCGCCCGATCCGTCCGCTCTTCCCGGCCGGCTGGCGCTACGAGTCGCAGATCATCGCGCTCGTGCTGTCGGCCGACGGCGCGAACGACACGGACGTGCTCGCCATCACCGGCGCCTCTGCGGCGCTGGCGCTCTCCGACCTGCCGCTCCAGAAGACGATTGCCGGCGTCCGCGTCGGTCTCGTCGACGGCCAGTACCTGATCAACCCGACCTTCGAACAGCGCAAGGCGAGCAAGCTCGACATCATCGTCGCTGGCACGAGAGAAGGCCTGGTGATGGTGGAGGCTGGCGCGAAGGAAGTGACGGAAGAGCAGGTCGTCGAGGCGCTCGAAGCCGCGCACGCCGCGATCAAGCTGATCGTCGCCGCGATCGACGAGATGGCTGCCGAAGTCGGCAAGAAGAAGGCAACCGTCGCCTCGAAGGAAGTCGATGCCGCGTTCGCGAAAGCGGTCGAGGACAAGGTTCTCGGCAAGCTCACCGCGGCGATGCGCATCAAGGACAAGCTCGAGAACTACGCGACGACGGACAAGGTCATCGCCGAACTCGTCGAGTCGTACCCGGCGGATCAGCCCGCCCAGCGTGCCGACGCGAAGATCGTCGCGAAGCACCTGAAGGAAAAGATCCTCTACGACGAGATCCTGAACAACAACGTCCGCCTCGACGGCCGCAAGCTCGATGAAGTGCGCCCGATCTGGATCGAGACCAGCGTGCTGCCGCGCACCCACGGTTCAGCCGTGTTCACGCGTGGCGAAACGCAGGCGCTCGTCACCTGCACGCTCGGCACGGCCGACGACGCGCAGAAGATCGAGACGTTCGAAGGGGAAACCTGGAAGAACTTCATGCTGCACTACAACTTCCCGCCCTTCTCGGTTGGTGAAGTAGGCCGCATGACCGGCCCGGGCCGCCGCGAAGTGGGCCACGGCGCCCTCGCGGAGCGCGCGATTGCCGGCATGATCCCCGGTGAAGAGCACTTCCCCTACACGGTGCGTGTCGTCTCCGACATTCTCGAGTCGAACGGCTCGTCGTCGATGGCGTCGGTGTGCGGTGCGTCGCTCGCGATGATGGACGCCGGTGTGCCGCTCAAGGCGCCGGTGGCCGGTATCGCGATGGGCCTGGTGATGGACGAGACCAGCGGCAAGTTCGCGGTGCTCTCCGACATCGCCGGTGCTGAAGACCACTACGGCGACATGGACTTCAAGGTTACCGGCACAGCCGCGGGCATCACCGCCCTGCAGATGGACATCAAGCTCGCCGGTGTCCCGACGCTGGTGATGCGCAAGGCGCTCGAACAGGCTCGTCAGGGCCGACTGCACATCCTCGGCATCATGGCCGAAGCACTCGCCGCGCACCGCGAGAACATCTCGCAGCACGCGCCGCGCATCGTCACCATCAAGATCCCGGTGGACAAGATCCGCGACGTCATCGGGCCTGGCGGCAAGATGATCCGCAGCATCATCGAGCGCACGGGCGTGAAGATCGACGTGGAAGACGACGGCCGCGTGAACGTGGCGTCGGCCGACGGCGCCTCGGCGCAGAAGGCTATCTCGATCATCCAGGAGCTCACGGCCACGCCGGAGCTCAACAAGACCTACCTCGGCAAGGTCCAGCGCATCACCGACTTCGGTGCATTCGTCGAGATCATGGCCGGCACGGACGGTCTGCTGCACGTCTCCGAGATCGCGAACCACCGCGTCAAGGACGTGCGCGATGAACTGAAGGAAGGCGAGCAGATTCTGGTCAAGGTCATCAACATCGACCCGACCGGCAAGATTCGCCTCAGCCGCAAGGCGCTGCTGACCGACGAAGACACCGCGCCGACAGCATAAGGCGTTCCGACGTTCGAACTCGGAAGTCAGAAGTCAGAACTGGGGCCGGCGAGCCATCGCCGGCCCTTTTCTTTTGGACGGTCCGCACCGTCCTGCCCGCCAGGCCCGCCTGCCGTTCCCGCCCTACCCGCCCTGCCTGCCCTCTGAGAACGCCCGTGCCGCCTCGATCCGCTCCCGAATGGGCGGATGGCTGTAGAACAGCCACTGCACCAGGGTGGAGGGTTCGTCCTCGGCAAGGTTCTGCGCCGCCAGGCGGCGCATCGCCGACACGAAGGCTGGAGTGTTCTTCGTCAGGCTGAGGGCGAAGCGGTCGGCTCGACGTTCGTGCGCCCGCGACATGGCGTGCGCAGCCGGTACCATGACGAGCGACACCGCACCGGCAGCGAGCAGCAGGATGGGCAGGCCGGCAATGTCGCTCACCTCGCGCAGGCCGGCGAGCGGAGCGGTGAGCCGCAGCATCCACGACGCGGCCAGGAAGCCGGCGAAGATGAGGCCCGCCTCGAAGGCCAGCCCCTTCCAGATGTCGCCGTGGACGTGGTGGCCCAGTTCGTGGGCGAGCACCACCTCGATTTCCTCGTCGGAGTACTGCTCGAGCATCGTGTCCGAGACCAGGATGCGGCGCGAATGGCCGACGCCGGTCAGCGCGGCGTTGGCCTTGCTCGTTTTCTCGCCCAGGCCCCACTCATAGGCGTCGAGTACGCGCGCCCCGGCGCGCTCGCCCAGCGCGACCAGCCGCGTCCGCAGCGACTCCCTGGTGAGCGGCTTAATCGCGTAGAAGAGCGGCAGCAGGAGCAGCGGGGCGAGGTTCGCCAGGCCGACGATCAGCGCCGCGAAGACCACCGCCGACGGCAGCCACCACGTGTCAGGAAACCTGGAGATGAAGAAATACAGGGTGCTGGTCGCGACGACGCCGAGGACGACGCCCAGCGCCAGCGACTTCACCTGATCGATGACCCAGGTGCGAATCGGCTGCTTCGAGAGCCCGTAGCGACGCTCGAGGACGAAGCCGCCGTAGAACGCCAGCGGCAGGCTGCCGACTTCGTTCAGGAGGGTAAGCAGGACGACATAGACGACCACCGACAGTCCGCGCAGCCAACCCGCCGGGGCCATCACCGATGCGAGGCTCTCGGCCGCGTCGCGCAGCCACACGCTGCCGCCACTCACCACGAGCGCCAGCAATAGAAACGTGCCCCACGCCACGGAGGCGACACCGACCTGCCGCTTCAGCCTGTTGTATCTGGTGGCTTTGTCTTCGTTCACGGCCGTGGACGGACCTTGATGTTCCCGTTGGTCGTTGTCAGCGCGATCGGGGCACCGCCGACGTTCAGGCGACCCCGGGTCTTGCGCGCCGACTGTTCACCCGTCACCTGCAGCGGCACGTCAGCGATGTCGATCGATCCGTTCGTGCAGTTGGCGTCGAGGTTCGCGTTGGCGGACGGCGGAAGGGTGAGGGTGACAGCGCCGTTGGTGGCGCGCAGTTCAACCGGGTCCTGTCCCACTGCCGCCAGGTCGATGGTCACGGTGCCGTTCGTGGAGCGGGCTTCGACGCCGCCACCAAGCGCCGTCCCGGTGATCGATCCATTGGTCGTCGACGCCACGACGGCGCCGTTGACGTTCGCCACGGTGATGTCACCGCCCGCCGTGCGCAGGCGCAGCCGGGTCGCGCGCGGAACGGTGACGTGGAAGTTCACGACGATGTCGACACCGACGACGATGCCGCCGAGTCCGTCGTTACGAAGCACGACCTGGTTGGGCGCCACATCTTCGGTGATCCGAATCCGCGAGACCGCCTCCTTGGCAAGAGCATCGCTCGACGAGCGGACGATCCGTTCAGCCTGCACGTCGACGGTGGAGGCGTCGCCACCGTGGATTTCGATGGCGCCGACCGCGCCGACGATCTGGAATTCGCCGCCGTCCTGCAGGGTGTAGGTGCGGGGCCACTGGTCGGAGCCGCGACCGGCCAACTCGCCGCGACCGAGCTGGCATCCGGTGAGGCCAGGCACCGACAGGAGCAGGGCGAACGCGACCGCGCGAGCCGAGGTGGTAGGCGTGCAGGCCGGCGGACCGGAGCAGCTCATCATCAGCCGATCATAGGCCAGCCATGCCCGATCGCGATCCCCGGTGGGATCAGTTCATCTGCACCGAGATGAGCTTGGAGACGCCCGGTTCCTCCATGGTGACGCCGTAGAGACGGTCGGCGATTTCCATGGTCCGGCGGTGGTGGGTGATCAGGATGAACTGCGTCTGGCCCTGCATGCTGCGAAGCATGTCGACGAAGCGGCCGACGTTGGCATCGTCGAGCGGCGCGTCGATTTCGTCCAGCAGGCAGAACGGGCTCGGCTTGAACTTGAACAGGCCGAACATGAGCGAGATGGCCGTGAGCGCCTTCTCACCGCCAGAGAGCAGCTGCACGCTCTGGAGGCGCTTGCCGGGCGGCTGCGCCACGATCTCGATGCCGCTCTCGAGCGGGTCGTTCTCGTCGACCAAAGTCAGCCCGGCGCGGCCACCACCGAAGAGGGAGGTGAACACCTCCTGGAAGTTGCGGTTGATGGCGGCGAACGCCTCGACGAACCGCACGCGGGTCGTCTCGTCGATGCGCCGGATCGCCTCGGTGGTCTGGGCAATCGACTCGACCAGGTCGTTGCGCTGCGTCGAGAGGAACTCGTAGCGCGCCTCGAGCTCGTCGTACTGCTCGATCGCCATCATGTTCACCGGCCCGAGGCGGTCGAGCTTCGAGCGCAGGGTGGAGATGGCGTCTTCAGCGCTCAGCGTCCGCTCGCTGGCGGCCGCGACCGCGGCGTCAGCGGCGTCGACCGCCGCGTGCGAGTCGCCGTCGGCCACTGCCGGCTGCCGCGTCTGTAGGCCGACGGCGACGGGCATCCCGTCCTCGTCAGTCGACTCGTCCGGCTCGTCAGCGAGAATGGCGCGGGCATCCGGCACGCCACCGCCAGCGCGCTCAAGCTCCTCGACCTCGACCATCACCTCGTCGAGCGTGGCCTGCACGGTGTCGAGACAGGTGGCAGCCAGGTGCGACAGGTCGCTCTCGGCCGTCGCGCGGGCCACGTCGAACTCCGACACCGTGGCGCGGACGCCTTCGTATTCGCTGCGCGCCACGCGGATAGCGGCCTCGAACTCGTCGGCACTGATGCGCAGCGTCGACACGGCATCGTCTGCACTGGCGACCGCGGCGCGATGCGCCTCGAGCGCGCGGATGTCGTCGCTCAGCCGCTCTTCGTTCATGAGCACGGCGGCGCGGAGATCCTCGATCCGGCGTGTGGTGTCGTCGAGTTCCGACGCGAGCGCCTCGCAGCGCGACTCGAGTTCGCGGCTTGCCTCTTCGAGGCGGCGCACTTCACTCGCCAGCCCCGACGCCCGCTCGACCAGCGCGGCGTGCGTGGCTCGAGCTTCCGCAGCGCGGCGGCTCAGTTCCTGCACCGTCTCGCGCGCCATGGCCAGCGTGCGCTGCGTCTCGCCCAGACGCTCGTCCGCCATCCGCTGCTCCTGTTCGAGCGTGAGGATGGAGGCGCGGGCTTCTTCCTGCCGCAGTTCGAGCGCCTTGCGTTCCTCTTCGGCCTGGTGCCGCTCACGCGCGAGCTGATCGCCCTTCAGCGTCACCTTCGTCGAGTCTTCCGACGCGCGCTGCAACTGCGCCTCGAGTGCGACGATCTGCTTCTCCTGGCGATGATGTTCGGCGTTGAGCGCGGCAATGGCCTGCGTTGCTTCGCTGATCAGCCGTTCCAGTTCCTGCGTCTCGGCGGTGAGGCGGGCGAGCGAATCGCGTTCGCCTTCGATGCGCGCCCGCAGGTCCTTGATCTCGCGCTTGGTCTCGAGGATGCCGCGCGTCTCCTTGCCGTGACCGCCAGCCACCAGGTGGGGACCGCGGAACACCTCGCCGTCGGCCGTGACGATGGGGCACGGCGCGAATGCCGCGGCCGCCTCGGCACGCTCGTAGGAGTCGGTCAGCCAGGCCTCACCGATGGCGCGCCGCACGACGTCGCCGTACGGACCGTTCAGCCGCACGACTGACGACAGCGTGACGAACCCGGGCGGCGGCGCCACCAACGCGGGCTCGGTCATCGCCCCAGTCTGCCCTTCGATCACCACAAAGCCGCAACGGCCAGCCGAGGCATCGCGAATCAGCTCGAAGCCGGCAAACGCATGGTCCTGGCGCTCGACGACGATGTGCTGGAGCAGGTCGCCGAGGTAGGCCTCGACCGCACGCTCGCGGCCGGCGTCCACCTCGAGGTAGTCGGCGACGGCGCCCTTCTGGCTCACCTTGCCGTCAGCCTGCGCAAGGACCGTTCGGGCGGCGTCGCCAAACTCGGCACGGCCCGCTTCCAGTTCCTCGAGCGACTTCAGGCGGGCACCGAGGCCGGCGAGATCGTGCTCACGCGTCCGCACCGACCTGGCGCGCCACTCGTGCTCGATGCGGGCACTGGCCAGTTCCGACTCGCGGGCCGCACGCGCCGTCCTGGTGGCGTCGAGCGCATCGTGTGCGCGGCGCAGCCCGTCGTCCGCCGACGCGCGGTCGCCTTCGAGCCGATCGAACTCGATGCGCACGTCCTCGGTTTCAACCTGCAGCTTCGACAACGTCTCGAGCACGCGGTCGTGCTGGGCCGCGGCGCTCTCGATCGCATGGCGCAGGGCGGTGGCGCTGTTGATGGCCGAGTAGACCTCGCGACGGGCAGACTCGACCGCCGCTTCCATGCCCTCGATCTCGCGGTGGCCGATTTCGTAGGCCTGCGATTCCGACGTCAATGCCGCAGCGGCACGATCGCGTTCATCGATCGCCATCGCCGATGCCGTCCGGCGGTCGTCCAGTTCGAGCGCCGCCGGTTCGCGGCGCGCCTGCAGCACGTCGATCTCCTGCGCCACGGTGCGGGCACGGGCGCTCAGCGAATCGGCCTGGCCGGCGTCGAAGGTGATCTGCTGCTGGAGACGGTTGATGGCCAGTTCCGCGGCGTGGCCAATCTCGCGCGCGGCCGTCGCCTTCGACTCTGCTTCCGCGAGTTCGATGCGCGAACGGCCGAAGTCCGACTCGATCTCCGACACCCTGGCACCTGCGGCCGCCTCGCGCTCACGCGCATCGGCCAGGCGTGCGCGCGCCGACTCGATCGTTTCGGCCAGCTGACGATACTTGCGCGCGAAGAGCACCTTCTCCCAGCGCCGCAGTTCGTCGCGCAGCTTCTTGTAGCGCTGGGCCTTGCCAGCCTGGCGCTTCAGCGTGCCGCGCTGCTTCTCCACTTCGAAGACGATGTCGTCGATGCGGGTGAGGTTCTGCTGCGCGGCATCGAGCTTCAGTTCCGCCGAGCGGCGGCGGGCTTTGTACTTCGTGACACCGGCCGCTTCCTCGATGAGCTGACGGCGGTCGGTCGGACGCGTGCTGAGGATGAGGCCGATCTTCCCCTGCTCGATGATGGCGTAGGCCTTCGCACCGAGGCCGGTGTCCATCAGCAGGTCGTGGATGTCGCGCAGGCGGCACGCATGACCGTCGATGAGGTACTCGCTCTCGCCGGACCGATACAGTCGGCGGGTCACTTCCACTTCGCGAGCGACCGTCTGGATCAGCTCCTCGGCCTCTTCTGGCGCGAACGAGATGCGATTGGCCGCAGCCTGCGCCTCGTCCACCGGCGGTTCGAGCACGGCGACGCCGCCGTCGGCATCCGCGCTTGCGTCCACCTCGGCGAGGGCGCCCGGGTCGGCATGTGCGGCCGCCGTGATGCTGCCCACGCGGGAGGACGCGTTGAACACCGGGCCGGAGACCGACTTCACGACGCCACTGAAACGGAGACGCACCTCGGCCGTCGCGCTCGGCTTGCGCGCGTCACTGCCGTTGAAGATGACGTCCTCCATCTTCTCGCCGCGCAGGCTCTTGGCGCTCTGCTCGCCCATGACCCACGTGATCGCATCGGAGACGTTGCTCTTGCCGCATCCGTTGGGACCGACAATGGCCGTCACGCCCTTGTCGAAGGCAAGCTCCGACCGGTCCGAGAAGGACTTGAACCCGTTGATCTCGAGTTTTTCCAGACGCATGAACAGACACCACCGCGCCGCAGAACGGCGCACGTGCAGGGTAATGGCGGAGATGGCTACAGAACGGGTCGGACCGGATTGGCGGCCCCTTCCCCTTCCCTCTTCAGGGGCTGGGGCCCATGGGCCGCAAAACGGTGGTCAGTGTAACAAGTGCTAGATAGAGGGGCAAGGGCAATCTACGACCGCTACTCATTGTGGTCGTACACCCTACCGACCGGCTAGCGCCGGCCGGTAGTTCGAGATCTACTGTGCTCGCTTCTGCACCCCAGCGAGCTTCTCGGCTTCGCCGAACGACTGCATGGCCACCTGGGCCTGAGGGTCGACGGCGATCAGGTTCCGGCGGGCCTCGGCGATGCCGAACGCGGCTTCGTCGATCCGGAAGCGGAGCATGGCCTTGATGAACGTCAGGTCCTTCTGCCAGGCGGCCTCGTCCATCTTCAGCTTGTTAACGACGAGCTGCGCGCGGAAGTCCTGCAGCATCTGGTCGTCCACGGTGAACCCGCGCTTGATGACCACCCACCCCTTGCCGAGCGCCTGCGGGATCCGGGTATCGCCGTCGGCAATGAACTTCTGCGAGAAGGTCTCGAACTCCTGCCGGCCGTAGAGGGCTCGGGCAAACGTCGACGGGTTGAACCCTTCGATCTGGCCGGCCACGTACTTGTCCGGCTCCACGCCACCACCGCTGTAGACCGGACGTCCGGCGCCGGTCCGCTTCAGATCGCTCGGGTTGTGCGGCTTGGTCGCGTCCTGATCTTTCTGCGTGTAGCTCAGGTACTCGTCGAACGTCTCGTCCCACGGCCGCTGAATGAGCCGGCCACTCGGCGTGAAGTAGTGCGCCGTCGTCAGCGCGAGGCCCGCGCCGTTGGCGATCGGATACACCGACTGCACCAGTGCCTTGCCGAAGGTGGTTTCGCCGACGACGTAGGCGCGGTCGTGGTCCTGCATCGCGCCCGTGAAAATCTCCGACGCGCTGGCGCTGTTGCGATTGGCGATGACCACCATCGGAATGTCGAGGAACGTGCTGTCCTCGGTCGCGTGGTAGTCCTGGTCGGAGTTCCGGACACGGCCACGCGTGTAGACGATCATCTTCCCCTTCGGCAGGAATTCGTTCGACACCTTGATGGCCTGGTCGAGCGGGCCGCCGGGATTGCCGCGGATGTCATAGAGGAGACGCGTCATCCCCTTCGAGCGCAGGTCGTTCAACGCGCGCTGCATTTCGCGGTCGGTGTTCTCGCCCCAGTCCTGATGACGAATGTAGCCGGTGGTCGCGTCGATCATGAAGTGCGCGGGGACCGTGAGGATCTGCACCTCGTCGCGCGTCACGTCCAGCGGCAGCAGTTGCTCGTAGCCGCGACGGCGAATGTCCACCTTCACCATCGTGCCCTTGCCGCCGCGCAGCTTCTTCATCGCCTGCTCGGTGGTCCACCCCTTGGCATCTTCACCATCGATGCGCGCCATCACGTCGCCGCGGCGAATGCCCACCTTGAAGGCCGGCGAGCCTTCGAACACGCTGGCCGCGGTGATGTCGCCTTCGATCGACTGGATGGTGATGCCGAGTCCGTAGTAGCGCCCCTCCTGTCGCTCGCGCATCTGCGCGTACTCACGCGGGTCGAAGAAGCTCGAGTGCGGATCGAGCGTCGAGAGCATGCCGCGGATGGCCGCGTAGACCACGCGGTCCGATTCAACCTTGTCGACGTACTGCCCTTCGATGGCACTGAGCGCCGCCGAGAACGTCGCGTAGCGTGCGGTCAGCCGGTCGTCCACCGCGAGCGCGCTGCGCCCGAACAGTCCGCCAACCAGTGCCGAGACGGCGATGACAAACATGACGATGGAGACGGGACGCATACGTCGCATGGGGCTCAGGGTAACAGACAAATTCCTTATCGGGCAACGACTTCCGGGTACACAACCGCAGGGAATTCCTTGACCCCTACCGCCCCGGGTTCCATAATCGTGAGGCGCGTTACCTCGCGGATTCGGAAAGCAGGAGAACTATGTTTGGTTCGATTGGCATGCCGGAGCTGATCATCATTTTTGTGATCGCTCTGATTATCTTTGGCCCCCGCAAGCTGCCTGAACTCGGCCGTTCGCTCGGCAAGAGCCTGTCGGAATTCAAGCGTGCCTCCAACGAGCTCAAGAGCACGCTCGAGGAAGAGATCCGGATGGAAGAAGTGCAGCAGCGGCCCAAGCCGACTGTGGCACCGCCCACCGTGACGGCGACCGACGAGACGGCAACGCCTCCGGTGCCTGAACCGATGGCCGCCCGCCAGGACCATACCGCGTAGCACGACGTTTCCAACATGGCCCTCGTCCCGTTTCCAGGACCGCAGAGCACTGCGGCACAACTCCCGCCAGATGAGGAGGATGAATCCTCCACGGCGAGGATGTCGTTCCTCGACCACTTAGACGAACTGCGCCGCCGCATCGTCAACTCGTGCATCGCCATCGCCGTCGGCGTCGGCGTGACGTTCTACTGGATCGACCAGATCTTCAACTTCATCCTGGCGCCGACCCGGTCGGCCCTGCCAGCCGGCGTCAAGCTCGTCTACACCCAGCCTGGTGAAGCGTTCTCGCTCTACATCACCATTGCGCTCATCGCCGGCGCGGTCATCGCGTCGCCGTTCATCATGTTGCAGGTGTGGCTGTTCATCGCCCCTGGCCTCTACTTGAACGAGAAGCGGATGGCGATTCCGTTCGTGCTGCTCACGACGGTCGGATTCCTCAGCGGCGCAGCGTTCAATCACTACATCGCATTCCGATACCTGATGGTCTTCTTCGGTAGCTTCAACACGCCCGACCTGGCGTTCATGCCGAAGCTTGATGACGTGTTCGGGCTCTACTCGAAGATGCTGCTCGGCCTGGGACTCGTGTTCCAGATGCCGGCCGTCGTCTATTTCCTGGCGCGCATGCGCCTGGTGACCGCGCGCTTCCTGATCAGCCACGTCAAGTACGCCATCCTGATCATCTTCGTGGTCGCGGCGGTCATCACTCCGAGCGGCGACATGATGACGCAGGGGATTTTCGCGGCGCCGATGCTCGGCCTCTACGTGCTCAGCATCGTCATCGCGTGGGCGGTTGCGCCGCGCCGCTCGAAGACGGACGACGCCTAGCCGTCACCAGCCCGATTTTTCCGTGTAGCCGTTCGATTGACGGCCCAGTTCGGGCCGTACTATAAGTAGTTGAGCTGCTGACCGATGGGAGGTTCAGCCTGATGATCCATTCACGACGCATCCTCGGACTCGCCGTGCTCGCCGCACTGTGGGCTACGGCAGCGGGCGCCCAGACGCCGGCCGCATCGGCCCAGACGGCCGGCGGAACCGCCGACTCGACGCTCCACCTCACCACCAACACCGCCGACGGCGACACCGGCCTCTGGTACGTGCCGACGGCCGAGATCCTGGCGCGCGGCACGTGGTCGGCTGGTGTCTACCGCACGGGCTTCAACTATCGCGAAGGCTTTACCGCCGTCGCCGACTTCCCCATCACCTTCGGCATCGGTCTGTCGAAGCGCGTGGAACTGTTCGGCTCGTTCAAGGCCGTGTCGCGCATCGACCGCGATGTCCGCGAAGTGTTCACCTCGGATCCGAAGGTGGGCGGCGTCGTCGGCCAGTACCCCTTCGTGAAGCAGGGATGGAGCGGCAGCCAGCTGGGCGACGTCCTGGTGGGCGCCAAGTTCAATCTCGTCTCCGAAGCTGACAACAAGCCCGCGGCCTTTGCCGTGCGCGGCATGGTGAAACTGCCGACGGGCGACACGGCGACCGGCGTGAGCACCGGCAAGCTCGACGGCCTCTTCGACGTCATCGTCAGCAAGAATGCCGGCGCGATGGTCGAGTTGTCGGGCTACGGCGGCGCCATCCTGCGCGGCCAACCGGACGGCGCCTCGGCCTCGAATGCGCTGCGCTACGGCGTTGGCGCGGCCTTCCCGTCGCGGAGCCTGCTGCGGGTCACCGCCGAGTTCACCGGCGAGAAGCCGTTCGATGACACCGTGACGCTCACCACACCGCTGGTGGCCTACGACGGGAGCCGTTCGCCGCTGTCGACGCCGCTCGATGCCTTCTCCGCCACCACGGTCGGACTGACGTGGCAGGCCCGCAAGGGCTTCTTCGTCGGCGCTGCCGCCACCTGGACGCAGCCGACCGCGTCGCGCGCGGGCTACCGCACCGACGACAACCGTTCGGGCGATTTCCTCGACTACCAGCTGCGTCTCGGCTACCACCAGGGCGTCCGCAAGTTCGTGCCGCCGCCGCCGCCGGCCCCGCCGCCGCCACCACCACCGCCGCCGCCAGTCCCGCAGAACCGTCCGCCGACGGTGCAGGCGCGCTGTGAACCGTGCACGGTCGAAGTCGGCAAGACGTCGTCGATTACGGCGGTCGCGCAGGACCCCGATGGTGACTCCCTCAACTATCGGTGGAGCGCGCCGTCAGGCATCCTGCAGAACCCGACCGATCGCCAGACGATCTGGACCGCGCCGAATCAGGAAGGTCCGGTGCAGGCCACCATCACCGTCGATGACGGCAAGGGCGGCACAGCCTCGGCCACCACCACGATCCAGGTCGTGCGGCCGGCTCCGGTCGTCGAGCTGAACTTCGAGGACGTCTACTTCGACTTCGACCGCTCGACGCTGCGTCCCGATGCGCTCCGCCTGCTCGACGATGCGGTGGCGACACTGCAGGCCAGCCCCGGCAAGAACATGGTCATCGAGGGGCACACCTGCAACATCGGCACAGCCGAATACAATCTGGCGCTCGGTGAGCGCCGCGCCCGCAGTGTCGTTGACTACCTGACGTCGCGCGGGGTCTCCGCCGGCCGGCTCGAAATCAGGAGCTACGGCGAGGAGCGGCCCAAGTTCGACAACGCTCGTGAGGAAACGCGCCGCCTGAATCGGCGCGCCGCGCTCGTGGTCAAGGTCCAGTAGGACACAGCGAGCGAACAGCCGTCAGCATTGAGCATGTCGCACGGAGAATGGGGCGGGTCTTCGGACCCGCCTCTTTTTGTTTAGGATTACCCGGTGGTTATCAAGGCTTCGACAGGCAGACAGGTCGACACGCTCATTGCCGACCTTGCGTCGCCGAGCGCTCTCACGCGCGACGGCGCCGTCGCGCGACTAACGGTGATCGGCGAGCGCGCCGTGTCACGCCTGATGGCCCTCGTCGCCGACCGTGAGGCGACAACCGAGTCCCGTGTCGCCGCCATCCACGCACTCGAAGGGATCGGCGACACGCGCGCGTTCGACCCGGCGCTCGCCGCACTCGACGATCCGGATACGGCGGTGGCCGCGGCGGCCATCGGCGTACTCCAGGTATTCCTGCGGTCGGCTCGCGGCATGGAGGCACTCGACCGCCTCAGTGCCACCGCCCTCGATCGGGCGCGCGAACGCAGCGTCCGTCTGGCCGCCATCCGCGCACTCCGCGATCTCGGCCCCACCACCATCGGTCCCCTGCTCGACGCGCTCGGCGGCGATCCCGATCAGGCCATTGCCATGGCCGCCGGGCTTGGACCCGCCGCTGCCGCCGACCCGTTCACGGTGCTGAAGGACGCAGCGGAAGGGACGCTCCCCGATTCCCCTGGCGTCCTGAAGCTGGCCCTCACCGAGTCGGCCACGCAGGTGCCTCCGGCCGTGCTGCAGCAGGTGATCGAGCGGGTCCGCTTCAGGGAAGGGGCGGAGACCGGCCCGGTCCGTGCCGAGTGGACCGCCCTGCGCGGCGCTGCCCACGGCGCGCTGGCGCAACGCGGTAGCCGGCTCGCGCTCTACGACCTGAAGGAATCGTTCGAATCGGCGCGCGAGCCGCTGCCGGTCGAGTTTCTCGGCGCGGCGGCCATCATCGGCGATGCGTCGTGCCTCGAGTGCGTCGCGGCGGCCTTCACCCGTGCCCTCGAGCACGGCGGACCCGTGGACGACTGGTGGCGGCAGCGGCTGACTGACGTCTTCAGGACCATCGCGGCACGCGAGCAGGTGACGCGGCGGACGGCGGCCGGCAAGAAGCTCTCGGCGAAGCACCGTGACGCGGCGGCGCTGCTGTGGCCTTGACGCGGGCTACCGGGCGCGCGTAGGTCAGCCCCGTCTGGCCGATGACCATCCAGACCCGCCGCGCACGCCAGAAAGCCCTGCTCCGGCAGGAGATCGTCGATGCGGCTCGCGACATCCTGGCCCACGAGGGCTACGCGCAGCTCTCGATGCGCAAGGTCGCCGAACGGATTGAGTACTCCCCCACCGCCATCTCGCTGCACGTTGAGGACAAGCGCGACCTGGTCTTCCAGGTCTGCGAGGACACCTTCGGCAAACTGGTCGTCGAGCTGGAGTCGCTCGAGCCGGAGTTCAAGGACCCGGTGCTGCGCCTGCGCGAGGGCATGCGCCGCTACGTCGCCTTCGGGCTGCACCATCCCGAGCACTACATCGCCACCGTCATCGCCGTCCCGTACGAGCAACTGCCGTGGTGACGGCGCGCGCTGGGCCGCGCTGCACGGGGGATCGACCTTCTCACGAAGGCACAGAGACCACGCAGACATCCGGGGCTTGCCCAGATGAACTTCGTGTCCTTCGTGCCTTCGTGAAGTCTGGCCAGTGCGGCGCGTGCGGGCTGACTAGTAGGACTTCGCGAACCAAGCTTCGGCCACGGCGGGCTTGCCGCAGCGGACGCAGCCCTTGCCTGGCGCGGTGCCGTCGAGCGGCATGTTGCGGATGGTCGCCTGCGTGTCGGCCTTCACCTGCGCTTCGCACTCGGCCTCACCGCACCACGGCGCGATGACGAAACCCGGACGTCCTTCCATGGTCGTCTTGAACGTCTCGTAGTCGTCCGCACGGTGCGTGTGCTCTTCGCGGAAGGCGATGGCCTTGGCGAGCAGTCCACGCTGGATGTCGTCGAGCAGTTCGCGCACCTTCGCGGCCAGCCCCTCCATCGGCACGCCGAGTTTCTCGCGCGTGTCACGGCGGGCCAGCAGCACCTGCCCCTTCTCGATGTCCTTCGGTCCGATCTCGAGACGCAGCGGTACCCCGCGCATTTCCCACTCGGAGAACTTCCAGCCCGGCCGCTCCTCGCGCTCGTCGAGCGTGACGCGGATGCCGGCCGCCTCGAGTTGCTGTTGCATCTCCTGCGCCTTCGGCAGCACCGTCTCGCGCCAGTTGTCGCGGCCGATCGGGACGACGACCACCTGGTACGGCGCCACGGCGGGCGGCAGCACCAGGCCGCTATCGTCGCCGTGCGTCATGATGATCGCGCCGACGAGGCGCGTGGTGACACCCCACGACGTGCCCCACACGTGCTGCACCGACTTGTCGCGCGCCTGGAAGGTGATGTCGAACGCCTTCGCGAAGTTCTGCCCGAGGTTGTGCGAGGTGCCGGCCTGCAGCGCACGGCCATCGCCCATCATCGCCTCGATCGAGTAGGTGCGGAGGGCGCCGGCGAACTTCTCGCTCTCGCTCTTGATCCCCTTCACGACCGGCATCGCGAGCAGCGACGCGCAGAGGTTCGTGTAGACGTCGAGCATCTTGCGCGTCTCGGCCTCGGCTTCCTCGGCCGTCTCGTGCGCGGTGTGCCCTTCCTGCCAGAGGAACTCGGTCGTGCGCAGGAACGGCCGCGTCACCTTCTCCCACCGCACCACGTTGGCCCACTGGTTCAGTAGCATCGGCAGGTCGCGCCACGACTGAATCCACTTCGCGTACATCACGCCGATGATCGCCTCCGAGGTCGGGCGGACGACAAGCTTCTCCTCGAGTTCCTCGCCACCGGCGTGGGTGACGTAGGCCACCTGCGGCGAGAACCCTTCCACGTGCTCGGCTTCCTTGGTGAGCAGGCTGTTCGGGATGAACAGCGGGAAGTACGCGTTCACGTGCCCGGTCCGCTTGATCTCCTTGTCGAGCGCCTGCTGGATCAGTTCCCAGATGGCGTAGCCATACGGGCGGATGACCATGCAGCCCTTCACCGGCGAGTAGTCGGCGAGTTCGGCCTTGCGGACGACGTCGAGGTACCAGCGGGAGAAATCCTGCGAGCGGGGCGTGATTTCGGTGACGAACGCGTCGGGTTTTTCGTTTTTGGCCATCGAACTATTCGAGAGTGGGTGAAGGCGACTGGCTTTCCACCAGGTGGACCCTGAAGTGTAGATCGTCGCGGGACGGGAAGTCGGCGCGGAAGTGCCCGCCGCGGCTTTCCTCGCGGCGCAGGGCGGCACGCGCCACCAGTAGCGCCACTGTGGCGAGGTTGCACTGGCGCCACACCGCGGCGTCGCTGCCGGCCCGCTCGCGTACGTCGAGCAGGGCCGCGGCACAGGCGGCGTCGAGGCGCGCCACGGCGCCGGCCAGGCGTTCGCGGGTCCGGAACAGGCCGGCCGCACGCCACATGAGATCGCGGATACCGCCGGCAGCGAGCGCCTCCGGTTGCGGCGCGATTGCGGCCACCGCCGGCACCGGCACGCGGTCCGCCTTCAGGGGAGCCGCGGCAACCTGCTGCTGCATCGCCTCACCCGCGCGGGCGCCGAACACCAACCCTTCGAGCAGCGAGTTGCTGGCGAGCCGATTCGCCCCGTGAACGCCGGTGCACGCGGTCTCGCCTGCCGCGAACAACCCGGCGACGGACGTGCGTCCCCACTCGTCGGTATCGATGCCGCCCATCATGTAGTGCGCGGCCGGCCCGACGGGAATGCGGTCGCGGGCGATGTCGATGCCGGCACGGCGGCACATCTCGGCGATCGTCGGGAAGCGTGCGCGCACCCGGTCGGGGTCGAGATGCTGGAGCGTGAGGAACACCGGTCCACCGGTGGCTTCGACCTCACGCACGATGCCGCGCGCGACGACGTCGCGCGGCGCGAGGTCACCGGCCGAATCGTAGCGGCGCATGAACGCCTCGCCCCGGCTGTTCACCAGCGTCGCGCCTTCCCCGCGCAACGCCTCAGAAATGAGGAAGCGCGGCGCGCCGACCAGGCTCAGCGCCGTGGGGTGGAACTGCACGAATTCGAGGTCGGCCACGCGCGCGCCGGCACGGTAGGCGAGCGCGATGCCATCGCCCGTCGCCACGGCGGGGTTCGTCGTCTCGCCGAATACCTGCCCGGCGCCGCCGGTGGCCAGCAGCACGCGCGGCGCACGCAGGTCGCGCAGGACACCCTCGCCCTCGACATAGCGGATACCGGCCACCACACCGCCCTCGACCAGCACGTCGGTCACGAGCGCGTGATTGACGACGCGCACGGTGGATAGCGCGACGACCCGCTCCCACATCGCGCGCGAGATCTCGCGGCCGGTCGCATCGCCGGCGTGCAGGATGCGGTGCACGCTGTGCGCCGCCTCGAGACCGAACAGCAGCGCACCGGACGCGGTGCGATCGAACCGGGCGCCCCACTCGATGAGTTCGCGCACGTAGCGCGGTCCCTCGCTGACCAGTACGCGCACCGCCGACTCGTCGCACAGGCCGGCGCCAGCCGCGAGCGTGTCGGCGACGTGCAGGTCTATGCTGTCGCCAGGGCCCATGGCCGCGGCGATACCGCCTTGTGCGTAGCCGGTGTTGCTCTCGGACGATTCGGCTTTCGTCAGGATGACGACGCGGCCCGCAGGCGCCAGCGCGGACGCGGCGCGCAGGCCGGCGATGCCGCCGCCCACGATGATGAAGTCAGCGGAGTCGGAAGCCGTGGAGGTCAATTGTTGAATGTTATCCTAAGGACTTCGGATACCACCCCACATGGAACCAGTCCGCGTCGACGTCGCCACTCCCTCGCGCCCGTACGTCATCACCCTCGGTGACGGCGTGCTCGGACAGCTCACACAACTGCTCGACGACGTGAAGGCGCCGGCTCGACGGTTCGTCGTCTCCAGCCCGACCGTCTGGCGATTCCACGGGCAACGCTTCGCGAAGGCCACGAAGGCCGAACCGATCATCGTGCCCGACGGCGAACGCTACAAGCAGCTGCCGACGGTCATGAAGGTCTACGACGCCCTCGTCAAGGCGAACGCCGAGCGCTCGTCCACCCTCATCACGTTCGGCGGTGGCGTCATCGGCGACCTCGCGGGCTACGCCGCCGCCACCTACCTGCGCGGCATCGCGCTCGTCCACGTACCGACCACGCTCCTGGCGCAGGTCGACAGCTCGATTGGCGGCAAGGTCGGCGTCAACCATCCGCTCGGGAAGAACCTGATCGGCGCCTTCTATCAGCCGCACGCGGTGGTCGCCGACCCGTCGGTGCTCGGCACGCTGCCGCGCCGCGAGTTCCGCGCCGGCCTCTATGAAGTCATCAAGTACGGCGTCACCTCCAGCCCCACGCTCTTCGAACGTGTCGCGAAGGAGCATCGCGCGATCTTCAATCGCGAATCCGAGGTGCTTACCTCGATCATCGCCGAGGCGTGCCGGATCAAGGCCGACGTGGTCACGAAGGACGAGAAGGAAGCGGGCCTGCGCCGCATCCTCAACTTCGGCCACACCGCTGGACACGCGCTCGAGTCGGTCACCAAGTACCGTCGGTTCCGACACGGCGAAGCGGTCGGCTACGGCATGCTCGTCGCGGCCGAACTGGCCGTGGCGCGCGGCGCCATGAAGGAGTCGGATCGCAAGGCGCTCGCCGACCTGGTGGCGAGCCTCGGTCCGCTGCCGCCGATCGGCGACATCTCGCTGAAAGAGGTGCTCGACGCGATGAAGCACGACAAGAAGATGATCGCAGGACGGCTGCACTTCGTCCTGCCGACTGGCATCGGCTCGTGGGCCATCGTGGACGACGTGACCGAGAAAGAGCTGAAGAAAGCCCTCTCCCGGCTCGGGCTGAAGAAGTGAAGAGTCGCGTCAGCCGAGCCCGAAGTCGCGGGCTTTCTGCAGGAACACCTTGTAGCTGACCTGCAGGATCTCGGCGGCCCGGCCGGCGTTGCCGTTCGCTTCGGCCAGTGCCTGCGTGCACTTGCGCCGTTCCACCTCGGTCAGCACACGCTTCGTGGCGTCGGCCAGCGAGCCGGACAGATCGATCTCGTCCCATGGACCGGTGGATCGCGCCTCGGCTGCCAGTGGCGCATGCAGGTGCGAGGTGAGGTTCAGGTGGCGGGCGTGAATCGAATCGCCGTCGGTCAGGATGACCGCACGCTCCATGCAATTCTGGAGTTCGCGGACGTTACCGCGCCAACTGTAGGCCTGCATCGCGTCAATCGCGTCCGGCGCCAGCACCACCTTCTTGCGCAGTTCACGGCAGAAGCGCTCGACGAAGTAGCGCGCGAGCAGGGCGATGTCGCCTGGACGCTCGCGCAGCGGCGGGATGGTGATCGGGAAGACCGACAGGCGGAAGTACAGGTCTTCACGGTACTGGCGTGCCGCCACGGCCGCCTTCAGGTTCCGGTTCGTTGCGGCGACGACGCGCACGTCGACGTGCAGCAGCGTGGTGCCGCCGACCCGCTCGAACTGCTTCTCCTCGAGCGCGCGCAGGATCTTGGCCTGCAGCGTCAACGGCAGATCGCCGATCTCGTCGAGGAACAATGTGCCGCGATGGGCGAGTTCGAACTTGCCGGGCTTGCGCTGCGCGGCGCCGGTGAAGGCGCCCTTCTCGTATCCGAATAGTTCGGTCTCGAGCAGCGTTTCCGGAATGGCCGCGCAGTTGATGGCGACGAACGGGCCGTCGGCGCGTGGACTGAGCGCGTGCACCGCCCGCGCGAACAGCTCCTTGCCCGTGCCGCTCTCGCCCTCGATGAGCACTGTCGCGTCGCTCGCGGCGGCGCGGTGCATGGCGATGGTGACCTGCTTCAGGCGCGGGTCTTCACCAACGATCTGCGGAGCGCCGCGGCGCTGCGCCAACTCTTCCTTCAACAGGATGTTCTCGGTGATGAGGCGCCGCTGCGAGAGCGCACGCTCAACCAGCAGGAGCAGGTGGTCCGGGTCGACCGGCTTGGCGAGGAAGTCGAGCGCACCTTCCTTCATCGCCTCGACGGCGTCCTCGATGCTGCCGTACGCGGTCATGACGACCACCGGCAGCTCCGGGTCGAGTTCCTTGGCGGCGCGGAGGACGCCGAACCCGTCGCCCTCGGTGAGCCGAAGGTCCGAGAGTACGAGGCCGGGCCGGCCGGTGCGCAGCGCCTCGACCGCTTCGTTCTGGTCGCGCGCCTCGATCACGACATGCCCTTGCGACTCGAGGGCGTGGCGCAGCATCGCGCGCAGCGAGTCCTTGTCCTCGACGAGGAGGATGGGCGGGTCGGTCTGGCGGCGGGCCACTAGCGCAGCCAGCCCGCGGCGACGCCTGCGCGACGGGCTTCTTCTTCGAGTTCCGGAATGGCGGCCTTGTCCTGCTCGATGGCCTTCTTCAATCGGTCGATTTCGCCGAGGGCTTTCTGGCGGTCGTTCGCGATCTGACTCCGCTGCGCCGGGTCGTCGCGATTGACGAAGTCGGCGGTCAGCGAGTCGACGCGCGTCTGGAGCGCATCCAGGTAGGTCTGGTCACGTTCCAACTGCTCCTTCAGCGCGTCCATGCGCGTCGACCAGTACTCCTGGTCTTTCGTCTCGGTCTCGCCAGATGCCTTCGCGGCGTCGCCCGGCGCCTTGGCGTCGATGTCGCCATCAGCCTTGGGCTTGCGGCTGGTCGCGGCACCGCCCGCCTCGGGCCCGGTCGCGTCGCCAGGCTCGGCCGGTACAACCGCGGGGACACCCGCCACCGGCTTCAGGTCGGTGTTGGTGTAGGTCTTCGCACCGCCCTGTACGGTCTGACGACGCTCGCTTTCCTTGCGGGCCACGTCGGCGAGTGTTTGGGCGGACACCGCCGAGGTAACGGCGACATGGGCGATGAAAAGGATGGCAAGGACACGCATGGCTGTAGGACGTATCGGCTCGAGACGAATCCTCCGTAAGGGGTCTGCAGGGGTCACAGACGACTAGCGCAACTCCCGCCACGCAATCACCTGCAGGAGCTGGAAGCCCGACGGCGCCGGACCACGCGTAGCCGGGTCGGCAACCTCCCATCGCGCCAGGGCGACCAGGTCGAGCCTTGAGACCGCCCCTTCGACGATGCGCCTGGCGCCTCTGCGGCCAAACCCTTCAGCCCGTACCCACAGCAGGCCGGCCCCCGGGCTTGGCGCCGGACCACTGCGGCCGCCGTCGCGCCACGGGTCGCCGTCCACCTCTGCCGGGTCGTCGGCCACCAGCGTGGCCACGAAGAGCGGCAACCCTCCGGTCGTGCCGCCGGTCGCGGCGTCGAGCGGGCCCCACGAGAAAAGAAGCCAGCGCGGATTCCGTGGGCCCCACGGCCGATCGCTGGTGGTACGGTCCATGTCCGCGGCCGAGCAGCCGGTGGCTCTGCCGCAGTTGGCGGCGTTCACGACCGCATCGAGATCGACGGACGAGCCGTCGGGCAGGGTGCGGGACCCTGACGCGCCCCCGTCGCGAAAGGCCGAGGCGACGGCCCCGTTCAGCACCGCGGTGAAGCTCGGCGCACGGCGCAGCTCCGCAACGGTGCGCTCGAAGGCCGCATCGGCGGCGTAGCTGGCTTCGGAGGACGCGCCACTGTTCGCGGCGATCAGCGTATCGGCGCTGGTGACCAGGACGAGCGCCGCCCCGACCGCCGAGAGCAACAACATGGCGAGCAGCGTGACGATGAGGGCCAGGCCCCGTTCGTTGCCCACTCAGCGCCCCAGTCCGAGCGGCTTCGGCGACAGGACCAGCCGCACCACCCGATCGGGCACCAGACGGGTCCCGCGTGCGGTGCCGCCACGCGTGAACAGCGGGCCGGCCGGCCCGCGCAGCGCGGCAACCGCTGACTGGACGGTTAGCGTCATCACCACCTGCCGCACCCGCAGCAGATCGGCGTCGTAGCGATTCGGATCCGCCGCGTCCGGACACCAGGGTCCGTCGGTCAGCAACGTGGGCGTCAGCGGCACCAGGGACGCCGAGGCCGCGAGCCGGGCGAGACGCGGGGCGGCATCGCCGGAGGCGGTCCGCGAGAACACGCAGTTCTCGCCGTGCGGGAAACCTGGGACGGTCACGGCCCGGTCGGGCGGCACCGGTCCGTACGACACGCGCGGCACGTCGGTGGACGCCACCCCAGGCACGATGACCGGCGGCTCGGCTTCACCGAAGTAGTCGAACCGCAGCGCCGCCACGTGGTCGACCACTGGCACGTCCGCGCCGCCGGTCGCGTCGTAGCGCACCAACTGCGGCGTCGATGACGTCCGGTCTTCCTTGAGAAAGTAGTTTCTCGTCGTGACCACGGTGACTATCGTCTGCGCAGGGGCGAACACGGCAGGGCCGTCGCGCAGGTTGTGCTGCAGCGTGAGCGTCATCCCGGAGACGCCGGTGATGGTGAACAGATCCCAGGCGCCATGCGGTCCGATGGCGGCGACGGTCTGGCCAGCGCGGAACCCGCACGACGCATCGCCAGCCACGCAGCCAGGACCGGGTGCAATAGTCGTCGCTCCCGCACTGGATGCGAGCGGTGCGGCGAGCAGCCCGTGCGGGGCCGCGGTGTCCGCTGACCACATCGATACGCGGCTCGCGTCGAAACTGCCGGCGGGGTCCGGTGTCCGGCGTCCGATCCGGTGCGGGAAGACCGCCGCCGCTGGCGCTGGCGCCCGCGCCGCCCATGCCAGCGCGGGCACGCTGCCCGCAGCCACCAGATCGCGCGTCACCGCGTCGACCGCCGCCCGCAGCCGCTGTTCGACATCAGCTCGTTCGGGCTGTGTCTGGAACGCGCCGTCGACGGGCGCGAGCATCGCGAACACCGCCGACGTGACGAGCACCGAGATCGTGAGCGCCACCAGCACCTCGACGAGGGAGAAGCCGGCCGCCTTGTCCGAGGCACTGCGCATCCGCGTCATCGCATCCTCCGCGGCCGGAGGGCGACGAGCCACACGCCATTCACCGCCCGCGCCGCCGCAACGACGCGGTCGGCGGCTGCTCGATCGACCGGCACCACCAGCACCTGCAGACGCACCGTGTCAGCCAGCGCACCTGGCAGATCGACCGCCCAGCGGCGCACCCAGGCCGTGCCCTCGGGCGGACGGGTGCCGCCGGCGAGCCACCTGCCGCGAGCGTCGAGGAAGTCGCAGTAGCCGGCGACATTCGAGAGAAGGGCGCCGTCCGGCGAGACGCCGAGCCCCGTCCCGCCGGCAGGCCGCGGCGGCGTGACGCTCAGGTCGGTCGACCAGTCGCTGATCGGCACGACACCGGCGTCGCTCGTCCAGGCGAGCCCGCGCAACTCCTCGAGCCGTGCACGCGCCAGCACCTGCGCGACGCTCGCATCCGATGCGGCACGCTGCGCGCGCGCCGAGGCCAGCGTGAGCTGCGCCGCCGCGCTCACCCCGAGCGCCAGCAGCGAGACCGCCACCATCACTTCGATGAGGCTGAAACCACGACGGTCGTCGATCATCATGCCGGTCGGTGGTGCAACCGGCAGGCCACGGCTGCACCGGGCGGACGAATCGACCGTTCTATTAAGTCTTTCGGCGAATGACGCGCCTTCCGCCCTGCGCCCACGCCCGCGTCGTGATCAGATTGCGCGCGGTGGTCGCGACGGTCGCGAGGCAGAAATCGAGATGGACCTCTGGCGTTGGCTGGGCATCGAGCGCGGCGGTTGCCGCACCGCCCTCAGATGGTCGGCAGCACGACCTGCAGGCGTGCGCCGCCCGCCGGCGACGTGCCGACCGAGACGCGCCCGTTGTGCGACACGACGATCTTCTGGACCAGCGCCAGGCCAAGCCCGGTCCCATGCTTCTTCGAGGTGAAGAACGGCTGGAAGATGCGGTCGCGCGCCGGCTCCGGCACGCCGGGACCGTTGTCGTCGATCGTCACCGTGCACGTGCCACGCTTCGTGTCGACGGTCGAGTCGACGGTCACCTGCGGCGTGATCGAGGCGCCCGAGCAGGCCTCGATGGCATTGCGCAGCAGGTTGCTGAACGCCTGGCGCAGCAGCACCTCGTCGCCCTGGATCGGGCCGAACTCGCCCTGCACCGTGACGTCGCCGCCGAGCGCCCTTGCCTCTGTCCGCACGTCCTCCGCCACCCGGTCGCACAGCATCCGAAGATCGACGTCGGACAGCGCCAGTTGCGCCGGCTTTGCGAAGTTCAGGAAGTTGGTGACGATCTCGCCGAGTGACACCGCCTCGGCGCGAATACCCTCGAGGTAGGGACGGAAGTTGGGCGGCAGCGCCGCCGGGTCGATCAGGCGACCGTAGCCGTGGATGGTGGCCAGGCCGTTCCTGAACTCGTGGGCGATGCCCGCCGTCAGCTCACCCACGGTTGCCAGGCTCTGTTTGAGTCGTAACTGTTCCTCGAGTTGCTGCACCGCCGTCAGATCGGTGAACAGGCAGACGGCGCCGTGGAGCTGGCCGGCGCCGTCGAACAGCGGCGACACGGTGACCCCGAAGCGTGAGGCGGCCCGCTTCCCTTCCGGCAAGTGAATCGTCCGGCGAAGGAGGGCACGGCCGCTCGACAGGCACTCATCGATCGTCTGCGAGAGAGCCGGCTCGCCGATGACGTCGTGGTAGCTGCCAGCGGGAGAGGCATCGGGCAGGTCGAGCAATCGGCGCGCCGCAGGGTTCATGATGCGCACGTGCCCGTCGAGCCCGACGACCAGCAGGCCGGACGTGAGGCTCGAGATGATCTCGCCGCTCAACCGCTCTGAGGCCTCGGCCCTGGCGGCGGTGGCCCGCTCCTGTGCCCTGAGTCGCACGATCGCGTCCTCGAGCGCCACCGAGAGTGTGTCGGCGTCTGCCCCACCGGCACGACCGGACTGCGGTCGCTGCCGCGCCGCCGAAAAGATGCGCAGCGTTGCGAACATCAGCAGGCCCGAGAGGGCGCCGACAATGCCGGTGAGCCCGAGAAACGCGAGGGCGTTGGTATTCATGCGTGTGTCAGCGAGCGGCGCACGTCGCCTCAGTCCGCCGGCACCAAGTGATACATCGACGCGAGCGCAACAGCGCGGTGGACGCGCGTGCCACCCCGATCAGTGCGCCACGCCGGGGTGTCACAGCGGCTCCCAGAACTGCAGGTACCACGTGAGCAACGCGGGGCCGACCGTCGCCGACAGCGCCGCGCCCATGGCGAGGAACGTGCCGAACGGCAAGGCGTACTTCATGTCGCCCTTCCGCGCCGCAATGATCACGAGCCCCACCACCGAGCCGGCCAGCGATCCCATCACGAGCGTCAGGATCGTGAGCTGCCAGCCGAGGAAGGCGCCGATCATCGCGAGCATCTTCACGTCGCCAAAGCCGAGCCCGTCTTCATGGCGAACCAGGTAGTAGGTCCAGGCAATCAGCCACAGGCCGCCACCTCCGACGGCCGCGCCGAGGAGCGACGCCCTGAGGCCAGGCTCGCCGATGACCGAGCTGAAGACGATGCCGACGGCGATGCCGGGCAGCGTGATCACGTCCGGCAGCAGGTGATGCTCGAAGTCGATCGCGAACAGCACGATGAGCATGCAGCCGAACACCAGCCGCGACAGCAGCAGCAGCGTCGGCCCGTAGTACCACGCGGCCGCGCCGAACATCAGCGCCGTGAGCGCCTCGACGAGCGGATGGACCACCGACAGCGGCGCCTTGCACGTCCGGCACTTCGCGCCGAGCATCACCCAGCTGACGATCGGCAGGTTCTCGTACCAGGAGAGTTCGCGCGTGCACGATTCGCAGGCCGAGGCCGGGAAGACAATCGACTTCCGCAGCGGCACGCGGTAGATGCAGACGTTCAGGAAACTGCCGAGCATCGCGCCGACGATCGTCGCGAGGGCAATGAAGGCGATGTCGTTCATGGTTGCGGCGCCGCCATGGTGCGCTGCGGCTCGAGCGGCAGCGGGAACAGCGGCGACTGCCGGCTCAGGCGAACGGTGCCCGACGGATCAAGTTCGAAGGGGGTCCGCGTTGGGTCGACCGGTACCCCACGCAGCGCGCCGGCGCGAATGAGGTCCGCCCAGCTGGTCGTGGGCACGCCGGCGGCGCGGGCGCGGTTGACGTCCGCCTGCACCTGATCGAGGAAGTCGGCGGCATCGAGCTGCGTCAGCCGGCGCTCGGCATCGTTACGCAGCCAGTCGATCTCGGCCGACGCGCGGATCGCCTCCCACATCGTCCGGGACGACTGACGGTCGCCCCCTTCAGCGAGGGTTGTGGCCGCCAGCGACTTGAGAAACCAGGGCGCGCCAGCGACCGTGCTCGCCCTGGCGAACCAGTCGGAGGCCGCGCGGTAGTCGTGACGCCACCAGTAGTGCACGAACCCGATATCCTGCATGTATTCCCACTTATCGGGTCGAGCGGCCAATCCCTTTTCAAGCAGGGCGATCGCCAGGTCTGGCCGAGCGGCTCCGCCTGGATACGGCTCGGCCAGGAAGATCGACCCGAAGCGGTAGGCGATGTTGAAGCGGGGGTCGAGACTCGTGGTCAGGTCGAGCAGTGGATAGAGGAGCGGATAGGCCTCGACCGGAGCGCCGCCGGGTGGCGCCGGAGGTGGCGGCTCCTTCTGAAAGCGCAGTTTCACGCCGCCGTAGTACTGAATCGCCCGAATCCAGTAGAGGTCCGCGGCAAGCGCCGCATAGCCGACCGTCAGGCGGCGGACCGCCTGGCCGGAGGTGAGATAGAGCGAATCCTCAGAGGGCGGCGGCGGAACGCGCTGTTCGCGCGCCGCCTGCACGGCTGCCGCGCCGCCGAGGAGGACGGCGGCGACGAGTACGGCACCAACTGTCCGAAGCCTCGATCCCATGGCGCCCTACTTGAAATCGCGTCGTGAAAAGACCGCGGTGGACGCGACGAGCAACGCGCCGATGTACAGGAGCGCGTAGCCGATGCTCAGCGCAACATAGGTGGCTGTCACCGGCTGGCCGTGCACCACCTGCGAGCGCACGTCGAAGGGCGACAGGTTCGGCAGGACCCAGTAGAGCGCCGTGGTGAGCCCGTTCGCCACCGGCGACTCGATCACCTGGTTGAAGTTCCGGAGGTCGGCGCTGAAGCGACCGGCCACGAACAGCGCGAACGTGAACGCCGCCGACAGGATCGGCGTCGAGAACGTCGAGAAGAACACCGCAATGGCCGTGACGATCGACAGCTCGCAGAACGTGAGCAGGAAGGCGGTCAGCATCGCCGGATCGAGCGCCGGCCGCTCCCAGCCGGCCTCAGCGAGCGGTGGCGCCGCCCAGGCCATGTAGGCGAGCACGGCATAGAGCGCGAGCGCCATCACGGCAAGGTTCACCGCCAGCGTCAGCACCAGCCCGAGGTACTTGCCGATCACCAGCTCGTAGCGCTCGATCGGCTTGGCGAGCAGGCTGTAGATGCTGCGCTTCTCCACTTCCTTCGAGACCAGGCCGATGCCGATGAACACGGCGATGAACATCCCGAAGATCGAGGTGGCCGCCAGGCCGAGGTCCTTGATGATCTTCACGTCCTGCCCGGCGGTGAGCTGGCCGATCAGGGACGAGGCCCCTATGAGGACGATGGCAAAGAAGACGAGGTTGTAGAGCACCTTGTCGCGCACCGATTCGCGGAAGACGTTGAGCGCGATGACGCCAACCGGACGGCTCATCGCGTGCCTCCCTCGACGGTACCGAGGCCGCGGTCATGCTCCGTCACCGACGGCGCCGTCACCTGCTGCACGAAGAAATCTTCGAGCGTGTCGCGGATCGGATTCACCGACAGCAGCGTGGCGCCGGCGACCGCGAGGTCGGCCACGAAGCGATCGGGGCCGGGATCGACCGGCAGGTCGAACACGAAGCGGTCGTCGCCGATGCGGGCCACCGAGGTGGCGCGCGGCGTCAGCGCCACCAGCAGCGTGCTGTGCACGCCGGTCGCCACCACTTCCCACCCGCGAATCTGGAACGCCAGCATGTCCGTCAGCCGCCCCGAGGTGATCAGCCGCCCCTTGGCGAGAATGGCGACGCGGCTACAGAGCGCCTCGGCGTCGCTCAGCACGTGCGAGCTGAAGAACACCGTACAGCCGCGGTCGCGCAGGCGCAGGATGAGCGAACGCACGTCGCGGCGGCCGAGCGGATCGAGCCCGGACATCGGCTCGTCGAAGATGACCAGTTCGGGTTCGTTGAGCAGGGCCTGGGCGATCCCGACGCGCTGCAGCATGCCCTTCGAGAACTTGCGCAGTTGCAGGCGGCGCTCGGCGCCGAGCCCCACTTCGTCGAGCAGCGCCGACACGCGGCGGGTCCGCTCCTGGCCGTTGATGCCGAAGAGCCCCGCGAAGTAGGCGAGCAGTTCCTCGGCGGTCAGATAGTCGTAGAAATAGGGATGTTCCGGCAGGTAGCCGATGCGCCGGCGCACGTCGAGATCGCCGGCGGGCCGCCCGAGAATCTCTGCATGGCCCGAGGTGGGAAATACCAGGCGCATGAGGAGCTTCAGGGTCGTGGTCTTGCCGGCGCCGTTCGGCCCGAGGAATCCGAACACCTCGCCCGGCGCAACCTCCAGGGTCAGCCGGTCGAGGGCCCGGTACTGGCGTGTGCGCCAGAAGCCAACGGCGTACTCCTTGGTCAGCTCGTGGGTGGCCAGCGCCGTCATATCGTCAGGAGCGCTCTACTTGGCGTGCGCGAGTTCGTACGCGATCGCCTGCTCGAAGAACTGCGGCGCCCACGCGCCATCGATCTTGACGCCGTTGATGAAAAACGTCGGCGTCTGGTTCACCTTCAGCTGCTCGCCCATCGCGATATCGCTCTTCACCTGTTCCAGGGTGGCGGCGTACTTCGCGTCGAAGTCTGTCACCTGCCCGACGTCGACCGTGGCCTTGCGCAAGCTCTCGGGCGTCATGTCCTTCTGGTTGGTGTAGAGGTAGTCCTCGAGCTGCTCGCCGCGGTTGTGCGTGCGCGCGAGGCGCACGGCCACCGCCGCGTCACACGCCCACGGGTGCAGCATGGTCCGTACCGCCTGGTTGCAGTTGGGGTTGAGCGGGAAGTCCTTGTGGACGACCTTCACCTGCCCGGGGTGCGACGCCGCGTACTTGGCGAGGATCGGTTTGTAGGCGAGGAACGCCTGGCCGCAGGCCGGGCACTGGAAGTCGGCGAACTTCACGATCAGCACCTTCGCACCCTCGTTCGGCACGACGAGCGGCACGCGCGGTGCGCTGGCCATGAAGCGCTCGAGTTCCGAGCGCTGGTCCTGCGTCACTTCCGGCGCCACCGATGCCAGCCCGCCGAGCGCGTTGGTGACGGGGGTCGCTTCACGCGGGAAGAACGCGAGCGTGGTGGCAGCGCCGCCCAGCCAGAGCACCGCCAGGGCAATGGCCAGCGGGCTGGTGACGAACGTCTTCAGATCCTGCGCGGCACGACGGGGAAGAGACAGCATGGGGATGGAGGTGGCCGCACCCGAAATGAGGAAGAGCCCAATCACGGCGGCATAGGTGATGAGGCACAACACGCAGACCAGCTTCAGAATGACGAACGAGGCATACGCGAGATAGAGAATGCCGGCCAGCGCCAGCGTCGAGGCGGCGAACAGGTAGGCCGGGATGCTGTCGCGGACGGTCGGGCGCGCGGTCATGCCGGCGATGGACATGAGCGCGGCGAAGCCGAACCAGATGCCGCCGAAGACGGAGACCGAGATGCCGCGAAAGGTGCCGAACCGGCTGGCATACACCTGGGTGCAGCTGATGGTCGTGTTGACGTCGCAGAAGCTGGTATACGTCGGGTCCGCGAACATACGGTAATGCACGTACGCCGCGGTGCCCGCGGCCCCGAGGCCGACGAGCGCGCATAGCAGAGCCAATCGCGCAGTGGTGGTGCTCATAGGATGAGGACTATATGTTAGCCAGACCCTCGGGTACAAGAAAACGGGATGCCGCCGGAGCGGCATCCCGAATCAGCAGGACCAGTGCGTGCGGGAGTGCTTACTGGAGAACCTTCGCGGAGCCGCCGACAGCGATGTCTGCCGGCGCGAGCACGGTGCCGAGGTTTTCGAAGTAAATGGTGCCGCGGGTATCCGTGGCGAACGAGCGCTGGCCGGTCGAACCGATGGTCACCGGGTGCGCTTCAGCAAAGTAGGCCGAGACCGCGTCGGCAGCCGAGACGTTGCAGGTGTTGGCTCCCACCGTGATCGTCGCCGCGGCGGTGTCGGCCTGGAGGTTCACGAAGTAGCCGCTCTTGCTGACGCCGTTGACCGCGAGGTCGGGTGAGATGAAGCCGGCGCTCGAACCGGCCGGCGGCTTGGACAGGTCTTCCAGGGTGACCGCGTAACCGTTGGCGCCGCAGCTCGACGAATAGGTCGACTCCGAGGAGTTGATGGCGCGCAGCGAGCCGATGGCCGACGCTTCGTTGCCCGACATACGGGCGCGCAGCAGGCCGGGGACGGCGATGGCCGCGATGATGCCGATGATGGCCACGACAATCAGCAGTTCGATCAGGGTGAAGCCCTTGGCGTCGCGAATTTTCTTCATGGTCCTACTCCTACTAAGAGGTTGGTCACGTTGCCCACGTCATGTGGGCGGTCCGTGCCATGTCTATGAGCAACGTGAATGCCAGATCTCAACACTTACCGCGCCGCGTTGAAAGACCTTTAAATTCTAAGAATTGCAGACCCGCCGTGCAATTCCGCCAACCCCGCAGCCACGCGTGTTGACAGTTTGCGTCAACCGGAGGTGACGAGGTTTGTCACGTCGTCGCAGGAGGGCGAGACTCGTGTGCGCACCGGAGCACCTACCTACATAAAGAGGGGGGAACCCGGTCGCGGCTTCACCCTCCTTCGGGAGTAGCGGCGTCGACTACTGGCCGCTCGACCCAACGGTGACGGGGTGCGCCTCGGCGAAATACGCCGACACCGCATCGTCAGCCGACCCGTTGCCGGTCTTCGACGCCGGCGTCACGACCGCCGCACTGGCATCGGCCTCGATGTGCACGATGAACCCGCTCTTCGACACGCCGTTGGTCGACAGGTCAGGCGAAATGACGCCGGCGGTCGATCCGGTCGGCGGCAGGGCCAGGTCGTCGAGCGTCTGCGCGTAGCCGTTCGCGCCGCAGTTCGAGGAGAACGTCGACTCCGCGGTGTTGATGGCGCGGAGCGAGCCGATGACCGCCACGACATTCAGCAGGTCGATCAGGGTGAAACCCTGCTGGTTCTCCTTCACGGTCCTCATGACAGTATCCCAGGCGCACAATCCAGTCAGTCGGCCGCTCGTCGATGAGCAACCCTGCCTCAGGCAACGCCGATGCTAGATCCGTATCTCGCTGACGAAACTGCCGCAGTGTGGCACGCACCACCGCGATGCGACCGATGCCGGGACGCGTCCAGCTGTGGAGATGCGTGCACTGACATTTCGCGTCAGCGGCATCGACATCGATTGTCAGGGCGATGGGACGTGGACGACGAAGCCAGCGCGATCGAACGTGGCGTCGAGCGATGGTTGCACGGGACCCGTATGCCCGACGATACCGCCGCTGGTGAGGCGTCCATCCAGTCCGGAACGGGCTGCCCAGGAACGTCATCACGCTGGGCCGGACCGCGCTCGGCGTGGGCTCAGCCCATCGCACCGCTCGAATTCGAGAGGTCCAGAACCAGCGGCAGAATGCGACGCTCCTGATGCGCCTGCCCGGCCAGCACGGCGCGCACCATCGCTGCCACCAGTCGGTGCTTCTCGGCCATCGCCGCTTCGGTGTAGTTCATGTGGGCGTCGTCGTCAGCCCAGGTGGTGCAGGCCACCTTGTCGGTGAGCCGGTTCACCGCCGACGCGAAGTACTCGACGAGCCCGAGCATCGAGCGCGTCGTGAAGTTGGTCGGGGCCTGCCCGGAGACAGCCGCGCGCTTCAGCTGACTGAAGGCCCGCTCGAACGGGTACGAGATGAAAGGGATCGGCTGTGGCGCGAGGATACGGTAGCTGGCGCTGCCTGGGGCGAGGCAGGCGAACACCGCGTGAGCCATACCGCTGATTATCGGAGGTTATATTTCTTCACGTAATACCGAAATGAACGAAAACTCATCCCCAGCAACTCAGCGGCCTTGCCCTGCATGCCGTTGGCCCGCTCGAGCGCCTGCGAGAGGTAACTCCGCTCGATTTCCTGCACGCGCGCCTCCAGGTCGAGCCCTTCCACCGGCAGGGTTTCGTGCCCGCCGCTGGTGAGCGAGGCTGCCAGCCGCGGCGAGCCGCCGCGGACAACCGCCGGCAGGCTTTCAGGCTGGATGGACGGCGTCCCCTCGAGCGCCACCGCCCGTTCGATGACGTTCTCGAGCTCGCGAATGTTACCCGGCCAGTCGTGCTTCTGCAGCAGTTCGAGCGCCGGGCGCGAGATGGCGGTGACCGGCTTCTCCATCTGGCTCGAGTACTTGGCCAGAAAGTGCTCGGCGAGCAGCGGAATGTCCTCGCGCCGCTCGCGCAGCGGCGGCAGCACGATCGGGATGACATTGATGCGGTAGAACAGGTCCTCGCGGAAGCGGCTTTCGGCCACGGCCTTCGCCAGGTCCTGATTCGTGGCGGCGATGACGCGGATGTCGGCCTGCAGTTCCTCGAGCCCACCGACCCGGCGGAAGCGCCGCTCCTGCAGCACCCGCAGCAACTTCACCTGCATCACCGGGCTCATTTCGCCGATCTCGTCGAGGAAGATGGTGCCCTTCTCGGCGACCTCGAGCAGCCCCTTCTTGTTCTGGTCGGCGCCGGTGAAGGCGCCGCGCATGTGCCCGAACATCTCCGACTCGAGCAGCGTTTCTGGCATGGCGCCGCAGTTGAGCGCCACCATCGGCTTGTCGCGCCGCAGCGAGTGATAGTGCACGGCCTGCGCCACGAGCCCCTTGCCGGTGCCCGACTCGCCGGTCAGCAGGATGGTGCTGTTGGTGCGGGCCACGGTCTCGATCATCTTGAACACGTCGAGCATCGACTCGCTGCGCCCGATGATGTTCGAGAACGAGTGCGACACGCCAAGCGTGCGCTTCAGCAGGATGTTCTCCTGCTTGAGATGGCGATTCTCCACCTTCTCGCGCACCTTCATCTTCAGCAGGTCGATGTCGAACGGCTTGCTCAGGTAGTCGCAGGCGCCGAGCCGCATCGCCTCGATGGCGGTCTCGGTCGAGGCGAACGCCGTGATCATGATGCCGAGGATGTCGGGGTCGATCTGCTTCGCGGCCCGCAGCACCTCGACCCCGCTCATATCCGGCATCTTGATGTCGGAAATCAGCAGGTCGAACGGACCGCGCTCGAGCGCGGCCACGGCCATGCGGCCGTTCTCGGCCAGCGACACGTCATACCCTTCGCGCTTGAGCACAATCGCGAGCATCTGCCGCATCGACGGCTCATCGTCGACCACGAGAATGCGCGGCGCCTGGCGAGCGGCGTCGGTGGGGGGGCTGGAGGTGTCGCTGGCACTCATGTGGTGACTTCCGCTCGCGCCGGCAGGCGCACTGAAAAGGTCGTACCGCTGCCGGGCGTGGAGTCGACCGTGATCGCGCCCTGGTAGTCGGTGACGATGCGATGGACGATGGCGAGCCCGAGCCCGCTGCCCTTCGCGAAGGTGCCGTGGAACGGCTGGAACAGTCCTTCGACTGCCTCCGCCGCAATGCCCACGCCGTGGTCCTGGACGGTGATCACCACGTCGGGGCCGTCGAGCGACGCCCCCAGCAGCAGCGCTCCGCCGTCGGGCATCGCCCGCAGCCCGTTGGTGGCGAGGTTCCAGATGATCTGCCTGACCTGCCCCTCGTCAGCCTCGAACCAGATCGGTGCGTCGGGCACCACCACGTCGACGGTGTGCGATTCGCGCACGTCGACGCTGTTCCGGAGCAGCAGCCCGGCATCCTGCACGGCGCGGCGCAGATCGAAGCGGGCGATCGCAAAACGGTGCGGACGCGCGTATTCGAGGAACGACTTGATCGTTGTGTTCAGGCGGTCGGATTCGCGCAACACGATGTCCATCAACTGCGCCTGCTCCTCGTTGAGCGGCAGGTCGTCGCGCAGGATCTGGATGGAGCCGGACATCGAGGCGAGCGGGTTGCGGATTTCATGGGCGATGCCGGCGGCCATCTCGCCCACCGCGGCCAGGCGCGACTGCAACTGCGCATCGCGCTCGTGCCGCTTCACGTCGGTCAGGTCCTGAAACGTGATGAGGAAGCCCGCGGTGCCGCTCGGCGTGTCGACATGGGTGGCGCTGAGACCCACGTCGATGGCGCGACCATCGCCGCGCCTGAACTTGTGCTCGAGCCGGCGCGCGCCGCTTAGCCCGAGGCCGCGCTTGAACGCGTCGGTCAGTTCCGCCGGCAGTTGCAGCACGTCGGACACCGGTCGGCCGACCACCGCCTCGGCGGGTAACCCGCAGATGCGCTCGGCCGCATGGTTGAACGTGAGCACCAGCTGCGACGGGTCGGTCGTGACGAGTCCGCTCGGCAGGCTGTCGATGACGTTCTGGTTCAGCGCCTGCAGGTCGGCCAGGTCGCTCGACGCGCGCTCGAGGCGCACGCCCGCGGACCGGATACTCTCCGCCATCGACCCGCTCAGCAACGCCACAGTGAGGAAGCCGAACAGGTTCAGCCCGACCACGTACTGCGCGGCCGCCCGCGTCGGCAGCGCGGTCGCGTTCGCGACGAGCCAGAGGTCGGGCGCGATCGACGGCGGCAAGTACTGCGTCAGCACGATGCCGACGTAGAGCACGCCAGACAGCGTCGCCACCATCATGCCGCCGCGACGGAACTGGATGACGCTGCCGGCAATGATCGGCAGCGCGTAGAGCGACGAGAAGAAGCTGGTGACGCCGCCGGTGAGGAAGATGAACGCCGACACCACGACAGCATCGCATCCGAGCTGCGCGTCGACCAGCCAGCGGTAGCGCTCGACGTAGCGCAGGCACCACGCCCACACGATCGTCAGGCCGTAGGTGAGCGCGATGAGCCAGAAGAAGGGATGGACCGCGAAGGAGCCCGGCGCCGTGATCTGGGCCAGCGTCGCGCCGCCGAGCAGCAGGGTGCCGACCATCGCCCGAATGGCGATGAGCCAGCCCGCCTGCCGCTTGAAGTCCGTGACCATCACCGCCTAGGTCAGTTTGCTGATCAGGTCGAAGATCGGCAGGTACATCGCGATGACGATGCCGCCGACGACCACCCCGAGGAACGCGATCATCACCGGTTCGAGCAACGTCAGCAACCCGGCCACGGCCGTGTCCACTTCGTCCTCGTAGAAGTCGGCGATCTTCGCGAGCATGGTGTCGAGCGCGCCGGTGGTTTCACCGACGCTGATCATCTGCACCACCATCGACGGGAAGACCTTCGTCTCGCGCAGCGGCGACGCAATCGTCTCGCCGCGTTCGATGCTCTTGCGCGTCACCATCACGGCATCCTCGATGATCGAGTTGCCCGACGTGCGCGCGGTGATTTCGAGACCGTCGAGAATCGGCACGCCCGAGCTGATGAGCGTGGCGAGCGTCCGGCAGAAGCGCGCGACGGCGATCTTCCGCAGGATGTTGCCAAGGATCGGCACCTTCAGCGTCGTGCCGTCAATGACCCGCTTGCCACCCTCGGTGACGTAGTAGGTCCGGAACGCCCACCCGATGGCGACGAACGCTACCGCCATAATCGGGAAGTACGACACCAGCGAGTTGCTCAGCCAGATGACGACGCGCGTCGGCAGCGGCAGCTCGGCGCCGAGCCCCTCGAACAACTGCGCAAACGTCGGGATGACCTTCCACAGAATGACGCCAACCACGAGCGCGGCAATGACGATGACCGCGACCGGGTAGATCATCGCGGACTTGACCTGGGCCTTCAGCTTGACGTTCTTCTCGATGTAGGTGGCCAGCCGCTTCAGGATGGTGTCGAGGATGCCGCCTGCCTCGCCCGCCGCCACCATGTTCACGAAGAGATGATCGAACGCCTTCGGGTGCTTGCGCATCGCATCAGCCAGTGAGGCGCCACTCTCCACGTCGCTGCGGGTCTGGAGGATGACGGCCGCAAAGTTCTTGTCCTCTTCCTGCGAGCCGAGGATGTCGAGGCACTGCACGAGCGGCAGGCCCGCGTCGATCATCACCGAGAACTGGCGCGTGAACACCGCCAGGCTCTTGGCCGATGCGCGCTTGCCGGTCTTGCCGGCCGCCTTGACCGGCGCCGCGTCCTTCGCCTTCGCCGGCGTGATCTTGGTGACCAGCACCTGCTCACGCCTGAGGCCGGCCACAGCGGCATCCATCGAATCGGCAATGCGTTCGCCGCTGACGGTCTGCCCCGCTCGTGTTCTCCCCGAGTATGCAAATGTCGCCATGTGTCCTCAGCCCTTCCTCAACACATCCGCTAACGGCCCATCGGGCGCGCCGGCATCCCCGCCGCACGTCCGAGGCCAGCACCGGCCACGACGCCGACGCCGCGGTTGATCATTTCCTGAAGTTCGTCCTTGTTCGACGAGCTGCCGAGCGCTGTTTCGATCGTGATCTGCCGCTTCATGTAGAGGCTGGCCAGCGACTGGTTCGCCGTCTGCATCCCGAGCTTTTCCTGCCCGGTCTGCATGGCGCCGTAGATCTGGTGAATCTTGTCGTCGCGAATCAGGTTCCGGATGGCCGGCGTCGGCACGAGGATTTCGAGCGAGGCAACGCGCCCCTTGCCGTCGGCCTTCGGCAGCAGCGCCTGACAGACGATTCCTTCGAGCACCAGCGACAGCTGCGTCCGGATCTGCGACTGCTGGCCCGCCGGGAAGATGTCGATGATGCGGTTGATCGTCTGCGCCGCCGAGTTCGTGTGCAGCGTGCCGAACGTCAGGTGCCCCGTTTCGGCAATCTTCAGCGCTGCTTCCACCGTCTCGAGGTCGCGCATTTCGCCGATGAGGACGATGTCCGGATCTTCACGGAGGGCGGCGCGCAGCGCGTTCGAGAAGCTGTTCGTGTCGCTGTGCACCTCGCGCTGATTGACGAGGCAGCTCTTGTGCTGGTGGATGTACTCGATCGGATCCTCGATGGTGAGGATGTGTTCGTGACGCTCGGTGTTGATCTTGTCGATCATCGCCGCCAGCGTCGTCGACTTGCCGCTGCCGGTTGGCCCGGTCACCAGCACCAGGCCGCGCGGCCGCTCCGCCAGCTTGGCGACCACCGCCGGCAGCCCCAGTTCGTCGAAGCCGCGCACGTTCTCTGGAATGAGACGGTAGACCGCGCCGGTGGCGCCGCGCTGGCTGAAGACGTTACAGCGGAAGCGCGCCAGCCCCTTGATGCCGAACGAGAAGTCGAGTTCCTGCGTCTCTTCGTAGCGCTTCTTCTGCGCATCGGTGAGGACGCTGTAGACCAACTGCTTGGTCTCGGCCGGACCGAGGTCGGGCAGCGGCAGCCGCTGCAGGTGCCCATGCACGCGGACCTGCGGCGGGGTCGCCGTCGTGATGTGCAGGTCGGAGCCGTTCAGTTCGACCAGCGTCTTCAGCAGTTCGGGCAGCGTGGCCATGGCCTATTTCACCGTTTCCCTGACGACCTCTTCGATGGTCGTGACACCGTCTTTGACCTTGCGGAGACCGCTCTGACGCAGCGTGATCATCCCTTCGTCGACCGCCTTGCGCCGGAGTTCGAGGCCCGAGGCGCCGACGAGAATCAGCTCGCGCAGTTCCTCGCTGATCTCCATCACCTCGTAGAGACCGACGCGCCCCTTGTAGCCGGTCTGGTTGCAGCGCTCGCAGCCGGCGCCCTTCATCGGCGTCACCGAGTTGGCATCGTCGGGCGTGAAGCCGGCGTGCATGAGCGCCGCCGGTGCATGGGGATGCGGTTCCGCGCAATTGCTGCAGATGCGGCGCACCAGGCGCTGTGCGCAGATGAGATGCACGGAGCTCGCCACCAGGAACGGTTCGATGCCCATGTTCATCAGGCGGTTGACTGTGCTCGGCGCGTCGTTCGTGTGCAGCGTCGAGAGCACCAGGTGGCCGGTCAGTGCCGCCTTCACCGCGATTTCCGCCGTCTCGAAGTCGCGGATTTCGCCGACGAGGATGATGTTCGGGTCCTGGCGGAGGAACGAACGGAGCGCCGCGGCGAAGTTGAGGCCGATGTTCTCCCGCACCTGCACCTGGTTGATGCCCATCAGGTTGAACTCGACCGGATCCTCCGCGGTCATGATGTTCGTTTCCGGGGTGTTGATCTTCGCGATCGACGAGTAGAGCGTGTTCGTCTTGCCGCTACCGGTCGGACCGGTGACCAGAACCATGCCCCACGGACGCTGAATGGCGGTCTCGTACTTCAGCAGCGACTCGGGCTCGAAGCCGAGACGCGTCATGTCGAGCATCAACTTGTCGCGGTCGAGGAGACGCATGACGATCTTCTCGCCGAACAGCGTCGGGAGCACGGAGACGCGGAAGTCGATTTCCTTCGGCTGCCCGTTCTCGTTGAAGCGGATCTTGATGCGCCCATCCTGCGGCAGCCGCTTCTCCGCGATGTCGAGCTTCGACATGATCTTGATGCGCGACGAGATGGCGTCGCGGAACTTCATCGGCGGACTCATGATGTTGTAGAGAATTCCGTCGATGCGGTAGCGCACCCGCAGTTCCTTCTCGTAGGGCTCGATGTGGATGTCGCTGGCGCCCTTCTGGATGGCCGACATCAGCACCACGTTCACGAGGCGCACAACCGGCGCGTCCTCGCCCTGCCTGGCGAGCGCCTCGGCGCTGATCTCCTGGAGTTCCTCCAGCACCTCGACGTCGTCTGGCACCGAGAGCGACTCCTGCAGTTCCTCGAGGCCGCGGCTGGCGGCGTCGAGGGCGCTCGGTCCGGTGGGCAGCGGAGCCTGCACGGTCTTGCCGGCGGTCGGGTAGTACTTCGCGATCGCCTCCACCACCGCCGTTTCCGACGCCACGACCGGCTCGACGTTGTAGCCGGTCATGAACTTGATATCGTCCATCGCGAAGACGTTGGTGGGGTCCGTCATCGCGATCGTGAGCGTGGCGCCCGATCGACTCAAGGGGATGATTTCGTATTTCTGGGCGGTGTCGGCCGGAATGAGCTTGATGACGCTCTGGTCGATCTCGAACTGCGCAAGATTGATCGACGGCACGCCGTACTGGCGGCTGAGGAGGGCGGTGATGTCCTCGTCTTTCACCAAACCGAGGCGTACGAGATTGTGACCGAGCTTCCCGCCATTGGCCTTCTGAGAGTTGAGGGCCTGCTGAAGCTGGTCCGGGGTGATGCGCTTCTCCTTGAGGAGGAGTTCCCCTATGCGGACGGCCATGTGTCGATCGTCAGAGTAGTCATGGGTGGGTTAGAACGACACGCTGACGCTTGAACTCCACCCGGTCACTGATTCGTCCCGCCCCATGGTTCGTGACGCATTCAGGAGAAGGGCCGGCGTCACCGCGACGCTGACCCCGGCGCTCGCCGCCGGTCGCGATGCCCCAACAGTGTTGGCCGAAGCGCCCGCACGGACACCGAGGCGCCCCTGCGCGAGCCAGACCTCGGCTCCAGCCGCCACGTGACGCACCTCACCCACCGCCGTGCCGGTCGTGGTGAGGTCGGCATCAGCGGCGACGGTGACACCCTTGAGCGAGCCGTTGGCGACGCTCAGCACCGCCAACCCCACGCGCGCCTGACGGCCCAGCGTGAGTCGGCCGGCACCTTCGTCGCCGAAGGACGGCTCGAATACGTTCTTCACCGTGAGACCGAGGCGCACGTGCCCGAAGTTGGCCATCGCCCCGACGTCGGCATCTGCCCGGGTCTGCCGCGCCACGGCGGCCGCGTCAGCCGCATCGAGCAGATCCGTCCCGGCAGGTGCGTGGACCACCGCCCCGGCCCGCAACAGCTTCAGCGTGGTCCCGATCACGAGGTGGTCTCCGAGCGACTGCCCCACGGTGGTGCCGAACTGCCTGATCGCGACTGAGCGCACACTGGTCCCACTCTCCTGTGGATCTTGTCGGTTTCCCGACGAGACGGCTGTAGTGGTGGGTGACGCTATTTCACTGAGGCGCAGGCGGTAGTAGCTGACGCCGAGCGCCGGAAACGCGAGAGCCAGACTGCTGGACGTTGTTCTCGCGGCAGGACCTTCGGCGGTGGGGGTGACCGGCTCGGTCGTACGCCCGCGCTCGATGACGGCACTCAAATAGGTGCCAGTAGCGTGGCCAGCCGGATTCCACCAGCTCGCCGTGGCATCGTCGGCGACCGCCACAAAGGCGCCGGACATGCCCTGGGCGCGAACCCCGACGTTTTCGAACGTTTGCGCCGAAACCTCGGACGCCATGCCGGTCAGCAGCCCAAGGGCCACGCCGGCGCACAGATGCTTACAGATCCGCATATTCCTGAATTATCGGGCGAATGGGTGTGCAGGGTGAGCCGGGCAGGCGTGCGGCCGTGGAAAGCCCGTGCAACACGGCACATATCGCCGTGTCGACGCCGGAACTCACGTGTTACCTTAGCGGTCTTAACCATTAGCGACACTAACTATCTATCCGGATGCCTTCCGCAGCCACGCGCGACACCGCGCGAGAAATCCTTTGCATCATTCCGCTGGTCATGAGAACCGTGGCCGCCGAGCTTCGCGCCGCTGGCGAGATGCCGGCCCCGGCCCATTTCGGCCTGCTCACGATCCTCGGGAGTCAGCCGCGGACACTCACCGAACTGGCGCTGCTGCAGGGCGTCAGCCTGCCGACGATGTCGAACTCGGTCTCGACGCTGGTGCAGCGCGGATGGGTGAAGCGCAGTTCGCCCGCACGCGACCGCCGCGTCGTGCTCATCGAGGTGACGCCGGTCGGCACGGCCACGGTCGAGCGCGTCGGCAAGGCAGCCGAGGCGCACCTGTCGGAAATGCTCGGCAATCTGACACCGGCCGCTCGCCGGCGACTGAAGGCCGGGCTCGGCGTCCTGCGCGACGTCTTCTCGGACGCCCCGGCCACCAGGCCGAAGCGGGCCGCCCGCGCCACCCGGGCGCGAACACCGGCATGAGCGGGTGCGTCTAAGAGTGCAGCCCGGTCAATCCCATGACAGCAGACTCCCTGTCCGTCGATTCGTACGGACATCGCCGTTTTTCTGGAGCGTAGCGTGAACAAGAAGATCCTCATCGTGCTGGCGATCGTCATCCTCGGTGGAGCGGCGGGCGGCACGAGTTACTACTTCAGGAAGACGCCCGGACCAACGGTCACGGTCGAAACCATCCGCCTGCGCGACCTGGAAGCCGTCGTCTCGGCCTCCGGCAAAATTCAGCCGAAGCGCCTCGTCAACATCAGCGCCGATGCGTCCGGACGGGTCGTCGACCTGGCGGTGAACGAAGGTGACCGGGTCACGCGCGGCCAGTTCCTGCTCCAGATCGACCCCAAATCGCTCCGCACCAGGGTGGACAGCGGCAATGCGTCGCTGCAGGCTGCGGAGAGTTCGCTCGACCAGCAGCGCCAGGCAGTGGAAACCGCGCGCGTACAGCTGGACCAGACCCAGAAGAACCTGGCGCGCCAGCGCGACCTCTGGAGCCAGCAGCTCACAACCCGCGAGTCGCTCGACAGGGCAGAAAATGACGTAAAGGCGGCCGAGTCTGGGCTGCGCGAACGCGCGCAGCAGGTCAATTCGCAGTCCGCCCGTCTCGGCCAGGAGCGGGCCACCCTCGAGAGCGCCCGCTACGATCTGAGCAAGGTGCGCATCGAGTCGCCCATCGACGGCATCGTCACCCGCCGCAACATTCAGGAAGGCGAAACCGCGGTCATCGGCACCATGAACAACGCCGGCACGGTGCTGCTGACGCTGGCTGACATGTCGGTCGTCCAGGCCGAGGTCGAAGTCGACGAAACCAACATCCCGAACGTCACCATCGGCCAGATCGCGAAGGTCTCGATCGACGCCATCCCTGACCGCACCTTCAAGGGGCACGTCAGCGAAATCGGCAACAGCCCCATCCAGGCGGCTGCCGGCAGCACCGCCGCGAACCAGGCCACCAATTTCAAGGTCGTCGTCATGCTCGACGAGCCGATCCCCGACGTCCGGCCCGGCTTCACCTGCACGGCCGACATCACCACCGCGACCAGGACCAACGTCACGTCGGTGCCGATTCCGGCAGTGGCCGTGCGTGAACTCACCTTCGACGCCGCCGGCCAGGTGGTGAAGCCGCCCAAGGACACCAAGAAGCGCAAGCCGACCGACCCGCCGCCGCCCGTCCCCGAACTGCTGCCGGGCCAGACGCGGAAAGAAATGGAAGGGGTCTTCGTCCGTCGCGGTGCGGTGAACGAGTTCGTGACGATCGCGCTCGGCATCTCCGGCGACCGCTACTTCGAGGTCGTGAACGGGCTGAAGGCCGGCGACCAGGTCGTGACGGGCCCGTACAACTCGGTCCGCAACCTCGGCGACGGCGACGAGATCACCGTCGAAGAACCGAAGACCACTGCCCCAGGCAAGTAACGGCGGGACTGTCGCGTGAACAAAATTCTGGAATCCGCGGGCATCGCGCTCGACGCCATCTGGGCCTCCAAGCTCAGGTCGCTGATGACCGTGCTCGGCAACATCGTGGCGGTGACGTCAATCATTGCCGTGGTGTCGCTCATCCAGGGGCTGAACGCGTCGGTCACCGCCGCGATCATGAACCAGGCGGGCGCCGACTCCTTCAGCATCCAGCAGTTCCCAGGCACCCGCAGCGACGATGAGTTCGAGGCGGTGCGCGGGAATCCGCGCATCACACTGCAGGACGTCAGGGCGATCACCCGCTACAGCGACAAGGTGACGGCCGTGATGGCTGAAGCCACCGGCAACGGCCGCGTCAGCTATCACGACAAGTCGATCGACAGCACCCGGGTGCTCGGTGTCAGCGCCGACTACGTGGAGTTCTCCACCTTCGACGCCGAGCGCGGGCGCCTCATGAGCCCGCCCGAGGTCACCACCTCGCGGCCGGTCGCTGTGATCGGCTGGCAGACCGCCGACCGGCTCTTCGGCGCCACGGTCGACCCGCTCGACAAGGTGATTCAGGTCGAAGGCATCCATTTCCGCATCGTCGGCGTCAGCGCCAAGCGCGGCTCCATCCTGGGGCAGTCGCAGGACGAGTTCGTCGTCCTGCCACTCGGCCAGTTCCAGCAGTTGTTCGGCTCGCGCCGGTCGCTGTCGCTCACGGTGAAGCCGCGCGATGTCTCGGACCTGCCGGCGGTGATGGACGATGCAACCATCGCGTTGCGCACCGCGCGTGGACTCAAGCCCAAGCAGGCCGACAACTTCGGGATGTTCACATCGGACACGATTCTCGACATCTACCACCAGGCGACCAACGGCATTTTTGCCGTGCTGGTCGGCGTCGTCGCCCTGTCGCTGGTCGTGGGCGGCATCGTCATCATGAACATCATGCTGATGGTGGTCAGCGAGCGAACCCGAGAGATCGGGCTGCGCAAGGCGCTTGGCGCCAGGCGCGCCGACATCATGGCGCAGATGCTCACCGAGAGCGTCGTGCTGTCGATCTTCGGCGGCGTCGTCGGCACGATGTTCGGGGCCGGCATCGCCACGGTCATCGCGAAGTTCACACCGATTCCCGCATCGGTGGAACTGTGGTCGGTGGCGCTCGGGATCGGCATCACCGCCCTGGTCGGCCTGTTCTTCGGTCTCTATCCCGCATCACGAGCCGCACGGCTCGACCCCATCGAGGCACTTCGCCGTGAATAACGTCGCAGCCGGGCGCGCGCATTCACGCGCGTCAGCCCCATCGCCCATCGCCCACCGCCGATCGCCAGCAGCGGGTGTGTCGCCATGCGCCTGACCCTCTTCGGCGAGATCGTCACGATGGCGTTCGACACGGTGCGGACGAACAAGATGCGTTCGGCGCTGACCGTGCTGGGCGTGGTCATCGGCATCACGTCGATCGTCGGGATGACCTCGATGATTCGCGGCTTCGACCAGTCGCTGCGCGACATGATCGGCGCGATCGGCCCGAACACCATCTTCGTCCAGCGCTTCGGCGTGACGAGCTTCGCGAGCGGCGGCGAGATTCGCGACCTGCTGAAGCGCCCGAACCTGACCATCTCTGACGCGCGGGCGCTCGAGCAGCAGACCGACACGATCCAGCTCGTGGACATCCAGCTCGGCGCCGGCGGCCCGCCGACGACGAGGCGCGTGTTCTACCGCGATCGGCGCACCCGGCCGGTGGTGGTGTTCGGCACGACCGAGAACTTCGCGGACGGCACCAAGATCCCGATGATTGCCGGACGGTTCTTCAACGGCACCGAGGTGCAGTACCGCAAGAACGTCGCGGTCATCGGCAACTCGCCGCACGAACTACTCTTCGGCGCCAGCGGCACCGACCCGGTCGGGAAGTTCATCCGCATTGGCTCGGAGCGGTTCGAGGTGGTCGGGGTGTTCGACAAGCGGCCGGCGGCCGGCGGCTTCAACCTCGGCCAGGACGACTTCGTCGTCATTCCCTACACGGCCTACCAGCGGATCTTCGGGCTCAATGCCGTGCGTGTGGCACGCAACGCGACCTTCATGCCGATCCAGATTGCCCTCGTGCCGCGCGAAGGGGTGAAGCAGGAGGACGCGATGGCCGACGTCGAGCGGGTCATGCGCATCCGTCACGGCCTGCGCCTGAACGAGCCGAACGACTTCGACGTGCTCACGCAGGACGCCTTCCTGAAGCTCTGGGACCAGATCAGCCAGGGCACGTTCTTCGCGCTGATCGTCATCTCCTCGATCGCGCTGATGGTGGGTGGCATCGGCGTCATGGCCATCATGTCGATCTCGGTCACCGAGCGGACGCGTGAGATCGGCGTACGCAAGGCGCTCGGTGCCCGTCGCTCCGAGATCCTGTTTCAGTTCCTGATGGAGGCGGCGTTCCTGACGTCGCTCGGCGGCGTGATCGGCATCGGCCTGGGCAGCGGACTCGGGTGGCTGGTACACGTCGTGTCGGGGTTCCCGATTTCGCTCCCCTGGTGGTCGTTTGCGATCGGCCTGGGCTTCTCCGCCTCGGTCGGCATCTTCTTCGGGATGTGGCCCGCCGTGAAGGCCTCGCGGCTCGATCCGATCGAAGCGCTTCGCTACGAGTAGCCTCCCGCGCCCGTGCGGCGCGGCCGCCCCTGATGCCTGTGACTTCTCCGTTGTGACGGGAGTATGATCCGCCCATACCCGGTCGCCGAACCTTTTCGGCGCACGGACACAGACAGAGTGAGGGGCCGCACGGAGAGGCGTCAGCCCTGCCCGCCGCCTCCTCACGTCAGACCGCGCCCACACGCGGCCTGGGGGAGAGACTCCCATGAAGGTTTACGACGCCGGCACCATACGCAACGTCGCACTCGTCGGTCACACCGGCTCTGGCAAGACACAGTTGGCTTCCGCCATCCTCGTAGACGCGGGCATGGTGAACCGATTCGGCAAGGTTGACGACGGCACGACGGTCACTGACTTCGACGAAGAAGCAATCGCCCGCAAGCACACGCTCTCGGCCAGCCTCGCCTTCGCCGAGTGGAACACACACAAGATCAACATCATCGATACGCCGGGCATCGGGAACTTCCTGAGCGATGCCAGAGCAGCCCTGCACGTGGCCGACGCCGCCGTGGTGGTGGTCGACGGTGTGGCCGGCGTCATGGTGCAGACCGAGAAAGTGTGGGCGGCCGCCGAGGAGCTGAAGCTGCCGCGCCTCGTCGTGGTGAACCGCCTCGACCGCGAGCGCGCCAGCCTCGAGCGCACGCTGCAGTCGCTGCGCGAATCCTGCAGCCGCTCGGTTATTCCGCTGCAGCTGCCGATTGGCGAGGAGAAGGCCTTTACCGGCGTCATCGACCTTATCTCCCGCAAGGCATTCATCTACACGGGCGGCGAGAAGGGCGAGTATCGCGAGGCGCCGATTCCCGCGGCGCTGGCGACCGCGGTCGAACACGCGCGCGAGTCGCTGGTCGAGATGGTAGCGGAGTCCGACGAGAAGCTGATGGAGCACTACTTCGAGGCCGGCACCCTGACCGACGAGGAATTGCTCGCGGGCCTCAAGTCCGCCACGGCCGCCGGCACGTTGTTCCCGGTCGTCTGTACGTCAGCCGCGCTGAACATCGGCATTCCGCAGTTGCTCGATGCGGTCATCACGACGCTGCCCTCTCCGGCCGAGCGTCCCTTCCACTTCGTGGGCGCAGACGGCGACGACACGTCGCGACCGGCGGATGCGAACGCGCCCGTCTCGGCATTCGTCTGGAAGACGATTGCAGACCCGTTCGCCGGACGCATCACGATGTTGCGCGTCGTATCGGGCACGCTGAAGTCCGATTCGTCGGTCCACAACAAGACGCGCGACGTCGCGGAGCGCATCGGCAGCCTGCAGTTACTGCAGGGCAAGACGCCGACGGTCGTCCCTGAGATCAAGGCCGGCGATCTCGGTACCGTCGCCAAGCTGAAGGACACGCTCACCAACGATACGCTGGGTGGCAAGGCGGATGGCGGTAGCTACCCGCCGATCCGGTTCCAGGAACCGGTGCTGTCCTACGCGATCGAGCCGAAGAGCCGCGCCGACGAAGACAAGATCAACCAGGCGATGCACCGACTGGAAGAGGAAGACCCGTCCATTCGCTACAGCCGCGACCCGCAGACGAAGGAACTGTTGCTGTCGGGCCAGGGGCAGATTCACATCGAAGTGACCGTAGCAAAACTCAAGCGCCGCTTCGGCGTGGACGTCCTCCTCAAGCCGCCGCACATCCCGTATCGCGAGACGATCAAGGCGGCGACCGAGGCACATGGCCGCCACAAGAAGCAGACGGGCGGACACGGGCAGTTCGGCGACTGCAAGATCAGGGTCGAACCACTGCCGCGTGGCGCTGACTTCCAATTCGTCGACGACATCTTCGGCGGGTCGATTCCGCGCCAGTTCATTCCGGCGGTCGAGAAGGGGATCCTGGAGACGCGCGTTCGCGGATACCTGGCGGGCTATCCGATGGTCGACTTCAGGGTGACGGTGTTCGACGGGTCATACCACGACGTCGACTCGAACGAGTTGTCGTTCAAGAATGCCGGGCGACTGGCATTCAAGGACGCGATGACGCGGGCCAGGCCGACCATCCTCGAGCCGATCATGGACGTCGAGGTGTCTGCCCCCTCCGACTTCGCGGGCGACCTCATGGGCGACCTCAATGGCCGCCGCGGGCGTATTGCGGGGATGGACACGCGCGGCATCATGACGGTCATCAAAGCGCAGGTACCGATGGCGGAGATGCTGACCTACGAGCAGCACCTGACGTCGGCGACAGGCGGCCGCGGCTCGTACCACATGGAGTACTCGCACTACGACGAAGTGCCGGCGCACCTGCAGACCAAGATCATCGCGTCGGCGAAGGCCGAGCGGGCGGGAGTCGAGGTCGACGAAGCGTAGGGGGACGCCGGAAGGTCGAAGTCAGCGGTTGAACTGGAAACAGAAAAGCCCCGCAGGTGCGAAGCACCGCGGGGCTTTTCCAGTTCGGGGACGGCCAAGCGCCAGTAGCCGAGCGCGTGAAGCCTGTTTAGCTTCCGCCGGCCTTGCGCGGAGTCGTCGACTTGCGCACGGAACCGCGGGACGGCTTCGGCGCCTTGGTCTTCGGCGCGCCGCCATCGACCTTCTTGCCGCCACGGATGCGGTTGGCTGCGGCCTTGAGGCGGCCGCCAACACCCTTGGCCTTCGGAGCCTCGGATTCGCCGCCTTCGGCTTCGACCTGGGCGTTCGGATTGTATTCGCTGCCGACCAGTTCGATCTGGGCGGTTTCGGCGCCATCACCCTTGCGGCTGCCGATGCGCAGGATACGGGTGTAGCCGCCGGGACGAGCCGCGAAACGCGGGGCCAGGTCATCGAACAGCTTGCTGACGACCGCGCGGTCCTGGATGTCGTGCATCACCAGACGGCGAGCGTTCAGTGCCTTGAGGTTCGCGTCGCCGGCCGCGAGGCCGCGCTTGGCGATGGTGATGAGCCGTTCCACGAAGGGCCGCAGTTCCTTGGCCTTCGGAACCGTCGTCACGATGTGCTCGTGGCGGAGAAGCGACGTGGCCTGGTTCCGGATCATCGCGATGCGATGTTCGGTGGGCCGGCCCAGCTTGCGGTGTGCTACTCGGTGTCTCATTGTTCGTGTCCTAGTCCTGCCCGCCCGCCTGGTCGACGCGCATGCCGAGGCTCAGGCCCATCGTGTGCAGGATTTCCTTGATCTCGTTCAGGCTCTTGCGCCCAAAGTTCTTGGTCTTGAGCATCTCGGCTTCCGTCTTATGCACCAGCTCGCGAATCGTGCGGATGTTCGCGTTCTTGAGGCAGTTGTAGGAGCGGACCGAGAGTTCGAGCTCTTCGACCGACTTGTCGAGATTCTCGTTGCCGATGCCGCTGCGCGGGATCTCACCCGCCACCTCAGACTGGGGCTCGACGCCATCTTCGAGGTTGATGAAGATGTTCAGGTGGTCGCGAATCAGCTTCGCGGAGAGCGACATGGCGTCGCGGGGCGTGATGGAGCCGTTGGTCCACACATCGACGGTCAGCTTGTCGTAGTCAGTGGTCTGTCCGAGACGCGCGGCCTCGACCAGGTAGTTCACCTTCTTGATCGGCGAGTGGACCGAGTCGATCGGAATCCAGCCGATGCCAAGATCCTCATCGAAGTTCTTGTCGGCCGAGACGTAGCCGCGGCCGCGGCGGATGCGCATCTCCATGTGGAGGCTGCCGCCCTCGGACACCGTCGCGATGTGCGCTTCCGGCTCGAGGATTTCGACGTCGGCGTCGGCCTGGATGTCCTTGGCCTTGACTTCACCCGGCTTGTCGACACGGATGACCAGCGTCTTGGTCGAATCCGTGTGCAGCTTCAACGGGATCTGCTTGAGGTTCAGGATGATGTCGGTCGCATCTTCGACGACACCCGGGATCGGCGAAAACTCGTGCTGGACGCCGTCGATCTTCACCGCGGTGATGGCCGCGCCTTCGATCGATGAGAGGAGCACCCGGCGAAGGGCGTTGCCGATGGTCGTGCCGAAGCCCCGTTCAAACGGCTGCGCGTAGAAACGGCCAAAGCGGTCGGTGAGCGTTTCACGCTCGAACTCGAGGCGCTTCGGGCGCTGAAAACCTTTCCAGAGCATGTGATGTCCTTTCGCTAGCGGGCCCTCAGACGGGCCTCCAGACCTGCAAGTGACCATCGACCTCACGCCGCAGGTCTGTGTAAGGCTGCGGGCCGATGGTTAGCGAGGCAGACGACGATTGACGTCTGCCAGGCTGGCTCTGGGCTGTTGGCTCTGGGCAGCGTCGCTGAAGGACGCCGCCCGAAGCCTGAAGCCCGAAGCCATTTACTTCGAATACAGTTCGACGATGAGCTGTTCCTGAACCGGCTGATTGATCTGCTCGCGGGTCGGGATCGACACCACGCGGCCCGAGAGCGCGCCGCCGTCGAAGGAGAGCCACTCCGGAATACCGCGGCCCTTGACTTCCTGGATCGCGTGCTCGATGGTCGCGTTCTTCTGGCTGCGGCCAAGGATGGTCACCACGTCGCCCTGCTTGAGCGAGTAGGACGGAATGTCGACCTTCTTGCCGTTGATCAGGAAGTGACCGTGGCGGGTCAACTGGCGCGCCTGCGAGCGCGACGTCGAGAGGCCAAGGCGGTAGATCACGTTGTCAAGGCGACGCTCGAGGAGCTGCAGCAGCGTGACGCCGGTGATGCCCTTGGTGCGCTCGGCTTCCTCGAAGTACCCGCGGAACTGGTCTTCGAGCACGCCGTAGATACGCTTGACCTTCTGCTTCTCGCGGAGCTGCAGGCCGTAGCCAGCGAGCTTCGCCTTGCGCGTCTTCCCGTGCTGGCCGGGCGCAAAGTTACGCTTTTCAATCGCGCACTTCTCCGTGTAGCAGCGCTCGCCCTTCAGGAAGAGCTTCATGCCTTCTCGGCGGCACAGGCGGCAGACAGGTCCGATGTAACGAGCCATTCAATCAACCTCTAAGAGAACATCGCAGTTGGCGAATCGGCGACGGCGACGGCGGGGACATCCACCGCTCGGCCACCGCAGTACCGACTCACCAGATCACCAACTGATAAACGTCAGACGCGGCGGCGCTTCGACGGACGGCAGCCGTTGTGCGGGATCGGGGTGACGTCGCGGATCGACTTCACTTCGATGCCGATGGTCTGCAGCGCGCGGATGGCGGACTCGCGCCCGGAACCGGGCCCCTTCACACGCACATCCAGCGAGCGCATGCCGACCGTCTTCGCCCCGTTGCCAGCGTTCATCGCGGCTTGGGTCGCCGCGTACGGCGTGCCCTTGCGCGAACCCTTGAAGCCGATGCCGCCGGCGCTCGACCAGGCAACGACGTTCCCCTCGGTGTCGGTAATCGTCACGGTCGTGTTGTTGAACGACGCGTGGATGTGCGCGAGCCCGTGGTGAACGACGCGCTTTTCGCCGCGCTTCTTGAAGGTCTTCTTGGGCTTGCCCGCCGCCTTCTTCTCTGGTGTGGCGCCGTCGGCTGCTTCTGTCTTTGCCATATCAGTTCAATCCGCTGTCAATCAACTCTGCAAATCAGCACGGTTGCAGCCCTGCGAGGCAGGGCGCCGCGTGCTAGACGGTCTTCTTCTTGGCAATCGCACCCTTGCGCGGACCCTTGCGCGTGCGTGCGTTGGTCTTGGTGCGCTGGCCACGAACCGGCAGGCCGCGACGATGGCGCAGGCCACGATAGCTGCCGATCTCCATCAGCCGCTTGATGTTCAGCGAAATCTCCTTGCGGAGATCGCCTTCAACGCGCCCCTGGTCTTCGATGACGATGCTGATCTTGCGCACGTCGTCTTCGGAGAGGTCCTTGACGCGGATGTCCCCACTCACTTCGGCTGCCTTCAGGATGTCCGTCGCGCGGAACCGTCCGATGCCGAAGATGTACGTGAGACCGATTTCAACCCGCTTGGTGCGCGGAAGATCGACGCCTGCAATACGTGCCATATGCCCTTTGTCCTTAGCCCTGCCGCTGCTTGTGCTTCTGATTGGCGCAGATCACCCGAACCACGCCGCGGCGACGGACGATCTTGCACTTGTCGCAAATGCGCTTGACCGATGCTCGAACCTTCATTATCTGATCCTTGTCAGGCCCCAGGCTCCTGACGCTAAGCGCCGGAAGTCCTACGCCATCTTCTCAACTATCCGCCCACGCCCGCGATCGACGGGTGAGAGCTCCAGGCGCACCCTGTCCCCGACCAGCACCCGGACAAAGTTTCTGTCCGGCCGGTCGGCAATGTGCGCCGTGACCAGTGCGCCTCCGTCGAGCTTGACGCGATAGAGCGCGTGCGGCAACTGCTCGACGACGACTCCAGCTATCTGCCCGCGGCGACCGGGACGTCTCTCGCCGTCAGAATCCATGGTCCATCCGCCGTCACCGCTACGGTGTGTTCGAAGTGCGCCGACAGGCTGTGGTCTCGCGTCACCGCGGTCCACCCGTCCGACAACACCTTCACCTGCGGCTTCCCGGCGTTCACCATCGGCTCGATGGCGATGACCATGCCCTCGGCCAGGCGCGGGCCCCGTCCAGGTTCCCCGTAGTTGGGCACCTGCGGTTCCTCGTGCATCTCTTGGCCGATGCCGTGGCCGACGAACTCTCGAACGACCGAGAAGCCGTGTGCTTCCACATGCTTCTGGACCGCGTGACCGATGTCCGAAATCCGGCTGCCCGGTTTCACGACTTCGATCGCCTTATAGAGCGACTCCTCGGTCACCCGAAGCAGCGTCGCCGCCGCTTCGGAGATCGGGCCGACCGCCAGTGTGACGGCCGAGTCGCCGTAGTAGCCATTCAGCTTCGCGCCGACATCGATCGAAATGACGTCGCCGGCGTTCAGCACGCGCTGGCCCGACGGGATGCCGTGAATCACCTCGTCATTGACCGACGCGCAGATCGTGGCTGGATAGCCGTGATAGCCCTTGAACGCCGGAGTCGCTCCGGCGTCGACAATAAGCGCCTCGGCAATCGCATCGAGCTCCGCGGTGGTGACCCCTGGTGCCACCTTCGCCGCGAGCGCCGTGAGCACCTGGCCTACCAGCCTGCCAGCCGCGCGCATCTTCTCGAGTTCCGCCAAGGACCTGCAGACAATCACAGTGCTGACCCGCCAACCACCACGCTTTTAGCCGCGTCCACCGCGTCGACCAGTGCTTGCGCCACCACATCGGCGACCTGCGTTCCGTCGACAGCGCGGAACGTCGGCCGTCCCTGGTAGTAGGCCACCAGTGGCGCCGTGTTCGCGTGGTAGACCTTCAATCGCTCGAGCACCACCGACTGGTTGTCGTCGGCTCTCTGCGTCAGTTGTCCGCCGCACTTGCTGCAGACGAGCGTTGCGATGGCCTTTGTATCGGACGGGTCGGCGTTCGACCCGCACCGAGTGCAGACCATCCTTGTACCCAATCGCCGGACCAGTTCCGACTCTGGGACGATGATGTCAATCACGATGAGCGGCGACCGTCCGACCATCACCTGGTCGAGCGATCTGGCCTGCGCCACCGTTCTCGGGAAGCCATCCAGTATAAACCCGCTTCTCGCGTCATCGCGATTCATACGGTCCTGGACGATTCCGATCATCACTTCGTCGCTCACGAGTTCGCCGCGATCCATGATCGCCTTGGCCCGGAGTCCGATTTCGGTGCCGGCTTTGACCGCTTCGCGCAGCATGTCGCCGGTCGAAATCTTCGGAATACCCTTCAGTCTAGCAAACCGTTCGGCTTGCGTGCCCTTACCTGCGCCAGGAGGGCCGAGCATAATCAAGTTCAGCGCCATCGCTATGTACCCGCGGGCCTCGACTCCCGCTGGCGACGCCCGCACGTGGGCGCGTCGCGATTCACGAACGTTTACGCCCTGCGGCCCCTGATGCGCGTCTTCTTCATGAAGCCGTCATAGTGCCGCATGATTAGCTGGCTCTCGACCTGCTGCACGGTATCCATCGCGACACCAACTACGATCAGCAGTGAGGTGCCACCGAAGTAGAACTGGACACCCATACCTTCCGTGATGAAGCGCGGAAGCGCGGCATCGAGCCAGCCGCCGATGAACGGAATCGGCTCCACCTTGAACCCGCTGAGCAGAAACTGCGGCAGGATGGCGATCACCGCCAGGTAGAGGGCTCCGGCCAGCGTGATGCGGGCCAGAATTCCGTCGATGTACTCGGCGGTCCGCTTACCTGGGCGGATGCCTGGAACAAATCCGCCGTACTTGCGCATGTTCTCGGCGACGTCATCCGGGTTGAAGATGATCGCCGTGTAGAAGTATGCGAAGAAGACGATGCCCGCGACGAACAGCAGGTTGTAGAGCGGCATCCCGAGCCCCAGTTGCGTCACCAGGGTGTCGGCGAACCGGTTGCCCTGGAACATCTGCGCAAAGGTCGCCGGGAAGGCCAGAATCGATGACGCGAAAATCACGGGGATGACGCCCCCCGTGTTCACCTTCAGCGGAATGTGAGTGCTTGATCCGCCATACATCCGGCGTCCGACCACCCGCTTGGCGTATTGCACGGTGACTCGTCGGTGCCCGCGCTCGACGAAGATGATGGCGGCAATGACGATCGCCATCACCGCAACCAGCAGAAGCATCGAGAACAGCCCGAGTTGGCCAGTGCGGATCTGGTCGATCGTCTGGATCACCGCCCGCGGGAATCCGACCACGATGCCGGAGAAGATGATGAGCGACATGCCGTTCCCAATGCCACGCTCGGTGATCTGCTCACCCAGCCACATGATGAACGACGTGCCGGTCGTCAGCGTCAGGACGGTCATCAGGCGAAACCCGAGCCCCGGGTTATAGACCAGAGGCAAGCCGCCGGTAACGTTCGTCTGGCGTTCGAGGAAGATGGCGATACCCAGCGCCTGGACGACGGCCAGAACGATGGTGCCGTAGCGGGTGTACTGGGTGATCTTGCGACGGCCCAGCTCGCCTTCCTTGGACATCTTCTCGAGATACGGCCAGACCACCGTGAGCAGCTGCAGGATGATCGACGCGCTGATATACGGCATGATGCCGAGCGCGAAAATCGTGACACGCGACAGGTTCCCACCGGAGAACATGTCGTACATGCCGAACATCTGATTCTGCATCTGCTGCGCAAGCTCGGCCAGTGCTGCCGTGTTCACGCCAGGGGTCGGGATGTGATGCCCTACCCGGTACACGCCCAGCATCCCGAGGGTGAAGAGCACCCGGTTGCGCAGGTCCGAGACGGCGAAGATGTTCTTGAGGCTATTTTCCATTAGCTGCAATCCGGGGCGGGAACGAATCCCGCCCGCCCGCTAAGCGAGCGCCTCTGCCTGACCGCCGGCCGCGGTAATCTTCTCCGCTGCCTTCCCGCTGAACTTGTGTACCTTGACGGTGAGCGCCTTGCTGACGTCGCCGCGCGCCAGCACCTTAATCGGGCTGTTCCCGGTCACGAGGCCAACAGCGACAAGGACGTCTGGGGTGATGACCGCGCCAGCTTCGAAGCGCTCGACAAGCGTATCGATGTTGACGACCTCGTACTCGACGCGGAACGGGTTGTGGAACCCGCGCTTCGGGATGCGACGGTGCAGCGGCATCTGGCCGCCTTCGAAGCCACGCTTGGAACTGTAGCCCGCACGCGACTGCGCGCCTTTATGACCACGGCCGGCCGTCTTGCCGTTGCCGGAGCCCTGGCCGCGACCGACGCGCTTCTTCGAGTGCTTGGCGCCCTTTGGCGGTTTGAGATTGGAGAGATCCATTCCTGCTACTCCTGAACCGTGACCAGGTGCCGCACCTTGTGCAGCATCCCACGCGTCTGGACGGTGTCCTTCACTTCGACCGTGTGGCGGATGCGGCGGAGGCCGAGGCCTCGCACCACTTCACCCTGGGTCCGGTTGAAGCCAATTGTGCTCTTGACGAGGGTCACCTTCAGCGATCCGGTGCCCTTCGAGTCTGTACGCTGGTTCGCCATGCTGTTCTTTCCTATGCCGTCGCGCCGGTGAGCTCCGCGAGCTCCTTGCCGCGCATTCTGGCGACTACAGTCGGGTCCTTCAGCATATCCAAGCCGGCGACCGTCGCCCGCACCACGTTGTGCGGGTTGGCCGAGCCGAGCGACTTGGTCATGATGTTCGTGATTCCGGCCGCTTCGACGACTGCACGCACCGCGGCGCCCGCGATGATGCCGGTGCCGTCAGGAGCCGGCTTGAGGAGCACGCTGCCGGCGCAGTAGTTGCCCAGCACCGCATGCGGAATCGTGGTGCCAGCGAGCGGCACGCGGATCAGGTTCTTCTTCGCCGCCTCGATGCCCTTCTTGATGGCCGACGGCACTTCCTTCGCCTTGCCGACACCGAAGCCGACGACGCCGTGGCCGTCGCCGACCACCACGAGGGCGCTGAAGCTCAGGTTCTTGCCGCCCTTGACCACCTTGGTGACACGGTTGATCGAGACGACGTTGTCCTTGATGTCCAGCTGCGACGGATCGATTCGCTCGCGAGTACGCATACCGCTCCTAGAATTCCAGTCCTGCTTTGCGCGCGGCGTCCGCTACGGCGCGGATGCGACCGTGATAAAGGAAGCCGCTGCGGTCAAAGACCACGCGCTTGATACCGTTCTCGATGGCACGTTCGGCGATGACCTTGCCAATCACCTCGGCACCCTTGAGGTTGCCGCCGGTCGCGCCGGTCTCGAGCGTGCCCTTGATGGCCGGCTCCACGCTGGACGCCGAGGCCAGTGTCTTGCCGCTCAGGTCGTCGATGACCTGCGCGTAGATGTGCGTCACGCTGCGGAACACGCTGAGGCGCGGCCGCTCGGGGGAACCGGAAATCCGCTTGCGCTGCCGAAGCTGGATGCGGCGGCGGCGGTCGTCCTTCGTCTTGATCTTCATACCTACTTCGCCCCCGTCTTGCCGGCCTTCTTCTTCAGCACTTCACCGGTGTAGCGCACACCCTTCTGCTTGTACGGGTCGGGCTGGCGAAGCCGACGCAGGTTCGCAGCCACCTGGCCGACCAGTTGCCGGTCGACGCCGGTCACCGTCAGATGGGTCTGCTTGTCAATCGCGATTTCAATGCCGTTCGGGATATCGAACACCACCGCGTGCGAGTAGCCGAGGGCCATGATGACCTGCTTACCCTTCAGCTCCGCGCGATAGCCGACACCGACGATGTCGAGCTCGCGCTTGAAGCCGTCAGTGACGCCGGTCACGGCATTGGCGACCAGGCTTCTGGCGAGGCCATGGAACTTGGCCAGCGACGGGTCATCGGTCGAACGCTTGGCGTGCAACTGGCCGTCGGCCAGCTCGAAGTTGATGCCGGCGGGATGGGCCTGCTTGAGCTGGCCCTTTGGTCCCTTGACTTCGACGGCACCGGGCTCGACCGTGATGGTCACGCCCTTGGGCACCGGAATCGGTTTCTTTCCAATTCGAGACATGTCGCTCTTCCTTGTTGCTCTCGGCTCTCGACGTCAGGTGACGCCGGCTTCGAGTCCCTTACCAGATGTTGCAGAGCACTTCGCCGCCGACGCCAGCCTTGACCGCTGCGCGGCCGGTCATGACGCCATGCGAAGTGGTCAAGATGCTGGTACCGAGTCCGGCCAGCACCACCGGCACGTCCTCGACGCCGAAGTAGACGCGGCGACCGGGACGGCTGATCCGTTCGATACCGGTGATGACGCGCTCACCGTGCGGGCCGTACTTCAGCTGCAGGCGGAGCGTTTGCTGGACCGCGCCCGGCACTTCCATCAGCTTGAAGCCCTGGACATAGCCCTCGTCCATCAGGATGCGGGCAATATCAGCCTTGATGCGCGACGCGGGCATGTCCACGCGCGTGTGCTTGGCGGTCACGGCGTTCCGGATCCGCGTCAGCATGTCGGCAATTGGGTCTGTCATATCTCTCTCAGCTTAGTCGTTCCGGTTTCCAGGTTGCCTACCAGCTGCTCTTGGTCACGCCGGTGACGTCGCCGTCGAGCGCGAGCTTGCGGAAGCAGAGGCGGCACAGTGCGAATTTTCGCATATATGCGCGCGGGCGCCCGCAGAGATGGCAGCGGTTGCGCAGCCGGACCTTGAACTTCGGCGTCTTCTGTTCCTTGGCTTTTTTTGCTGTCGTGGCCATTCGTGATTCCTTGGTCCTGACTTACTGACGGAACGGCATTCCGATGAACTGAAGGAGCTTGCGCCCTTCCTCATCGGTCTTTGCGGTCGTGACCACGGAGACGTTCATGCCGCGGGCCTTGTCGACCTTCATGTAGTCGATCTCCGGGAACAAAAGCTGGTCTCGGAGACCGAGCGTGTAGTTGCCGCGGCCATCGAAGCCCTTCGGCGACACGCCCTTGAAGTCGCGCACACGGGGCAGTGCAATCGACACAAGACGGTCGAGGAACTCCCACATGCGCTCGCCGCGCAGGGTCACCGTGGTGCCGATCGGCTGGCCCTGACGCAGCTTGAACTGCGCGATCGACTTGCGGGCGCGGCGGATAACCGGCTTCTGGCCGGTGACGCGCGCGAGTTCATCGGCGCCGGTGTCGACGATCTTGGCGTTGGCGGTCGCCTCGCCCAGCCCCATGTTGACCACGATCTTCTGAATCTTCGGAATGGCCATCACGTTGGTGTAGCCGAATTCCTTGGTCAGCGACGCGATCGCCTCGCTCTGGTACTTCACTTTCAGGCGGTTCATTTGTCGACCACTCCCTCGCACTTGCGGCAGATGCGCACCTTGCGACCGTCGCCCAGGATCTTGCGACCGACGCGCGTCTGCTTCCCGCACTCGGGGCAGAGCAGCTGCACGTTGCTCGCGTGGATCGACGCCTCGCGCTCCACGACGCCACCTTTGATGTTCTTCTGGGGGTTCGGCTTCGTGTGCCGCTTGATGATGTTCACGCCTTCGACGACGAGGCGGTTCTTCGTCGGGTCAATCTTGAGCACACGCCCGCGCGCGCCGCGGTTCTTGCCCGTGATGACCAGGACGTTGTCGTTCTTCCGGATAGGTGTCGCTAGTCGGCTCATTACAAAACCTCAGGCGCGAGCGAGATGATCTTCATGAACCGGCGCTCGCGAAGTTCGCGGGCGACGGGTCCGAACACGCGCGTCCCGATCGGCTCGTTGTTGTCGTTGACCAGCACCGCTGCGTTGCGGTCGAACCGGATGTAGCTGCCGTCGCGACGGCGCTGCTCCTTCGCGGTCCGCACGATCACCGCCTTGACGACCTGCCCCTTCTTCACCGTACCCTCGGGCGTCGCTTCCTTCACCGAGGCCGTCACGATGTCGCCGAGACGGGCATAGCGGCCTGTCGAGCCGCCGATGGGATTGATGACGGCGATCTTGCGCGCGCCGGAGTTATCGGCGACGTCGAGGATCGATCGCATCTGAATCATGGCTGTTCTCCTTAGACCTGCGCCGCCTGGCGGACAACGCGCTTGAGCGCCCAACGCTTGCGGCGGCTCAGCGGACGTGTCTCGACGATTTCTACGAGGTCGCCAATCTTGGCTTCACCGCTCTCGTCGTGCACCATGAACTTCGACGTCCGCCGCTCGGTCTTCCCGTAGAGGCCGTGACGCACCTGCCACTCGACGGCAACCACGATGCTCTTCTGCATCTTGTTGCTGACGACGACGCCTTCTTTTTCCGATTTCTGAGCCATAGCTACTTTGCCTGCTTCTGCCGCAGCACCGTCTTGATGCGGGCGAGATCACGCCGGACCGTGCGCATCTTGTCCGGTGCCTCGAGCTGTCCCATCGACTTCTGAATCCGCATGCGGAACAGCTGGTCGGTGAGTTCTCGATCCTTCGCGCCGAGCTCCTCGGCTCCGAGGTCGCGGAGTTCCGCTGCCTTCATTACGCCTTCTCCTGCGCGAATCGCGTCGCAAACTTCGTGAGAATCGGCAGCTTCGCCGAGGCGAGACGCATGGCCTCGCGGGCATCTGCCTCGCTCACGCCTTCCATCTCGAAGAGCACACGGCCGGGCCGCACGACGCAGACCCATTCTTCAGGGTTGCCCTTGCCCTTACCCATTCGGGTTTCTTGCGGCTTCTTCGTGATCGGCTTGTCGGGGAACACCCGAACCCAGATCTTGCCGCCGCGCTTGATGAAGCGAGTCATCGCGATACGCGCCGCCTCGATCTGCCTCGCCGTCATCCAGCACGGCTCGAGTGCCTTCAGCCCGTAGTCTCCGAACGAGACGTCGGAGCCGCGCCAGGCCTTCCCGGCCATGCGACCGCGCTGCTGCTTGCGGTACTTGACTTTCTTCGGCATCAACATCGGTGTTATCTCCAGGCTGGAGCGGCGGGTGCCCGACCCGCCTCACCTGCCCTGTTCCTTACGCTCGCGGCTGCTGCGGGCGACGCGGCCCGCGCTCGCGGATTTCTTCTTCACGTCCGCGCTGCGGCACGAGACGCTCACCCTTGTACAGCCACACCTTGATGCCAATCTGGCCGTAGGTCGTGCTGGCTTCAGCGAAGCCGTAGTCGATGTCCGCACGCAGCGTCTGCAGCGGCAACTGGCCATGCAGATACCACTCGGAGCGGGCAATCTCGGCGCCGTTCAGACGACCGGAGACCCGCACCTTGATGCCGCGGGCACCGAAGCGGAGCGCCGACTCGACCGCCTTGCGCATCGCGCGGCGGAACGCCACGCGCTTTTCGAGCTGCATCGCCACCGACTCGGAGATGAGCTGAGCATCGAGCTCCGGCTTCTGAATCTCCTGGATGTTGATGAAGACCTCGCGCGAGGTGCGCTTCTGGATCTCCTGCTTCAGCTTCTCGACTTCCGTTCCCTTGCGGCCGATGATGATGCCCGGACGCGAGGTGTAGATGTCGATCTTCAGCTTGTTGGCCGCGCGCTCGGTTTCAATCTTCGACACACCCGCATGCGCAAAACGCTTCTTCAGCATCGAGCGCAATGCGAGGTCTTCGTGCAGCAACTTTGCGTAGTCGCGGTCCGAATACCAGCGCGATCGCCAGGTCTTGTTGAATCCCAGGCGGAATCCAATCGGGTGAACCTTCTGGCCCACGGTTACTCCTTATCCTTCTTCGGCGCACGGGCACGCTTGGATGCGGCTCCGCTGCCAACCGGCACAACCTTCACAGGACGCTCAGCCACCTGCACCGTGAGGTGCGCGGTGCGCTTGATGACGCGGTAGGCCCGGCCCATCGGGGCGGGGCGGACGCGCTTCTGCGAGGGACCCTGGTTGGCGAAGCAGGCCGACACAAACAGCCGCTCCACGTCGCCACCAAATCCATCCTTCTGCTGCGCATTGGCAATCGCCGACCGCAGCACCTTTGCGACATCCTCAGCCACCGACTTGCGGGTGAACTTGAGGGTGGCGAGGGCCAGGTTGACGTCCTTGCCACGAATGAGTTCCAGCACCAACCCGGCCTTCTGAGCCGAGGTCCGGACGTAGCGCGCGGTTGCTTTCGCTTCGACCATGACTCGCTCCTTACTTCCCCGCCGGGGAAGAGGCCTTCTCGGCGACCTTCTGGGTGTGGCCCTTGAACGTGCGCGTCGGGGCGAACTCGCCGAGCTTGTGACCAACCATGTTCTCGGTCAGATACACGGGGATGAACTTCTTCCCGTTGTGCACAGCCAGCGTGTGACCGACGAACTCCGGGATCACAGTGGAACGGCGCGACCAGGTCTTGATGACCTTCTTCTCGGACCCGCGATTCATCACCTCGATCTTCTCGAGGAGCGACGTATCGACGAACGGTCCCTTCTTGAGTGAACGGCCCATTACTTCTGTCTCCGCTTCACGATGAACTTGTCGGTAGTCTTCCGGCTTCGGGTCTTGAACCCCTTCGTCGGCTGGCCCCAAGGCGACACAGGATGACGGCCGCCCGAGGTCTTGCCTTCACCACCACCGAGCGGATGGTCGACCGGGTTCATGGCCACACCGCGAACATGCGGGCGCTTACCCAGCCAGCGGCTACGACCGGCCTTGCCGATCGAGACGTTTTCGTGGTCGAGGTTTCCGACCTGCCCGATGGTCGCGTAGCACTCGATGAAGATCTTGCGGATCTCGCTCGACGGCATCTTGACGGAGGCGTAGTCGCCGTCCTTCGCCACGAGCTGGACCGACGACCCGGCGCTGCGCGCAATCTGGCCACCCTTGCCAGGCCGCAGTTCCACGTTGTGGATCAGCGTGCCGAGCGGAATGTTGCGCAGCGGCAGCGCGTTGCCTGGCAGGATGTCCGCCGTTGGACCCGATACGATCGAGTCGCCAACCTTCAGTCCGACCGGATGGAGGATGTAACGCTTCTCGCCGTCCGAGTAGCTCAGCAGCGCAATGCGCGCCGAGCGGTTCGGGTCGTACTCCACCGTCGCAACCTTCGCCGGGATGCCGTGCTTGTCCCGCTTGAAGTCGATGATGCGGTACATCCGCTTGTGACCGCCGCCGCGCCACCAAATGGTGAGTTCGCCACGGTTATTACGACCGCCGCTCTTGGAGAGCTTCTCCACCAGCGGCTTGTACGGCTCGGACGTCGTGATCTCGTCAAACGTCTGGACGGTCTTGAAACGCACGCCAGGCGACGTCGGATTGAACTTGCGAATGGGCATGATTACGCGCCCTCCAGGAATTCAGGCATCTTCTGGCCTTCGCGCAGCGTGACGTAGGCCTTCTTCCAGTCCGGGCGCCGGCCCGAGTACCGGCCCTGACGCTTGATCTTGCCGTGCACGATGCTCGTCCGGATGTCAGCGACCTTGGCCCCGAGCAGCTTCTCGATGGCAGTCCGGATCTGAATCTTGTTGGCGTCGCGCGCCACCTCGAAGACCACCGTACGACCGTCCTCGCGGAGGATCGACGTCTTCTCGGTGATGAGCGGCCGGCGGATGATGTCGGTCAGCTTGATATTCATGACTACGCCAGCGCCTCCTGCAGCTTCTCGAGCGCGCCCTTCGTCGCAATCACCCGGCGGGCATTGATGACGTCCCGCGCGGTGAGGCGCGAGCTCGGCACCGCGTTGATGCCAGGGATATTACGCACCGACTTGGCAAAGTTGCCATCCAGCGTGACGTCGATGAGCACGGCCTTGCCGGTCACACCGAGACGCGTCAGCGTCTCGAGGGCGGTCTTCGTCTTCACCTCGGACTGGTTGAGCGACTCGACCACCACCAGGCTGCCGTCCTGAAGGCGGGCCGACAGCGCCGCACGCAGCGCACCACGCTCAACCTTCTTCGGCAGGGCATAGTCGTAGCTGCGCGGAACCGGACCGAATACCGTGCCGCCCTTGCGCCACAGCGGGTTACGCGCTTCACCGACCTGCGCGCGACCGGTGCCCTTCTGACGCCACGGCTTCTTGCCCGTGCCGCTGACCAGACCGCGGGTCTTGGTCATGTGGGTGCCCTGGCGCTCGGAGGCGTTTTGACGCACCACCGATTCCCAGATCAGACCGGCGTTCACACGTCCGCCGAACACTTCGTCGCGGACATCGATGGCGCCGACTTTCTCGTTCTTGTTGTTGACGACGTCAATCTGCATGGCGCCTCTACTTCTTGCCCTTCTTCGGCTTCTCGACCTGGGCTACCTTGATCTTCTTGGCCTTGATGGCCTTGCGAATGACCACGTAGCCAGTCGGCGCCCCGGGAATGCCACCCTCGACGATGATGAGGTGGTTCTCCGGGTCGACGCTCAGCACCTTCAGGTTGTGCACGGTGGTGCGGGCGCCACCCATGCGGCCGCCCATGCGCATGCCCTTGATGACACGCGACGGAAACGACGACGCACCAATCGAACCAGGTGCGCGGTGGAACATGGACCCGTGGGTTGCCGCACCGCCAGCGAAGTGGTGACGACGAACGACGCCCTGGAAGCCCTTGCCTTTGCCGGTGCCGATGATGTCGACGCGCTCGCCCGTCGCGAAAATCGACGCGAGCACCTCTTCACCAAGCTTCGGCGATTCGGTTCCGGCGGCCTGCGTCACCTCGCGGCGAACGCGGGTCGGCGGCACGCCGGCCTTCTTGTAGTGGCCAGCCAGCGGCTTGCCCACCTTCGCGGGGGCCTCTTCGACCAGCCCGAGTTGGATGGCTTCGTAGCCGTCGGACTGCGACGACTTTGCCTGCACAACGACGCAGGGACCGGCCTTGATGACCGTCGCGGGATGGATCGTGCCATCCGCGTCGAAGATCTGGGTCATCCCGACTTTTCTGCCGATGATTCCGTTCACCATTTCAGATACCTATCAGGCTCTGGGCTTTGGGCTCCGGGCGCGCTGCCCGGTCGACTGCAGACTGAAAGCCTGAAGCCAGACGCCCGAAACCTCTACTTGTGTTCCTTGCCGAACGCCTTGATCTCGACATCGACGCCAGCCGGAAGATCCAGCTTCATGAGGGCGTCTACGGTCTGCGGCGTCGGCTCGAAGATATCGATGAGCCGCTTGTGGGTGCGGATTTCGAACTGTTCCCGCGACTTCTTGTCCACGTGCGGCGAGCGGAGGACGGTCCACTTGTTCTTGGCCGTCGGCAACGGAATCGGCCCGGCCAACCTCGCTCCCGTGCGCTTCGCCGTATCCACGATCTCCGTCGTCGACTGGTCGAGCACGCGGTAGTCGTACGCCTTGAGGCGAATCCGGATTTTTTCGTTGAACGATGCTGTAGCCATATCTCGTTTACTTTCCCTGCATGCGAGCGATGACTTCCTCGCTCACGTTCGACGGCGCCTGCTCGTAGCGATCGAAATGCATCGAGTAGCTCGCGCGGCCCTGCGTCCGCGAGCGGAGGTCGGTGGAGTACCCGAACATCTCCGACAGCGGGACACGCGCCTGGATAATCTGCGTGCCGCCACGATCTTCCTGCGACTGAATCTGACCGCGACGGCTCGAGAGGTTACCCATGACGTCGCCCATGTGTTCCTTAGGGACGGTCACTTCGACGCGCATGATCGGCTCGAGCAGCACCGGCTTGGCCTTCTTCGCGGCATCCTGGAACGCCATCGATCCGGCAATCTTGAACGCCATTTCCGACGAGTCGACGTCGTGGTACGAACCGTCGTACAACTCGACGCGAACGTCGTCGATCGGGTAGCCAGCGATGACACCGCGCGTGAGCGCTTCCTTGATGCCTTCGTCGATCGGCTTGATGAATTCCTTCGGGATCGAGCCGCCGGTCGTGCCGTTCTCGAAGATGTAGCCGGTGCCAGGCTCGCCAGGATAGACGTGAATCTTGGCGTGGCCGTACTGACCGCGACCACCTGTCTGCTTGGCGTACTTCATTTCGCCGTCAGCAGGACGGGTGAGCGTTTCCTTGTAGGCCACCTGCGGCTTGCCGACCGCGGCCTCCACGCCAAACTCGCGCTTCAGACGGTCGACGATGATCTCGAGGTGCAGCTCGCCCATGCCGGCGATGATGACCTGCCCAGTCTGCACGTCCGTCTGGACATGGAAGGTCGGGTCCTCGGCCCTGAGCTTCTGCAAGCCCACGCCAAGCTTTTCCTGGTCACTCTTCGTCTTCGGCTCAATCGCCAGCGAGATCACCGGCTTCGGGAAGTCCATCGCCTCGAGCACGATGGGCTCATTCTCGTCGCACAGGGTGTCGCCGGTGCCGACGCTCTTGAGACCGACCGCTGCAGCGATGTCGCCAGCGTAGACTTCCTTGATTTCCTCACGCTTGTTGGCGTGCATCTTCAAGATTCGACCGATACGCTCGGTGCGCTGCTTCGAGGAGTTATAGACCGATGACCCGGCAGTCAGCACACCCGAATAGACCCGGAAGAACGCGAGCTGACCGACGAACGGGTCGGTCATGATCTTGAACGCCAGCGCCGAGAACGGCTGATCGTCGGCGGCGAGGCGGTCGATGGTCGTACCCGCCTCCTTCGCGTTGGGGTCGAGACCTGACACCGACGGCACATCGAGTGGCGATGGCAGGAAGTCGATCACCGCGTCGAGCATGGGCTGCACGCCCTTGTTCTTGAAGGCCGAGCCACAGATGACCGGCACGAACGCCGCTTCGCCCTTGGTATGCACCGAGGTGAGCACGCGCTTGCGCAGGGCCGCCTTGATCTCGGCTTCCGTCGGCTCTTCACCGCGGAGGTACTTCTCAAGCATCTGGTCGTCGGCTTCCGACACCTTCTCGATCAGCTGCTCGCGGTAGTACTTGGCCTCTTCCATCATGTCGGCCGGAATCTCGCCGACGATGTAGTCCGCGCCCATCGTCTCGTCCTTGTAGGTGATCGACTTCATCTGAATGAGGTCGACGACACCAATGAAGCGATCTTCAGAACCGATGGGGAGCTGGATGGCGACGGGGTTGGCCTGGAGCTTCGAGATGATCTGGTCGAAGGTGCGCTTGAAGTCCGCACCGATGCGATCCATCTTGTTCACGAAGCAGATGCGCGGGACGCGGTACTTGTCCGCCTGGCGCCACACCGTTTCGGACTGCGGCTCGACACCGGCAACCGAGTCGAACACGGCCACGGCACCGTCGAGAACGCGCAGCGAACGCTCGACTTCAGCGGTGAAGTCGACGTGACCAGGCGTGTCGATGATGTTGATGCGGTTGTCGCGCCAGAAGCAGGTGGTGGCAGCCGACGTGATCGTGATGCCGCGCTCCTGCTCCTGCTCCATCCAGTCCATCACGGCCGTGCCTTCGTGCACTTCGCCGATCTTGTACGTGATGCCCGTGTAGAACAGGATCCGTTCCGTCGTGGTCGTTTTACCGGCATCAATGTGCGCCATGATGCCGATGTTGCGGGTCTTCGCGAGTGAAGTCTGACGGGACATTACAAGTGGCTCTGGGCTCTTAGGCTCTGCGCTTTAGGGAAACGAAGCTACCAACGGTAATGGGCGAAGGCCTTGTTGGCTTCGGCCATGCGGTGCGTGTCTTCGCGCTTCTTGACGGCGCCACCACGAAGGTTCGCCGCATCCATCAGCTCGTTCGCGAGCTTCTCCTGCATGGTCTTGCCGTCGCCGCGCGAGGTGGCGTAGCCGACAATCCAGCGGAGGCTCAGCGAGAGCCGGCGGTTCGGGTTCACTTCGATCGGCACCTGGTAGTTCGAGCCGCCGACGCGACGCGACTTCACTTCAAGGCTCGGCTTGACGTTGTCGATCGCTTTCTTGAAGACCTTCAACGGATCGTCGCCGGTCTTTTCCTTGATGATCTCGAAGCTCTTGTAGAGGATGCGCTCGGCCGTGCTGCGCTTGCCGTCGCTCATCACGCAGTTGATGAACTTGCTCACCAGCGGGCTGTCGTACAGCGGGTCGGGAGCAACGTCTCGCTTCGGAATTTCTCGTCTACGGGGCATGACTTAAGCCTTCTTGGGGCGCTTCGCGCCGTATTTGGAACGTCCCTGCATGCGGCCCTGCACGCCAACCGCGTCGAGCGTGCCGCGCACCACGTGATAGCGCACACCGGGGAGGTCCTTCACGCGGCCGCCGCGGATGAGCACCAGCGAGTGCTCCTGCAGGTTATGGCCGACGCCCGGAATGTAGGTCGTCACCTCGATGCCGTTGGTGAGACGAACACGCGCCACCTTGCGGAGGGCCGAGTTCGGCTTCTTCGGGGTCTGGGTGAACACACGGACGCAGACGCCACGCTTCTGCGGGCTGTTCTGCAGCGCCGGGCTCTTGGTCTTGCTGACGATCTTCTTGCGACCGGCGCGAACAAGCTGGCTGATAGTCGGCATAAAGCTATGAGCGTCCAAAATTCACAGACAGCAGCGATCGCCGCGGACGCCTCGGCGGCGAGTCGCTTAACTCCAGGGAGCGTCCCCGGCAGCGTTCCAGACCTGAAAGCCTCGCGGCTTGGCGCCTGGAACTGATTACCCTATGGCTCGAGAAATTGAATCGCGCGATGGAGTGGATTGCCTCTTGTCGCCACTCTCCTATCGGGAACATCCCCGTAGGCGGGCCAGGCACCGTATTTCCTTTGGATCGTCCCTCAAGTCTTACTGGGAACGACCACGTGCGCGTCGAAGGGTTAGAGCCAGATAGGGTGTCCCGGCTCCAACAGAACCTAGCGAATATAGCACGAGTTCGTCAACCTGGCGCAAAATAAACACCAGCGGGTCACCCTCGCAGGATACGTATCTTACCGGTACAAATTCGGGCTTGTACCCCACTATCTTCAAAATCTCGTACATCGCAGTCGTGCGGGGGCGCTTTCGGCCTGTTCGAATCGATTCCGTAGGCGCGGGCTTGCCATAGTCAGCCGCTGACGGGTGCATGAAGCGACTGGGACGCGAGCTCGTGTGGGGAATGACCGCATGGTTGATGGCGTCGGCCGCGGGCGGCGGACAGGCGCCTCCGCCCCCGAAGAATCTGCGGGTGCTCACGCCGGAACAAGTGCTCCCGGCAATGCGGGGCTTCACCTTCGCGCTCGGCGGGCAGTGCAACGACTGCCACGTTATGGAGCCGACCCGCGACATGTCGCTCGACGACAAGCAGACCAAGAAGACTGCCCGGGCCATGATCCAGATGGTGAACGACGTCAACGAAATGATCGTGACCGGCACCGGCAAGGCCGCCGCCGGCGCTGCGCCCCTAGTGGCCGTGAGAAGTCAGAAGTAGGAAGGCAGACCTACGACGCAGGCGGAAGGGCTGCGGGTGAGTCACCGAGGGGCGCGCGCGACCTGTCGCCGCCCTTCAGTCCCGCTCGTAGCGAGCCACCACGGCCGTGCAGTTATCACGACTGCCGGTGTCCATCGCGTCCCGCACCAGACGCCCCGCCAGTTCCTCGAGGTCCTCGGACCCCGCGCACGTCTCGGCCAGGGTCGCCGCGCTCAGCACCCCGTGCACACCGTCGGTCGTCATCACCAGCAGGTCGTCGCGGGTCAGCGCCCGCTCCCGTACGTGCACGTCCACCTGCGACTTTGCGCCGATGACGCTCGTCAGGGCATTGCGCATGGGGTGGGTCTTGAGGATGGCCGGGTCGAGCAACGGGTCGCGGGCCAGCATCACGGCCGCCCAGGAGTCGTCGGCGGTCAACTGCTCCGCCGCGCCGCCGCCGAGCGCGTACAACCGGCTGTCGCCGACGTGCGCCACGGTCATCACGTCACGCCCGGCCAGCATCGCTACGATGGTCGTGCCCATGCCGGTGCAGTCCGAGGAGGCCGCTGCCGCCTCGAACACACGAGTATTAGCCACCTGCACGGCGGTCCGGAGTAGGTTGGCCCGCTCTGACAGCCCGCTGTCGTACCCGTAGGGCCAGGTCGTGGTGACGCGGTTGTTCGCCACGTAGTCGAGCACCGCCTCGACGGCCAGCCGCGACGCGACCTCCCCGGCATTGTGCCCGCCCATGCCGTCCGCGATGACGCAGAGCTGCAGGTCCGGATCGATGCCGAAGCAATCCTCGTTCGTGGGACGGACATGCCCCCTGTCGGTAACGCCAAATGCGCGCAGCATGCAGATATCGACGAGCTCGCAGTCTCCTCGCCAGAGTCTATCGGACGGGAAGCCCTAAACCTGTCGCCGTAGCATACAGATTGTGTCTCGACTGGAGCGTCTCGCCATAACGCTGCCGGTCAGCCTGGCGCACGGACCACCCACGTGGCCATGCAACGCATGTCCTGGACGATGGTGCTCTTGATCGGGTCGGCGAGCGTCCCGCCGAGCTCTCGCGTCAGCGCGGAAAGGCGCGGTTCGGACACCAGATAGCGCTCGCTGCCGTCGGGCAGCAGATAGCGTTCTGAGCCTAGCGGCACGACGCGGCTCTCGAGGCCGGTCGATGCGGCCAACCGGCAGAACAGGAGGCCTCCTGGTGCGAGCGCCCGCCACATCCGGCGCACCATCGCCTCGAAGTGCGCTCGATCCCGCGCGAAGTGCAGCACGGCGCTGCTGATGACCAGATCGGCGCTGGCGTCCGGCACGGTTATCGCCTCGACCGCCTCGACGCGGAAGTTGGATGCCGGCAGCGCGGGCGCCAACCGCGCCGCCAGGGCCCGAACGAACCGCACCGCCCCTGGCTCCACGTCCACGGCAGTCACATCGAACCCAGAGCGGAGCAGGTACACGAGATTCCGCCCGCGGCCGCAGCCGGCATCGAGCACGCGCATGCTCTGGCGCAGCCGCCCCTTCAGCAGCTGGTCAAATAGATAGATGTCGATGTCGCCGAACTGTTCGTGCAGGGAGCCGGTCATTGGTTCGTCCGCAGCGCCACCACGGGCAGCGTATCTTCACGTGGCGCAGGCGCAACTCGTGGTCCGTCGGTCATGGTTGATTCCTCCCTGCGGTCGCCTCACACAGGTCGTCGGCCCGGGCGGTTGTCTACAGCACGCGGATAACGTCCGAGCGGGTAATGATGAACGTCTTCTCGGTCTTGAAGTCGCGCACCAGCACGGCCGGGTTCTCCGCCGTGATCATGGTCGACAGCAGATCCACGGGTGTCGACGCGTCGACGAAGGGGAAGGCCGGCAGCATGATCGATTCGACCGGCTCACGCTTCACGCCAGGATTGCGCACGAGCTGCTCGTACAGGTGCGCTTCGTTCAGGGAGCCGACGAGCCTGCGGTCGCGCATGATCGAAATCTGCGAGAAGTCGTGCTGGCTCATGAGCGCCACCGCATGCTCCACCGGCTCGTTCCCCTCGATGGAGCACAGTTCGCCGGACATCCCCTGCGTCACCAGGTCACGTGCGGTCATGCCGCTGGTCTCGAGGAACCCCTTCGCGCGCATCCAGTCGTCGTTGAACATCTTCCCGAGATAGCGCGAGCCGTGGTCGTGCACGATCACCACCACCACATCGTCGGGCCCGAGGTGATGACGGAGTTGCAGCAGGCCGGCCATCGCCGAGCCGGCGGAGTTCCCGGCGAAGATCCCTTCCTCGCGGGCGATGCGGCGCGTCATCAGCGCGGCGTCCTTGTCCGTCACCTTCTCGAAGTGATCGATGACGGAGAAATCGACGTTCCGCGGCAGGAAGTCCTCGCCGATTCCCTCGGTGATGTAGGGATAGATCTCGTTCTTGTCGAAGACGCCGGTCTCCTTGTACTTCTTGAAGACCGACCCGTAGGTGTCGATGCCCCACACCTTGATGTTCGGGTTCTGCTCTTTCAGGTAGCGGCCGGCGCCCGAGATGGTGCCGCCCGTGCCGACGCCGACGACGAGGTGCGTGATGCGACCGTCGGTCTGCTCCCAGATCTCGGGACCGGTCTGCTCGTAGTGCGCCGCCGCGTTCGACAGGTTGTCGTACTGGTTCGCCTTCCACGAGTTCGGCACTTCACGCTCGAGGCGCGACGACACGGAGTAGTACGACCGCGGATCCTCGGGGTCGACGTTCGTCGGGCAGACAATCACCTCGGCGCCGAACGCCTTCAGGGCGTCCACCTTCTCCTTCGACTGCTTGTCGGTGGTGGTGAAGATGCACTTGTAGCCCTTCACGACCGCGGCGATGGCGAGCCCCATACCGGTGTTGCCGGAGGTGCCTTCGATGATGGTGCCGCCCGGCGTGAGCAGGCCGGCACGCTCGGCGTCCTCGATCATCCGCAGCGCCATGCGGTCCTTGATCGAGTTGCCGGGATTGAAGGTTTCGATCTTGGCGAGCACCGTCGCACTGATCTGTCCGCGCGTGATGTGGTTGATGCGAACGAGCGGCGTGCTGCCGATGGTGTCGAGGATGGTGTCGCAGATCTTCTTCGTCACCCGGGTAGTGTAATCTGCCGCCTATGCCACGACTCATCGAGCAGCCGACCGTCATCACGTCCGCGGGCAACAAGCCCAAGCGCATTGAAGAGTTCGCCGGCCTGGTGAATACCGGACAGGCCGAGGCCAGCGTCGCGCGCATGGTGTCACCGAGCGGATGGGTGGAGCCAGGGCAGACGCCGCAGTTCCGTGAAGTGACACTCGTGCTGCGCGGGATGCTGCGCGTCGAGCACCGGGACGGCGTCACCGCGGTGCGCGAGGGCCAGGCCATCGTCACCGAACCAGGCGAGTGGGTGCGCTACAGCACGCCGGAGGACGGTGGCGCGGAATACGTGGCCGTGTGCACGCCAGCGTTCTCGATGGATACGGTGCACCGCGACGCCGACTAGTCAGTCAGCCGGGCGGCAACATTCAACATGGCCGTGGAGGTCAGCGCATCGCCTCTCTCCGCCAGCGCTTGCGCCACCGACACGCGGTCGCGGTCCTCACGATTCTGGCCGAGCTTCCACTTGCCGACGAGTCGCGTGAGGCGGATCTCGATGCCGACAATCGCCTTCAACTGCTGGTCGATGTAGTCACGCGGCGCATCCGTCATCTTCCACGGCGGTTCCTGCCCATTTCGGACCTCGTGTTCGCGCGTCAGGCGCGCGACCACGCCTCGTAGGAACGTCTCGTCGTCGCGGATGGCGATGGTGCCGTGCGCGTGCACCACCTGATAGTTCCAGGTCGGCACGTGCCGATGGATCTCGGCCTTGGTCGGGTACCAGCTCGGCGAGATATACGCGCTGGCGGCGCGAAAGATGACGAGTGCCTCATCACCGTCGCGCGCCTCCTGCCATAGCGGGTTCGCTCGAGCGACGTGCGCGAGCAGATGCCCGTGCGGGCCAGGCGTGGTGTCGAGCAGGAACGGCAGGTGATTCGCGTCGAGCCCGGCCGGCCCGTTGAGGACGAGCGCACCGAACGGGTACTCGGTGATCAGGCGGTGCAGTTCGTCGACGCGGGTTTCCTCGAAGTGTGGCGGCAGATACATGGTCGGAGACCTCGCTGGCGTGTCGCGCCCGGTACTCGGCGATGTGTGGACCGGCGCTTCGCGTCAGGACGCGCGTCCCTCGACGTAGCGCTTGAAGTTCTCGAGAATCGCCTGCCAGCCCGCCTGTTGCTGCTCGACCGAGTGCGTCGCCTCCGCTTCGAACGAGACCCGCACGACGACGCCAGCCGGTGTCTCGTTGAACTCGAGCGTCGCCGTGCGGTCGCCGAACGCGTACTCGATGAGGCGGTTGGGCACTACGTTGGTGTAGGTGCCGGCGAAGTCGAAGCCGACGCTGCCGTCCTTCGCCTCCATGCGCGAGCAGAACGCGCCGCCGACGCGCAGGTCGACGCTGGCCGTCGTGGTGTGCCAGTCGTCAGACGCCGCGTTCCACTGCACGATGGCGTCAGGCGTGGTGTAGGCGCGCCACACGGCGTCGATGGGCGCGTGCACGGTGGTCTCGACAGTGATGGTCATGGGCGGCCACATCTTGCCACGAGCCGCTGGCGCGTGCTCAGCCTTGTGGCTCGGCAGCTGCGTGTCGCAGCGCCGCGATCCCGTCGGCATACCGCGAGGCGATCGCGATCTCGGCGTCGCGCCTCGCCATCGGCGCGTCGCTCTCGGCGAATCCCGCCGCACACAGCGCGCGCCCAAACAGGTCGGCTGGCGTCGCGCCCGCCGCACGGAGGTCGCTGACGCTGGTGTCACGGTCAGCCTTGCTCAACTTCTGCGTCGTGCTCTTCATGAGCAGGCCGTGGTGCAGGAAGCGCGGCGGGTCGTCGCGCCCGAGCATCCGCGCCAGCAGGATCTGCCGGCCGGTGGACGCGAGCAGATCGTCGCCGCGGATGACGAGATTCACCCCTTGCGCGAGGTCGTCGGCCACCACGGCAAACTGATAGGTCCAGTTGCCGTCACGGTCCTGCAGCAGCAGATCGCCGCACTGCTCGAACGGCTGCTGCTCCTGCCGTCCGTGGCGGAGGTCGACGAAGCGCTCGAGCGTCGCGTCGATCCGCACCCGCAGGCCACACCCCTGGCGCCACTCGATGCCACGCGTGGCGCATCGGCCCGAGTACCACAGTTCGGCGTCCGGCTCGAGCGGCCCGCGCGCGGCCGCCATCGCCGCGCGCACCTCGCGCCGTGTGCAGTCGCAGGCGTAGACGCGGTCGCCGAGTCGCGCACGCGCCGCGTCGTAGACATCCTGCCGATCGCGCTGGCGGCCACGGCACACCCCGGCACGGAACGCGGCGGTGGACGGTTCGTCGGGCTCGAAGCCAAGCCAGTCGAGATCGTCGAGGATGGCGCGCTCGAACTCGTCGCGACGCCGCTCTCGGTCGTGGTCCTCGATACGCAGCAGCACGCGCCCGCCGAGTGCACGCGTGATGCCCCAGACGTGCAGCGCGTTGACGACATGCCCGAGGTGCAGGTAGCCGGTCGCGGCCGGCGCGAAGCGGCTGACGATCATCGAACGGCGGTGCGGCGCTCCACCGTCATGCGGAGGCCATGCTTGAGGCGCAGCGTCACCACCGGTTGCGGCACAACCGAATGCCCAGGCACCAGCCTGAGGCGCCACTGCTGCGCGATGGTCGCCACCACCAGCACCAGTTCCATCCACGCGAACGATTCGCCGATGCAGCGCCGCGTGCCGCCGCCGAACGGGAAGTAGGCAAACGGCGGCAGCGCCTGCGTGAAGTCTGGCGTCCAGCGCTCTGGCACGAAGCGGTCCGGATCGGGGAAGAAGCGGGCGTCACGCTGCGTGACGTATGGGCTGACCAGCACCAGCGTGCGCGGCGGCAGCGTGTAGCCGCCGACTGCGTACCCGGCCACCGCTCGCCGCCCGATCATCCACGCCGGCGGGTAGAGGCGCATCGACTCCGTCAGCACCTGCTCCACGAACCGCAGGTTCGGGATATCGGCCATGGTCGGCGTCCGGCCGCCAAGGACGCGATCGACCTCCGCGTGCAGGCGTGCCTCGACCTCGGGTGCCTCACCCAGCAGATACCAGGTCCAGGCAAGCGCGTTGGCGGTGGTCTCGTGCCCGGCGAGGAAGATGGTCATCGCCTCGTCGCGCACCTGCGCATCGGACATCCCGCGGCCGCCGGCCTCTTCGTCCTGCGCCAGGAGGAGCATCGACAGCAGGTCGCCGCGGTCGCCCGGTGTGGCACGACGCTCGGCGATGAGGCCGTAGATGATCCGATCGAGCTCGGCACGCGCGTCGCGGCCCCGCTTCAGGATACCGACGGGCAGCTTCTCGAGCAGGTCGGCGAACGGCAGCATCGTGGTCCAGAACGAGTTCAGAACCGCGGTCAGCGCGTCGCCGACATTGCGCGCCTGCGCTTCCACATCGGCCGCGAACAGCGTCAGGCCGACGATACCGAGCGTGAGACGCATCATCTCTTCCGCGACGTCGATGGCACCGCCATCAGGCCAGCGGTCGCGCGCGCGCACGGTGCAGTCGGTCATCACCGTGGCGTAGGAGGCGATGCGCTCGCGATGAAAGGCCGGCTGGATGAGCCGGCGCTGGCGCAGGTGCGTCTCGCCTTCGCTGGTCAGCAGGCCGTCGCCGAGGAGCTTGCGCGCCCGTTCGAGGCCGCGCCCCTTGCGAAAATTGCGCTGCTGCGTGACCAGCACGTCCTTCACCTGCTGCGGATGGGTGAGCAGCACCAGGTGCTCGCCAGGCGCGTGCATGTGCGCCACGTCACCGTAGGTGCGCGACAGGTTCGTGATGAACCCGAGCGGATCGCGCCCGAGGCCGAACGGCACGAGCGACGCCAGTGTCTTCGGCGGTCCCGGTGGCCAGCTGACGGCTGTTGTGGCCATCGTCAGTCGTCCCCGCCGACCACGACGTTCCAGGGCTGCACGTGCCACGCGAGGATCAGGCCGTTCGTGACGTAGGGGTCGGTGCGCACGAACGCCTCGACCATCTCCGGCGTCTCGCCGCGAAAGATGATGAGGGCGCCGTCGGGCGTCTCCCCGACCGCACCGGCCATCAGCACCTCACCGCGCGTGTGGGCGTGGCGCAGCAGCCGCAGGTGCTCGGCCCGGTAGGGCGCTCGGCGCGTCACGTAGTCGTCTACGACCTCGTCGTAGCGGAGCAGGAAATAGCTCATGGCCTTGACTCCTCGCCGAGCGCGGCGAGCGCCGCGTGATAGGTCTCGTCGATGCCGTCGACCGTGCTGGTGGACACCCCAAGGTCGCGCAGCCGGCCGTCGTGCAGGCCGTAGATCCAGCCGTGAATGGCCAGCGACTGACCACGGCCCCAGGCTTCCTGCACGATCGTGGTCTGGCAGACGTGACGCGCCTGCTCGATGACGTTCAGCTCGCACAAACGATCAACGCGTGTCGACACATCGTCGATCGGCGTCAGGAGCCCCTGGTGCTGCTCGGCGACGTCCTGCACATGCCGCAGCCAGTTGTCGATAAGGCCGAGCCGGTCGCGGTTAAGCGCGGCGCGCACGCCGCCGCAGCCATAGTGGCCGCAGACGATGACCTGCTTCACCTTCAGCACGTCCACCGCGTACTGCAGCACCGACAGGCAATTCAGGTCGGTGTGCACGACGAGGTTCGCGACATTGCGGTGCACGAACAGTTCGCCTGGCAGCAGGCCGACGATCTCGTTGGCCGGCACGCGGCTGTCGGAACAGCCGATCCAGAGGAACTCGGGAAACTGCTGCGCGCTCAGGCGCTGGAAGAAGTCGGGCGTGCGCTCGACCGTGCGCCTGGCCCACTCGCGATTGTTCGTGAAGAGCTGCTTGGTTGACATAGAACGATTCCTACTGCCGTCCCTGCGCGATGCGAATCTTCTGCCGCAGCGACTCCACGTTCGACTCCGATCCCCTGAACAGACCGGGCGCCGGGTCCTTCGCGAACGGCAGCATCTCGGCGTAGATCTCGCCGGCGCGGTAAAGATTCAGTCCGCGACCCGCGAGGTACTGCAGCCGCAGGTTCCGGTCGCGATTGATCTGCGCGTCCTTCAGCCAGCCCTGCATGTCTTCGGCGGAGCCAGCATAGGTGGCGAACAGGTCGACGGCCGAGGTCATGCCGATGTCGCCGAGCGACCGCTTGATCGGCTCGTACTCAGGCCGGTTCAACCGCGCCTCGATCTCGTCGAGGTTGATGGTGGTGCCGTCGGCCTGGCCGAGCAGCACGAGGTCGTAGCCGGCGCCGTTGTAGGTATTGGCAAAGATCATCCCCTTCGGGAACGCTTCGAAGAAGGTGGCAATCTCGCTCTTCACCGCCTCGGTGTTGCTTTCGTAGAGCTGGACGAAGAGCGTGACGATGCCACCCGGGTTCAGACGGCTCTTGGCCAGCTCGAAGAACTCGCGGGTATAGAGCATCGCGGCCCCCTTCACCCAGGGATCGAGCGGGTCGGAGGTGATGGCGTCGAACTTCTCGTCGGTCGTGTACAGGAAGTGGCGCGCATCGTCGATGTGCACCTGCACCTTGGGGTTACGCACGACATCGAAGTTGTGCGCCGCGAAGTAGGTGGAGACGACGCGCGGCACCAGCGGCTCGATCTCGGCGATCGTCTCGTGCTCGACCGCCGGGTCGATCGACACGGCGCCCGCGGTGACGCCGGCGCCGCAGCCGATCACCACCACCCGCTTCGCCTGCCTGGGCACCAGCGTCGTGAGGTGGCCGAGCATGCGCTGCAGGCGCATGTCCTGCGGTTCGCTCGACGCCTGCACCTTGCCGGCGTTGTGATAGTTGCGCGTGCCGTTGGGGCGCTCGGACACGGCGACCGAGGCATTCCAGCCCTCGCCGCTGTAGATGATCTCCGACTGTCCGAGCTGCGTCGCGGTGTAGCGGCCGTAGGCGATGAAGACGCCCGGCACTGGGTGCACGCTCAGCACGAGGAGGCCCGCGGCCGCACCGGCCAGGGTAAGCCCCACGGTCGACACGCGGCTTTCGGCCAGCAGCAGCAGCCCCGAGAGCGCCGCGAGCACGATCAGCACCTGCTGCGCGTGCTGCGTGCCGATCCACACGACGAGCAGCAGGCTCGCGGTGAGCGAGCCGATGATGGCGCCGAGCGTGTTGGCGGCGTAGACACGGCCGACCAGCTTCGCGGGGTCGCCCGTCGTCGACGACACCGCTGCGAGCGCCAGCGGGAAGCTCGCACCCCAGAGAATGGCGCCGGGGAGCACCGCATAGAGGGCACGCACGAGATCAAGCTGGAACTGGAACCAGGCGTTCGGCGCAATCGATGGGTTGATGGGCCAGTAGGGGAGCGACTCGGTCAGCACCCACGCCGTCCAGGCCATCGCGCCGCAGAGCGCGAGTTGCACCCAGCCGAGGGCGACGCGCGGCCTGGTGAGGTTGCGCGCCGCCGCGGCACCGGCGCTGCTGCCGAGGCCGAGCCCGGCGAGGAACACCGCCAGGATGAGCGAGAACGTGTACGTCGTCGCACCGAAGAGCAGCGACATCAGCCGCGTCCAGAGGACTTCGCAGGCGAGCGCCGTGAGTCCCGACAGGGCAATGGCGACAAACACCAGCCGGCGGCCGGCGGCGTCGGCCACCAGCGCCGCGTCGCGCTCTGCGCCGGCAGGCGCGTCCGTGTGCGGCGTGAACGGCGCCAGGCCCGCGATGAGCAGGGCCGTGCCGGCCACTGCGACGTTCAGCGCCACGGCCACGTACGTGGCGATGGACGTGTCGAACACCGACATGAGGTAGAACCCGGCCAGCAGCGAGCCGAGCACTGCACCGGCGGTGTTGCCGCCATAGAAGAAGCCGAGCCACGCCACGCCGTCGCGCGAGCGCTCCACCCAGCGCGCCATGGCCGGGAGCGTGGCGCCCATCATCAGCGTCGGCGGCAGCAGGCAGATCGCCGCGGCGAGCCCGCGCACCACCAGACCGGAGGCGCCCGAGCCGGCCCAGGCCGTATACGCCCCGCCGACGAGCGGCATGCCGAGCAACAGCAGCAGGCCCATCGCGCCGATGCCGAGTTCGAGGTACGCATACATGCGCAACGGGTGCATGTCGCCAGGCATGACGCGCGGCAACACGAGGCTGCCGAGGCACATGCCGCCCATGAAAGTGCCGAGCAGCACGGCCATCGACACGGCGGACGAGCCGATCACCAGCTCGAGCAACTGGAACCAGACGACTTCGTAGATGAGCGCGGCGCAGCCGCTGCCGACGAACAGCAGCAGGAGCGCCGGAAGCAGACGGCGCGATGTCATGAGTCTCCTCGAGGGCCTAGTGCGGGAAGGCGCGCAGGGCCGGCGTGTGGCCGGGCGGCACCGGGGTCCGAGCGGTATTCAGCACCATCGCCAGCATCGTGTAGTAGCCCGAGATGCCCAGGATATCGACCACACCTTGCTCGCCGAACGCCTTCACGGCGCGAGCGTAGGTGGCGTCGCTGATGCCCTGCGTCCGGTGGAGCTCGTCGCAGAACGTGTAGATCGTGTCCTCGTCCTCGGCCATCTGCTCGGGCCGTCGGCCGTCGGCAATCGCCGCGATGACGGCGGGCGCGAGTCCGCCCTTCTCGGCGAGCGGCGCGTGCACGTCCCATTCGTACTGCTGCGTCCACTGACGCGCGGTGATGATGATGGTGAATTCGCTGAGGCGTGGCGGCAGGACGCTGGTGAAGCGCAGGTAGTCGCCGATGGCGCGGGCGCGGCTCATCACCTCGGGGCTGCGCAGGAGCGGCCAGAACGGACCGGAGAGGTCGACGTTGCGCGCGGCCTTGAAATCGTCGATGGCCTTCTTCTGCGCGTCGGTGAGGCTGGCGGTGGGGATGGGCGGCATCCGGTCCTGCGCGACGGCGGAACCAGCGAGGCCGAGGGCAATCAGGACGAACGTGGCACGAGCGAGCATGACGACATCCCCTCAAAACAAAGGGCGACGGCTTGAGACCGTCGCCCAGTGAGAACCCGTCGCGAACGAACGCGCGGGTGTTACTTCAGGTGCTTGCCGACGAGCTTGGTCATCGAGAACATGTCAACCGATGCCTTGCCGCCGAAGACAGCCTTGAGCGCCGCATCCGCGTTGATCTGGCGTCGGTTGGTCTTGTCCTGCAGGTCGTTCTTCTTGATGTACGCCCAGAGCTTTTTCGTGATCTCCGTGCGCGGCACCGGCTTAGGCCCAACGACAGCCGCCAGCATCTCGCTGGGGGTCACCGGCTTCATGAAAGCCGCGTTCGGCTTGCGCGCTGCGGCCTTTTTCTTCGGTGCAGCAACCTTCTTCACGGGCTTCGCTGCGGCCTTCTTTGCCGGCTTCACTGCAACCTTCTTCTTGGGAGCAGCCTTCTTCGCGGCGGTCTTTGCCATGCGGTCTCCTCTAAAAGACGCGTTCTGCGTCAAGGGAGAGTACCACGATTCCGCTCTGTGTCCAGCCCTGAAGTGAGCCGTGTACAGAGGGGAAATCGTTTCTCGTCAGAGGAGATTCGCCTCGGTCAGTGGTCGTGCGCGTCCATTTTGCCGGCGCGAACCGCCACCGGCGGGGTGTTCGCCTTCGGTGGAATCGGGCAGTTGTCGACGTCCGAGAAGGCGAACCGCCTCGAGACGAACGGCCTGGCCCTCGACGCTGAAGTCGAACCGACCCACGCGCGTTGCCCGGCGCTGGTTCCGACACGTGGACATGATGACCACGGTCTCGGGCGACGCTGAACGCGCCCCACACTGACCGCCGACGGCTTCACGACGGCCGAGCGCAGTAGCTACGTTCCCGCTGTGAAGGCCGCGGCACGGTCCACGGTCTCGACCCTGAACAGGTCACCCTCGGCCGTGACTCGGAGATGATGCGGCTCGAAGGCGCGGTCATCCACACGCACGTCGTTGTCGGAGGCGCGCCCAACCGTCAGCGTCTTCCGCTGCTCGCCGTCGCGACGCAATGCCCACATCAACCTCCGTATGCTGGCAACGACCCTGGCGACTAGGTTCTGACTTCCCGATGCCGGTCTGCCCACCAGGCCCAGGCCGGGCAGATCACCGCTGCCGCAATCGCCACGCTGCAGAGGGCGGTGACCGACGGCGGCGGCATGCCGCTCAGTGCGTCGGCGACGTAGATAATGCAGAGCAGCGCCGCGAGCGACAGGAAGGCCCACTGCCCGACCGCGTCCCTCGCGCGCGTCGCGTGCGTGTACAGAAACAGGCCGGCCGCGAACAGCAGTAACTCGACCACCATGGTGCCCTGGCGCGAGTTCCACAGCACCAGGCCGAACACCGGCCCACCCGGATAGAGCGGCATATCGGGCGCGTGCGCGATCCAGTCGAGGACCCAGTGCGAGACGACGAGGGCCGCCAACACCACGAACGAGCGACGGCCGCCGAAGATGCCGCGATACGCGGCGCCGACCACTACCCCCCAGCCGACGAGCAGCAGCAGCGAATGCGACCACGGATAGCTGACGAACTCGAGCGGCGTCACCACCGTGTGGCCGGGGACGATGCGCACCTGTTCGATACCAAGCAGCACCAGCACCGGCCAGAGCACATCCGCGAACATGGCCGCCAGCAGCAGCGCCGCCAGCGACACCCGCGGGACGGCCCGCTTCGCGGCGAAGCCGAGGGCAAAGTGACCGATGAACATCGCCCGAATCTTACAGCGGCGTCTGCTCAGGCCGTGATCAGCGCCACGGCGGCCAGACAGACCGCCGCCCCTGCCCACTGCGTGCGCGTGACCGGTTCGCGCGTCACGAGGCGCGCCAGCACGACCGTGGATACAGGGTAGAGCGACGAGAGCACGGCGGCAATGTCGACCCGCACGTGCTGACGCGCCAGCAGGTACAGCACGTTGCCGCCGGCATCGAGACAGCCGGCCAACAACCCGATCGGATTCGACAACAGCCCGGGGAAGGGAGTCCGCCGGATCGCCAGTACCGAGACGGCCGTGAGCAGCATCATCACGCGAGCGACGGCGAGCGGCACGTAGACCGCCTGCAGGTCGACCTGCGCAATGAGAATGAGGAAGGCGCCGAAGCCGACGCCGGCGAGCGTCCCGTACTTCACGCCGGCACGCGACGCGTCGCCCTGCGGGGTCGCCCGCGCGACGAGCCAGATTCCGGCGAGCGCAAGGGCGAAGCCGACGAGTTGCACCGGCCGAGGCAGGCCGAGCGTGAACGCCGCGAAGATCACCGGCATCACGGCCGCGGCCACAGCGGCCAGCGGCGCCACTGTGGCGGCGCTGCCAACGGCGAGCCCGCTGTAGAGCGCCACGATGCCGCCGCCCCCGGCGAGTCCGGCCGCAGCGGCCCACAGCAGCGAGCCGTCGAGCGGCAGCGGTTCGCCGACGACCCGCGAGGCGACGAGCAGCAACACCATGCCGGACAGACCCGCGAGCGCCAGCACCTGGAAGGGGTCGCTCTTCGTCGCCGCGCGACCGCCGCAGAAGTCGCCGCTGCCCCAGACGAGGGCCGAACTGATGGCGAGCAGAATGCCGAGCGTCATCGGGCGCGGTGCCACGTGATGCGTCTGGAGGCGATGCGGAACCCGCTCCGTTCAGCATGGCGCTGCGCGCCCTGGCCGCGTGCACCAGACACGGCACTCGCGCCGGCCCGCAGCGCCAGCGCCGACGGGTCCGCGAGCGGACGTGCCTCGTGAACGGTGTCCGAGCCTCGCGACGTCAAGAAGGTTTCCAGCGTCTCGAGGACGGCCGGCGTGACCGGCTCGAAGACGCCGAGACCGAACGTCTGCGTGAGCGGCGACCCGACGAACCGGCGGTTGGCGTGCGCCTCGGCGCGCTCGAGACGACGCGACAGCGCCACGTCGACCAGCGGTACCGCCTGCGTCATACCGTCCTCACGATCGACGCGAGGATGTCGGCGGCCTGGTCGCACTGCTGGCCCGTCACGTCGAAGTGGGTCACCAGCCGTACGGTCCTCGGACCGAACGCCACCGTCAGCACCCCGCGATCGCGCGCGAGTTCGACGATGGCCTCGGCATCGGGGCCGTCGGCGTTCAGCTGCATCATCACGATGTTGGTCTGCACCGTGTCGAGGTCGATGCGCAGGCCCGAGCAGGCGGCCAGTCGCGTCGCCATGCGGCGCGCGTGCTGGTGGTCGTCGGCCAGACGTGAGAGGTGATGGTCGAGCGCATACAGCGCCGCCGCCGAGAAGATGCCGTTCTGTCGCATCGCCCCGCCCAGCCGGCGGCGGGCGCGCGTGGCCGCGGCGATGACGGCTCGTGAGCCGGCCAACACCGAGCCGCCGGGAGCGCCCAGCCCCTTCGAGAACGCAACCGAGACGACGTCGAACGGCGCCGCGAGCACGGCCGGTTCGAGCCCGGTGGCCACCGCGGCATTCCAGAGGCGCGCACCGTCGAGAAACGAGGCGACGTCGCGCTCGCGTGCCGCGCCGCAGATGCGCTCGACGTCGCCCTGCGGAAACACCAGCCCGCCTCCCCGGTTGTGGGTGTTCTCGAGCTGCACCAGCGTGGTGGGCGGCAGCAGCATGTGACCGCGCGGCTTGCGCGCCGCGACAAAGTCTTCGGCGGTGAAGGTGCCGGAGGTGCCGACCTCCGTGAACTGGACGCCGGCATTGGCCGCGCCCGCGCCGGCTTCGGACCAGACCGCATGCGACGCGCGTCCAACCACCACATCGTCACCAGGACGGGTGAGGGCAAGCAGCGCCACCTGGTTCGCCATCGTGCCGGTCGGCAGCCAGAGCGCGGCTTCCTTGCCGAGCAGCGTGGCGACGCGTTCCTGCAGGCGGTTGGTGGTCGGGTCTTCGCCAAACTGGTCGTCACCAACCGGGGCGGTGGCCATCGCGGCACGCATGCCGTCGGTCGGACGGGTTACCGTATCAGAGCGCAAATCGATGGGCACGACGCGATTGTACGCGGCACAGCAGGAGCGATAGCCGACATGAGCAAGACGCGGCTCGAAGCATTCAGCGACGGCGTATTCGCCATCCTGATCACCATCACATGCTGCACGCCGCCGAGCGCGTGAACGGGCCGATCCTCTGGGCCAACCATCACCTGCTCTTCTGGCTGTCGCTGGTGCCGTTCGTCACCGGCTGGATGGGCGAGAACCACAATGCGCCCGTGCCGACGGCCGCGTACGGCGCGGTGCTGATCATGTCCGCCGTGTCGTTCACGCTGCTGCAGAAGGCGATCCTGCTGCACCATGGGCCCGAATCGCGGCTCGCGAAGGCGGTGGGCAGCAACGGCAAGGGGCAGCTGTCGCTGGCGCTCTACATCTCGTCCGTGCCGCTCGCCTTCGTGAACCAGTGGCTGTCGGATGCGATCTTCGTGGCGGTGGCGCTGATCTGGCTCGTGCCCGACCGGCGGCTCGAGGCGCCGCATCAGCACCAGCACGGGGGATAGCCATTGACGCGGAGGTTGGAGGTTGGGTGGGCCTAGGCTGTTGCGCCGAACCAGGCGCCGGCCGCCGCTGTCAGCGCCATCGCGAGCGCGCCCCAGAACGTGACACGCAACGCCGCCGCAGCGACCGGAGCGCCTCCGGCCTGCGCCGCGACACCGCCAAGCAGGGCGAGGAAGACCAGCGACGTTCCGGCCACCACCTCGCCCGCGTGCGCGGCCGGCGCCAGCAGGATGGTCAGCAACGGCATCGCCGCGCCAACGGCGAATGTGGCCGCGGACGCGAAGGCCGCCTGCACGGGGCGGGCGCTGTGCATGTCAGTGATGCCCAGCTCGTCGCGCGCATGAGCGCCGAGCGCGTCGTGCACCATCAACTGTTCGGCGACGCGGTCGGCGAGCTCCGCGTCCAGTCCGCGCGCCCGGTAGATCCCCGCCAGTTCCTCGTGCTCGTGCGCACGGTCGGTGGCCAGCTCCTTCGTCTCGCGCGCCAGGTCGGCCCGCTCGGTGTCGGCCTGCGAGCTGACCGAGACGTATTCGCCCGCCGCCATCGACATCGCACCTGCGACGAGACCGGCGACACCCGCCAGCAACACCTGGCCTGGCGACGCGTGCGACGCAGCAATGCCGATGACGAGGCTCGCCGTCGACACGATGCCGTCGTTAGCCCCGAGCACGGCGGCCCGCAGCCAGCCGATGCGGTCGGCACGATGAATTTCGGTGTGACGCGCGGGCACAGCCATACCGCCAGTCTACTGCTCCACTGGGGAGGGTGGAGGTTCGAGGCTGGGGGATGTCGCTACACACCCAGAGTCGTCGCCAGTTCGCGCAGGTCCTTCACGATGATGTCGAACGTGCCGGCTACGGGCATCGTCGGCGTGCCGGCGCTGCCGCCTTCGTACGGCCGGTGGACGTAGGCCGTACGCAGGCCCAGACGCTTCGGTCCGGCGAGGTCGGTCTGGTGCGCAGCCACCATCATCACCTCGGGCGGCGTGAGGTCGAAGAACTCCACGGGACTCAGGTAGGCCTCGGGATCGGGCTTGTAGTGCTTCGCCAGCTCAGCGCCGAGGATGCAGTCCCACGGCAGCCCGCCGTGCTTGGCCATGTTGGTCAGCAGGCTGAGGTTGCCGTTCGACATCGGCGCGATGGTGAAGCGCGTCTTCAGCCGGGTCAGCCCGGGCACCGAGTCGGGCCACGGCCGGCCGCGATGCCACACGCGGTTGAACTCGCGCGTCTCGTCGGCGGTGAGCGAGGTGATGCCGTGCTTGGCCAGCAGCACATCGAGCGACATGCGGTGCAGCACGTCGAGCTTGGTCCACGGCAACTCGCCCGTGCGCACGCGGTTCATCGAGGGTCCGTAGGCCGCACGCCACTCGTCGGCGAACGCCCCCCAGTCGAGGGTGAACCCTTTCGCTTTCGAGAGCCGCGCGCCCTCTTCGATGACGACGGCGCGCCAGTCGACCACGGTGCCGAAGGTGTCGAACACCATCAGCTTCACGTTGGCGAACGCTCCCCCGCCCCGCCACGGCGTCCGGGTGGTGGTGCCCTGCGCCGCCGCGAGCGACGCGCCGCCGAGCATCGCGCCCGCAGAGACGACCGCGCCGACAATCGCTTCACGACGAGATGGTTTCACACCGCGCTCCATGCAGCCTCCTTAGTCGCAAGTCACTAGTTGCGAGACCCGCCCGACCTTGAATTCACTTCACGAAGGGCACGACGTTCTGCCCCCGCGTGTCCGGGTCCGGCTACAGCCGGACACTACGCAACCCGCCCGACCAACGACTAATGACCAACCGCCGGTGCGATGGCCGTTTTGAACCGCGCGCGCAGGTTGTCCGGGTCGGCTGGCGAGTTCTGCGTCAGCAGCAACAGCACGGTCTTCGCAACCGGGTCGTTCCAGAAGATGGTGCCGGCGGTGCCGTCCCAGCCGTACTCGCCACGGTTCGCCGGGTAGCGCAGCGCCTCGGGCTTCATCACCACGTTCACATTGCCCAGCCCCCAGCCCATCACGCCGTTGCCGCGCGAGGCCAGCACGGCGTCAGGCAGGCCGTTGCCGACCATCGTCTCCACCGTGTCCGCCTTCAGCAACCGCACGCCGTCGAGTTCACCACGATTGAGCAGCATCTGCGCGAAGCGGAGAAAGTCGGGGCCGGTGGACAGCAGCCCGACGGCCCCTTCCAGCAGCGCCGGCGGCTCGGTGAACGGCAGCGCCTCGATTTCGACCGGCCTCATGCCCGGTGCATACACCGTGGCGAGGCGCGGACGCTGCGCGGGCGTAGCGTAGAAGCCGGTGTCGGGCATGCCGAGCGGTGTGAAGATGCGCGTCTGCAGGAACGTATCGAAGCGCTGGCCCGACCAGATCTCGACCAGGCGGCCGAGCACGGTCGTCGACTCGCTGTAGCGGTAGCGGGTCCCGGGGTCGTCCATCAGCGGCACCTGCACGATGTTCTTCACGAACTGCGGCAGGCCGATGGTGCGCGAGCGGACCTGCGCATCGCGGTAACTCGTTGAGGTGCGGTGCTCGAGCCCCGACGTGTGCAGGAGCAGATCGCGAATGGTCGGTGCTCGGCTCGGCAGCCGCGAGCCGTCCGGCGTGCGGACGGTGACGCTCGCGAACTCGGGCAGGTATCTCGAGACCGGCTCGTCGAGCGTGAAGGCGCCCTGTTCGAAGAGCATCATCACGGCGACGGCCGTCACCGGCTTCGTCATCGAGTAGATACGGAACAGCGTGCGCTCGGTCATCGGCGCACGCGTCGCGATGTCCTGCACGCCAACGGTGGCAACGTAGGCCAGCTTGCCGTCGCGCGCCAGCATCGCCACCACACCGGCCGACTGGCCGGCATCGACGTGCCGCTGCAGCACCGCCGTGGCCGCAGCCAGCGGCTCCGGCGACAGACGGGCGGCTGACGGCGTCACGCGCGGCAGCGGGTCTGACGATTGCGCAGTCACGAACGCTGTGGTGCAGACGACGACGGCCGCCAGAGCCGTGGTCAGCAGATGCCGCAGCCTGAGCCGACCGTCAGGCCGGGGTGTGTTCACCCCGGAAGATTACCGCAGGACCGCCACGAGCGGATCAGCATCGGGATGCGGTTACCTGAGCAGCCGGATACGGTGCGCCTCGCTGTCGGTGACGTACAGCCCGCCCGCCGTGAAGAGCAGCCCGTGCGGCCGCGACAGCTTGCACTCGCGCGGCGTCGTTTCTGGACCGTCGCCCTTCTCCCCGGTGCCGAGGACGGTGGTGATGACGCCAGTGGCGAGGTCGATGCGGCGGATCGCGTGGTTCTCGGTGTCGGCCACGAAGAGTTGTCCTGGCGCCCACGCCAGCCCCTTCGGCCCTCCGAGTTTCGCGGCGAGGGCCGGCCCGCCGTCGCCGGCATAGCCCTGTTCGCCCGTGCCCGCGACGCGGTGGAACGTGCGGGTGGCGGCGTCGATACGTAAGATAGCGTTCCCCTCGCGCAGCGCCAGGAACAGGTCGCCGTTCGACGCCATCGCCATCGTGCGCGGCCCGCGCAGCGGTGTGCCGGAGACCGGCGCCCCCTCTGGCGTGTCGGCGGCGACGCCGGTGCCGGCCCACGTCTCGATGATGCCGGTGTCCAGATGCAGGCGCCTGACCCGCTGGTTGCCGATGTCGCAGATGAGCAGCGTGCCGTCGCGGTCGAACACAATGCTGTGCGGCTGGCGCAACTGCGCCTGCTCACCGGGTCCGCCGTCGCCGCTGAAGCCCGCAACGCCAGTGCCGGCCACCGTGGAGATGACACCGGTCTTCATGTCTACCTTGCGCACGACATGGCTGTCGCGTTCGGCGATGTAGAGATGCCCCGCCTGATCGAACTGGATCTCGTGCGGCATGTTGAGCGACGCCTGCAGGGCCGGTCCGCCATCACCGCTGTAGCCGCGGCTGCCGTTGCCAGCCACGGTCGACACCGCCTTCGTCTTCGGATCGACGCGGCGAATGCGCTGGTTGTCGAGGTCGCAGAAGTACAGCGCGCCGTCCGGGCCGACGATGATGCCGTAGGGGTTGTTGACCTGTGTGTCCGATACGCCCGGCACACCGGTGCCGAGCAGCGTGGCCACTGTCTGCGCCGCGGCGCGCGGGACAGGCACGCAGGCCAGGAGCACCGCGAGTGCGGCAATGAGTCGAAGTGTTCGCGGCCACGTGATGATGCGCATATCGAGTCCTCGTTCCTACGCTGGGTTCAGCGCGGCGACACGGGGGCCAGCGCCGTGTGCGGCCACTCGGTCTCGAGCACCGCCCCCCGCCGCAGCTTCACGGTGTAGCCACGCGCGTTCGGCTTCCAGGTGACCACGCGGTGCAGCGAGCGGCCGATGAAGTGCGCGGCCGCGCCGTCGTCGAGCGCCAGCACTGGCGGCACAAGGCCGCGGGTTACGAAGTCGTGCACCGACGGGCGGCGGTCGGCTTCGCCGTCGTAGTGCGGGCAGCAGGTGTCGGCGAGGAAGCCGAGGCAGTCGAGCGGTGCCAGATGGTTGGCCCACGAGTCGGTGACGCCCGTGTCGAACCAGCAGATGGCGCCGGCACTGACGCCGGCCAGCACGACACCACGCTTCCACGCTTCGCGTAGCACGACGTCGAGTCCCCACTCGCGCCACACGGCCAGCATGCTCTTCGTATTGCCGCCGCCGACGTAGATGACATCCTTCGTCAGCAGCGTCTCGCGCAGATCGGGCGTGCGCTGGAAGAACCGCAGCACGCTCGGTGTGGCGCCGAGACGGGTGTAGCAGTCGTAGAACGTCGCGATGCCCTCGGCAGGTTCGGCGCTCGCGGTCGGGATGAAGCAGACCGTCGGCCGCTTCTTCTTCGTCAGGTTCAGGATGTAGTGGTCCACGGCTAGGTTCTCGGGTTCCGCCCGAAAGGCCGCCCCGCCGATCGCCACGATGTGCTGCTGCCTCTTCGTCTCCGCCATCTCGTCCTCACATCCGCCCGCCTCGCGCGGGCGCCCCGTTGTCGGTCGTCGACGCACCACGTCTCATCGTGAGCGTGACACGTCCCTGTAGGTCTCAGCCGTCATTGCCCACCGCTCGTGGTCGCGCCAGCGCCCGGCAATCTTCACGTAGCGCGGCGACTAGCCTTCGCGCCTGAAGACCACCGTCAGCACGAGTGGGAGCGCCTCGGCATATCACGCTGATTGGCAAACGGCTCGAACACCTGGTAGCCCAGGTCGGCGCTTCGTCTTCGATGCGGCAGACGAGCAGGCCGGCGACGTCGATCGAGGCGTCCTCGACGATCCAGTCGAAGCGGCCATCGTTACAGGGGCCGCCGGGTCACGGCGCCGGTCAGGTTCTCGGCCCCCAGGGCGATGAACAGTTCGCGGTCGGAGAGGGACAGGCTGAAGTTCATGCGGCGCTGGAGCCGGGCGACGAGAGCATTGATGAGCGCCATGTCGACCGTGTAGATCTCAATCGCCTCGGCGCGGTGGATGCGTTCGCCGGCCAGCCTGGCGAGGAACTGCGACGGCTCGCGGTGCACGTACACGGCGACGCGCGGCGACGCCTTCGAGGCGCGGTGCAGCCGGTCGGCATCCGGTGTGCCCACCTCGATCCAGGCCCGCAGGGTGCCGGTGAGATCGCGCACGGTGATGGCCGGCTCGTCCGGGTTCGAGAGCCCGCCAGCCGAGAACTCGATGCCGTCGACGTACTCCATGGCGTAGGCGAGCACGCGCGTCATCAGGTAGTCGTCGGACTCGGACGGGTGCTGCGCCACGCGCAGCGCCAGCGTTTCGTACACGCCGCGATCGCTGTCGGCAAGGTCGATGTCGAAGTTGTAGATCGTCGCGGTCAGGGCCATGAATCGGTGTGGTCTCTCGGTAGACGCTGCCATCCCAGGCAGGGTTTGTCTCAGGCAGCGCAGCCACTCATCCTGACTCGCAGGCGTGGAAACGACGACAGACGTCCACGGTGTCTGCCGCAATCCCGGCATTGTACCCACCGCGCGACACCGGCTTCCGGTCATCGGGTCCTTCTGCGCGCGGCCACACGACTCCAGATCATCTCCGCGGAGCGGCAAGACCTGGCGAAGAACGCCAGGACCCAGATGGAAGACCGGGACACGCTGGCGATGACGGTGGAGGACGCGGCGCAGCGCGCAAGGTTCGCGGCGACACCATACCAAGCGACACGCGAGGCTCCACGAGAACCGGGAGCCTTTCGTGCCTACCGGGATCCCACGGTGAGTCGAACTCGAGCGCGCCGCCTGTGCCAGCGGTCGTGCCCCTGCACGATTAGCCAGC